>WNFX01009195.1_pt1 | contig 14874 bp, 8 predicted proteins | sample 5400111 | NCBI WGS metagenome assembly WNFX01 (sample SAMN13153363, study PRJNA577476) | soil metagenome | isolation source: 40 cm soil or saprolite under grassland replicate 1 | place: USA:California | collected 2016-06-15 | reverse complement strand
AACTTTTCTGTTGCATTTCCAGCCTCATCTAAAGGAGCATCATAATCATAGCTGCTTATTTGGGGCTCGTAAGGATTTCTATCATTACAATTAGCCCCATTCATAAAGCCACGTGTAGTTCCGCCGTGAAACATGTACATATTAATTGAGATCCCGGCAGACAATACGGAATCTAATCCCGCGACATATTTTTCCGCGGGCACTGTGTGATGTTTTGTTCCCCACCAATCAAACCAGGCGGGATACCATTCCGCAACAAAAAAAGGCCCTTTGCCATTATTATTATCCCGAACAATTTTTTTTATCTGCTTTGGTTTATCAAGTCCGTTAACAGCAGGCAACAAACCCTGCAAATGTCCCTTTGCTACATCATTACCAGGATCACAGGTATAAAGCATTCCGTCAAACCCCGCGTCAATAAATAACTTTCGATTGATATCTAAATATTCTTTGTCGCTTCCATAAGAACCATACTCATTTTCTATTTGCACCATCAAAATATTTCCACCATGATTTATCTGCAGCGGTGCCAGTTGTTTTCCAACTTCCATAATGTAATTTTTATAAGCCTCAAGATATTTTGGCTCGCGGCTGCGAACAATCAGTCCCTCTTCATTCTGCAGCCAGTAAGGGTATCCACCAAACTCCCACTCGGCACAGACATATGGGCTTGGGCGCAACACCACCCAAAGACCTTCCTCCTGGGCTGTTTTTACAAAAGCAGCTACATCATTATTTCCCGAAAAATCGTATTTACCTTTTTGCGGCTCATGTAAATTCCAGAATACATACGTCCCGATTGTATTCAATCCCATCGCCTTCGCCATCTTCATTCTCTGCCGCCACGCTTCACGGGGCACCCGTGGATAGTGCATTTCTCCGGAGATGATTTGGAAAGGTTTTCCATCAAGTATGAAAGCGGAATCACTTAATGAAAATGTATGTACAGGTCTCTGTGAATAACAGTTTACACAGTAGAATGAAATAAGGACTGATAAAATTCTTCTAATCATAAGTGTAATTGTGTGACCAGCATGACTGTACTATCCTTTCTCTCGCGCCTGCGCGAGGCTATTGACTGCACCAGAGCAAACCGTCGAATCATGGAAATGATTTCGGTTAAAAAATTTCAGTCAAAAACTCAATCGTAATTTAAAGTCCCCCTGTAGAAACAAGGGGATTTGATTGCTATATGACTGCTATACGAAAGAAATTTTTATAAGGAGCGAATTATTCAATCTTTCTGATCCCGTTTTTGTATCTCGACATCGCTTCCACAAAATAATAGTCAGCATAAGTCAAAGGCACATCAATTTCTGTTTTGTTAGGCATATGTCCTACACTATGTTTTAAAATAAATCCTCCGTTTGTACCAATTGAAGCCCTATATTTTTCAGACGACAAATTGCTCAATATTATTTCGGCTACTCTGAAATATTTTTCTGCCCATTTTTTATTTGCATATTGGCTCAGCTCTAGTAAGGCTGAACAAATAATTGCCCCAGCGGACGCATCTCTTGATGCATTTGGGATGCCAGGCGCATTAAAATCCCAATAAGGAATTTTATCATCTGGCAAATTCGGATGATTGAGAATAAACTGCGCAATATGATTTGCCTGGTCTAAATATTTTTTATCTTTTGTTTCGCGATACATCACGGTAAATCCGTAAAGACCCCAGGCCTGCCCTCTTGCCCAAGCTGATTCATCAAAGGCACCCTGGGCTGTTCTTCTTTGTTGTATAGTTCCTGTGTCGGGATCATAATTCACCACATGATAAGAACTGTAGTCAGGACGGAAATGATTTTTCATTGTGGTGTTTGCATGCGTAACAGCAATTTTATAAAAAGAAGAATCTCCTGTTTCTTTTGTTGCCCAGAAAAGCAATTCAAGATTCATCATATTATCAATGATGACAAGAAAATCAGATGGCTTGGAATCCCATGATTTTATGCAGCCCACTTTTGGGTTGAAGCGGGTGCTAAGGGAACCTGCACTGGTTAATAAAATTTCTTTGTACCGTGGCTTTGGTACAAGTCGATTCGCATTACCAAAACTGCAGTACATCATGAACCCCAGGTCGTGAGTATTTTTATTATTTTTTTCTTTTTCAAGAATTTTTAATATTCTTTCTGCTTCCACAAGTAAAGCCTCATCTTTTGTTTCTTCATATAAATTAAGAAGCGTTCCGGGATAAAATCCACTGCACCACCATTCCGATCCGCTGGTTTCTAATTTATCCGTTGTGACATTGTAAGTTTTTGGAAATCTGTCGGGCGGCAAATTTTTCATTATGACTTTATATTGCTCTGCGGCATCCGAGAAATTCTTATCGATTGCCAGTAATAAGGTTTTATCCCTTTTAAATTGTTTTTGGGCAATACATGACGAAGCAAACGTTATGAAAAAACTAATCAGATAGATATATATTGTTGCTTTAAATCTCATTGAAGTTTTCGTTTACTTCCTTTAGCAGATGGGGGATTTGGCTTCCATTCCAGCACATAAATCATCTGCGGAGGGATATTTGAAATTCCTTCTGCATCTGCCTGTTCCACTTTCTGTACGAACAGACTAAGCACCCCTTTTTCTTTCCATAGTTCTGAATCATATGTTGGCTCCCATGATCCGACGGACAGCGATGTCAAATCTTGTAGTACCGCTTTCTTATAATTCCAATCAGGTATTGTTAAGAGTGAGACTTTATTTCTTCTTTCATCATCTCTGAAAATCATCATTACGGAATTTCCCCTTATTACTACCTGAGGTCTTGAAATTGGGATGCGTTTAGAACCAACGCCAGTCAAGCTAAACACTGTTTTTCTAAAATCTGGCGTCATTGTTTTCCAATTCTTACCATCATTATGAACGATATGATATTGTGGGATTTTAGAATCAGCATCACGCCAATATGTAGCAATTACGGGGTTCCCATGTGCGTCTGCAGTCATAGATGTTTGGTTAATCAATTCATTGTTTTCAGGAATTCTGCATGCATATTCAGCAGTAGCTGCAGTAATTGGTAAAACATATTTTTCTCCATTTGATCTTTCCCAGGTTTTGCCTCCATCTGTCGAACGTGCATAACAAAGATCATGATTGCTGGCCACATCAGCCGTTTCTCTCCACACCCATGATAAATGAATAGTGCCCTTTCCGTCAACGCATGATTGCCAGTAAGCATTTCTTTTAGCTTCGCCATCTAAGAGATTACTATGAAGCTGTGTCCATTTCTGAGTTTGTATATCATAATAATTAAGGACAAGATTCCCCTGCCCTGATTCTCCATTCCGGTAAAAGAAAAGCAGGTTTCCATTTGGCAATTTATAAAACTCAGGATAACTAACTCTTTGTTCATTCATTCCTGTCATCGCCATTTTCTCTGTAAGTTCCAGCGAACCCCGGACTTTGCTTTTGCAATAATGCAATGGGTTATTATGATGATCCCAGGCTACATGTAAATATCCGTCACCATCCACCATCATACTAATACAATTATGTGCATCAGTAACATTGCCTTGATAAGGAGTTTGTTTTAATTGCCACCTTTCTTCGCCCAACTTTCTTTTACCCAAAACCATATGGTGTTGCTGATTGTAAAATGCAATGTATTGAGTATCCCTAAAACTAACCAATGAGTTTTTCCTGAATATTACTGTGTTCACAGAATTATTTGCCCATCCGCTATCGACAGGAATAAGTTTTACACCAGGATTATATTTTTGAGCGAATACCGAGTTAACTATTAATAAACAAAAGGTAAGAAAAAGATATCCGCTTTTATGATTTAGAATATGATTCTTCAAAGCTTTGTTTTGACTCTCTAAAAAAATCATCCATGAAGGATTGCCACAAAGACGCAAAGCCATGAGAATGATCTCAAAAATTTGCGTCTTAGTTTCTTTGTGGCGATTTTTTATTAATACCCGGGGTTCTGTTCTAATACAGCATCTTTATTCAAGTCAATTTCTGATTTTGGTATCGGCAATAACAAGTTCTTTGAAGTTAATCCTACCACTGGATTTATCGCTTGCGTATTATACTGTAATGTCCGGGTAACTAATGTCCCGGTACGCATCAGGGTCATCCGTCTATTCTCTTCAGCTAGTAACTCTCTTGCTCTTTCATCAAGAATATAATCCATGGTTACCTGTCCAGCTGCTACCGGTGAAGCATTTGCTCTTGCCCTGATCACATTTAATGAAGCTGCAGCCTCCGCCGCTTTTCCTTGCCTGAATTGTGCTTCTGCACGCAACAAATATGTTTCGCCCAATCTCATCAAGATAAAATCTTTAATCATCGCGAAACCGAAAACGTCATTAGGATCAAATTGATACCATTTGGTTGTATGAGGTGCAATTTTAAATACGGTGTCCGCACCTGTATAAGGAACTTGTTTACCAAAATTAGGACTAGCAGGGTCATTATAGTAAAATTTTCTGCGCAAATTATACTGCGAGTTGCGCATGTCACTGGCTTCATATAAACCATACACTACCCAGTTAGTAAGGCGAAGTCTGGCAATACCTCTTCCGCCAAGTGAATCACATATTGCCATGCCTGTTATCTGGTAATAGGCTGCACCCCAATTACGACGTTGTTGTGGATTATTGGTAATACCCCCAGTAACAGTGCTTGGATTTTCCAGCTCCATTACCCATATGGCTTCCTTGTTGCCCTGATATCTTCTTTGGTTGCCATACCAGAACATGTCTGAAAACGGATCACCAGGCTGACCCGCTTTGATTCCGTAACGTGTAGTCGTCAAACTGAATTTGCCACTATTAATAACGTTTGTGCACTGCTGCTCGGCCAGATCATTTTTGCCCATGCGCAGATAAACTTCCGCCAACAATTGCATTGCCATATATTTATTTGCTCTCGCAGTGGGTTTACCATTCGCATTTGTTTTCGAAGTAAAGGAGCCGACATCCGTAAGATTAGCAGCAGCAAACGTAAGATCAGAAACAATTAAATTATTTACACTGTCCAATGAAGCTCGCACAAAATCTGTTTTGGGTCCCGTTACCGGTTCGGTAATAATTGGCACCTTGCCAAAAAGTGCGGTCAGCATGTTATAAGCATAGGCTCTGAAAAATTTAGCTTCAGCATCCACGCTATTTTTACCGGCTTGCGTCATGCCTGCGAGCTCAGGATTTTCAACGTTATTAATTATGACGTTTGCATTGTTGATCATGCGATATGCCCAGGCCCAGGTAAACGAAGCTGCACCGTCAGTAGAAATTAATTGAGTGTAATCATAATAAGGTACTTCAATACCCTGTTTTTGTGTTGGGGGGACAAACGCGATATCGGTTCCTGCCTGCCATACACTGGGCCATCCCTGTGGATCGGAATAACTAAAAAAGACACTGAGTTGATTGTGCAACCCTACAATTGAGGCCTCAAAGCCCAGCGAATCTGTAAGCGTTTGAGGCGCATAGGACGAAAATGGCTTTTCATCCAGATAAGTTTTTTTACAGGATGCCAACGCCAATATTCCAGCAAGCCCCGATAATATCATGATGTACTTTTTCATTTCTAAAAAATTTTGGGTTGATCAATTAGCGTAGTGATACATTCACGCCAAAAACAATTGAGCGGGTAAGTGGATAATTATTTGTCCAATCACCGGAGCCTCTGAATGAATAATTATTTTCAGGATCCCAACCGATCCAGTCAGTAAATGTGTATAGGTTTCTGCCACTTGCATACACGGTAACGCTACTCAGTTTAATTTTATCGAGCAGGTCCTGCGGAAAAACATAACTAAGCGTAACATCTTTTATGCGTGTATAGCTGTTATCAGATGCATAACCATAACCTTTGGAATTAGTGTACGCTAACGAAGGCCTTGTGTTACTCTTGTTTGAGGATGTCCAATATCCTGTGGCTCCGGGGATATTCATTCTTCCCGCTTCATCAGCATATGTAAGCGTGACATTATTTTTTATTGCTCCCTGGAAGGTTTGTATAAAAATATTCAAGTGAAAATTTTTATAATGAAGAGTGTTTGTGAAACCAGCTGTCCATTTTGGTGAAGTTTGGCCACGGATAATCCTGTCATCCGGTGTAATTTTTTTGTCACCATTCACATCAGCAAATTTTAAATCACCGGGTTTTGCACCGGGGTCTACATTTGAAGCATCGTCACCCACCTGCCATACACCCACTAACTTATAGTCGTATATGACATTAATAGGATGACCAATAAACCAGCGGTTGCCGAGGTCATCTTTTCTATCTCCATACAAATCCACAATCCTATTTTTGTTTGAAGCAAAAACGATAGAACTCTGCCATTGAAAATTTTTGGTCGTAATGTTTTCCGTATTTAGAGTTATTTCGATGCCTTTGTTCTTTGTAATGCCAAGATTATCCAGCACAAAGCTGTAACCCGTAACAATTGGTAGATTACGTCTCAAAATCAACCCCTCTGTTTTCGTATTATATATGTCAACCGATCCGCTCACCCTGTTTCTGAGAATTCCAAAGTCCATTCCTGCATTAAACGTTTTTGAACTTTCCCAATGCAGGTTGGCATTCCCCAGGTTGCTGGCCAGGACACCCACTACGCTTGTTCCGCCAAAAGGAAAACGAACAGTATTGTCAGTGGTGATCGTACCATAAACCACCTATCGCTTCATTTCCGGCTTTGCCATAAGAGCTACGCAATTTCAGATTATTGATAAATTTTGCCTTACTCATAAAACCTTCGTTGCTTACATTCCAGCCAAGAGCAAATGATGGGAACACTCCATACTTATTAGTATTTGCCCCCATTACCGAAGAGCCATCCCGTCTGGCCGTCATGGTTAAGAGATAACGACTATCATAAGAGTAGTTAATTCTTCCCATTTGTGACACAAGACTATATTTATCCCGGTATGTTCCCGTTGAAGGCTGGCCGTTAAAAGTTGTTGCAGCGCTTAATGTAGATCCGGCACCCATATTATTGAATGATAATTCATCGTTAATAAATCCGGTCGCATTAAAAGCCTCCGTAAAATAGTTGCGTTGTTGCGAACTGTATAGGCCGGTGAAATCTATTTTATGTACACCCCAGGATTTATTATACGTAAGAATATTTTCAATCACCCAGTTATTGGTTTCCGATGCAGATTCACTGGCAGCGCCTAGTGTATTGTTTGCATTTCTTCCTGTGTAACTGCCGAATCGTGTAGTGACATAAGTATAACCCATATTCAAACGGTATTTCAAACCTTTAAGCACACCACCCGGTTTCAGTTCAGCATACCCATTACCAGTGAGGTTATTACTGCGATCTGTTCGGTCGGTATAGAGTCCGAGAAGAGGGTTAGCATAGAGTAATTCAGGATACATCGGATAGATCTCATAACCACCCGTTGGAGTATACTCCGATCCGTAAGGACTCATGGCGGCTGCGAGATAAAAATTAACTCTTCCACCATCATAGTTATTGTTAGAATAATACAATGATGTCCCTGCACTCAGGTAATCCGTAATATTTACATCCAGGTTTGAACGAAGACTTGCTCTGTGGTACTGATAGCCTTTAACTGCACCTTTTTGTTTCAGGTATTCGCCGGACAAATAATACTTCGCATCTTTTGTTCCACCTGAGATACTAATATTATGATCCTGGATGATCCCTTGCTGTGTGGCTTCCTTGACCCAGTCAACTGTTTTGCCCGCTTTGTAATTAGCTATTTCATAAGCATTCGGTAGAATATTGGTTTGTGTTTGAGTAGGATTTACTTGTTTCCACCAGTCCGTATACTTATTTACATAATCTTGCGGAGTCAGCGGTGTTAGCATGTGCGATATATTGTCGAAACCCATATAGGCATTATAACGAATAATGGGTTTGCCGGCAGTTCCTCTTTTAGTTGTAATAAGTATGACACCGTTCGCGCCATTTACACCATAAATAGCAGTTGCAGATGCATCTTTTAATATTTCAATGGAGGCAATATCATTGGGGTTGATATCATTAGTTACTGCTCCTGTTTTACTAAATGGAACTCCATCCACTACAATAAACGGTCCGGTCCCCGCACCAATAGAATTTTGGCCCCTTATCAGAACGGCTGCGGAACTACCCGGCACAGAGGAGGTTTGTGTAACGTTAACTCCGGCCACTGAACCTTCGATGGCATGTAGCAAATTCGTAACAGGAAGTTCTGTCAAACGTGATTTTGGTACAGAAGCAACGGACCCCGTAACATCAGAACGTTTTTGCGTACCATATCCTACTACGATCACCTCATTCATTTGCACATTTACTTCCTGTAACTGCACAGTAATGTTGGTGCGACCACTAATGCTCAATTCCTGTGTTTTAAACCCAACAGAACTGATCACCAGTACAGCCTGCTCAGTGAGAACAGTAAGAGTAAAATTTCCATCTTCGTTTGTTACGGTGCCGTTGTTTGTTCCTTTTTCAACAACACTGGCATTAACCACCGACTGATTACTGCTGTTTACAACTTTACCTTTTACTGTTACCGCGGGCGGCGATGATTGATCAGCATCTTCTTTATCCACCTCGGTTGAAATGACAACCAGGTCGTTGCTCATTACTCTGAATGTAAGGGAAGTCTTTTCTAACAATTTCCTCATGACCGTATTCAGCGGTTGTTCCTCAACGTGAATACTTACTTTTTGATCGTTAGGTATAGCTTCCTCATTGTAAACAAAACGAAAAGAAGTCTGTTTTTCAATTTCCCTGAATGCTTTTCTCAGTGTAGCATTATCAAGCCTCAGTGTGATGTTATCCTGGCCAAATCCATCTGTAGCAAAGGATTGAAGAGAAAGTGAACATATAAGCAGTGATTTAGTTAGAGGATGAAATACTCCTCAGGAGTTTCCAATTTCTGTCCCGCCCTAGGCGGGATTAACCAACGGGGAATGCTGTAACATTCTCCGTTTTTTTATTTGTTCAGGTAATTCTTTTCATATAGCAATTTTTTTGAGGTGTTATACAATCGTTATTCAAAAAATAAATTCATTTCCATATAGTTACTTTTGAATCTTTAATGTCGTAGTGTAAATGATAGGAAAGGCACAAAGATCCAATAACATCATCCAGTGATTTGTTTTCATAGGTTCCGTGAAAGTGCATTGATTTCATTTGCTCCTCATCAATGCGAACACTAATATCTACATTATACCAGTGTTCAATTTCCGCCACGATTCTTTCCAGTGATTTATAGTCAAAAGCAAGCTTATTGTCAACCCATATTGTTTCTACAGCAGCATTTTCAATTGTATCAATATGAACTTTGTCAAGAGTTAACAATGGTTTCTCATTATCACCACTTTTTATTTTCGTGATATTGTTAGCGGTATCCACCCGGGCTGTCAAATTGTTGATGACCACTTTGTCATTGGGTTTTAAAAAAATGGGACGGTCAGGATCACTATGCAATATGATCTGTACGGAACCCCTTATAAGAGCTGTTTCGGTGGTTTTTTCATCAGGATACGAACGCACATTAAACGCAGTACCCAATACCTTTACATCAAGTGTGTTTGTGTGAATGATAAATGGTCTTGAGGGATCCTTGACTACATCAAAATATGCTTCGCCGGAAAGGGAAATTTCCCTTGTTTCTCCAAGAAATTTTTCAGGATAACTTATTTTACTATCGGCATTAAGCCATACCTGTGTGCCATCTGGCAATTGGATACTAGATTTGGACGCTGGTTTTGTACTAACTGTATTTTTGGCCAGGTGCCTGTTACCGTTCTTATTGTTTAATTGAAAGAATAGGAATACCGCTAATAACACAGAAGCGGCAATACCAGTGAGTCGCCAGAGTTTGTGATATTTACTTTTGGATTTTGAAAGCTCATCATCACCAAAATCTTCAGCCTGGTTCGGTGCTTCATAATGCAGCTCGGCATCCGCAAAGTTTTTATTCAGCCTCTTTAAATGGTTTTCAAATGCCCGCTGCCTTCTCTCGATGGATTGAAATTGTTTCTTCTTCCATAAGTTCAACATTTCCGGGTCAACCCGAATTTCCGGATGCTCTTTAAGAATTTCTTGCAGTTCTTCCAATTCTTGCTCAGAAGCTTCGCCTGAAGCCTTTAAGCTTACCAGAAGCCAAAATCTTTCAATGTTCATATATATTATAAGACAATTGAAAAAAGAAAATGTACTATCCGGATTTAAAATTTTTATTGGCAGAGTGTGTAGGAAGGGAGTGACTCAGCAATTTTACGGACAGCATTAGCTACCTGGTTGCGGACTGTAAAAGTTGAGATATTCAAAATGGAAGCCACCTCTTTATATCTTAAGCCATCTAATTTCACTAGTTTAAAAATGAGGCGGCATTGTTCGGGCAAGTCCCTGATCGCATCTTTGATCCCTTTCAAAGTTTCAGCCGAGATGCAAAGTTCTTCGGGAGTCTTTAAGTCAGCTATCAATTCAACTTTGGAATCATCAAAATCAACAAAATGTTGCCGGTGGTTTTTGGTAATATAATTGAGAGAAAAATTTCTTGTAATGGTGTAGAGATATACTTTTAAGTTTTCAATTTCACTAAGCTTATTTCGTATTTGCCAAATCTTAATGAAAACATCCGATACGATTTCTTCAGCAATCTCATCAGATTTTACGAATGAATTTGCAAACCGGTACAGGTCATCAAAAAAAAGTTCATATAGTTCTTTATAAGCCTTGAGGTCCTCATAAAAAGCGATCCGCTGCTGAATTTTTGATATGCGACTGTTTTGGTTCATTCTTTCTTAAAATTAGGCAATTTGAAGAGATAATAAAAAGTGTATTTTTAACACTTTTAAATCTCATACCACCCCAAAATATTTTTCCAAACGCTTTCCAAAACCGGGCTCCCATCCCTCAAATTTTTTTCTCTTGTCATCAAGATCCTTTCCCCAGGATAGCCGGTTGGCAAAAATTTTTATAGTACAGGCCGGAGAACCGTTGGTAAAAGAAATGGTAATTCGTGATTTTGAGAGCTACACCGGAAGCGAATATGAAAACAGCAAAAAGAAAATATGATATTGGTTTATTCATAATGTACAGGAGTTAAAGTGACTGGCCCGATTAACCCGGAAGGCAATGGCTTCCACCCTGAAGCATCAAACAAACCATTCCTTACATTCTCTCTTCTTCGTGCAGGCATATTGGTGTTGTAAAATATTTTCCACGGCAGGTTATTTCTATCCATGTAAGCAATTCGATTTGCCATCAGGTTGGCAACTATGATTTCAAGTTTATTAGTTTTTTTCAGCATGACGTCCGGGATGACAATTTTAAAAGAAGGGCCTATCATTGTCGGTAGTTTTGTCCCGTTCAACCATACTTCCGCGGTTTCTTTTACATTTCCAAGATCCAGGATCCACGACGGTCCCCTATGTTCAGGACTTTCAAATGAAATAGAATATCTAGCTGTGCCAGAAAAATTCTTGACATCATCCCCACTGAATTCAGTCCAGGAGTCTAATTTATCGGTTGTCATTTTTTGAGGAATGACCGGGCCGCCATTCAAAAACTCAATCGCCCATTGTCCTTTTATTTCTTTTGCAGGGCCGGCAATCTGTATGTATGGATAAGGAATTCCCTGTTTCTTTGATTTATACGTTTGAACAATAATAGATTCATAAGGCTGCAACTGCAGATATACATCAAAATTTCCCTCATTGTCCTGTCTCCATTTAGCCATACCATTTTCTCCAAGCATTGGATCAAATAAAGCCGCACACGAGGCTTTTGTTTTTAACCTTATCCATTGAGTTATGTATTTATCACTTCTGTTATTGACAAAATAAACCTGCCCGTCATTATTCTTCCTGCGTAATATTGATAAACCATTTTCTAATTTGTCACGTCGTACCTGCCCCTGCTGCAGCAAAACCTCAAGGCTATCGTTCATAACAAATACACCTTTCCCTATTGCAGCTCTCTTAATATTAAAATCATAGTCTTTAAAGTGTAATTGGTTGACGTATTGCCTGAATAATTTTTTACGATTATTTAGTTGGCCATACCCTGGTATGTCTTGCGGTAAATTTTTATAAACGAGAATGCGGGCTCCCTGTTCGGCAAGTGTCAATAATTTCTGAAATGATTTTTCCGGGATCAGTTTGTTTGCAGGTAGTAATATAGTTCGATAGGTATTACCACCCGTTAGAATTTGTCCGTTCAGTGCTGTAAACTGCTGCAATTGCCTGTCAGAAAAGAAATCGAAACTGTACCCATTTTCCAACATCCACTTTGAGGCATACTCAAAATCTGTTTTTTCAAAATTTCTTTCCATGCCATCAAAATGCTGCAACAATTCTGTGCCCGGTTGCGCGTAGCGATCAACAATCGGATAATACAACAGCACATCATTATCAGGTTTTCCGGTCTGCAAAAAAGACTGCACTCTCGCGATATATTCATTCAGGGCATGAAAGTCCTTCCATTGCGGGTTTGTTGGTTGAAAATGTACAGCTGCATAAAACAGCCAACCTGGCCAGGGCGCATCTTTAGGAGAGTACGCGGTGCCATGATAAAAAATATGATTCACTCCCCCTAAAAAATAGAGATCAATCGCTTTTTTAACATCACCCCATGAAGAAAGAAAATGTTCGTTCAGCCATGTAGCCGACTCAGAAGAAACTAATTTTTTTCCCGTAACATTTGCTGCTGAAGTAGCAAATTTGAAACGAAGAATATCACCGCCCTCTGTTTCAGGGATATCAACCGCAGCATAAAGATCTAAAGTATTTGCCGGCGAACCATGTGATTGATTACGAACCAAGGCACCTTTCGAGGTTCCCCATTTTTTCCAGGCCATCGTAAAATGTTCAAGCAGCAATTCATCAATAGTGGAGCGATAATCATAGATCACGCGACTATTTATCTCTGCACTGTCTTTCTGAAATAGTGCGGGTAAGTAATTTTTTAAATCATATCCCCTTCGATTTTTAAATTCTGAAAAAAAATCGGGTGTCCAGTTAGCCTGGCCTCGTGCATCGTCCACTTCATAGGAATCATTAAAAAATGCGCGCAGGTATGAAATATCATGGCCTGCAAATGCCTCATCAAATTTTCTGAAATAATTTTTCGCAGCCCTCAAAGAAAAATGATCAATAGCATACCCTTCCCCACCCGGAGCTGCCCGCTCAACCATTTTTCCATGCAGTCCGACAAACAGAGCATATAATGTCCATTGGCCACTGGTTGAAGTCCAATTTAATTTGCCGTTTGTGTCAACCTTATTTGTAAGGTCCAATACCTCGCCTTTGTTCGAATATGCCATTAACAATTGCAGGGGAAGTTTTGCCGGGTAAATAATTTGATCAAGCGCTAATGATTGCAAATCCTTATTTGCAGAAACAGGTTGATGCAAACTATCAATGCTCACTTGTCTGTTATTCGCTGTACGCACAATCGCCGGTTGATCGTAGAAAATATTTTCCTTCAATTCCTCGCCCTTGTTAAGCGTATATATTTTGTAATAAACAGTTTTGCTCGCATCTTTATCTGTCACCCACGGCCCGCCAAAGGGCCAACCCGTTGCATTGGCAAGATCAACCCCCAATCCTAGTCGTTTTGATTCGGCTAATGTGTGGCCAAACATCTCCATCCATTCTGACGAAAGAAAATTGATGAATTGTCTCTCATACCCATGCACGCCATAGATCGGTGTGATCTCTACTCCGCCTAATCCCGCATTTTTGTACTGTTCAAGATTCCATGTCAAATCTTTTTTGTTTACGGCGCTGCCTTCCCACCACCAACGGGTCCATGGCTTTGCAGTTTGTGTAATGGCTGGCCATTTGATTTGTGCCGCAATCGATAATCCAAAAAAGAAAACGAGAAATAGTAGGCTGATTTTTTTCAATATATTTTTATTTTATGTCGCCGCGTTGGAAATTTTGTTCAACTTCCGTTGCATTGATACATTCCCCTAAAGAGTTTGAGGGTTCACCTCCACCGCATACACATTCGTATTCCCTTCAAAATTTGCACGAAAGATGATCCACTTTCCATCGGGACTAAAATGCACATTTGGCTCCAGCTTGTAGTTATGATGTTTCATGTTCACCAACTTTTCTGATTTGAATTTATTACCGTCAGGTTTAAACAAATATATCCATTGACCATCCTTTGCCTTTGCTACCTGACCTGGATCGCCGCCATCACCGCAAAATAATTTTTGGTCCGGCGATATATTAAAATGAATGCTCCATTTATCGCGGGTTATGGCATATTTAGTTTCTTTACCTGTTTTCACATCTGCGCCCGCAACAAAAAAACTAACACTGCGTGGCTGCTGCAGATCAAACCAAATTGTTTTGCCATCAGGAGCGAACCACTCATGTCCTGCAATCTCCATATCCATTGTTCTCTTATGCATGAGCTTTACTTCCCTTGTGTTAATGTTTATCGTCCATATTCTATCCACTTTATGCCAGGGCCCTTCATGACAAAACATCAAAATATCCGGATCTTTTGAAGAGAACTGCACATGATTCAACCAGGCACTGTCTGTAAATATTTTTTTCAATTCTCCGGTGTTGACATTTAAAGTAAATAATGTTCTCGGCTCTCTTGCTTCATAGATCAAATTGAAATAGCTGGACTTGTTGGGGTTGTTTCTGAAAATCTCTTTTTCTCTATCACTGGTCCAGGCACCTGCAAGTAATATTTCATTGCTGTTGAGCGTAGTGATACTTGCTTTGAAATCTGCAGGAAAGACATAGACCAATTTTGTCGCTTTTGTATCGATGTTTGTTGAAAAAATGCTGTCTTTAATTTGATAATAAACCAATCTGTTGCTTGGCGCAACTATCTCTCCATTCATCGGCGAAAATTGAGAGGTCAATTGTTCGACCTTCAAAGTATTAAGGTCAACGGTATAAAGTTGTTTGTTG
>WNFX01003851.1_pt1 | contig 14875 bp, 12 predicted proteins | sample 5400111 | NCBI WGS metagenome assembly WNFX01 (sample SAMN13153363, study PRJNA577476) | soil metagenome | isolation source: 40 cm soil or saprolite under grassland replicate 1 | place: USA:California | collected 2016-06-15 | reverse complement strand
TCAGCGGGGACGATCGCGGCCAGGCGCCGACCGTTGCGGGTCAGGTAAATAACCTCACCGGTAGCGGCACTCTCGTCCGCTACCTCGTCAAGGTGGCTCGCGACCTCTGAGATCGGCAACTCGCTCACATGCTCAGGGTACGGTGCGGCCGCCCGGATAGCGACTGGCGGGTGACCACAGCTCGGCTCTGCTGCTCTCCTGTACACCTGCGAGGCGATCCCCTGCTTGCAAACCACACCCAGCTTGTCGGTAATGGTCGCTCACCTGGTGATGCGCCAGACAGTCAGCCTGTTCCTGCCCACGCTAGTCGCATGCCGTTGTGGTCAGACTTGGAGGTCAGGCTGGCGGCCGTAACGCGGTGACTTCGCAGAACGGCAGGCGTGACTAGAAGCAGGAAGCGGGCGTCGCGGACGACGCCCGCTTCCCAGGCCTCGACGGGACTCGAACCCGCATCTTCTCCCTGCGAGAGGGGTGCTCTATCCATTGAGCTACAAGGAGCCCGGCCGCGCGGTGTGCCAGTCTTACGGAGCGTAGTGAGAGAACCTTTCTCAAGCCACGTCACCGGCGGCCTGTGGAGGCGTCAGCCCGCTCGCCGATCGGTCAGACGGCCCGTCAGGTTCCGAGGCGCGAGCCCAGCCTTCTGATCCGTAGATCAGAGCAGGGTGGCCGGCCAGTGCACCAGAGTCCGTATCTGCAGGTCAGGGTGCACCAGGCGTCCGATGCGGATGCCTGAGTCCGGTGCCATCTCGCCAGTCCGTGAGACGGTTATGAGAGGGCTTGGCCCGGCGCTCGCCGCAAGCCAGGACTCCGGCAGTGGAGAGGCCATCTCCAGTCCGGCCGTCCTAGCCTGCTTCGCCTCAGCTGATGAGAGTGGGGAAGGGCGCGACTGTTAGCAACTCTGGAAGGTTCGCCATGGAGAAGACGCGGCCGTCGCAGTCGCGGACGACGGGACCCAGCGTGTCGTTCACTCGGGTCCAGCCGAGTCCTCCGAGGACGGCAACTAACGGAATTCCGCCAAGCCGCACAGATTCGGCATGCAGACGCTCAAACCGTAGAGCCTTGTCGCGAGCCGTGCCACCGTCGTTGGCGCCCTTGCATTCCAGCATTGCACGCAGCGTTTCGGTCTCGTCGTAAACGACAAAGTCTGGTGCAGGCTGCACGGTTACCTCGAACCGTTCCGCGATCTCCGCTTGGTTGTGAGAGCCGGTACGGATGAAAGGGACGCTATGCGCTAGGAAAAGCGCCTCGACTGCATTTTCGATGAGATTGCCACGAAGCTCCGACGTCGCATCGAGCAACTGCCGAAACGCTCCGCCGTAATGGCGCTGATGAAGGAATTCTTCATACGGCACGCGGTTGGCTGCGTAATCCCGAACCGAGAACCAGCCATCGACTGTATCGGGCTTGTCCTGCTTCGACCGAAGATCTCCTGGCGGGTCGCCAAACAAAACACCGCGCACCACTTTGTCGACTGTCTCCGCTGCAATCCGCGCATGCTCGATCGAGGTTGGGGTGCCCGACCGTTCCATCGAGTCGACCTTGCCGGGCGACAATGGCGTCATGCCAAGCGGGTCTGCGACCAACTTTGATGACGCTGCGAATTCGGTTCTCGTTAGGCCGGTGATCACCCGCAGCGGAAGCAGCACCGTTGGCTCAGCCTGGATAGCGGCTGTCAACCGCTCCACCGATATTTCAGTGAAGCCCAGGGTCGCGGCATCAGCCTTCTCGTAAGCCTGATGGAAATGTGGCAATTCATAGAAGTCCGCAGAATGTACATAGGCATAGTCTGGAGCGAGGTGCGGAACATACAAGCGCCTCGCAACCTGGGCATAAATCGTCGAGTGCTCGTTAGTACCATGTCGCTGCGGGATCTGGCGCAGCCGAGCGATACGCTCGTCCCAGTTCTTCGCCCGGATCACCAGATCTACAGTATCTTCGATGGTTGCCATGCCAGGCCGCTCAGTAGGCGATCTGGATTACGACAGGGACGTCATCGGGCTCATCGACTCGTAGCCGCTCGTGGGCAGCCTCGACGAAGTTCTTGTGTATTTCCAGACCTCCCGCAGACCTGCCTAGACGACGCGCCACGACAGCCGTCGTCCCAGAACCTGCGAACGGGTCGATTACGACGCCAGCTACCGGAGAGCAGGCTTTGATGAAGAACTCAGCCAGGCCCTCCGGCATCGCGGCAGTGTGGCCACCGGCACCTTTGTATTGGTTGTAAGTCTGAGGCACGGATACCACATTGCCAGGATCCGCGCCTCCGTGCAGGTATGTTGTGGTTCGATCTCTGCCGAAGCCCGCGTCGGTATTGCGACGGCCAAGTTTGTCGAGCTTTCGCCGCTCGATCTCCTCAGGCGCGGTCTTGTAAGGGACACGGACGGCGGCTAGATCGAAGTAAGGCTTCGGCCCCTTGGCGAAGGCATAGACGTACTCGAAGCTGTCCTTGGTCCGGGGGCCGAACCGGCCAGGCACGGCATTTGGCTTAGACCAGATGTACGTCTCAAGCCAGCGCCATCCCTGCTGCTGGAGTGCCAGAACGAGCTGGTAGACGTACGGGTGGCGCTGGCCTCGGAGAGTTCCGCTCTGGGCAACTCGGTTCTTAATGTTGAGCACCAGCCAGCCGCTGTCCTTGGTCGCAGTCAGCATGGCCTCGCTGTGGGGGAGGAACCAGTCAACGTAGCCGTCGGGGTGAATCCTGCTGTACGCGCGGGCATCTGCATAAGGCGGACTCGTGAACCAAAGATCGACAGAGCAGGCTGGCAGTGCACGAAGCCAGTTCGCGCTGTCACCCCAGGTGACCCCCTGGCAGAGAAGTACTTCAAGCGCCTGGGTTGGCGCTACTCGTGGCGCAGGTGGTGACATCGGGAAGGGATGGACCGCCATGAGTCGAGATCCTAGCTAGTCAACACGCCAGCGATTGGGCCGAAACGCTGGCCCAGCAGTAGCAACTCGTCTGGTGTTGGTGGGCTTGTCAGGTGATCGGCTGAGCTTCCTCCCCCAGAAGCTACGCTCCTGGTCAGACACTCCCACCGCGCGGGCAACGACGTTAGGCGAAGGTACTCGTCTTGCGCGTGCTCGTCGTTGGAGGCGAAACGGCCGAGCGGATGCCCCATATCAGCACGGTCGACCGCGGCGCGGGTCCGTCAGCCACGCCGGACAGCACCCGGGCGTCGTGCATGAAGTCGCGGCTGGAGGACGGCACCTGCCGCTAGAGCCGCAAGGGCTCGAATCAGGCCAACATCGACAGACGTACTTGCCCGGCTAGGAGGGCGCGGGCCGCGCCGGGCGGGCCTCGAAGAGACAGAGCCCGGCGCGGGGAGCGCCGGGACCGGCGCCGCGTGCGGTGCCGACTTGATCAAAGTACGGGACAATTCGGCAACAGGCGGGCTCGGCGGCGTATAGCGTCGGGGCCGTGAGCGATGCGGTGGATGATGAACGGGGCGGACCGAGCGTGTGTGGCGAGCGGGAGATCTACGGCTGCCCGGAGCTGTGGCTGGGGCAACTCGATGTGCAGTTGCCAGACGGTGAGCGGGTCTGGGAGCACGTGGTTAGGCTTCATCGGGTAGCGCTGTTAGCGCTGGTGGATGAGCAGGACCGGGTGATGCTGGTGTGGCGCTACAGGTTCGCTGCGGACAGGTGGGGGTGGGAGCTGCCTGGCGGCCTGGTCGACGAGGATGAAGATCCGGCCGGTGCGGCGGTCAGAGAGGCGTCTGCTGGTGCTGGCGGGACGAGGTTTGTCGGCTGGGCGATCGTGACTGCTGCGGTTGAGCGCGGGTCGGAGGTCGCGACCCTCAACCGCGGGATATCCGGTGTAAGGCCGCCTGAGCATGTGCCTCGGCAACGCGAGACGTGGAGCAAGGCGGAGGTCAGGAAATTCCTGGCCAAGGCATCCTCCGACCGGCTGCACGTGGCCTGGCGCCTGTCGTTGTACGGCCTGCGGCGCAGCGAGGTACTCGGCCTGCGCTGGTCGGACATCGATCTGAAGGCCAAGACGCTCACCGTCGACCAGGCGCGGGTCCTGGTCGACTACAAGGTCCGCATCGAGGAACCCAAGTCGCGCAACGGCAAGCGAACTCTGCCGCTCGATGACGTGCTCGTGACAGCGCTGACGGCCCTGCGCAAGCTCCAGCTCGAAGAGAGCGCGGCGGCGGGCACGGCGTATCAGACCGGGCTCACCGCGCCCGACTGGTACTCCGGCGGCGAGTACGTGATCACTGACGAGCTGGGCGTGCCGGTGCACCCGGAGTGGTACTCCGACGAGTTCGGCCGCCTCCTCAGGAGGGCCGGACTGCGGCGGATCACCCTGCACGAGTCAAGACATACAACCCTGACGCTCATGGAGCACGCGGGCGTCCCGATCTCGATCGTAAGCAAGTGGGCGGGTCACTACGATTCCGCGTTCACCCAGAAGACCTACGTCCACGCGAGTAACGAGGACCTGCAGCGGGGCCGCTCCGCGCTTGCCAAGATTCACAAGATCGCTTAGCGGCCGTGAGAAATTGTGAGACGACCAGCCCCGGAGAGCACTCAGGGCCTCGCTCACAACTGAGATCAAGGCCCTGACCTGTGGCTACGTGGCGCGCTCGGAGGGACTCGAACCCCCAGCCTTCTGATCCGTAGTCAGATGCTCTATCCGTTGAGCTACGAGCGCTGGATGCCCGGATAGTCTATGGCACACCGCGCACGTCCTGCACGGAGGCAATCCGAGTCAAACGATAACCAGGCCGCTGCCACCGCGCCGTCGGGCAATCATCTCAGCGTGCCCTCATGCCAGGCGGCTCGATGCTGTTCGCGGCCTGGCGCAATATGCCTGCGACGGCATGACGCAACCTCTCAGTCAGGCGGGCAGGGGGTCGCTCGCTACCAGACGGCATCGGAGGTGCGATCCGACCCTTCTCGGCAGCCCGGCGCGCCAGCGGCGGCGGGCCGGGGTTGGCCAGGCAGGAGGCTCCTAGATGCGCGCCATGTCGACGAACCGGCTGTAGTGCCCCTGGAATGCCACCGTCACCGTAGCGGTCGGCCCGTTCCTGTGCTTGGCCACTATGAAGTCAGCTTCCCCGGCCCGCGGCGACTCCCGCTCGTAAGCGTCCTCCCTGTGCAGCAATATCACGACATCGGCGTCTTGCTCGATGCTGTTATGCGCGAAGATCCCGTCGGCAATGAAGTTGTGGCTTCCCTTCACCGTGGCATCGAAGACCGGCTGGGGACCGAGCGGTTCGATGCTCTCGACGCGGTCCCAGTAGACATCGCTGGTCGCGATGTCGGCCACCGCCAAACCGCCGCGTCCGGGTACCCCGATCCGGGTGCAGAACTCATGCAGGCTTGGGCCGTCGGCGATGATGACGTGAAAACCTGGCCGGTATCCGGCCTTCCTGACCTGCCCGATGCGGGCAACGATACCCAGCCTGGCCAGCAAGGTCGCCACGCCGTCGGCCAGCTCACGACTCGACGAGGCATAGTAGATCTTCGGAGCAGTTCCGCCGCGCGGAACCGCGACGCAGCCGTCCGTGGCCCACAGATGCCGTAGGAAGGTCGCGACTTCCTCGTCGCTCGCCGCGTACAGCAGCGCGGGGATGCGCTTGGCATGTGACCTCAGGTTGTCAATGCCCAGCTCCTTGGCTTCATCGTTCGATGTGTAGTGCACAGGCTGGCGCGGCAGGACGCATCCGTCGCCGATCAGGTGCGCGAGCAACCCGAGGCGTTGCTCGCTCCAGCCCAGCCCGGCGCCGATCGGCGTCGGAATGCGCCTGGGAATCGCGATCCTGTCTCCGGCGGCTAGGTCCTCGAGCGCAGACCAGCCGGAGAGGGCCAGGAAAGGATGATTGGCTGATGCCTTGACTTCGCGCCCGGATGCCAGCCTCAGCCGGTAGACCTCCTTAACTCCAGCAGAGAACACGTTCGTCACAGGCGCTGCGACAATCCGGTGCTTGGCGTCCAAGGACCAGACAAGCACGTCGCCGTGGCCGCCAGCGATGAGCTCATGCAGGGTGATGGGCGCACCATTGTCGGCGCGCAGCAGCGTGGTGTCGCTTGTCAGGCAGCCGCTTTCACGAAGGTCTGAGAGCATTGGGCGCTTGTCGGTCCTTTGCTCGGGACCGCGGTTGAGCTGCGCAACCGCGATCACCGGGACGTCGAGTTCCTTGGCCAGCAGCTTGAGCGAGCGGGACATGTCCGACACTTCCTGCTGCCTGTTCTCGACCCGCTTCGGCGAGGTCATCAGCTGCAGGTAGTCGATGATCACCAGGCGGAGTTCGTGCCGCTGCTTCAGGCGGCGGCACTTGGCGCGGATCTCCATCATCGACAGGTTCGGCGAGTCATCGATGTACATCGGGGCGTGCGCGACCTCGCTCATCCGGCGGGCCAGCCTGGTCCAGTCCTCATCCCCCATCTGCCCGGTCCGCATCGAGTGCAGCGCCACCCTGGCCTCGGCCGAGAGCAACCGCATCGTGATCTCGTTCCTGCTCATCTCCAGGCTGAAGATCACCGAAGCCAGCCCGTGCCTGATCGACGCCGCGCGCGCCAGGTCAAGCGCCAGCGTCGAATTGTGGGTGGGGATCATCGCCTGGCCCGCCAGGTACAGCCGGTCGGCGCTGTCCACCTGGACGCAGCGCACAGGCCGGGACGGAACCTGGCGCACCGCCACGATGTACCGCCACCTGACCGGCCGTGGGCCTGCCGCCTGCCGCTCCTTGTGCAGCCGCTGCTTGGTGCTGATCCCGAACACCTGATCGTCGGCACGGAACCGGACGTGGGTCAGACCGTCGGCGCCGGGCGGGCCGACCGCGCCGACCGCGCCGACCTGGCCGTCCGCGCCGTCCTGGCCGGCCTGGCCCAGGGTGCAGTGATAGCCAAGTCCGAGCGCGAGTTCGCGGATGTCAGCCGCGAGCCGCTCGCTGGCCACCGCGACCTCGATCGTGCCGGAGCCGGTCACGCGGCCGACCACGTCGAGCAGCCCGGCAAGTAGCGCGCGGCGCTGTTCGTTCCCGGCCCGCAGGTACTCGGCAGGGATCCGGTCATTATCTTCAACGACCGGCGCCGCCGACTCGCGGCCCGCCGCGTGATCGCCCGCCTCAGCGAGCCTGAGGGCCACTTCGGGGCCGGGCGCATCGGCGCCGGCCCGGTCGGCGCACCCGCGCGGCTGCCGGGCAGCGGCCAGCCGGGCGCCAAGCGCGTACGGCGGCACCGGTAGCGGCCTGCCAGGAAGATCCAGCGGAGCGGCCAGCGGAACGGCGTGGTTGGACCTGGCGCCGCCGCGTGCCAGTCGCAGGCTGGCCCCGATCTCGGCGGTCGTCAGCAGCTGCGGCAGCAGCCGCTCGCGGCCCGCAGGCCGGCGTCGGTTCCTTGCGGCCTGCCAGCGCGCGGCGCGGCTCCATGTGCTCCACAGGTGCTGGCCGTCGGCGACGATAACCTCGCCGTCGGAGAACTCGACCTGGTAGCACGGCCGACCGCACATCACCGGCGTGGCGGCTACCACCCGCACCGGCCGACCGCCGGCTCCCAGCAGGAGATCGCCGACCCGCACCTCGCCCATCGTCGTCCAGCCCGCCGGTGTCGGCAGCGGTGTCCGCAGGGCAAGCGCCTTGCCCAGGGCCGGGCGGGCCGCGATCACGATCATCTGGCCCGGGTGCAGTCCGTTGGTCAGCGCGTCAAGATCTGCGAAGCCGGTCGGCACGCCGGTCAGGCCGCCACTGCGGCTTCCGATCGCCTCGATCTCGACCAGCGCGCCCGGCATGATCTCCGACAGCGGCAGGTAGTCATCGCTGACCCGGCGCTCGGTCACGCCGTAGACTTCCGCCTGGGCGCGGTCCACAAGCTCGTCGGCGTCCGCGTCGCCGGCGTAGCCGAGCTGCACGATCCGGGTGCCGACCTCGACCAGGCGGCGCAGGATCGCGCGCTCCCTGACGATCCTGGCGTAGTACCCGGCGTTCGCCGCTGTCGGCACCGACGCGATCAGCGTGTGCAGGTAGGGCGCGCCGCCGACCTTGCCGATGTCGCCGCGCTTGGTCAGCTCGGCGGCCACGGTGATCGCGTCGGCAGGCTCGCCCTTGCCGTACATATCGAGAATGGTCTCGTGCACGACCTGGTGCGCCGGCCGGTAATGGTCCGCGGGCCTGATCACCTCCAGAACGTCGGAGATCGCGTCCTTGGACAGCAGCATCCCGCCGAGCACGCACTGCTCCGCGGCTATGTCGTGCGGCGGCGTGCGCTCGAACTCATCGCGCGGCGCAAGCTCCGCAACGCTCACCGGGCCTCACCCCCTTAGCCGCCGGCCTGCCCCCGGCTCCTGATGTCGCCATCTGGCCACGCACCGGAGCCAGCACCGTTCTATCGAGCGGGTACGACAACGAGCCAGGCCCGGCACCGAGCTGGGCGGCGTCGAACGAGCTAAGACGCCGGGCAGGCGCGGTGCCGAGCGGGTGCTGCGTCCGGTCCCGACAGTGTTCTGCGCCAGCGGGGCGGCGTCCAGTCTGGCTGTGCATAGCGTTGTGGAAAGCTTGTGCAGACACGCCGCATGCACTGTGCGCTACCTGGGGGAAATGCTGTGGACATCTCGCAGGAATGCCGTCACGCATTGCGGCTAGCTGCGGATACGCTATCCACGGCCTGTGTGGCAAAGAAATTTCCTGGTGCGGATGAGACGGCCGCGGGCGGAAAGTTATCCACATCGGAGAATGGCTGCCTGACCCTGCAGAGCGCCGATCGGCCCGGCCAAGGGAACGGCAGCGGGCCGGCGCCCGCGGCCGGGTGGTGCTCCCGGCCGGATCGGCCACGAGCTCGGCGCACGCCCGGCGTGCCGCTCGCCGCTGGGAAGACCGGCCGGCTCGTCAGGCAATGGCCTGCGGCCCGCCACCGGATTGCATAGGCTTCGATTATGTGTTCGATGCAGCCGCAGCCCATGGCCGAGTTCGGCAAGGCGATCGACGATCTCGCCGCTGAGGTGCTCGCTGCGGACGCGTCAGCCGGGACTGGCGGCCTGGCCAGTGCCGCCGACCCTGGCCAGGCCGTCGCCAGGCTGGCTCAGCTCTGGGCTCGTCTCGCCGAACTGGACCCCGAACTCGCCAAGCGGCTGCCCAGGTACCAGGCGTAGCCGGGCGCTACCAGGAGGCGCTAGGCGCCGACGACCTCTACCTCGAGGGTCGCGCTAACCTCCGGGTGCAGCCGCACCGAGATCTGGTGCGCGCCGACCGTCTTGATCGGATTGCCTATCTCGATCTTGCGCCGGTCGAGCTCGGGTCCGCCCGCTGCCTTGACCGCCGTGGCGATGTCGGTCGTCGATACCGAGCCGAACAGCCTGCCGCCGCTGCCCGCCCTCGTCTGAAGCCGGACGCGCAGCGCGGCGAGGCGGGCCGCCGCCGTCCTCGCGTCCTCGACGCTGCGGATCTCGCGCGACGAGCGGGCGCGCTTGATCAGCTCGATCTGCTTCTCGCCGCCGCGTGTCCAGCGAATCGCCAGGCCGCGCGGGACGAGGTAGTTCCTCCCGTAGCCGGCGGCCACTTCCACGACATCGCCGGGGGCGCCCAGGCCGGAGACCTCCTGAGTGAGGATGAGCTTCATGGGTGAACCGCTCATCGTGCTAACCTCCCCAGGCCTCAGCGAGCCGTGCTGGTGTACGGGAGCAGCGCCATCTCGCGCGCGTTCTTGATCGCCGTGGCGACGTCACGCTGATGGCGCGTGCAGTTGCCTGACACCCGGCGCGCCCGGATCTTGCCCCGGTCAGAGATGAACTTGCGCAGCGTGCCGGTGTCCTTGTAGTCCACCCGCGCGACCTTTTCCTGGCAGAACAGGCAGACCTTCTTCTTTGGCTTGCGAATCGGCGGCTTGGCCATCGTGGTGCTCCTTGGCAGAGCCCCGCCCACGGCGGGGATGGTCGGCCCCGCTGGTCGCGGGGTAATCGGACCCGGGTTGCGGGCTTTGGTGTTGCTAGAACGGAGGTGCTGCTAGAAGGGCGGCTCGTCGGTGAACCCGCTGTTGTCGGCTGGCCCCGCGGTCCACGGGTCGTCGGCAGGACGTCCGCCCCCGCCACCATACCCGCCCTGGCCGCTGCCTCCCGACGGGCCGCCGGTGGCCCGGCTTGACCTGACCACCTTCGCGGACGCGTTGCGCAGGGACGGCCCTACCTCGTCCACCTCGATCTCGTAGACGGTGCGCTTCTCGCCTTCCTTGGTCTCGTAGGAGCGCTGGCGCAGCCGACCGGACACGATGACGCGCATGCCACGCTGCAGGCTCTCGGCGACGTTCTCCGCGGCCTGCCGCCATACGTTGCAGGACAGGAAGAGCGAGTCACCGTCCTTCCACTCATTGGTGCTCTTGTCGAGGAACCGGGGGGTGGAGGCCACCCGGAAGTTGGCTACCGCCTGACCGGTCGGGGTGTAGCGGAGCTGCGGATCATCGACGAGGTTGCCGATGAGGGTTATCTGGGTGTCGCCTGCTGCCATCGGGTGCTCCCGGTCGCGTCGGTCAGATATCGGGTCGTGCCTGGGCGGCGGTCGGCGCCGCGCCTGTCCTTGATCTCACGCAAAGGCGGCTGCGTGCCTAGTGCACGTCCGGCCGCAGGATCTTGGTCCGCAGCACCGCCTCGTTCAGGTTGAGCTGGCGGTCGAGCTCCTTCACCGTCGCCGGCTCGGCCACCAGGTCGATGACGGTGTAGATGCCCTCGGACTTCTTGTCGATCTCGTAGGCCAGGCGCCGTCTGCCCCAGATATCGACCTTGTCCACCGAGCCGCCAGCCGTGGTGATGACTCGCAGGAACTGGTCGAGCGAGGGCTGAACGGTACGTTCTTCCAGGGATGAATCGAGGATGACCATCATCTCGTACCGGCGCATGCCGACCCTGCCTCCTTCGGACTTAGCGGTCACGGTATCTCCGTGACAGGAGGAACCTGCGCGGGGCCATCAGGCCGCTGCGGCGCAGGCACGTTAGCTTACCAGCAGCCGCAGGCAGCCCGCGCTTCACTTCATGCCGGGCGGGCAGACACACTAGTAGCTAAGGCAGCCGGGCCGCCGGGCGCTGGGAGCGCGCGGGTTCGCTGACCGGCAATCGGCCGGCCCGGAAGATACCGGCTCCGGGGAGTGAGCGCCCATGTCCCAGGCAGATGTCAAGCCGCGTTCGCGCGCGCGCCGCTTCACGCTGAACAGCGATGGCAAGCGGCACCCGCTGCTCAACGCCGCAGCGGCCTATAGCTGCATCGCCGGCGTGATCTCGGTGGTGACCGGGGCGATTGTCGCCGACCATCTGATCGCGACGATCCTCGGCGTTACCGGGTTCGGGGTCGGCATCCTCGCCCAGATGATGTCGGCCACCAGGGAGGAGCGGATCTTCATCGTCTTCGGGGTGGTCGCCTCCTTCGTCGGCATGGGCCTGGGCGTCGCGCACGGCGGGTTCTGACCGGCCGCTAAGCTCGACGGATGATCCGCATCGGGCCTCATCTTCACGAAGGCGATCCGCTGGCGCAGGCAACGGCTCTTGGCGCTGACGCCGTTCAGTTCTTTCTCGGCGACCCGCAGGACTGGAAGGCGCCGACCTTTCCCGGCGGCCGCGAGCCCGAGCAGATCCGCGACGACTTCGCCGCGGCCGGGGTGGCCGCGTATGTCCACTCCCCCTATGTGATCAATGTGGCGTCTCCGAACAACCGGATCAGGATTCCCAGCCGCAAGATACTTGAGCAGCAGCTCAATGCGGCCGCAGCGATCGGCGCGGCCGGCCTGATCGTGCACGGCGGGCATGTGACGGCGGCCACCGACCCCGCGGAGGGATACCTCAGCTGGCGCAAGGCGGTCGAACGGATCGAGCGGCCGGTGCCGATGCTGATCGAGAACACGGCGGGCGGCGACGGCGCCATGGCGCGCAGCCTGGACAACATCGCCAGGCTCTGGGACGCGATCGGCGACGGTGGCGGCGATGACATCGGCTTCTGCCTGGATACCTGCCACGCGTTCGCGGCCGGCCAGGAACTTGCCGACATCGTGGACCGGATAAAGGCGATCACCGGCCGGATCGACCTGGTGCACTGCAACAACTCGCGTGATGAGTTCGGTTCAGCCAGGGACCGTCACGCCGGGCTGGAGTCGGGGACCATCGACCCGGAGCTGATCGTGTCCGTCGTCCAGGCGGCGGGCGCCCCGGTGATCTGCGAGACCCCTGGCGCCGGCACCGACGTCCGCTGGCTCCGAGCCAAGCTGACCGGCAGCTAGCCGCTGCCGCCGCCAGGGCGTCCAGGCCTCAGATGAGGCCGGTCGTCACCACCCAGCCAGGCCGGCGCAGCAGCGGGCCGGGCGGCGAGACTACCACGGTCAGTGCCGCCCCGCCGGATGGCCCAGCCGGATGGCGAGGGCCCGACCGCCTTGGCGGCACGCCGGGCGGCCCCTTGGTTGGCTTCGACGTGGGGGTCGGCGTGGCTGATGGCGTCGAGGTCGGCGTGGCTGACGGCGTCGGAGTCGGGCTCGGGCAGGGCCCGCGACCGTGCTTCATCTGGCCGGGCGGGCAGTGCTGCTGCGGAGGTGGCTTCGGCCTGGGCTTCACGGCAGGCGCCTGAACCCACCTGAAGAACGGCGGGCTGCTGAAGTCCGGCGCCGGCAACTGCTTGACCGGCAGGTTGTTGAACATATCGGTCATGAAGGTGTGCCAGATGGAGGCTGGCCAGGCACCGCCGTAGCTGCCTGGCCAGGCGCCCACCGGTGGCAGCCCGTCCAGGATCTGCGGCGGATTGGCCTGCGGTCGGTCGGTGAACATGCCCACAGAGAGCGAATACTGCGGTATGGCACCGATGAACCATGCCTGCGAGGAGTTGGCGCCGGTTCCCAGGGTCCCGGTCTTGGCGATCACCGGCCGGTTCCAGGTGGCGTTCAGGCCGGTCGCGCCCGGCAGCGTCGTGTCGAAGGACAGCGCGTAGTCGGCGTCCGCCGCCTCGGCTGGTGTGAGGGCCCTGACCTTGGTGATCCTGGCCGGGGTCTTGCCGGTGCCCTGGTCGATGTACTTGATCACATGCGGTGTCACGCTCCAGCCGCCGGACACCAAGGTCGCGAAGGTGTTCGCCTGGTCGACCGCGGTCAGCGAGCCAGCGCCGAGCGCGGCGACCACCGAGCCAGGGTGGCAGTTCCTGTGATGCTTCAGGCAATGGTCGCCGAACAGCGCATTAAGCCCGGTCACGTCATAGGAGCTCACGCCGAGCCTGGCGGCCATGTTGATCACATTCTGCACGCCGGTCCGGTGAATGAGATCCTCGAACGCCGGGTCGTTGGAGAACGCGGTGGCATCGGAGACGGACAGGTTCTGCCGGTAGTTCTCCGCTGACTCGTTGAACAGCCAGTAGCCCTTCGGGGTGTTGCACTTCATCGTCTGCTTCGACTGCTGTAGCTGGAGCGCGAGCGTCCAGTCCGGCGGTATGCACAGCGGCGAGTGGCTGTTGAGCACGCTGGTCTGCACGTCCATGCCCTGGGAGACCGCCGTCGCCAGCACGTAGGGCTTGAACGAGGATCCCACGGGCTCGGGCGCCAGGATCGTATCGAGCTGGCACCTGAGCTTGCGGCAGTGCCGCACGCCGTAGCCAGGGCCGCCGTAGAAGGCGAGGATCTGGCCGGTACCCGGCTGCTCGAGCACGGCGCCGACATGCACGTACGAGGGCATCGGGCGGCCCTGCGATCGCATCAGCGCCTTGTTCTGCCTGACGGCCCGGTACAGCCCTTTCATCAGCCGCTTGCTGATCGAGGTGTAGACCCGCAGGCCGCCGTCGTAGATGGTCTTGTCGCTGTAGCCGTCGGCCCGCAGCTCGTTGTAGACCAGGCTCATGACGTAGCCGTCGTAGCCGGTCAGGTCGTTGGTCCTCGGCTTGACCACGGCGGGGAACCTGGCCGCATCGGCCTGCTGCTGCGTGATCGCGTTGTCGCGGGCCATGTTGTCGATCACGTAGCGCCAGCGCTGCACCAGCCGGTCGTGCCAGTACCCGGTGGCCGGCCTGGCGTCGTACAGCGACGGCGCCTTCGGCAGGGCGGCGATCATGGCGTCCTGCGACAGGGTGAGCTCGGACGCCGGAACGCCGAAGTACGCCTCGGCGGCCGCCTGCACGCCGTAGGCGCCGCCGGGCATGTACTTCGGGCCGAGGAAGATCGTGTTGAGGTAGTGCGCCAGGATCCAGTCCTTGGACTCCAGCTTGGCCAGCTTGATCGCGACCACGATCTCCGCCAGCTTCGTGCTCAGCGTGCGCGGCGCGCCGGGAGCCTCGTAGTAGTTCTTGACCAACTGCTCGGTGATCGTGGAGCCGCCCTGCAGGTTCCCGCCGGTCAGGTCGACGAACAGGGCGCGCGCGGTACCGGTCAGCGAGATGCCGCCCTCGTGCCTGAAGTTCCTGTCCTCGGCGGCGAAGAACGCCTCTTCGAGCAGCGGCGGGAACTTGGTCAGCACGGTCCTGTTGACCTGCCCGAAGGTGCCGACCATGGAGTGACCGTCGGAGAAGTACACGACCGACGACTGCTGCTGCGCGGATGCGATGCCCGCCAGCGGCACCTGGTAGTGGTTGTAGATCACCACGAAGCCGCCAGCCAGGACCAGCACGAGCGCGGCCGCCATCGCGCCGGCCAGCAGCAGGATCTTCTTGACGCTCCAGTGCCGCCACCAGCGTCCGTGCAACAGCCGCTGCGGCACGCTCCGCGGCGGCCGCACCAGCCCGGCGGGCCTGCCGCCGCCGCCACCACCGCCGCGGCCACGGCCGCCGGGCTGGCCAGGATCGCCAGAGCCGTCGGGATCGGCGAGCTCCGCGAGCCCGCCAGCGCCGCCCGTCCGGCCAGGGCCGTACTGCCTTGTCCCGCGGCCTGCCCGCCTGCGGCCCTTGCCGCCCCGGTAGCCCTTCGCGTGGCCGCGGCCGATGTCGTCGGACAC
>WNFX01006540.1_pt1 | contig 14877 bp, 12 predicted proteins | sample 5400111 | NCBI WGS metagenome assembly WNFX01 (sample SAMN13153363, study PRJNA577476) | soil metagenome | isolation source: 40 cm soil or saprolite under grassland replicate 1 | place: USA:California | collected 2016-06-15 | reverse complement strand
GCGACCAATAACAAATTCCTCACCGGAGTATAAAAAAACAGGGTGGGATGTACCCTCAACATAGAGAGCAATCCCACCGACAGGAACCATTGCTTCATCGATCAGCAATTCTCTAATTTTTTCTGTATCCTTTGTTTGCATCTCGGTAGTTCTAGTTGCCTCTGTAGCGTCCGTAAGGTATCTTTCCAGAGATGCACCACAGTGCATACAAACAATAGCTTCACGATCATTTTTATTCTTGCAGATAGGACAATATTTCGCAGAAATATCCAAGTTAGTTTCTCCCAAAAAAATGAACCTTTTGAATCTCAGGCTCCTAAATAAATCTTACACCCGATGACTTGAAATTTCAACAAAGAAATAAGGCAAATGCATTGTAAATTCGTCGAGTTTCAAAATCGAAAACAAACCAAAACCCATCGCAACAATATGGCTTGTATCTGGCAAGAAGACATCATTTTCTTTGAACTAGTCAGCATTAAAATTTTTTCTTCCAACAATCAGGTGAAATTTAGCGGGTTCCCGTCTGCGCAATAGCTTTGCAACGAAAGGATGCAACATCCAGCGCAAACCATAGAAAGGGGTAATGATTTTCCAAGTGAGGCTTAATTCATGCGCTAACTCGTTCAACCGTGTATAAGTCAGGTAATTCTCACTTTGCAGATTATTCGACGCGAAACCATATTTCTTTTTGAATTGCGTTTCACGCTCCTCCACCATCCTTTCTCCTGATATGGGATTGCGATATAAAGGTGAATCCATAATCACGATCAGGCCTTCTGTAGAAAGTACTCGCAATGCTTCTCTAAGGGTCTTTGAATAATCTTCGGAGTAATGGAAGGAGGCATTGAAGATGACTGCGTCGGCAAAGTGACCCATGATCGGCAAATGATTGAATTCTGCCTGTATAGGGATAAAAGTATGTTCATAATACTTCCACGCCCCCAGCCCATCCTGTTCATTGACCAACAAATCTACAGCAATGACCCGGTCGCCTTGCGCCGATAGTCGGTTGGAGAGCCAGCCGTTGCCCGCGCCCAAGTCGAGGATCTTCAAAGAACGCTCAAGAGGGTTTTGAAGCCGGGTAAGCACATTTTTCACGAGAACGTTGAAACTGTGAGCGCGGATAGCCCAGTCGGCTTGGTAGTGACCGTTTAGATCCTTGAAAGGCAGGGCACGATAATAGTTCGCGGAGGTGCTGCCGCGTTCCTCTGAGCGGCGAACAGACTCATAGTCTGCGATGAAGCGAGCATAATGGGCTTCGCTTTCAGGCAGAAGGAAACGCCAGATGCCATCCACTTTCTGGAATTCCAACCCATCCTGCGGACAAGTGGCCCTGTCAGGTGTGCTCCGTTCGAGCGCAGTCTGGCAGCGCGGGCAGACGAAGAGATCTTGTCTCATGCCCGGCTCAGCACATCAATTGCCGCAGCATAGACGATTTCGAGCGAATGCATAATGTTATCGAGTCGTTCAGGAGTTTGCCATTGAAGTGTCGCGAGACTGTCCATACCAATGACCACGGAAGCGGTCTGTACCGCGCGCACCTGACCAACTGTGAACAATCCTGCGGATTCCATCTCGACAGTCTTTATACCTTCAGCTTGATATTGCATCACTTCTTCACGCGTCTCACGATAAGGTGCATCGGTCGTCCAGGTTGTGCCGACAATGCATGGCATACCGCGTGCACGAATCGCATCCACAAGTTCATTCACTAACGGCTCATTTGCGTTAATATATTTTTGGGAAGGCAAATAATGATGCGACGCGCCTTCGTCGCGGATGGCACGATTGCACACAATTGGCGAGCCGCCGCCAAAGCTGGTTAGCACCGCTACTTTGCCCTTTGCTTTCTTCACTGAATACACATCTGCATTCATCGCGCCCGCGCGTTCCACAGGAATTCGCCAGCGCATGCGATGAGGCAATCCACGTTCCAGACAAAATAACACACCTTCCGGTTTCACCTTCGGCATTCTCCGAAGACGCGCCCGATATGCAACAAGTTCATCCGCAGTTAGCAATGACGCGAGATTGTGTTTGTCAGGATAATTGGGGAAACTCAAAATTTTCTCCTGTAGTGACGACTTCAGTCGTTTGATACGACGACTGAAGTCATCACTACTTCTGTCTCATAGTCAGTATATAAAAATCTCCCCAACCATACCAAGGCCAGTGTGGTGATAGCTTATCATCCAGCCAGCTTAGTGTTCGATACAAACGTGGATGCCATTTGGCAAAGTTCTTGCTTTCGGCAGTTGGCGTGATTACTGATAATCCTTCCAGAGCAAGCAATTCAAAATCATCCCCAAACCATTGAATAGCTTGTCGTGGTGAAAAGTAATAGACATCAAAATTCAAACCTTCGAGATTGGCACGCACACTGCCATGAGAGAAGCGCCGAAACGCAAGCGAGAAATTCCCACGAAAAACTTCAGCCATCTCCCACAAGCAGACATGCGGCATGAGGACCCAGGTCACGATGCCACCCACTTTTAGGGCTTTTGATAACTGTTGAACCACAGGAGTTAAATCAGGGATGCAATTGAGTCCACCTAAATCAGAGAAGATAGCATCAAACGGCGCGCCTTGAATATTTTCTAATGAAAGAAATGATCGCTCTTCCATTGTCACCCGGTCTTGCAATCCCAATGTGTCCACTTTTTCTCGCAGACGATTCAACATTCCAGGCGCGATGTCCGTCGCATGAACAAAATAGCCACGTTGTGCCAGTTGCACCGCGTCTGTGCCTGTGCCTGCGTTGAGTTCGAGAATGCGCGCACCAGACGGGACATATCGCATCACATGTGAATAGACTTTGTTTCTCATCCGCGTGAGATGCGGGTGATCCTCCGCAAACGAGTCATATTTCTCCGCGGTGCGCGAAAAGGCTTCGGCAATTGTATCGAGCGGAGGCTGGCTCATCGTCGCTCTTCTTGGGGTGTCGGAGTCGCGGCAGCTTCGTGAGGCATGTGCGGCACAGTTAATCCACCATTCTGTGATGAAGCCAGCCTATTCAGTTGCATTCGAGCGATTGGCAAAGTAAGCAGGTTGTAACTTAGCCGCGTAACATCGCGCGCGTTCCTCAATGACTTCCATGCTTTACGCGCTCGAAATTCCTTGTGAATCACGCTATATAATTTGCGATAAAACTCCGTCGAGAATGGACCATGATACAACATCGCAAGATCATTTGAGTCCTGCCAATTTTGTTTTTCGCCCAATTGCTCACGTACCGCTTCATAAAATTTTGTGCCAGGCATGGCATATGAAACTGAAATGCCGATGTCATCAGGGTCAGCGTCACGCACGAGTTGAATGGTTTTTTCAATATCTTCGCGCGTCTCGCCAGGATAACCAAACTGCAAAAAGAATCCAACACGAATTCCAACCTGTTTCAAGCGCCTCGTAGCCTCATGGATTTGTTCCACGCGCGTTCCCTTATCCATTGCATCCAGAATCATTTGCGAGCCAGACTCTGCTCCCATCCAGATGGTTTGCGCGCCGGCACGCGCTAATGCGTCCACTTCACCCTCACGGGTCAACAAGTCCGCGCGGCTGAGGCACTTAAACGGGATCAGACTTCCCTTTGCATGAAGCGCATCCGCAAAGCGCGGCAACCAGCCAGGCTTGAGTCCCAAAATATCATCTGCAAACCAAATGTGATCAGGATGATAAGTCTCCTTCAACCACTTCATCTCCTCGGCAACATTTTCAGGCGAGCGCGAGTGATAGCGCTGTCCCCAAATTGGTTTGGCACACCAGTTGCAGTGAAATGGACAACCGCGCGTCGGGATATATCGGGTCTACGTGTGACACGAGATGTGTGGCGCGTTGCCAGACCAATAATATCTTTCCCCTCATTCCCCGCAGATAATTGATTCAGCAATTCGATCAGCGTTTCTTCCCCTTCACCGATCAAGACATAATCCGCGCCTTTTTCAAGATAGGTTGTGTAGTGATCAGTCGCATCTGCTCCACAAAGGATCACGATATATCCGCGTGACTTTGCCATGCGGATCATCTTAAACGCGGCGTCACGCATTCTCAATAAACACATCTTGGAAAGGTAGTTGAAATTGTCTTCGTAAAGAATCACATACTGCGGTTGATGCTCATCCAGTGCCTTTCCCCATTCATCTTCAGACTCAGCCAGCATTGCATCAAACAAAGCGACCTCGTACCCATGTTGACGCAAATAACTCGCGGCATATAACGTGCCCAGCGGCGGATAGGGTTGCATTGCCTCCCAAAGCTTGGGATCAAAACGTAGGAAGTAGGACTGACCAAGAAGGATTTGTGTCATATTCTTTTTGTAGTAGCGACTTCAGTCGCTTTTTGCAAACGGACGGCTAAAACCGTCACTACATTTTCGCCGTGCCGATCGATGTGGCCTTTACATACATCTGCAGAGAAGTAAGATTCAAAACTGGAAGATTGCTCACGAGTGAGTCGTGCGATTTTTCGATTCATTTCCCATTTCTCAAACCAATCTGCAAAAGCAACACGAAATAGAATTTCTAAGATTCTTTGAATTGTGGAATGGTTTTTTGCTTGCTTCACATCCTGTGGCATCTCAGGCGCCGTTAATGCATTCGGTAGATAATGAGCCATCCAAGCATTTAGACGACGCAGTTCACGATAAATTTCCATACCAGAAAGTGGAATCATTTGCGCCAGTTCATGTGCAACGTACAAGGAATGCTCTTTCAACTCTAACATATTGGTTGTGACAAGATAATTCGGACAAAGGTTTACACCTTCGATTTTCGCAAAGCGTGCGAGCAGAAGAGATAACGCCCGGCAAGTCCAAAGATGATTCGGCGCGGTGACAATCATATAGTCAATATCTTTGCCTTCATCAGTATTGTTCATCGCCAGCGAACCAGTCACTGCTACCATCCTCACGAACGGAAGCGAAGCAATCATTTGTCCGTAACGCGCGGCTTTGGGCCACAATCCAGCAGCAATTTCAGCGCGTCGCTTTCTTGTTTCGATGATTTCTTCTCGACCACGTAAAGTGAAATATTGCTCTGTTTTTGAAAAAAGAGTTTCCTCACTAAGTGCTTGAATAACCTCTTCAAATGCGGCTTTCATCGAAGTGAGATAACGGTATACTTCCTGCGAGGTCAATGGATAATCAAACACATCTGCATAAGCAAGTGTGTGAAAAATGGAACGCAAGAGATTCTCAGAAGAGACGTCTAACATCAGCGAAGCAATCCTGTGGACAAGCGAAACCGTCCTATGGACAAGCGCAGCAGTCCCGTGGACAAGAAATCCAGTCCAATGAACTGTACGTATTAATTAGTGAACTATACAGCGTGTAAAAGGTTCTGTCAAATTATCTCTATGCATCTCGTCATTGTCAGTCCATTTCCTCCATCAATCACAGGTATTGGACAATATGGTTATCATGTGACACGCGCCCTGGCAAATTCAGGGTTATTTTCACGCCTTACAGTCCTTGCGGGGTCGGCGCCGAACGGGAGTCATCCAAATCATCTGGGTCTAACGGAAGTTGACTATTGCTGGCAACCAGATTCATTCAACGCGCGGCAGACCATTTTGTCCCGCGTGAAGCGATTGAATCCAGACTTGATTTGGTTCAATCTGGGAGCAAGCATCTTCGGTAAATCTCCGCTATCCAATCTATCTGGTTTGTTCACTCCCATGAATGTGATGCGCAGGTTCCCAACGGTTGTGACATTGCATGAGTTAGTTGAACTCGCAGACCTGCGCGCATTGAATGCTCCCGGCGGAGTATTTGCGCCATGGGGTGCACATTTATTGACCCACATTGCAACTCAAGCAGATGTAGTGTGTTTGACCATGCGCCATTATGCGGATTGGCTTTCCGCGCGCGGCGTGGACTGCACACATATTCCCATTGGCGCATACCATGAACCTGAATTACTGCATGAAGCTGAAACCTGTGAGTTATTATTCTTTACCACGCTCGCACCGTACAAAGGGTTGGATTTATTAATCGAAGCCTTTACTCGATTGCGCGCCGAATTCCCACATTTGCGTTTGACCATTGCAGGTACAGCTCATACGCGTTTTCCAAATTATGCGCATGAGCTGAAGACTCGCTTCGATGGCACACAAAGTATTCGGTGGCTAGGACAAGTTTCAGAAGATGAGGTAAAGGATTTGTTCCGGCGCGCTCAGATTGTGGTTTTACCTTACGCAGCCTCGACAGGTTCTTCCAGTGTGTTATATCAAGCCGCCACCTGGGGACGCGCAGTGATCGCATCTGATTTGAGCGAGATTCGCAAATTGACCCTCGAAAACAATCTACAGGTGGAGTTCTTTGAAAACAACAACCTGGAAAGTCTTTGCAATTCGATTCGCCTATTACTCAACTCGTCATTACTTCGACGTGCACAAGCCCAGCACAACTTCAACTCAATCCAACATCTTCGTCCGAAAGTCACTTGCCATCGCTACATTCAAGCATTCAATCGCGCGCTTGAAAAACGACAAAGCACAAAACGCATCCCACTGATGGAGTCCGCTTGATACCGCGCAACGCGCGCCTTGCCACCCTTTTTTCTTTTATCTTTCATGGAATATTGATTCTCGCGGCACGTTACCGTTTGAGCTATGACGCGTATACTCATATGTTCTTCGGCGATCACTATCGCATGGATTGGTGGTCTTTATGGGACACGCGCTGGTACACGGGATTCTTCGTCACTTCATATCCACCGCTTGTACACCAACTGATTGGTGCATTTAGTCATCTCGTTGGGATCGACGCAGCATTTGCAGTCATTCTTTGGATCACCGTGACGCTTCTTCCGCTAGCAGTTTATTCTTTCACGCGCATCTTTGTGGGCAAAGCCACTTCAGGCTACGCGGCACTTGGCGCGGCGTTTCTACCATCCGTGTATCTCACGGCGCACATCTTCGGCCAACTCCCAACACTTGCGGCAACCGTGACTGCTCTTTTCGGTATGGCCATGTTGAATCAATATCTGTGCGATGGAAGCAGACTCAATGGAGTGCTTGCGGTTTCTCTCCTGTCGACAGTCATGGCTTTTCATCATGCCACGCTTTTGCTTTTGCCTTGGCTTGTACTAGCAATCGTGTCACACTTGCTCATCACGAAACAAATCAAATGGCAAACCCTCGCAATCCGACTCCTTATTTTTGGAATCTTTTCCACGCTTGGAATGCTCATCGTGATCTGGCCCTTCTGGGAATGGGGTCGCACACAATCCATTCAAGTGCCCATTGATCATGCTTCGCGTCATAACTTCTTCAAAGATCCTATGGCACCCTTGCTCTTCTTTCTGCCGATGTACGGACCCTTGATGTTTATTATTCCTACCGCGCTTTTTTGGGCACGCAAACGCGAACTTCTTGGCCTCGGCTTTGCGTTCTGTATGCTTTTTCTCCTCGGTCTCGGTGACACCACTCCATTACCGCGCCTTTTCTTCGGCAAAGGTTGGGAATGGCTGACCTACGATCGCTTCGCATTTTGGGCATCGCTCGTGCTTCTGCCGTTTTTTGGGATGATTATGATTCTGCTTCGGCGCCAGCGTTCAAGAAGCATCCGGACAAAATTTTTTCTCATCCTCGAGGGAGCATCTCTTCTTGTTGGCCTTGGTACCGTGTTTTTGCCTCTTCAACCCGGCGCAGTGGATATGAGTCAGATTGTGAATTTCCTGGCGCAGGATGATCATTCACGTTGGCGCTATGTGACGTTTGGATTCGGCGACCAGCTTGCGCTTCTTTCCACGCTGACCACTGCCACCACTATAGACGGCAGCTACCACACCGCGCGGACTCTCCCCGAACTCCGCACGAGTGGCATCGGCCAGATCGATACCGCTTTCTGGCTTCCCTATGGACTCTCGGCCCTTGACCCAATTTTGCAAAAAGCCGGCGAGCATGGAGTCCGCTGGGGGTTTGTGAATGTGGCGAAATATATTCCCGTTTTAGAAAGAAATGGCTGGATAGAGACTAAAACATTAAAGGGTGGCGTTCAGGTTTGGGAAAATCCGAAGGCTATCCTTCCACTCGTAACTCAAATACCACCTGTAAATGCACTAGCATCTTTCTCATGGGGAACACTTCCTATCCTTTCACTGATTACCAGCTTATCGCTTAGCTCCCTTCGCGTTTGGCCCGTGCAATCAGAAAAAGTCTTACGCGGTATTTATGCATTCACTATTGGTCTAATTCCCGTCGGCTTATGTTTTTGGTATTACAGAACCATCAGCGAATTTCCTCATGCTCGTGTTTACTTTATATACACCAATGCGCTCTTCTTCCTTGCTGATGGACTTGCATTATTTGCCGTGATTCTATGGTTAACCGTGAAAGTCAAAAATGGTTTTCCTCTTTCCTCTTTTGTCCTGCTGCCTTCTGCATTCTGCATCTTGACTTTCCTCAGTGTTCTTTGGTCAAGAGACTGGCGCACTTCGTTATACATTTCTCTCCAGATACTGCTGATCTTGCTCTTTATCCTTTCCTTGTGCGATTGGCCATCCGCATGGAAATCTGTTTTGCTCGGTTTCTGCGCGGCATTAAGTTTTCAGTTCATTACAGGAGTCGTTGAATTTATCAAGCAATCTACTGCTTTTCTTGCTCCACTTCACTTACATTGGCCGGGACCACTCGATCCCTCTATACGTGGTGCAGTGATTGTGCAATTGCCAAGCGGCGAATCATTTCTGCGTGCCTATGGCACATTGCCGCATCCCAACATCCTCGGCGGATTTGCATTGATTTTTTTGCTTGGTCCAATCTCTTTTTTCATACGCAAAGAAAAGCCAAATAACCTTGCCCTGCTTTTGCTCATCCCTGGCATATCCTTGCTCGCGCTGACCTTCTCGCGCTCGGCCTGGTTAGCACTCGTTATCTTTAGTCTCGTTTTGATATGGAAATCAAAATACTTTGAACGCAAACGCCTTGCTGTTCTTTTATTCATCATTGCGTTAAGTTTTGTCATTACACTTTTGCCTTATCGTCAATTAGTGGAAGCACGCACCACAAATACCAGTTCACATTCAGAGGAATTCTCATTCATTGGGCGTGCCTGGTTGAGCGCGGAAGCAATCCAAATGATTCGTGAATATCCGCTGACAGGAGTTGGGATTGGGTCGTTTATTATCGAGCTCGCGAGGCGTGCAGGCGAAGGTTATGTTATTGAGCCTGTTCACAATATTCCTCTGCTGGCTGGCGCGGAACTTGGAATCCCTGGCTTGCTGCTGGTCATAGCGTTATCAACTTCATTTGTAGTTCGTTTGTTCAAAACGCAAAATCCAAACGCGATCCTCGTAGGCGCGACTCTAACAGGGCTTGGAGTCATCAGTCTCTTCGACCATTATCTTTGGACCCTCGCTCCGGGCCGCCTCATGCTTGGACTTGTGGTTGGTCTATTCATAGGGCAAGGAATCAGTCATGACGCGTGATACTGCTTCTCAGGTGGTGGTCAATGGACGGTTTCTCGCGCGCCGCGTCACGGGCGTGGAACGTTATGGGCGCGAGATCCTCCGATGTATCGGGAGCAGCTATCGGGTCGAAGAGACGCGCAGACAAGGCTGGATGGGCCACGCGTGGGAGCAGTTTATTCTTCCGACAAAGCTAAATTGGCATTCTCTCTTATGGTCACCCGCGAACACTGGACCTTTAATGATTCGCAATCAGGTACTCACCATCCATGACTTAAGTCCACTGGAACATCCAGAATGGTTCCGAGGGAGTTTCGCGAGTTGGTATCGTTTGTTTCTACCTTTGTTGGCGCGGCACGTTCGCAAAGTATTCACGCCGTCAGAGTATGTGAAGCAGAAAGTGATAAAGCGGTTTGGAATCAAGAATGTGACTGTAACGCCAAACGGTGTCGACCATTCTGTCTTTCATCCTGATGCAAAACAGACTCGGTTGGATTTGCCTGCATGTTATGTTTTGTTTGTTGGATCGCTTGAACCGCGCAAGAACCTAAATCTCTTACTCCAAGCGTGGGATGAAATCAAAGATGATTTCAAGGAAACATTGCTGATCGTTGTTGGTGTGAGCAGAAATATATTCAAGCCTGTAAATCTATCGCATGATCTGGAACGCGTCCGTTTTCTGGGTTATGTCGAAGATGAGACATTGGCAGGATTGTATGCAGACGCCACCCTGTTTGTCCTCCCTTCAAAAGATGAGGGCTTCGGGTTGCCCGCACTCGAAGCGATGGCAAGCGGAACGCCTGTGATCGTTTCAGATGGCGGCGCATTGCCCGAAGTCGTGGACGAGTCCGGTTTGATTTTCTGTTCATCGAATCCTGATGGATTAACTAACTCACTGAAAGAATGTCTGAGCAATGCTGAGCTTCGTTCAACGTTGAAACAAAAAGGAATAGCGCGGGCAAAGAAGTTTTCATGGCAAACGACCGCTGATTTGGTTTGGAGGAATCTCAATGAACTCTAAGCCACGAATTGCATTCATCCTCGATGCTCTCCCTGCAATTGGCGGTGGAGAGAAAACCCTTTTCGCTGCACTAGAAGTTTTCCCGCAGGCAGAACTGTTCACACTTGTCTACAACAAAAATGCCTTTGCAAATACTCCCATTGCGAACAAAGAGATTTTCACTTCCTACCTGGACAAAATCCCGTTTGCTCAAACACATCATCGCTTGCTCCTGCCATTGATGCCTTCCGCGATTGAGCGATTCGATTTGTGTAGCTATGACATTGTTGTCTCGTTCAGTTATGCCGTTGCGCATGGAGTGCGCGTCAACAATGGGACGCGCCACATTTCATACACGTACACTCCTATGCGCTACGCTTGGAGCGATATCAATATTGACGGCACACGCTCACATAAAAATCTGATGATGAATCTCCTGATGGATCAATTTCGGGCATGGGATAAAGCTGCCGCATCCCGCGTCGATGAGTTTGCCGCCATCTCACAAGGCATTGCAGATCGCATTCAGTCCGCTTATCAGCGTGAAGCGCGTGTGATCTATCCGCCTGTCGAGACCGAACGATTTCATCCAAATAGGAAGCGCGGGAACTATTTTGTGACTTTGTCACGGCTTGTCGCGCACAAACGGATTGATCTGGTTATCGAAGCATTTTCACGACTCAAATTGCCGCTAAAAATCATCGGTGAAGGCCCTGAACGAGAAAGACTACAAAAGCGCGCCGCCTCAAATATTGAATTTCTTGGGTTTCAGTCAGAGGCATCAGTTGTTCAGCTTCTTAGCCACGCACGCGGCTTTATCTGCGCGGCAGAGGAAGATTTCGGGATCGCGATGGTCGAAGCTCAAGCCGCAGGATGTCCTGTCATCGCTTACAAAGCGGGCGGCGCATTGGAAACCGTCATCGACGGGGTTACAGGTTTATTCTTTACAGAACAGTCTGCGTCGAGTTTGATTGAAGCGATTAAAAGATTCGAAAGCGTAGCTCATTGTTTTCATAGCAATGACATGCTGGACAATGCACAAAGGTTTAGCAAAGTACGCTTCTTACAAGATTTTACAAGGTTTGTTAAGAATTCCATTTAAGAGTGATGCCCATCGACCAGCTCATTCAAGACCAGCTTACCAGGGCCAGTCAATATATAAGGGTTGAGTCTCGAAATCTGCTTCACTCTGACGACCCTTTTCAGAGACAAACAGCATCATCCGCAGGGACTCGTAGTCTTCATACTGATCTGGTTGCCCCAGACGAGTTGGGCTGTGGGTGGACACCCAAGCCTTCGCTGCATAAAAGGATTCCAGATGAGGATCACAAAACAAGATCGCGGCATCCACATCATTCTGTTGGATGAACTGAGTAGCCGCCTCTAAAATCTGCCCGCCATAACCGCGCCTCCGAAAAGGAGGAAATGTGAGCAGATTGCCGAAGCCATACACCTGATAATGAATGCCAGTATGAATCAGGTTAAGCTTTAGAAGAGTCCCATAACTCAACAATGTATCGCCTTCTGCCAAGACAAAGTGAACCGGTTGGTATTCAGGTGGATAGATTTCTGACATGTATAGGTTATCCCCTTGAAAGATGGATGACCACTCCATGCGCATAAAGGCAATGGCTTGCCACTTATAAACGGCAGGAAAATCTGGTTGTTGATAAAGGGTTAATTTAGGCATCGTCTGATCCTTTCCCTGACCATGATACAGAGAACCACATTTAATGGGAAGGATCAGTGGAGAAGATGTCATTGCGAGGAGGGTTGAGACGCGACAGCGTCGAAACTTGACGAAGCAATCTCCTCCTAAACGGGTAATACCCCTCGATAGGCAAACTCCATTTAAATGGAGATTGCTTCGAGCAGCGAATGCTCTCGCAATGACATGATAGATAACGCGCAAAGGTTTAGCAAAGCGCGCTTTACAATATCTTTCCAGGACTTTGTAAACTCAGACAAAAGGTAAATAGGAATCCGCAAGCCTGCAGTAACAGTCTCCTGAATAAGAACTAGGAGGCGTTCGGCCGGTCTGAGTTCTTTTCGTTCGCCTCGACCGGCTTTGCTTCGGCCATAGCCTTGAGGTCCGGTAAAGGAACTTTTGGCACTGCGGGCAGTGGCTCGAGCTTAGCTAAGGTTGCAAGCGCGTTGGTCTGTTTGCGCTTTGCCTTGTTGATAATCAGATCAGGCTTAGTCACCTTGGCCAATTGCGCAGGCATCTTAATCTTCGGCAGACGGGCGGACTTCAAGTCAGCGCGGCGCGCGACGATGCGGTAACCAACGCGCACCTTGCGTGGCTTGCCACCTGTCCCACGATCGACCCGGGCGATTTCGAACTCCTGGGCACTGCGCTTGCGCACGTAGAGTGCTTCCGGGCCGTAACTGGTTAGGAAAACTTGATACTTGTTACCTTTGACGAGCGCTGCAAAGTCCTTGTCGAGTTTGACGACGACCGATGCCCCGCTTAGCTCAACTTCGCCGAAGTCTTCGAAATAGCTCTCAGTACTTTCTAGGCAGAAGAGCGACCGGTGCGTTCCATCCGGATGCTTGACCGCTGCCGACTTGGGACCACCGTTGACGTAGAAAGCGCCGTTCACCACGACGTTCCCTTGGAAGTATCCGGCCCAGCCTTGTGGCGAGCGGCCACTAACTCCGATGCCTGTGATCGAGTCGCCTTGGACTCCGGCCCCAGCCTCGCATAGGCCTGCCACCCCAATGGACGCGCCGCTAGATCCCGTTGACCAGCCCTGGATCGCGTTGGCCTGCGAAACACCCAGTACCCCAGCAGTTTGTTTGGACTCGCCAACGACACCGTAGCTGAGATCGGATTGACCACGGACACCAGCCAGACCCTTCTCGGTGATGCCCTCCACACCCATCGCGTTTTGTGATGTACCAAACACACCATTTGCGTTCTGTGATCTGCCAAACACGCCGTTGTTCGCTATGGAATCGGCCAAAACGCCAACCCCGCTTTGTGCGGTCGCCTGCAATGCATCTGATTGCTCAGACCGTGCCTCCACGCCAACCCCCGTGACCGAACTCCCGGTCACGCCAGCGCTTTGCACACTTTGACCCAAGACACCCTGACCGGAGGTCGCGGTGCCATGTACCCCGATACCTTCGTCACACTGACCAAGTACGCCTGCGGCAGCCATTAAGTTGCCCTGCTCGTCCATCCCTTGGCCGAAAAGTGCTGTACCACTGACTCCAAATGAGTTGGCAATTCCCATGACTCCGATTTGGCCATGCCATTTGGTAGGATTTCCAATTGCACTACCGAGCACACCAATACCCGCCCCATCTCTTTGGGTCAAACCCAAAACGCCGGTTGGTATCGGGCTCGCTGTGGAACCAGTAGAGAAATTGTCACCTCTGATTGCAGCATTGCATAGAGGTGTGCCCAAGCGTTGCACCCAAAACGCCGTATGCTGGGTACCAAATGCACTTCCATTGTGAACCAGTAAAGTTGCTGAGGTAGCCTGATTATTAGGCGGTTGGGTAACCCCAACAAGGAAGGGATCTCCATTAGCCATGTTCGTTCTCCTTTCTAAATATTAATACTATACAATTTTCACATTTCAAAGTCAACAATTTTGCCACAAAGACAAGGCAAGCCGGGTCTATCGGCTCGGAATTGAAAATTAGGACAACCAGTTTGATTGAGCTTCACATGACAGGCATTTGTAGGATATACGTCTTAGCCTTTCTTTCTGACGTTTCGTTGTAAAATTGCCACATGACGGAATTCTTCGCAGCAAACTATAACGGTCCCGCCTTCGAATATTTTGGAACCACACATCTTATAGCTATCGGGGCTTTGGTTCTCCTTAACTTATTCCTGCTCCTCTTCAAAAATGCCAGTGATAGCACCAAATCTACGATTCGCTGGTTGCTAGCATTGATCTTAGTAGGCAACGAAGTCGCCTGGCATTACTGGAACTATATCTATGGCACATGGACAATTCAAACCATGTTGCCGCTCCATCTGTGCAGCCTGCTCGTGTGGACCGGTGCCTTTATGCTGATGACCAAGAATTACAGGGTTTATGAATTTATGTATTTCATGGGGATTGCGGGCGCCATTCAGGCGTTGGCAACGCCTGGTCTTGGAGAGTATAACTTCCCGCACTTTGTGTTCTTCCAATATTTCCTCTCGCATGGATTAATCATCACCTCCGCCATCTATATGACTGTGGTTGGAGGTTTTCGCCCCACGTGGAAGTCCATGCTGCGTGTGGCGCTCTGGATGAATGTTTATGCGGTGATCGTTTATTTCATCAATACAGCCATTGGAAGTAACTACCTGCTCATCAACCATAAGCCCGATACCCCCAGCCTACTTGACTTGCTCCCTGAATGGCCCATCTATATTTTATACATGGAGTTGATTGGTGTTATCTCGATGCTGGTGCTCTATTTTCCTTTTGCGACGAAAGATTTACTGAGTAAATACCTCATGAA
>WNFX01008407.1_pt1 | contig 14884 bp, 13 predicted proteins | sample 5400111 | NCBI WGS metagenome assembly WNFX01 (sample SAMN13153363, study PRJNA577476) | soil metagenome | isolation source: 40 cm soil or saprolite under grassland replicate 1 | place: USA:California | collected 2016-06-15 | reverse complement strand
CATCCCCGCACCTCGCCTGGTCACCAACGCGGCGTGAGCGTTCAGCCGCTCCGTCTCGGCGGCGTTCAAGGTACGGCCGCCGGAGCCGCTGGAGATCCCGGCGCGCGACCGCGGCTGGAGAAGCTTCGCGTGGGTCGCGCCGATAGCCGAGGCGGAGCAGGGCTCGTACCTCTGGACCTGATGCAGCAGCCGTAATGACGGGTCGTGGCCTGTGTGCATCCGTCACAGGCGGTGTATCTCCAAGTACACAATCCTCGCCAGGAGAAACGCCGACAGGTTGATGCCGATCATGATCGCCGTCGGCACGACCCCTCTGGACCCCGAGGGGTCATTCTTCATAGTCCGGCGACAGGCGCTCGCGGCTTTGGCCGATGAGCGGGCGTCGGGTGATTGATCGGCTATATCTTTGGCACCCGACGTTTCAGTAGGCAGAACTCGTTACCGTCAGGGTCAGCGAGCACATGCCATGATTCGGCGCCGGTCTGCCCAATATCGACTCGGCGGGCGCCGGCCGCGAGCAACCGCTCCAGCTCATCGTCCTGCTCCCGGTCGGTGGCATTCACATCGATGTGCAGACGCAACTTGCCGGCCTTGGGCTCGTCAGTCTGGTTGAAGACGATCGTGGGCTGCGGGCCACCAAAGCCGACGCCAGGCGGCCCGATCTCTATGTCTGCTTCGTCGCGTTCCAGCTCGACGTAGCCCAGTACCTCGCACCAAAACCGCGCCAGCAGTTCGGGATCACGTGCGTCCAGGACCAGTTCGGTTATGCGACATGCCACTTGATCACCATAACCTTTCTATGCCGCGAGCAACGCACGTAAACGGTGCGCAGCCCCGTTGCCGTACGCACTCCGGCGACGCCGGGTAATGACGTGGTGATCGACTTGCCGCGTGAGCCGAGGCTGGAGAGTCGGCGCTCGTGGTGCTCAACGTGCTCGGCGACCCGGCCGGCGACGAGTCGCTGAACAGTTACCACACCGGCGCGAGCAACCGGATCGGCTTCGTCGGTCAGGCGGTGGGCAACGTCGTCTCGGACGAGGCCGGGCACCTCTTAGAGGGCATCTGGATCATGGACGTCAGAGTATGTCCGTATTTGCGGGGCAGTCGTCGCGCCAGAGGGCATCTGGATCATGGACGTCAGAGTATGTCCGTATTTGCGGGGCAGTCGTCGCGCCAGGACAGCGTTGACTCACCCGTCAGCCGCCGGGACATGTTGTCGATCATTGCCCAGTGAATCATCGCCCGGGACCGCTGCGGGTTGGTTTCGTAGTCGCGGACCAACCGGCGATGCAACATCAACCACCCGAACGTCCGCTCGACCGCCCAGCGCTTGCGTTGCGGTTTGAACCCGCGCTGTTGCGGGTCTTTGGTGACGACCTGCACGTCGATGCCGTGCGCGGCGCCCACGTCGATGACGCTTTGCTTGTACCCGGCGTCCACCCAGGCGGTCGTCACGCTGGGATGCTGGGCGGCCACCCGCTCCACCACGGTCCGGCCACCGGTGGTGTCCTGCACGCTGGCCGCGGTCACCAACACGACCAGCAGCAGGCCCAGCACGTCCGTGGCGACATGCCGTTTGCGGCCCTTGATCTTCTTGCCGGCGTCGATTCCTTGCGAATGCTCGGGCACGTTGCCCGACGTTTTGACCGTCTGCGCGTCCAGGATCGCCGCGGTGGGCTCCGCCAGGTCCGTGCGGTAGGGCCGTCGCGGCGTACTCATCCGCACGCGTCTACCAGACCGGGGTCCATAGTGGTGGGACGCCGCGCCCGGCTCGACCATCATGTCCATACCGGATCATGACGAAATGGGATGAGATGCCCTCTTAGGCAACTGGCACGTCGACCAGTTCAACGACCACGCCAACGTGATGGACCAGGGGGCGACTTCCCGTTCCTTACGGCGTCGGCCCGGACGGCGTCGGCGGCACGCCGACGACCCCGACGTCGACTTCGGCGAGGACGAGTTCAACCCCAACGAGGGCTTCACGGGTATGGAGGGCATCCCTGAGCCGGATCGTGTTCGGGGTGACGAGCTGATCTAGGTGATGGGCCGGTCGCGTAGGTATGCCCAGGCGACCGGCGCAGCCCTGCTAAACCCCACTGACCAGCGAAGATAGGTAAGCGCCTCCGATGTGGTAGCCCCCTTACCAACCGAAGATTGATCCATCAGCGGTTGACAAGGAGACAAGCCATGTTGATGCACCCGGACCTGTTGCTGGCTCTGGCGAAAGACCGTCGGCGTGAGCTGATCGCCGAGGCCGACAGGGAGCGCCTACTCACCATCGCCTTCCGGGCCCGCCGGGGCAAGAAAGCCCCGGCCGTCCGCGGACAGCCCACCGGTACCCTGGCGTCGTGCGAACCATCCGCGGCGGTGCCAGCCCGGTGATGATCGGGCGGGAAAGCGAGCTGCGCCGGTTGGCGCAGCTCGCTTCGGCGCGTGAGCCGGCGGTCGCGATCATCGCGGGCGAGCCGGGCATCGGAAAGACCCGACTGGTGCATGAGCTGCTGTCGACCGTGCCGGCGGAGACCGTGGTGCTGGTCGGCCAGGCGGAGCCCGGCTCGCTGGCCCGGCCGTACGAGGTGCTCCTGGACGCCATCGACGGCCGCCCGGTCGACGAGGAGCAGCTGGCGGCCCTCGCGGACCCGCGGCGCAGCCCGGTCGAGCGCCTGCACACCGGCCTCGCCATCCTGGCCGACCTGGTCGGCGACTCCGCCGCGGTCCTCGTCTTCGAAGACCTGCACTGGGCCGACTCGGAGAGCGCGGCGCTGTTTGAGCGGATCGCCGACCGGCGCGGGCCGTGGCTGCTCATCGGCACCTACCGGCCGGAGGAGGTGACCCGCCGCCAACCGGTAGCCGGCCTGCTGGCCCGGATGGAACGCCGGCACGCCGTTACCCACGTACGCCTGGATCGTCTCACCCCCTCGCAGACCGCGGCGTTGCTGGCGGTGGCCACAGGCGCTCCCGCGCCGCTGCGCGCCGCGACGGCGCTGCACCACCGCACCGGGGGCAACCCGTTCTTCCTGGAGGAGCTGCTGCGCGCGCTGCCCGGGTACGACGTAGAGGCGCTGGTCGAGCAGCCGCTGCCGTGGAGCCTCGCCGACGTGCTGCGCCGCCAGGTCGACGACCTCGACCCGGTCAGCCAGCGCATCGTCGAGGCGGCCGCCGTGCTCGGCCACCGCATCCCGTTCGACTTGCTCGCCGACGTGACCGGTGCGGGCGAGGACGAGCTCATCGCCGTGCTGCGCTACCTGGTCACCCGGGGCGTCCTGGTCGAGTCCGGCGAGGACGAGTTCGCGTTCCGGCACGCGCTGGTGCGCGAGGCGATCGCCGACCAGATGCTCGGCCGGCAGCGCCGCCGGCTGCACGAGGCGGCGCTCGACGTACTCCTGAGCGGTGGCGCCTCCGACCCGGCCATGGTGGCGCACCACGCCCGCGGCGCCGGCCGGTACGACGACATGGTCGCCGCGGCCCGCCGCGGCGCCGCGCTCTACCTCTCCATCGGCTCCGCCTACCAGGCCCTGCAGCTGGCCGAGATGGGCCTCGACGAGGTGCCCGACGACGCCGACCTGCTCGCCGGCGCCGCCCGGGCGGCGTGGCTGGCCGGACTGTTGGATGACGCCCTGCGGCACGGCCGGCGCTGGCGGGACCTCGCCAGCACCACGACCGACCGGGCCGAGTCGCTGTACCTCCTGGTCCGGATCGCGTGGGAGTCCCGTGAGACCGACGAGATGCGCGCCCTGACCCACGACATCGAGACCCTGATCGCGCAGCTGCCGCCCGGCGCCGACCAGGCGCGGGCGATGACCGCGATCGCGCAGTCGGCGTACCTGCGCGACGACCTCGACGCCGCGCTGCTGTGGTCCGACCGCGCGCTGGCGCTGGCGGACGAGTTGGACCTGCCGGCCGTGCGCCTGGCCGCGCTGGTGGAGAAAGGCTCGACGCTCACCGAGCGCCCGCAGAGCGCCGCCGACGGCCGGGAGATCCTGTCCAGCCTCGTCGACGAGGCCGAGAAGGCGGGCGAGTGGGTGCTGGCCGCCCGTGCCCTCAACAACCTGGTGCAGGGCGAGCCGCCCACCTCGCCGGCCGAGCACGCCGAGACCCTGGAACGGATGCGGGTCGACGCCGAGCGGGCCGGCTTCGAGTCGCTCGCGGTGGCCACGTACTTCCAGGGTCGGGCCCGGCTCGCGATGCGGGCCGGCGATCTGCGCGCCGCGATCGCGGCGCTGGAGGAGGGGCGCGAGCAGGACCGCGGCTACCGGCGCCGGGGCCGCTGGGCCGACTACCACGGGGTCTTCCTCGCCGGGCTCTACCTGGAGGCCGGCGAGCTGGGCCGGGCCGAGCAGCTCATCACCGACCTGGCGGCGCTGCCCAACAACCCGCCCACCACGATTCCCGGCCTCGCGTTCCACCTCGCCTGCCGCCGCGGCGACCTCCCGCGCGCCGAGGCGACCCTGGACGAGCTCATCGCGGCCCTGGCCGAGCAGACGTGGCGCAGCGGCGAACAAGCCCACGACCTGATCTCCGCCGCGCTGGAGATCGGCCTGCCGGCGCACCGGGTCGACCAGATGGCCGCCGCGCTGCTCGACGCCGACGTCTGGGACGCCTACCGGACGCTCGTCGACGCCCAGCTCGCGGAGGCGCGCGGCCAGCACGCCGAGGCGCTGGCCGGCTATCTGTCCATCGCCGAGGCCCACATCCTGGGGCCGGCGACCCGCGGAACCGTACGCGTCGGCGCCGCCCGCTGCCTGCTCGCGGGCGACCGGCGCGAGGAGGCCACCGCGCAGGTGGAGGCGGCCGCGTCCCTGCTGGCCGAGTGGCGTGGCTGGCGGGTGGCCCAGCTCGCCCAGGTCCGCGCCCAGCTGGGCATGGCTCCGGTCGACGCGCCGCCCACGGTCACCGGCCCGGCCGCGCTCACACCCCGCGAGCGGGAGGTGGCGGTGCTGATCAGCGACGGGCTGACCAACACGGAGCTGGCCCGGCGGCTCTACATCTCACCGAAGACCGCCGCCGTTCACGTCTCGAACATCCTGCGGAAGCTGGGCGTCTCGTCCCGGACCGAGGTGGGCGACCTCGTCGGGCGGGGCTGACAGCCACCCGCCGGTGCGGACCTCCTTCGCGAAGCTCGACCTCCGCCAGCGTGCCGTTCCCGTCTCGGCGCCTTGTCGTCGGCCCTCTCCGGGGCACGCCGCGCCGCGATCGCGACCAGCGCGGTGGAGATCGGCGCGGCGGCCATCAGCCCCATCGTGCCGACGACGCCTGCGGACGATCTCCTGGGCCAACATCTGCGTGGTGAGCACCTGACCCAGCGGCGAGTTGCCGGCGGCCAGCAGGATGAGTAGCGGCGGGCACGAAACCCGGCGACCACAAGCCCCTGCCCGGGGCGCCAGACACCCGTCCACGCCCCCGGCGATCGTCGCGTGTGCCGCCGCGGCCCGACCGCATCCCGGGCCCACCTTCCGGCCCCTGGCCGAGCCGACCCGGGAAACGCCCATATTCAGGGGCCTCGCAAGCGTCTTCGCCAGACTCGTAAGCCTCGGTCACCATGGCCTAGCAGGCCCGCCGGCCAAGGGTCCGCAGATGGCTATCGAAAGGAAGAAGTGGATGGACCGTGGCGTGGCGCTTTTCGACCACAGGTCTTGGCCACTGCTCCGCCCGCCAGTCTCGGGCGCCATTGCACTGCGTAGCCAGCGGTGTTGATCTCGTGATGCACAGAAGTTGCGCCGTTGTTGACCTTGCGTGTCCTCCATGTGCGAGCAGGTGCGTTGGGCACTATCGGTAACCGTTGGGGACAGTTGGCAATGCGCCGACAATCGGGCCGGCCCGTGGGTCCGTGTGGTCCACGTGTGGTCCGCTGCCGGCGGCGTGCTGGTCGGGGACCGTTGGGGCTCCCTGGCGCCAGTTGGTGACGGCTGGCAGGTAGCCTGGAGCCTCACGCCCTCGTAGCTCAGGGGATAGAGCAACGGTTTCCTAATCCGCGGTCATGATCTTGGTTGTGCGCCGCTGACCTGCGCTTCCGTTTCGACTGTTGCCCGTTTTGGGCCGCTAGTGTGCTCCGTGTGGGCTCCGTTGTCGGAAGATTGTCGGCCAAGATCGAATATCATTCGATAGTCATCTATGTTTGGCCCCTGTCGGCCACTGCGCAGGGTAATCGCACCTGGTAGGACCGCCGTTGGCCCGTGGCCGGCTGCCCAACTTCGCGGCCAAGCGGCCGAGCCATCGGCCATCCCGTCGTGACGCGAACACCCATCGCCTCGCTGGACGCCGAGCGTTGGCCTACACGGACAGTTACACGGCACCAGTGATGCCCGTGACGCCTTGTAAGCTCAACGCCCCCGGATGCGCACCAGCCGTCGGTCAGTCCACGAGTCAGACCCTCCCGGGTGACCTGCCCCTACATCCTCACCGTCAGTCCTCGACGCGGGTCGCCGGCGACGGCAGTGGCCAGTAACCGGTCTCGCGTAGGCCGGTGTTGGCGTGCAGCAGTGCGTCCTCGGGGACTTGCAGGACGGGGGCGCAGCGCAGCAGTTGGGTCGGTGCCGCCTCGGTGCCGCCTCGGCGCCGGTCTCCCAGCCGGCGATGACCGGCTCGGGGAGCACCGCGCCCTCAGCGACCTGCGCCACGGTCAGGCCCAGGTGGGTACGGCGGTGCGTGCGGAACCCGCCGAGGGTGGTCCGGGCGGCCAGGCCCCGGGCGCGCTGCGCCAGCGCCTGCGGCAGCGTGGGGTCGACGATTGGCAGGTGATGTCGTGCATCTCCAGCAGCAGCGCCGGATTGCCGACGGCGTAGGCGGTGACCACCTTGGCGGCGCAGTCGGTGAGCATGCCCAGCACCCAGGCGCGGGCGTCCCCGTCGGTCAGGCGCCAGGTGCGGGTGTGCCCGTTGATGCTGAAGTCTCGGTTGACGAGGAGCATCTCGTGCCCGACGGTGGCGCGGTCGCCGAGCATCCACACCCGGGCGGGGTGCAGCTGCGGGGCGTCCAGGAACGCGACGATCAGGTCGTGCAGAGCCCGGGCCATCGCCACAGCGCAGGGCCGGTCGAAGAACCGGCGCTGAGCCAGACCGACGAGCAGTTCGAACAGCTCCTCGCACCGCCCCGGCACCGCCCCAGTCTCTTGCCCGGCGTCGGCGCCCCGGCTGCGGTGGTGGTGAAGCGCAGCGCGGGCGACGACTCACGCAGCGCCGCGAGCACGACGGCGGGAAAACCCCGCCCGGCGGGTCGGCGGGCGTGCCGGCCATGCGGGCCTGGACCCACTTGGGATGCGGCCGGTCGGCCGACCGCGGGGCGGTGACACCGTGCGGCGAGAACCAATACGGTGGGGCTTCCCACCCACCGTCGGGTCCTCGGCCGGCTCGTCGTCCTCGGCCCGAGCCTCGGGGATGCTGTAGGGCGTCGTCGACGACGAACTCCTCGACCACCCCGTCCCAGTATGGCGGCCGGTAGCCGTCCTCATCGTCGGGCACCGCAACGCCCAGGTCAGCAAGCTGCGCGTCGGAGCAGGCCAGCAGGTGCGGAGCCCGGTCGGCTATCACCTGCAGCGCCCACCGCTCCCCGGTACAGCGCGGCAACGGCGCCCGCCCCGCCTGCAGATCTTCGGCCAGGTCGTCCAGGCAACGCGCCTACGCCAGCCGCCACGCCCGGTCCTGCCGGTCGCATTCGGCCGGCAGGTGCGCGAACACCGTCGCCTTTGCCTTCGCCGAGCGGCGGCTCAGCGGCTTGTCGCCGAGGACGAACGCATCGCGGTAGGCCAGCACCGCCAGTTGGCGGCCGGCCACGGCCAGCAGCCCGGCCAGAAACGGCGGGAACACCCATCCCAGATTCGGGGTGTCCACGTCGTAGTCCTCGGCCTGGTCGGTGTATGCCTCATACGGACCTGCCAGGGCCGCGGTCCGACCGTCCTTCGCGCGGGGCGCTGAGGCACCTCGGCCGTCATCCTCACCGATCGGGCGCGGGGGGCTGGACACCGGGCCGGGAAAATGCGGGATCTCGATCCACACCGTGTCGACGTACCTGTCCTACCACGAGGCGTTCACCCGGTACGCGGCCACGCTCTGCGACCCTGGTCGGCGTCGAGGTCGACCCACAGGCCGCCGGCGCGGCTCTGGCGGCCCACCGCGTACGGGGTCGCCCGCACCGCTCGTAGCGCCCAATCGTCACGGCCGCCCTTCAAGACCAACCCCGACCCTTGTGGCCCGGCGGTGGACTCGAAGGCAACACCGGCGCAGGTACGCGACGGTCGCATCGTCGGACGCCCATTCGGCGATCGAGTGCCACCGTTCGCGTTCGCGCGCCAGTAGTGCAGGTCGGCGCCGGACAGGACGCGCCTGTCACAGTTGGCCTGGCCGGGGTCTTCAGCAAAAGGCTAGGCAGCTGATCTTGGCGGCCTCCGTCAGTCGTCGGCATCGCGGTGTGACCAACGGGCCGGAAACGACCCACCGGCTGCCTCCGCCAGCGGGCCGGTTGCCCGTCACCGCCGCCGACCGGGCCCGCGTGGCCAGGCGACGCCCTGCCGGGTGTGGGTACATGGGTTTGGTGCAGCCGGCTCAGCGTTTGAATGCGACGCCGCCGTACATCGTGACCTGCTCGTCGTGTACTAGAGCATCCTCTGGTCCCGGTCGCCAGCGGTGCACCAGCGTGACCCCCGGTTCGGCGAGATCAAGACCGCTGAACAGGGCCTCGACGCCGGCGCGGTCGCGGGCCTTGGTCGGGATGCCGCTGGCGTTGTAGGAGGCGATCCCGCGCGGGGCGTCTTGCGGGGAGCTGTCGGCGGTGACGGTGGAGATGGCCAGGGCGCTGCCGGGCACCAGGGGCGCGAGGAGGGTGTCGACGATGTGGTGCACCTGGTCGTCGTCGACGATGTGCTGCAGGATGGCGATCAGGGTCACCGCGACCGGCCGGCTGAAATCCAGTGTCCCCTGCGCGGAGGCGGCCGCCAGGATCGCTTCCGGTTCGCGCAGGTCGGCGTCGATGTACTCGGTGACGCCCTCGAGCGACCCCGTCAACAGCGCCCGGGCGTGCACCAGCACGATCGGGTCGTTGTCGACGTACACCACCCGCGCCGTCGGGTCCACCGCCTGGACGACCTCGTGCAGGTTGGGCTCGACAGGCAGCCCGGTGCCGACGTCCAGGAACTGGCGGATGCCGCGTTCGCCGGCCAGGTAGTGGGCTACCCGGGCCATGAACCGGCGGTTGGCGCGCATCGATACCGGCAGGTTCGGCATCTTGGCGACGATCTCCGCAGCGGCCTCCCGGTCGGCCTGGAAGGCGTCTTTGCCGCCGAGCAGGTGGTGGTAGATCCGGGCCGAGTGGGGCTTGTCCAGCCGCAGGTCGACCGGGCTGCCGGCGTCCATGCCGCACCTCCGGGGGACGTGGTTGCGGACAGTCTATCGACGGGCGCTAGGTCCGGACGGTGCAACCTCGCGATCTTTGGTCGCTAGGTGAGCCGCAGCCCGTCGTTGACCGGGTCGATGTCCAGCACGGCGTACCGCGCGGTCGGCCAGCGCGGTGCCGGTGCCGGCAGCGTCGGGGTACACCGTGGTCGCGAACGGGCTGTGCCCGTTGCCCAGCTCGGTGAGCAGGGCCTGCGCGTCGATGTCGCCGCTGATCACGCCGATCGGCACGGCCCGGGGGTCGCCTGGTGTAGTGCGCCTACATAGCTGGCGATGAATGCGGTCGCCCCTGCCGAAAACCCCATCCGCCCTGGTGAGGGCCGATGTGGGGTGTCGGAGATGTTGGCCCGCTTGCTGGGCCCTGGGTGTAGCTGGTGATCGATGCGGCAGGATGGGCTGCCGTGCTGCTGCGGCTGGCGTACCTGGGTGTGACGAACGCGTTCGCGGTGCTGCGCCTGCTATCGATGAGCAATCGGGACAAGGACGTGGAAATCCTTGCCCTGCGCCATCAGATCACCGTGCTGGAACGCCAACTGGGCAAGGAGAAGGTGCGCTTCGACGCGAGTGATTGGGCGTTCCTGGCGGCCTTGCTGCACCGGCTGCCGCGCGACGTGCTGCGCAATGTGCGGCTGCTGGTGCGCCCGGACACGGTACTTCGTTGGCACCGCGACCTGATCGCCCGCCGTCACGCGGCCGTCTCACGGCCGAAGCGTCCGGGCCGGCCGCGGACCGTGCGTTCCATCCGCACCCTGGCGCTGCGTCTGGCTCGAGAAAACCCGAGCTGGGGGTACCGGCGCCTGCACGGCGAACTGCTGGTGCTGGGCGTACGGGTGGCCGCGTCCACCGTCTGGGAGATCTTGCACGAGGCTGGATCGACCCGGCACCCGAGCGGGCGGCCAGCACCTGGACCGACTCCCTGCGCTCCCAAGCCGATGCCCTGCTGGCCTGCGACTTCCTGGAGACGGTCACCTTGACCGGGGCGCGGATGTACGTGCTCGCGGTGATCGAACACGCCAGCCGCCGAGTCAGGATCCTGGGCGCCACCGCGCACCCGACCGCATGGTGGGTGGTGCAGGCCGCGAAGAACCTTGTCATGGATCTGGAAGACAACGGCTGCCGAGCCCGGTACATGATCCGCGACCGGGACGGCAAGTTCCCCGACTTGTTCGACGCCATCCTCGCCGACGCGGGCATCGACGTCGTGCTCAGCGGCATCCAGATGCCGAGAATGAACTCGATCATGGAACGGTGGGTCCAGACCTGCCGCCGTGAACTGCTGGACCGGACCTTGCTCTGGAATCAGCGGCACCTGCTCCACGCCCTGCGCGAGTTCGAGCAGTTCTACAACGGCCACCGCCCGCACCAAGGCCTGGCCAACGCGCGCCCGCTATACCCGTTGCCCGCGCAGATCGTCGATCCCGACAAGATGACAAGCCTGAACATACGTAGACGCGACCGCCTCGGCGGCATCCTCCACGAATACGAGCATGCCGCCTGACCTGTACGGACGAGGTTTTCGGCAAGAGCAGGGTGAAACTGGTCGGCGGTGTCGCTCGCCGTCGCCGGTTTGGCTTGGTGCCTGGCGCCTGAAAACAAGCGACCGGCGGTGCCATCGAGCTGTTCCCGGAGGATGTCCGCGTGTCCGGCGTGCCGGGCGGTCTCGCGGCCCGCAGGGCGGCCAGCTGGGCGCCCAACGCGCGGCCCGCGGCAGCGACCTACGACTTCGACAACCAGGCGCTCCGGCCGCTGGCCAAGCCGGTCACGGTGCGGCCCGGCGACGTCCTGCGCGTGACCTGTACCCACGACGTGGGCCTACGCAAGCTGCTGCCCGCGCTGCGCGACGTGCCACCCCGGTACGTCGTGTGGGGCGACGGTACCAGCGACGAGATGTGCCTGGGTCTGGTGGTCTGGTCGGTCGGGGTGTGAGCGGGGCCCGGACCGGCCGACGGTCGCGGCCGGGACGGCGGACCGCCACCACCGGCCGGACCTCGCGGCCGGCCCGCCGGCGGTTCAGCTCGCGAACTGGAACCAGTTGAGGTTGACCAGGTCGCCGGAGCCGTTGGTGGTGAAGGTGATGTAGAGCGTGTGGGTGCCGGTGGCGGTACCCGACAGGTTCACTGTGGAGCTGATCCAGCTCTGCCAGCCGCCGGTGCTGCTCACCGGTACGCTTGCGATCACCGGCCCGGTCGTGCTGTCCAGCCGGTACTGCACGGTGCCGGTGATGCTCGCCCCCGACGCCAGCCGCGTGGTGACGGACGCGGCCCCGGTGGAGCCGAAGTCGACGTTGGCGTAGGCGAGCCAGTCGCCGGCGGTGATGTACCCGACGTCCTGCCCGCCGCCGGTGTCGGTGGTCGTCTCCGTCTGGGTGCCCGACTGCGCCGTGTAGCTCTCGGCCTGCGTGACGTCGTAGGCGCTGCGGTTCTGGGGGGCGCCGTAGGTGAGCCCGAAGCCGAACGGGAACAGCGGGGTTTGCCCGTCGCCGTCGTTGATGGGCTGCTGGGTGACCGACTGCATCCAGGTGTCAGGCAGCTTGCCGGTCGGCGCGTAGTCGCCGAACAGCACGTCGGACACGCCGTTGCCCTCGGTACCGGGCAGCCACGCCTCCAGCAACGCGTTCCAGTTCGGCAGCTGCGAGGCGATGTCCAGCGGCCGGCCGGAGACGAGCACGACCACCACCGGTACCCCGGAGGCACGCAGCGTGCTGATCGTGTTGAGGTCGGTCGAGTCGAGGCTCATCGAGCCCGGCCGGTCCCCGGCGCCCTCGGCGTAGGGCGTCTCCCCGACGACCGCCACGGCCGCCTTGTAGGACGAGTCGATGCCGGTACCGCTGGCGTTGTACGTCACCGTCGTGCCCGCGCCGACCGCGGCCCGGATGCCCTGCAGGATCGTGGTTCCGGGCGTGGTCGCCCCGCTGCCGCCCTGCCACGAGATGGTCCAGCCGCCGGACTGGTTGCCGATGTTGTCGGCGTTCTTGCCGGCGACGAAGATCTTGTTGTTGGTCTTGGCCAGCGGCAGGATGTTGCCGGCGTTCTTCAACAGCACCTGCGACTCGCGCACCGCCTGGCGGGCGATCGCCCGGTGCGCCGCGCTGCCCACCGTGGGCGTGAACGACCGGTCGGTGAACGGCTTCTCGAACAGCCCCAGCTCGAACTTCTTGGTGAGGATCCGCCGGTTGGCGTCGTCGATGCGCGACATCGGCACGTGGCCGTTCTGCACCTCGCCGCGCAGCGTCGAGATGAACTGCTGCCAGGCGGTTGGCACCATGACCATATCGATGCCGGCGTTGATCGCCTGGCTGACCTCGGCTGCGGTGAAGCCCGGCTGGCCGTCGATCTGGTCGATGCCGTTCCAGTCCGACACCACGAATCCGGAGAAGCCCAGCTCGCCCTTGAGCAGCGTGGTGATGAGGTACTGGTTGCCGTGGTCCTTCACGCCGTTCCAGCTGCTGTACGAGATCATCACGGCGCCCACGCCCCGGCGCACCGCCTCCTGGAACGGCGGCAGGTGGGTCGCCCGCAGCTCGGTCTCGGTGATCTGGGTGTCGCCCTGGTCCGTGCCATTGGTGGTGCCGCCGTCGCCGATGTAGTGCTTGGCGGTGGCCAGCACCGAGCCCGGGGCGCTCAGCGAGCTGCCCTGCAGGCCGGTGATGTAGGTGGCCATCATGGTGGGCACCTCCGGCTTCTCGCCGAAGGACTCGTAGGTGCGGCCCCAGCGGTCGTTGCGCGCCACGCACAGGCAGGGGGAGAAGTCCCAGTCGATGCCGGTACCCGAGACCTCCTCGGCGGTCGCCCGGCCGATCTGCTCCACCAGTGCGGGGTCGCGGGTGGCGCCGAGACCGATGTTGTGCGGGAAGATGGTCGCGCCGACCACGTTGTTGTGGCCGTGCACGGCGTCGATGCCGTAGATGATCGGGATGCCCAGGCGGCTGGACAGCGCCGCGTTCTGGTAGCCGTCGTACATGTCCGCCCAGGAGGTCGCGGTGTTCGGCGACGGTGCGGAGCCGCCGCCGGACAGCAGCGAGCCGAGCGCGTAGTTGGTGATGTCGGCGTTGCTCACGGCGCTGCGCTCGGCCTGTGTCATCTGGCCGATCTTCTCGTCCAGCGTCATGTTCGCCATCAGCTGGCTGACCCGGGTCGCGACGGGCAGCGACGGGTCCGGGTAGGGCAAGTGGGCGGAGACGGGCTGGGGCGCCACCAGCACGCCAACCGCCGCCGCCATCAGTACCCCGAGCCCGAAGGCTCCCACGCGCCGAACGCGACGTACCACGGTGGACACCCACCCTCTCTACGACCGCCTGGGAGGGAAAGGGCGCGCGCAACCGCCTGAATCGCCGCCGGATTACCCAGGTAACATCCCGAACTTGTTTCAATGCTTGATTGAACCCCCAGAAGCAGATGCTCGTCAATACACGTCCGAGGGAGGCCGGGTGAGCGACCCGACGGCGCGCGAACGCGTGTGCGTCCGCCCGCGACCCGCGATTGAACCATGTCGGGTCGAAAACGTGCTCCGGAACAACCCGCCGGTACAGGGCCGTGTGGCGGCGGGTGCGTACCGGCGCGGCCTGGGCGGCCACGGTCCTGGCGTTCCTGCTCGTGTGATTCGCCCTCGTCGCGCCGAACGAGATCAGCCGGTTCACGCCCTGGGCGTTCGTGCGCATCCCACTGGAGGGCCTGCTCGTCGCCGGCCTCCTGCTCGCGCTGCCCGGGCGGGCAAGGCCGACCGTGGCGGTGGTCGTCGGGGTGCTTCTGGGCCTGCTCACCATCGTGAAGATCCTGGACATGGTCTTCTTCGTCGCGCTCAGCCGGCCGTTCAACCCGGTCATCGACCGCGGCTACTTCCGCTCCGCCAAGGGACTGCTCACCGACGCGATCGGCAGGCAGCAGGCGACAGTGTTCCTGACGGTCGTGACGGTCGTGACGGTCGTCCACGTCGCCGTACTCGTCTGCACGCCGCTGGCCATGCTGCGGCTGACCCGGCTCGTGGCCCGGCACCGCCACACGTCGACGCGTACCGTCGCGGCCGTCGGCGTCGCCTGGATCGTCTTCGCCGCCTTCGGCCTGCGGTTCGTGCACAGCACGCCGGTCGCCGCCACGAGCGCGGCCGGCGTCGCCGTCGAACATGCGCGCCAAGTGCGGGCCGGCATCGAGGACCGGCAAGCGTTCGTGCGGCCGCCGCCGTCGACCCGTTCCGCGACGCCCCAGGCGCCGACGTCCGGCCGCTGAAGCCGCTGCCCGAAACCATCACCGACCCGGACCAACTCGCCCGGCTGAACATCCATCGGCGTGACCGCCTCGGTGGTGTCCTTCACGAATACGAGCATGCCGCCTGAGCTGCCCGGATGGCATTCTCGGCAGGTACAGGGCCACGCCGATCGCCTCGGCCACGAACGACTCGCCGCCGCGCACGTCGGCGGCCTTGCCCCGGCGCAGTCGTACCGGCCCGATCACCGGTGCCGCCCGGCTGGTGCTGATCGTGGCGATCAGCGGGTGTAGCGTGCG
>WNFX01006595.1_pt1 | contig 14885 bp, 11 predicted proteins | sample 5400111 | NCBI WGS metagenome assembly WNFX01 (sample SAMN13153363, study PRJNA577476) | soil metagenome | isolation source: 40 cm soil or saprolite under grassland replicate 1 | place: USA:California | collected 2016-06-15 | reverse complement strand
CAAGAGTGAATGTCATCGAGTTGCAAGAATATTCAAACGCGACTATAATCCTGCCTTACCAATCGGGGCGTGGCGCAGTCCGGCTAGCGCGCTTGCATGGGGTGCAAGAGGTCGGAGGTTCAAATCCTCTCGCCCCGACTTAAAAAGACTTCAGCGATGGAGTCTTTTTTGTTCCCGGCTAGTGCGTGGCGCTTGTAGCGCCAAGGTCGGACGCGTACGCGCAAATCCTCTCGCCCCGACTGAGAAAGACTCCAGAAATGGAGTCTTTTTTATTTCTGGCTAGCGCATGACGCTGTGAAGTTTTTAGCATTGCAACAAGACAACACAGTCATTCCCAGCGCCATCAGACACGGCGCACCAACCGAAAAGGTACGCGGCATGTCCCGCCACGCGTCGTTAGATAGGCTGATGATTTACTACCATGAAACTGACAGAATAGACGACCCAGCCGAAAATATATATCCTATGAATAAGACAAAGCCGTCATTCGATAGCGCGTTTGAAGTAATAGAACGCCGTTTTATTTGGGTAAAAAGCGAAATTAACCAGTTCCCACCCTTCGTCGCCTAGTTTATTTAGGTAATCATATAAAGCAGATGTCATTGATTCTGGAAGGGCTTCAGCACCATTGCGATAAATACGAACAGATTTATTATCGTCCCGCATGGGCGCAGTAACTTCAATATATTCCCATTTTTGCATCGGATTCTCCTTTCGTTATGAACTGCGATTCTACAGCAAAACACTTACATAATCCCAAAAATAAGCACATGATTCAGCAAGTTTGTCATGCCGAACAGCCCGACTGGGAAAGACTCCAGAAATGGAGTCTTTTCATTTTTGTTTGAATCTGTATCTTTTGATGCCTTTTGCAGTCTTGTTGGAAAGGGTAGTGGTGGGATTAACCCTAATGGACGGTGACATTTTGATTTTGCATTCGTTATAGAATTTGGAAAAGGGATTTTGTTTTATGAAACGTATAGAAGAAAAATTCAAAAGAACCGTGAAATATTGGCGTATCAGTTACCAGCAGTCAAGTGAACGAGATCGCTTGTTTATCGGTATGTTCACTCTCATGGTGCTGGTTTACGCATGGTGGATTTTTGTAGTACTCTAATTTCCAAAAGCAAGTTATAGAGGTAGGTCTGTAATCATTTCTGACCCAAGCGGTAAATACCCCTACGGGCATAATAGACCTGGCAGGTTTCCAGAACCTGTCAGGTCTTTCGTTTGACTTGCAAAGCCTTCATCATTCGATTATCCTTGACCTATTGTGCATTTGGGAGTGGTTAGGTCCCGGTGGGCTTCCTGGTCTTCAAAACCTGTGGCGGGTCGCGTTGCGGGCCGCGGTGGGTTCGACTCCCATCCACTCTCGCCTAATAGTTCTTGATAAGACCCTAAAGGCATCGCTGTGGCGCCGTGGCGACATTTCTATCGCGAAGCAATACCTGGTTTGGCAGGACGATTCTGTGAGACGTGTTTCTGGATATGTAAGAAAACCTTTAGGGTCTCCACTATATAAATAAGGAGTGTTATGACTTTACCTGAAATTGACCTTCTTTCTAGCCAGGTCTCCCGAATCTTTCGTGTTGAAGACGTCACCATGGGAAATCCCAAGGAATGGATTGTTCGCTATCGCGGCCATTTGTTAAATGAAGACGACAGTGTCGCCGCGTATGATCAATTAGCAGAGGCATTGCGCCCTTACAACATCACGCCGCTTTTCCGCAAGGAGAAAGATGGCAAACAAGTTATCTTCCTTGTGCAGAGTCCTCTCCCACCAAAACCTTTTGCGCGGCCGTATGTAAATCTGATTCTGTTCATTCTCACCATATTTAGCGTTATGCTAACAGGTGCAAATGTACCCTCTGGAGTTGCACAAGGCGGAACACTCAGTGTGATGCTTCGCTATCTCTTTACTGGTTGGCCCTTTGCATTGAGTATGATGGGCATTCTATTTGCCCATGAAATGGGCCATTACGTTGCCTGTCGGATTTACAAAGTCCCTGCAACGCTGCCATTCTTTATCCCCGCGCCGTTGATCAGTCCATTAGGGACGTTTGGGGCGTTTATTACGATGCGCGGGATTCCAAAAAATAAGCGCATATTGTTTGATGTGGGTGTAGCTGGTCCGCTGGCGGGCTTGGTCGTCGCAATTCCTTTCTTGTTGATTGGACTATCCCTGTCTCATCTCGGTCCAATTGAGCCTTCTCCCGCGGGGACGTTCGGTATCCTTGAGGGCAACTCATTAGCCTATCTATTTGCTAAATATCTAGCCTTTGGAAAATTGCTTCCTGAACCTGTGAACATGGGTGGATTGTCACCCGCAGTTTATTGGGTACGATACTTCTTCACAGGCCAGCCGCTCCCGCTTCATGGGCTAGATGTGCAACTACACTCCTTTGCATTCGCTGGCTGGGCAGGGTTGCTTGTCACCGCGCTCAACCTCGTTCCGGTTGGCACGCTGGATGGGGGTCATGTGGCGTATGGTCTGTTCGGCGAAAAGGCGCGCAGGATTTTCCCCATAGCGATGGGCGTGTTGATTGCTCTTATCTTTTTACCAGCATTGTTGACCTTCTCGCTCGCCGCGTTCAATCTTAGCTGGTTGTTGTGGATATTCATTTTATTCTGGCTTGGAAACGTCCGCACACAACCGCTGGATGACATTACCCCGCTTGATGGGAAACGCCGCGCACTTGGGTTCTTCGTGTTGATTCTTTTCTTCTTGCTCTTCACTCCCATTCCTATGGTCACGTATTAATGCTCATTTCGCGTAAAGCCCGCGTCGCTCTCTTTTCAGTTCTATTCATAATTTCTGCATGTACATCTTCCTTACCCACTGATTCAAGTACGCGTGCGCCGCGTCCGAGCGCGACGGAAAACGCATCGGAGGCGAATACACCCGCTCCCGCGGTGAGCAGCTTGAAGGTCCAGAAAGAGGCATTGCGCGGAGTCCAGGTAAAAGTCTGGCATCCGTGGTTCGGGGCAGAGGCGAGTTTGTTTGAGTCGCAGGTCGCAAAGTTCAATACTGAGAATGAATGGGGAATTGTTGTCAGCGCGGAGAGCAAAGGGAACTACAGTGAGCTATTCTCACAAACAGACGTCTCGTTCAAGGATTCCACCTATCCACAAATTGTGATCGCGCTCCCAGAGCATGCGCTTGAATGGCAAGCGCATGTTGTGGATTTGACACCTTATGTTAGCGATCCGGTGTATGGCTGGAATCCTTTTGAAGTTGCGGATTTTCCAATGGTGATATGGAAACAGGATGAAGTGGATGGCAAGCGTTTTGGTATTCCTGCGCAACGGACAGCTCGTTTCATTCTCTACAATCAAAGCTGGGGGCGTGAACTTGGGTTTGCTTCTCCCCCCACGACTTCATCTGAATTTGAACAACAGGCGTGTGCTGCACATAAAGCTTTGGGTTCAGATGCAGATTCAAATAATAATGCGCTAGGCGGCTGGCTGATTGATACAAACGCTATGACACCCCTTTCCTGGATGATCGCTTTCGGTGGAGGTGTGCAAGAAGAACAAGGTTATCGTTTTCTTACGCCAGGCAATATCGCCGCTTTCAAATATGTGAAAATCTTGCAGCAAAAAAATTGCGCATGGGTAGCTTCCCCTGATCTGCCTATTCCTGATCGTTTTGCATCACGACAAGCTTTGTTTGCAACGGCCAGTCTTGAAGACCTGTCCGATCAAGCCCGTGCCTTTTCTGCTGTAAACAACAAGGATGAATGGACTGTATTGAAATTCCCTGGTGACGGGCACGACGCGCTGGTCGTTTATGGTTCATCGTTCATCATGTTTAAATCAGATGATGTGACTCAACTTGCGGCATGGCTTTTCATGCGTTGGATGCTTTCAGCAGAGAATCAGGCACGCTGGGTGCAAAGCACAGGCCTCTTCCCATTACGTGATTCAACAATGGCATTGCTGGCTGATTATTCGGCGGGTCACCCACAATGGGCCGAGGCTGTGAAATTGCTCCCGCAAGGTGAAATGACTCCACAGCTTGCCTCATGGCGAATGGTGCGAGTGATGTTGGGGGATGGTTTTCGCGATATGTTTGATACGATCCGGCATCCCGATCTCACCGATGGACAGGTGCCATTGATCTTAAAACAAATGGATGGAACTGCAGAAGATTTGAACCAATAATTTTGCGTTCAGTTATTAGAATTAAGGGATTGGTTAGAAAACATAATTTTTCGGAGGAAAAAATGGAATACACTCAATTTGGCCGCACGGGTCTGAAAGTGTCTCGTTTGTGTCTTGGCACAATGAACTTCGGTCCAAAGACGACTGAAGAAGACTCGTTTGCCATCATGGACAAAGCACATGACCTCGGCATTAATTTCTTTGACACTGCCAACGTCTATGGCTGGCAGCTTGGGGAAGGCATCACGGAGCAGATCGTCGGCCGCTGGTTAGCGCAGGGAGGAGGCAGGCGCGAGAAAACGGTCATCGGGACAAAGGTTTATGGGCGAATGGGCGATTGGCCAAATCAATCGCGACTCTCAGCTTTGAATATTCGTCAGGCCGTGGAAGGTTCACTAAGACGTTTGCAGACAGATCATATCGATCTCTATCAAATGCATCATGTGGATCGAAACAGCCCCTGGGAAGAGATTTGGCAGGCGATGGAAGCGCTTGTCCAACAGGGCAAGATTTTGTATGTAGGATCATCCAACTTTGCGGGATGGCACATTGCCAAAGCCAATGAGATCGCGAAGTCGCGCCATTTTATGGGGTTAGTCAGTGAACAGAGTCTCTACAATCTCAAAGACCGCATGATTGAAATGGAAGTGATCCCTGCTTGTCGCGATTATGGATTGGCATTGATCCCATGGAGTCCGCTGGCTGGCGGGTTGCTTGGTAGTTCAGTTGGTCAGGATAAGACAGGACGCCGCGCTGACAAAGAGGTAAAACAGGATGCAAAGAAATTTGTGGACCAACTGAACCAATACGAAAAATTCTGCAAGCAAAAAGGCGAGAAGCCTGCGGATGTAGCGCTTGCCTGGCTGTTGACAAATCCGGTTGTGACTGCGCCCATCATCGGTCCGCGCACTATGGAGCAGTTGACGGGTAGCCTGCGCGCCCTCAAGATTAAATTCAGCAAAGCTGATATGGAAAAATTGGATGAGATCTGGCCGGGTCCGGGTGGCGAAGCCCCTGAGGCTTTTGCATGGTGATTTGCGTATGAATAAATAAAGTAGCGCGGGATGGCATCCCGCCTTACAAGGAACAACGAAAGGTAGAACTGATGCCTGAATCACAATACCGCGCAAGACAGATTGGCGCGAAGACACAAGAAGTTGTGGAATATCACCATGATGATTCCCTGCCCGGCAAGCCATTGCATATTCTTATTCCAGGGGGGTTGGTAGCGTTGGCTTCGCTGGCAGTCATTGTTCTGGTTGCATATCTTACGTGGTTTAAAGGTCAAATCGATCAAAGTACAGGGATTGTTTTAGTCATATTGCTGGCTCCATTCTATGTGGGTGGAGTGTTCCTGTTCAGTTACGGATATGAATTATATAACATCCCGCGTGCGATACGCTTAACGGCCATTATTGTCTTCCTGACGGTAGCCGCAGTTGTGATTGTGGCGGTACTGTTCTTTGTTTTGGGTGCCGGAGGACAGGGCATTTCAGGTGGTTCATCAAAGAAGAAGTCATCTGGCAAACCGAAAGTACAACCAAGAAACAGCTCCACTTCCTCGGGTGGTCCTGTGATTCCCAGTCTTGGACCCTTAGTCATCCTGGGTGGACCGGGTCGGACTCGCGAAGTGACACGTGAGGTCACTAAGGAGGTGGAAGTGCCGGTCGCGCCGCGCTCTATTGATTGTCCCTATTGCGGACGTTCATATGTGCCCGCTGACCAGAACTATGCTTGCCCCGCGTGTGGCGCGGCAACCCCGCCTGAATTGATCGAGGAATCACAGGCTCCGAAAGACCGTTGGGCATAACGCTCAGGCCGCCGAGAGCAATATAGCAGGATTGAATTGAGCAAGAATCGGGTCGGCAGGAAGGCAGGATGTTCATAGAATATAGTCAAAAGGAGAATTAAGGAGGTTTCTATGAACAAACAGGATATTCTGATTCTGTATCAATATAATGCCTGGTCAAATGCAAAAATATTGGAGGCCGCGTCCAATGTAACACAGGAACAATTCCTTGCGCCAGCCCCCTTCCCGCATGGAAGCCTGCAAGGCACACTCGTGCATGCCTTGTTCGGCGAGTGGGTCTGGCGTAATCGCTGGGAGGGAACACCGTCCACTGTCAGGCTGAAACTGGAGGATTTTCCAGCCTTTCCTACTTTCGAATCTCTTCGGGCTCGTTGGGCAGATGAGGAACCCAGACTCATGAAATTCGTGGCGAATGTGACTGATGAGAGGCTCTACAGCAAAATCAAATACATATCCACTGAGGGGCATCCATATGAGAGAGTGCTTTGGGAGACCATGGCACATCTTGTAAACCACGGGACCCAGCACAAGACAGAAGCGGCGGCAATCCTAACAGGCATCCGTCACTCACCGGGTGACATCGACCTGGTTGTGTATTTGAACGGATAGAGCTGAGCGAAGACTTTGCGAAAAATTCAACAATTGCTTGTATGAAAATCTGAATCCGCCTTTGCAAGGCTTTTGCCTATGCATCTACGAGGAGAATTCGCTTGAAGAAACTTAACCTATCCCAATTGCTTATCCTCAACGCCTATTGGGTTGGGCTTTCGTTCATGTGGAACGCATTGCATCCCATTCTCTTACCAGCCGTCTTGCTCAATTATGTTCCAGATGCAAAAAAGAATACTTATCTTGGATTGCTTACTTTTGTTGGCTTGATCATTGCAATGCTCGTTCAGCCGATCTCAGGCGCGCTTTCTGACGGATGGAGATCCCGTTTTGGGCGCAGGCGTCCGCTCATCCTATTCGGGACTCTATTCGATTTCCTCTTTCTTTCTATTCTGGCTTGGGCTGGGGGTTTGATATGGCTGTTTATCGGCTACGTTGGACTCCAATTCAGTTCGAATATCGCGCATGGACCGCTGCAAGGACTTCTGCCTGATCGCGTGCCGAAGACTCAGTTGGGAGTCGCCTCCTCACTGAAGACCTTCATGGATATGTTGTCCCTGATCCTTGCTTCGCTCCTCGCGGGACGTTTGCTTGATTCCGTTACCCGGGATCCTACGAACATCATGTTGGTTGTGATGGGATTGCTGGCAGTTGCCGCGGCGATCACGATCTTTGGTGTAAGAGAGTCCTCCTCTCTTATTCGCGCTCCCGAAGAGCTTCAGGATTACCCTAGCACTGCCCGCCAGGGCAAGTGTAGTGAGCGGACACTGAGCGAGCGAACGCGAGACGAAGTGGAAGTCGAAGCGGCCAGGAGTAAGGACAGTTTCTTCGCTCAATTCCAAATCAATTTCCGCGAGAACTCTTCCTACTGGTGGCTGATCGCGGAGCGGGCTTTATTCCTGCTCGGCATCTATGGCCTGCAAGCTTTCGCTCAATATTATTTGCAAGATGTTCTGCGCGTCCCTGACCCACCAAAGCAGACTGGAGATTTGCTGGCTGTGCTGACGATTACACTGGTCGTTCTTGTTCTGATTGGCGGCTGGCTGACGGATAAATATGGTGCAAAGCGAATCCTTTCTATTGGCACCTTGCTTGCTGCTACAGGGATGTTCCTCATGCTTTTCGCCAAGGACATGCGCGGACTCATTATCTTTGGTACTGTGCTCGGGGCAGGGATCGGTCTATTCCTCACGTCGAATTGGGCGCTCGCGAATTCACTTGCACCACAGGGAGAAGCAGGTAAATATCTTGGGCTGACAAATTTGCCACGGCCGGTTCAGGAGCCTTGGCGCGCCTCGGAGGTCCCGCATTGGATTGGTTGAATGCAGCCTGGCCCGCTGCATGGATGGGTTACAAAGGGTTATTTATTTTCGGAGCCTTGTGTATGTTTTTGAGCGTATTTCTGTTGCGGAAGATTAATTTAAAGTCCTGATAGAAGTGTGTTATGAAACTCATATACATCAATGGAGAATTTTCAAAAGGCAATGCGAAGGAAGAGATTGAAGTTGCGGAAGTGAATAACATCTACTACTAATTAGAAAATCAGTACGTTACCCTTAAATGCGAGAACCGCGGCACCGACCGCGGCTCTCTTGAAAGGAGGAGAAGAGAAATCACCTTACGGCTCCAAATGTAGCACAATGGCACCAAACATGCTTGACGTGGAACGTACGATTACCCTACTAGTCTTCGACAACTTGATGAGAAGACAGTGTTGGTTTCCAACGTTAGAAACTCAAGTTATCAACGTTATCCGCAAAACACACAACGAACTTGCCGTCCTTAAATTCGATCTTCGCTGCGTTGCACTTATCGGCAAGATCAGGCATTTTTGCCTTGATATGCGCAAATGCGATGGCTTCAATCGCCTGTCCCAGCGTCATATTTGACTTTACAATGGTTTCGCCATCCGGCATATAGAGGGCATGGCATAACAGAAACTCCGGATCGAGTACGACTTGTGAGCCGTACTTAGCAGGCCGGATGAAATTGCCTTTGGTTTTTAACACTCGTCGTTACCTCCATATCAAATACCTTTTGGGCGCGATCCAGGATCTTCTCTACGATCGTTCCGTAGAAATTTCCCTGGGTGTCGCAATGATTAAATAGGGGATTGCCCTCATCATCCATATCGCCCGGATAATATCCAGGGAAACAGAAGACATCGCTGCTCTGCCCCTCCACTCCATTAAGTTGAAACTCTAAATTGATAGTGCCGCAGTTATGTTCGACTTTCATAAGATCAACGACAGGCTCGCCATCTCCCCCAGTAAGAGTTTTGGCATTGCGAGAGAACAAAGGCATCTGATCATCAATAAAACACTCAACAGCCTTTGGATCAGGAATGGTATAGAACTTCCACTGATAGATAGACATTTTTCCTCTTTCGTAGCTGTGCCGCCACGTAAAATTTTCTAATGGGTATCCTATTCAAAAATAGAACATTTGTGCTAAAATGTCTCTTAGAGGTTACCATGAAAATCGAATCTTTGAAAGAGGTATTTCTGACCAAAGCGAAAGATACTTTTCTGTTCGATTGCCGTGTAGCCAACGTGGATCCCCAAACGATGAGTGCTTTCCGTGAGGTACTGACTTCGTTCATCTGCTTTACAGGAAATATCTTGGTAAAGGAACTGACGCCGGATCACGTCCGCTTATACATCGACAATTTATCCGATGGTCCCAGCGAAGGAGAGGAGCACACCCGTATGGTATTCAACCACTACGTTATGATCCACGAGTGGGTCCGCTGGTTGTACGCTCAGAAGTTCATCACCGAGCGCAGGAATAATTTCGTCAAGCGTCCTCGTTTGACCCATCTCTTCCCATTGCTTTCATCAACGAAGAACTTGGCGTATTGCTGCTAGCAAATCCAACCTCACAATCAACATAACCTAGACTGTGTTTATGGCGGCTCACCATGATAATGATATTTATGATTGTGGTAAAATTTCGACCGCATGCGGGAGTCGCCAAGTGGTAAGGCATCAGCCTTCCAAGCTGATATCCGCGGGTTCGAATCCCGTCTCCCGCTCTCCATCAGTGAGCGGTAATCAGTTGGTCAGTTATCAGTGGTAAAGATTACTGCCTCGCTGATAACTGGTCACTGATTACTTTTTTACTCAAACGGGGCCCGTGGCGCAGTGGTTAGCGCAGGCGACTCATAATCAATTGCTCATGGGTATTTGGTGCGTGTAAACATAAAGGGCCTATAGCTCAATGGCAGAGCAGAGTGCTCATAACGCTTTGGTTGCAGGTTCGAATCCTGCTGGGCCCACTGATTTTGCCCTATTTTTGAAGAAAATTAGCCTATTTTCAAAGAAAAGTAGGCTAATTTGATTCTAAAATCTTATAAGTAAGGATTAGGTATACCTTACACAGAAAACCATGCTGAAAAAATGTAACCACTGAGGGGTTTACAAAGATGAGGAAGAGTTCAACTGGAGACTTAAATCTCTTGGACAAAGTAACAAGAACTGCCGTGATTATCAGCATTGAAGCAACCGATTTCACATCAAAACAATTCGGTTGAGGTTTTTGTACACTACGGGCACAACCGCCGGATTTATGACAACCTCCAGTTACAACGGCGCACGGAAGCGGTCGCCCGCGAGCTGGGTTTGTTATAAGTGCAAGAGCAAGTACTCCTCAATTTCCCTCCCTCTCGATAATTCAAGATAACACCTGATGCAACACCAAAGTGTCTATACCGCGACACCCTGGTGCAGCTATAGTACTTGCATGTTGAGCGAACAGCCCGGCAAGGAAATATCCAGCAATCCCAAATCAGAAATTGATCCGGATGAACCCATGGTCTATCAGATCAGGGTCAAATTAGGCAACTATTAGCCTAAAAGGACGTATTAAAGGTTATCACCTAAGAAAATTATTTAAGAAAGGTGGCCAAGTTTTTGGTTTTAGTATGATCGCCATTAGCAAAATTGGTAGTGGTGCTCATCCCGGGTAAGTTTCATAGACTGCTTAACAAACAATTTGCGGATCATCTCAAAGACTTTAACATCCAGCAGCGTTAGGAGCATAAGTTATATGAGCAAAAACGATCAAATGGGTAGGCACCCTCAAGGTGAAGATGTTTGTTGTCCAATGACTGGTGCTGAGTATCTTGAAAGCCTACGTGACCAACGTGAGGTTTGGATTTATGGGGAACGGGTTAAAGATGTCACCTTACACCTCTTCAAAGCAAGCCATAACGTCGATGAGATGGTGGCCGCCCGCGATGCCATCGCCGCATGGGAACGCATTGGCTTTGGTTGGATGGGACGTAGCCCTGGATTTATGGGCGCCTTTACAGGCATGTTAGGTCCAAATGCGGAGTTCTTTGCCCCCTATCAAGCCAATGCCCGCCGTTGGTATACAGAAACGCAAGAGAAAGTTTTATTTTTTAACCATGCCCTCACAACGCCACCCGTAGACCGTCGTTTGCCACCCGATGAAGCAGAGGATGTGCATCTGCATGTGGTCAAGGAGACAGATGGGGGGCTTATTCTCAGCGGAGCCAAAAATATCACGACAAACTCTGTACTCAGCAATTGCAGCCTAGTTGCCAGTGATGGGGTGCGTTTTATCAAAAAGAAAGATTTTGCCCTGATCTGTATTGTTCCCATGAACACATCCGGCATCAAATTGATTTGCCGCCCTTCTTATGAAATGACAGCCGGTCTGCTCGGTACACCCTTCGACTACCCGCTTTCCAGTCGCTTCGATGAGAATGATGCCACCTTCATTTTTGATAACGTATTTGTACCCTGGGAAAATGTATTGGCTTATGGTGATTTGGCGAAGTGTAACACGTATATGCAGGCCACCGGCTTTTTTCATCGGGGAGGTTTGCAAACTTGTACCCGCCTGGCTGTCAAGTTGGATTTGATTGCTGGCCTGGTAATAAAAGCGGTTGAGGCCACAGGAACTGATGAATTTCGGGGGGTACAAGTAAACGTTGGCGAAGTTTTGAATTGGCGGCACTTAATGTGGGCTTTGAGCGATGCGATGGCCCGCACGGTTACCTCCCACAATGGTGCAGTTGTGCCTAACTTAGATTATATGATGGCCTTTCGCATGCTGGGGGCTATGGTTTATCCCAAGATAAAAGAGATTGTCCAAAATATTGTCGCCAGTGGCCTCATCTTCCAACCTTCCAGTTCCCGTGACTTTCAATCACCAGAGCTGCGTCCTTACCTGGATAAGTATATGTCTAGCTCTACGGGCGATGCGGTCGAGCGGGTTAAGATTATGAAAATGTTGTGGGATGCCATCGGTACCGAGTTCGCCGGCCGCCATGAATTGTATGAGCGCAACAATTATGGCAATCATGAAGTCATTCGGATGCATTCATTATTTGAAGGGCGTGATAATGGTACGGTAGATGAACTTAAAACCTTTGTTGAGACTTGTATGGCGGATTATGACCTGGATGGTTGGACCTCTCCTGACCTGATAAATTCAGATGACATCAATTTTGCAGCTAAAAATTCAGGTAAAAGCGGCCATGGTTTTACCCATAAAGCCGTTGCCAAAGATAGTCTCGTAGCTGAACGCCATCAACTTTTGGTCGAATGGAATGACACCCAAACCGATTATCCAGTTGATAAGTGCATTCATCACTTATTTGAGGAACAAGTTGAACGTTTCCCTGATAACATTGCCGCCGTCTTTGGTGATGAACAACTAACCTATCGGGAACTCAATCAGCGAGCCAATCAACTGGCCCATCACTTGCAAACATTGGGTGTGGGGCCAGAGGTGTTGGTTGGCCTTTGTGTGGAACGCTCTCTTGAGATGGTGGTAGGGCTGTTGGGAATCCTCAAGGCAGGGGGGGCTTATATACCGCTTGATCCCAATTATCCACCAGAACGGTTAGCCATGATGCTAAGCGACGCTCAACCCCTGATTTTGCTGAGCCAACGTCATTTACTTGATACGTTGCCAAATGCCTCCGCTAAGATTATTACTTTGGATAAGGATTGGGCGACCGACCAATCCCTGACCAATCCGACGAGCACCATCAAGCCCGAAAATCTGGCTTACGTGATTTATACGTCCGGTTCAACGGGTAGGCCTAAAGGGGTGCAAATAACCCACCAGGCTTTAACCAATTTTTTAACCTCTATGCAGCAACGACCTGGGCTGACAAATCATGACGTTTTAGTCGCGGTAACAACCTTATCATTTGATATTGCGGCTTTAGAAATCTATCTTCCTCTAATTGTGGGGGCCAAACTCATCATCGCCCCCCAAGATTCTGTGGCTGATGGTTCTCGTTTGCAGATTTTACTGCATGATTCTAAGGCCACAGTCATGCAAGCAACCCCCACAACCTGGCGACTATTGTTATTATCTGCTTGGCAAAATGAAACCAATATCAAGATACTTTGTGGGGGAGAAATCTTGCCCAATCAGTTAGCCAAACAATTGTTAGCCCTAAGTCATTCGGTTTGGAATCTCTATGGCCCCACCGAAACAACGATATGGTCAACTGTGCATCAACTTAAAGAAGTAACCGATAAGCCAATTTCCATTGGAAAAGCAATTGCTAACACAAGCGTTTACATTCTTAACCGGCATTTCGAACGGGTGCCAATTGGCGTTGTTGGGGATTTGTATATCGGTGGAGCAGGATTAGCCAGAGGGTATTTGAACCGGCCTGAAGAGACCGCCGAGAAGTTTATCCCCAATCCATTTGGTCAAGGACGACTATACAGAACGGGTGATTTAGCCCGCTGGCTATCGGATGGCAATCTCGAGTTTTTGGGTCGGATAGACGATCAAGTCAAGCTGCGGGGTTTTCGGATTGAGTTGGGAGAGATTGAAGCGGTCTTAAACCAGCACAGTGCGGTTGAACAATCCTTGGTTGCCCTCAAAGAACGAGCAGCGGGAGATAAACAACTGGTGGCCTATATCAAACCAACTCCCCAAAGCGTTGATGCGATCAGTGAAGAAGCGCATGTAACTCTGTGGGAAACCCTATTCGACCAAACATACAGCCAAGATGGGGCTCAGGCGCTGACCTTCAATATCGCGGGCTGGAAAAGCAGTTATACCAGGCAGCCGATTGCGGCAGAGGAGATGCGAGAGTGGGTTGATGAAACGGTTACTCGTATTATGGCTTTGAAACCGCAGCGTGTGCTGGAAATTGGGTGTGGGACGGGGTTACTGCTGGCCCGGATAGCTCCCCACTGTGAGCGTTATACCGGGACTGATTTTTCAGAAGCGGCCCTTAACCATACCCGCCAAATGTGTGAGCAGTTTGATAATTTAGGCCATGTGACCTTGCGGAAAGGATTCGCCGATGACTTTAGCGGCTTCGAAGCGAACCAGTTTGATACGATCATCCTCAACTCGGTGGTCCAATATTTTCCAGACATCAACTATCTGGAGCGAGTCATTGCCGGCGCGCTACACGTTTTGAAAGCGGAGGGTTTTATCTTTATTGGTGATGTGCGTCACTATGATCTGCTTGAAACATTTCACACCTCAGTCCAACTGTATCAGGCCAATGACACCTTGACCGTCCAGCAGTTGAAACAGCAAATCCAACGCCATCAGAGCCAGGAAAAGGAACTGTTATTATCGCCTGACTTCTTTCTATCCTTGGCCCAACAGGATGAGCGGATTGTTCATATTCAGGTCCAACCCAAATATGGTCAGGCGGAAAATGAGTTGACCAAGTTTCGGTATGATGCCATCTTGCATGTGGGTCACCCCGCACGTTTCACTGAATCGGAAAGAGACGTGCGGGGTCACACTGTGGCCTTGCAAAGTGAAATCGTATGGCATGATTGGCGCAAGCTGGAGCCAAATCTGAGTGCCATTGAGAGGCTGTTAGAAAGTGACGTGCCGCAAACCTTCGGCCTACGCCACGTCCCAAACCGCCGTCTCCGGGCCGAGCGATACGTCCAAGCGTGGCTGCGAGAAGCCGAGCCGACAGCAACAGTAGCAGACTATCGATACAGGTTGGGTCAACAGCCGGAGGTTGGAATTTCTTTGAACCAGCTGAGGCAGTTGGCCTTGAGTCATGGGTGGCAGGTGGAAGTTAGTTGGCTCAATGTGACGCGTGACGGTGAATTTGAGCTTGTGTTCAGCCGCTCCTCTCAACCCGCCCAATTTACCAAGCGTAGCCCTGGGACAGAGCGGTCAAAGTATGCTAATATGCCTGCTCAAAAGAACCTGGCGGCTGAACTAATCCCCCACTTGCAAGCCTATCTCAAGGAAAAGTTGCCGAATTACATGCTGCCAGGTGCCTTTGTACTCTTAGAGGAGTTCCCTCTGACCTCCAATGGCAAGA
>WNFX01012865.1_pt1 | contig 14896 bp, 12 predicted proteins | sample 5400111 | NCBI WGS metagenome assembly WNFX01 (sample SAMN13153363, study PRJNA577476) | soil metagenome | isolation source: 40 cm soil or saprolite under grassland replicate 1 | place: USA:California | collected 2016-06-15 | reverse complement strand
TCGCCTGTCCGTCGGCATCGAAGACGTCGAAGACATCATCGCCGACCTGGACCAGGCGCTGCTTTACGTTTAGCTACGCTGTCGCTCAGCCACCCCAGATAACTGGCAGAGCCCTCGGCAATCGGAAGCGCGATAAACTCGGGCACATCGTAACTGTGCAGCCGCTTCACTTCCCTTTCCAATTGAACAAGTCGTTTCGCTGTAGTCTTCATCACCAGCAGATATTCCCGCGCTCTCTCGAGCTTGCCGTTCCACGTGTAGAACGATTCGACGGGGCTCACAATAAGATTGACGCACGCCGCAAGCCGCTTGCCAACTACCGTGCGCGCGATTTGCCTGCCTTCCGCCATCGTCCTGCACGTGACCAGAACAACTCTGCTTCGCCCGCCCCTCTTCATCATCCTCCCTCCGCAAAAGCCGCGAGCGGACCCAAACCAAGGCTCTCCCAGGACGGCGAGTTCCGCAGACAACTCCTGCCTTTCAACTTTTAACTTTCAACTTTCAACTCTTCTCGGTCTAGAATACCGCCCCATGACGACCTCGCCCATTAAGTTTGGCACCTCGGGGTGGCGCGGCATCATCGCCGACGATTTCACCTTCGCTAATGTAGGCCTGGCGCTCACCGCCATCGCGGAACACGTGAAAGCCAAGGCCGCGGAGCCAACGATTTTGATTGGTTACGACACGCGCTTTTACTCCGAGGAATTTTCGCAGCTCGCCGTCGACATCCTTCGGCGCCACGGAGTTCGAACGCTGCTGTGCGAGACGTTCACGCCCACGCCCGCGGTCGCGTTCGAAATCATGCGCCGCAAGCTCGATGGCGCCGTCAACTTCACCGCCAGCCACAATCCCGCGGCCTATCACGGCCTGAAATTTTCCTCCGCCGACGCCGGCCCCGCTCTGCCGGAAGTCACCAAAGATATCGAGGCTCGTGCCGCGCAACTTGCCGCGAATGGTGGTGTTCCAATCCTGCCCCGCGCTGCCTCGAACTCCTCACCCAACGAGAAGGTCAATCTCCGCGACAACTATTTGAAGCGCCTCGAAGAACTCGTTCAGTTCGAAACGCTGCGCAAAGCAAAGTCCTCTTTCGTCGTGGACGCGCTGCACGGCTGTGGCGCCGGCTATCTCGACCGCACACTCACCGGTCACGGTGTGACCGCGCACGCTATGCGCACCGAACGCGATTGCCTGTTCGACGGCACCGGCCCTGACGTCTCCGAAGAAAATCTCGCGCCATTGCGCAAAGCCGTGATCAATTCGAAAGCTACCGCCGGCCTGGCCACCGATGGCGACGCCGATCGCTTCGGCATCGTCGATCGCGATGGTACATGGATTCAGCCCAATCTCATTCTCGCGCTCGTGTACGACTATCTGGTCGAAACCCGCAGATGGAACATGCCTGCCGCGCGCAGCGTCGCGACCACGCAAATGATCGACGCCGTTGCCAACTCGCACGGACAAACGGTCCACCAGACGCCTGTGGGCTTCAAATATATCGGCCAGCTCATTCGCGAAGACAAAATTGCCCTGGGCGGCGAAGAAAGCGCCGGCCTCACCATTCGCGGCCATATCCCGGAAAAAGACGGCATTCTCGCTTGCCTGCTCGTGGCGGAAATGATCGCCGCGCGCGGCGCTTCCCTCGGCGAGCAAATTCGCGCGACGTATAAAAAGCTTGGCCGCGAGTTCTGGCCCGTCCGCGAAAATCTTCATCTTTCCGACGAACAAAAGGCAAACGCCATCAAGCGGGTGGCCGTGGATTCTTCGACACTCCTCGGCCGCAAAGTTCTATCCATCGACCGCACCGATGGCGCAAAATTTGTTTTCGACGACGGTTCGTGGATGCTGCTGCGTCTTTCCGGCACTGAGCCGCTTCTTCGCCTGTACGTGGAAGCCGAAAGCGCCGCCGCTTCCGCCAGGTTGACGCGGGAAGCATCACAATGGGTACTGCAAAACTGAAGAAGACCGCTATCGACAAGAAGATCGAGCCGTTTCTCCGTCAGCACGGACGCGTGCTCCTTTTCTTGCTCGGGCTAGTGCTCGTGGTGCACGATATTTTCGGCACCCACGGCTATCTGGCCATGCGCCGCACGCAGCTGGAAATCAAGCGAGTAAACGCCGGCCTCGATCAGTTGAACAAGGAGAATTTGCAGCTCGAGCTGGAAGTGCGCGAACTGAAAACCGATCCGCACAAAATCGAGAAGATCGCCCGCGACGAACTCGGCCTCGCCAAGCCCGGCGAGGTCATCATCAAAATTCCGCTGTCGCAGCAATTGCCGCAGGATTCTACCGTCAAGCCCTGACTCGCCATTTTGTCCACGTTGTCCTCGTGAGCGACAGTCCCAGCATCGCCAGAAAAATCGTAACGAGCCCCGCCGTGGCCTTCAGTGCGCTGCACTGCCCCTTGGGAAGAATCGAAAATCTTCCGTAAACAAATTCGATGTGCACCCAGTACACCAGCAGCGAAGTATTCCCAAGCTGGATGATGGGGCTGAAACCCTTTTGCGCAAATCCCCACCGGCACCACGCGTAAACCAGAAAAAGAATCACCAGCAGGATGCCGCAGCGCATCAATACGAAATCCGGATTGCTGTGCCAGTAGTCGTACACCGCGTATAACCGCACGCGCGAAGAATCGAATAGCACCGACAACACGCAGGCCAAGATTCCGGTGCCGCCAAACGCCGCGAACATCAATCCTTCCCTTCGCTTGGCCATATCCGAAAACACGAAAAAGCCTACGGCGAGCCCAGCGAAAGCAAACGCCGACCAGGGAAACAATGGAAAAAGCCACGGCTGCGGCTCCTTAAAGATGTGCACCCCGTTGATGTAGGACTCGATTGGCCAGGGCAGAAACTTCGGCCGGTACGTCGTCCACAGCGGTGGCGTGGCCATCGCCACGATCACCGCCGCAAAAATACCTCCGATAATCCCAAAATTCCGCGCGTAGCCGATTTGTGCTTGTAGTGGTGCAGCACGTGTCCCGACCTTGTCGGGATGCTGCGCCCTTACTGAGGCAACTCCCACCCCAATGCCCCTGTAAGCCGTGAGCCAACACAGCACGCCCATGAGCATTATGGAAAGCCCCAGGATGTTTAGCACGTCGACGCGCAGCAGATCCGTCCACGGCGCCCAAGGATAGCCCAGCGCGAATTCCTGCATTCGAAACAGCAGCCCCATCCCAAAAATTTCCGCCCCGCGCAGAATCGTTTGTTTCGCGACAGCGTTGCGTGCGATTCCCTTCTCGCGGAACTTTTCCGTTACCAGCGCGAACGACACGCCTGCCAAAAAAATAAAAAGCGGCGCGGGCAGCGTCCCGCCCAGCCGCGACCATGCAATCAGTGACGAAGATTTCTTCGCCTCCGGACTCATCCAGGAGTCATAGCAATGCGTCTGGAACATCAGCACGCACGCGAGCCCGCGCATCCAGTCGATATACGCCAAGCGTCTCGCGGGCGATTGAATTTGGCCTGCCATTTCTTTCAGTTACAATTCTCGCTTGCCAACCACGCGCCAACTCGGCCCGCTCCTATTGCTCGGCCTTTGGGCCGTACTGACTCTGACTGCAGCGCTTTACTCCTCCTGGCTAGGCTACGGCGGCCGCGCGTTCGCTGCCACGCTCACGGCTTTCGCGTTTTTCTTGCTGGTGATGCTGCTTTTTGCCGCGCGCGGCGTTGAGGATGCTCTGGCTTCGCGCTTCGGCGCCGGCAGCGGCTACTTGCTTGGCGCCGCTGTGTTCCTTGTCTACCTGATTTACGCCCTGGGGACAAATACTTTCGCCTTCACGCGTGGCGCTGCCGTCGCCGGCCTGGTTTTAATTCCACTGGGGCTTGCCACCTCCGCCGAGCGCCGGCCCCCGTGCTCCTGGCAGGATTTCCTCACTCTCGTGGGCATTTGGGTAGCGGTGAAGCCGCTTTCGAAACCCGGCGCATGGACCCTAGCGCATTGGCTCTGGCCGTACCCGGGCGGGCGTCTTGCCTACGTTTTCACCGTGCTCCTTTGCGTGAATATCGCGCTCGCCTGCTTTGTGCTTGTTCGCCGCGTCAACGGCATCGGCTATTCGATCGGTTGGGGACGCCATTGGGGCTTCTTCATCCTGGCCAGCTTCATCGTATTTGCCTGCATTGCCATTCCCCTGGGCCAGGGCATGCATTTCATCGAATTCGCGCCACAGGTCTCCCAATGGAAGTCGCTCCCATTTGTCTCCATCGGCATTCTGTTTTTCACCGCCTGGCCCGAAGAGTTTCTCTTCCGCGGTTTGCTGCAAAATATGCTTTCGAGCGCCATCAAGAGCGACCTCGTGGGCTGGTGCATCGCTTCTCTTCTCTTCGGCTTCTCGCACATCACCAACAATTACTTTCCCAACTGGCGCTACGTGGTCCTGGCCACCATCGCCGGCTTTTTCTACGGCTGGACCTGGCGCAAGACCGGCTCAATCTTCGCCTCCGCTCTCGTCCATGCCGCCGTCGATGCCAACTGGCACTTCCTCTTTCGAACGGTATAAAGCTCGGCGCGGCTGTCCTAGAAAGCTCTTAACAACGAACGCGAGTGCCAATGGCACAGCCGCACTGCAGGAAGTTCACTTTATACGGGCAGAAAGATCAAGCGTCAGCGGGCAGGCGGTAGGCGCATATCAGCGTCTAGTCTGCCGCCGCACTCGGTCAGTGTCCCGCAGCGGGATCGCCCGTAGGCGCTGGGGCGTGATCCGCAGAAGCGGGGGGCCCCAGCAACTCCGTAAGGATCGGTTTCAGCGCATCTGCCCAGACTTGATACGCCTTCACGGTTAGATGGAGTTTGTCTTTTGCGTTTATCATCCCGTCGAGCATCCTTCCGTCGCCGTCGGCCAGCTTGTCGTTGATATTCAGATATCGAATCTTTTGGCCATCAGCGAACTCCGACAGACTGTGGTTGATCCTGTCGATGAGCGGAATGAACGGCATATTGTCGTTCCTCGGGAAGATCCCCATCACGATGATTTTCGCCGCGGGCGCCTTCTCTTGAATCACGCGCAAAATCGCCTGAAGGCCTCGCGTAATGTCTTCCGCTCTCGCCTGGGCTCCGCCTGGGGTCGATAGATCGCCAATGTTGTTTGTGCCGGCGAGCAGAATGACGACTTTGGGGTTGACTCCGTCCAACTCGCCACTCTCTAAACGCCAGAGGATGTTCTGCGTTCGATCACCGCCCCACCCAAAGTCAGCCGCGTTCCAGCCGAAGAAATTCTGTTTCCAATTGGCGAGCAAATCCGGGTAGTCGAGGGCGCCCCATCTTCTTGCGATCGAGTCGCCTTCGAAGTAAACGTCAATCCCGGGTTGCTTTGCCTTCGCGAGCAACTGGGCATGAGCAACCAGAGAGTTTGCGTCCGTGCGAAAAACCGGCTGATCGGCCGGAAATTCCCACGCTGTCGGATGGTAGTTGAGCAACTTGTCCGCCCAGGGAATGAAGTACTTCCAGTTCGGGGCATCGGTGTGGCCCGCGTCATGCTGCCGCCAAGCCAGTTGGCCATCGAGAAGCCCTATATTCACTGGCGGCATCTTCGCGGTGTGATAGTCCTCATTCAATCCCAGGTCCTTCGCACCTAAAAGCCGGAAGACGGCGCCTGCGGCCACGGTCGCCATGAAGCTGCCCTGATGGTCCAGCCACCTTGCGTCCCCCATTTCGGATACCCCATAGCTGATGAACGTCAATCGCGGTGCGCACAGCGCAATCAGTTCGTTCGAGTCCACCGGCAAGTTGCTGGCATTCTTGCTTCCGAACGAAGCCTGGGCCGCTCCGTACTTCAAAAAATTGCCTGCCATCCAGTGATACCCGCCCGACCCCGTGAGATTCTCCACCTCTTCTCCGAAATTGCGTCTGTGCGGTTTCGCACCGCCTTCCCCGGAGGAGCCCACCAGCACGGCAGCAAAGCGAGTATCCAACGCCATGGTCACCAGCGCGGCCTTTCCATAACGAGAGACACCTTCGATGCCAACGCGCTTCGCATCCACGCTCTTATCTGTCTCCAGATAATCAAGACCGCGCGAAGCACCCCAGCCCCACGCTCGCAACGCACCCCAGTCGTCGGGCTTTCGAGCCTGGCCCTTATTTGTAAGGCCAATGATCCCTTTCGTTAGACCTGCGCCGTTGTCCGCTTGTATGCTACTGGTGTCGAGGAGCGCGTAACCCCACCCGCCGGCAATAAGTTGTTCCGTCGAGGGCGGATCACTCCCCATCATCTTCTTAAATTCCGGATGGCTTGCGATGAACTGGCGGATGGCCGCGCTGCTGAACATGATCATCAAGGGCACGGGATCTTTCGCATTCCGGGGCGTAACCAGCGTCATCTCTATATCTACGTTAATCGAAGGGTACGCGGCGTTGTCCACGTGTCCGACCAACTTCTTCTCAACGACCGGGAAAACACCGGCCGTCGAATCGGTTCTACTCTTCACGGCCCAGGTTACTTTAGGCACGTTGGGCGGGATGCGGCCGACGACCTCTCGCTCGAACTCTTCGACAATCTCTGGCCGTCCCTGATTCCACCACTGTTCCGCTGACGTGACCTTTTGCCCGCTCTTCAACTTGAGCGCATCGGGCAGATCACCATATGGATTGGCCTTCGCTTCATCGTAGTTGGCGTGATTGGGGTCCTTTTCATTCCCGCTCGGCCCAGCACGAAGCGCTCTGATCCCCAGCTGATCCATCATGTTTTGATGGTCTTGCTCCGCTGTCCAATTCCTCGGCGGCGATTGCTGCCCCGTGGCCATCTGACAAACGAGGACGGCTAAAGCCGCGAACTCGGCAACCCTCCACAGTGCCTGCTTCGAGTGCGTGGCAAAAATCACGTCTGACTCTCCGAACGAAGATATTATCAGACAACGATTGAAGACGCTGATCCAACCGCACAGGCCCAGGGATGATCCGGAGTTCTTCTTTAAACATGCTCCTCCGACGCCATAAGTCCGGCCTCCTTTCGGTTTCAGTATTTCTACGCGGACGTAGCCGATTTTATGATCAAAGCCGTTCAGTACCGCTCGCTAATCGGCAAGGTCGTAGAGGTCTGCAGCTAATTGCAGATGGGGAAACCATGACGCTTGATTCGGTCGTGGGGCCGTATGAGACAAGTTGTAGTCTCCTGCGCAACCGAGCACCTCCCATGCAACGATGACCTGTCCCGCGCATCCAATCTAGCATTGCGGGCGGGGCGACCTGAAGCTTGGCTTCGTTTGCCCATACAATGACCAGGAGCTTTAGGTTGTTGTACCTGGGAACGTTGAAGAGGGAAAGCGCCACGACCAAGAAGATTCTCGAAGCAGTGCCCGCGGGCAAGGGGGAGTATCGGCCGGATCCCGCGTCAAGAAGTGCCATCGAGCTGACGCGCCACATTGCCGCGGCGGACAATCGCTTCGTCGAAACGGTGATCAACGGCGTGTTCGACACCAATCCTTCCATGATTCCGGAAAACGTCAAGACGCCCACTGAAATTGCAGCATGGTATGAATCGCGTTACGCGAAAAATGTCCAAGCTCTCCCAAAATTGACCGGTGAACAACTGACAAAGATCGTGGATTTTCGCGGTATGTTCCAGTGGCCTGCGGTGAAGTTTCTGATGTTCGGCCTGCACCACACCATTCATCATCGCGGCCAGCTTGCTTCTTATCTGCGCTGTATGGGCGCAAAAGTGCCGGCGATCTACGGCGAGAGCTACGATAGCGCAGAGGCCAAAAAGGCCGCACAAGCATAAACAAAGATCGCGCGACTCGCTAATCGTGCAGCACAGGAGCGAGCCAGGCGCGGAGTTACGAGTGTTGCGTCACCGGTGGATGATGCGGACGAAGTTTTTTTTCGTCATAGAGCGCCTGGTCTGCAGCGCCCAAAATATGTTCAATCGTGTGGCCGTCGCGAGGATACTCAGCAACGCCAATGCTGACGGAAAGTCTGGGGATCTCCACGTCTTCCGCTAGACGCTGGGAAATGCGGCGGGCCACAAAGCCGGCGTCTTCGCAGGAAGTCCCAGGCAGAACCAGAGCGAACTCATCGCCGCCATAACGGGCCGGTGTGTCAATTTCCCGGCAACTCAAGTGCAGAACCTCGGCCACGCGGCAAAGAGCTTGGCTACCGACCAGATGACCGTGCGCATCATTGATCTTCTTTAGTCCATCCAGATCGAGCAAGAGAACCGAAAAAGGCTTGCCGTCCCGCCCGTAGCGCTTGATTTCCGCACTGAGGCGATCGATCAGCAGGCGGTAATTCCAAAGGCCGGTCAACGGATCGCTGACGGCCAGCACCCGCGCATGTTCCTCCTGACGGCGGCGCTCCGAAACTTCCGCACTGAAAATAAGAGTCGTCAACGCCATGAAGCTAAGAAAAGTTTGCAGGAGAAGCAGCGAACCGTTTGATGTTTCGCGGACGAACGGCCCTCCTCTGTGCACCGTTCCTACGACGGCGATTACCGAGAGAATGCAAATTACCGCGGAGGACTCGCGCGGGCCAAATCTGAACGCGACCCAAACGAGGAACGGCGAGCAAACAAACGTCCATGGATCGCCGCTCGTGCGCGCGTGAAAGATAACGCCGAACACCGTCCCCGCTGTGATTATCAGTGAAACAAGCAGAACGCCCGCTTCCACGAATTGGCGCTTCGTCCATTTCACCGACAGGTTTGCTCCCCACAGCAAGAGGAAGGGAGTAAATATCAAAGCCCCAGCAGCGTCCCCCAGCCACCAAGTCCGCCAGATGAGGCTGTACTGAGTCCACGGCGCGAAACCTCCGAGCGCAAGACTTGTTACGCCGAGAGTGGCGGCAACGGCCGTGCTCAGAATCCCGCCGTAAAGGGCAAAAAGCAGAATGTCCCAGGTTCTTTCGAACGCGCGCGAACCGTTGGCGAAACGCAGGACAAGCGTGGCCGCAAACACCGCTTCCAGAGCGTTTCCCGTGGCAATGCCGACGGAGGTCAGGACCGAGCCAGCGGTGGTGATATTGACAAGAAAAGCCCCCATGAAAATGGAAGGCCAGAAGCGCAAACCGAGGGCCAGGAGCGTGGCGATGGCAATGCCGGTGGGCGGCCACACAGGCGTGGCGCTCGGATGCACGGAAGCCAAGCGCAGGCTGAGCTTTGCCGCGACCACGTAGGCCGCACAAAGGATCAAGCCCCTTCCGAAGACCTTCCAATCGCTGGGACGCGACATAGCATGCTCCAGGTTACCCGCCAACCATCAAGACCTGTGGATTACGAGGCCGCTAACTCTCCCAGTGCGGGCACAAGAGAGCTAGTTCTAGTACTCGCTCAACCATAATAACAGAAAGATGAGAAATGAAAACAATAGATTTCTTCTGTCTAGTCCCGCCCGGGTGGCCAACCACCCGGGCTTTTTCTTTTCCTACACAGCGGATGCTAAAGTAACCCTGAAACGAGGAGCGCCATCCTACTCCGCAGGGCGATTTGGGGGACGTATTGAGTGTCCGAGAGACAAAACCGAGTTCCGCGGAATGGAAAGTCAGCTGGCCAGTCCTGGTCAACAGAGCGCCATTCGCGATAGCGGCTGGATTCTTGCTGCTCGCGCTTCTTGTTGCAACTCCCCATGCATATGCGCAGCGTACAGCACTCCAGCCCGGATGGAACAAGTTTTCTCCGCAAGAGGATATAAATCTCGGCAAGCAGGCGGCCACGGATGCCCAACGGCATTTGCCACTCTGCAATGCCCCAAGAGTGGATGCTTATTTGAGGCAACTTGGGACGCGTCTAGTGCAAAAGCTTCCCACCGGTGGCGTGCAATATCCATTTGAATTTCATTGCGTGAACGACAAAGCCATCAATGCGTTTGCTTTGCCCGGCGGATATGTGTTCATAAACCGGGGCGCCATTGAAGCTTCGGACAACGAGTCGCAACTGGCTGGAGTGATGGCGCACGAGTTGTCGCACGTCGCTCTTCGGCACGGCACGAACCAGGCCACCAAAGCGATGCTGGCTGAAACAGGATTAGGAATCTTCGGAGCAGTTTTTGGAGACAGCACGGGCGGTGCGCTACTGACGACGCTGGGGAGTTTCACAGCGGGCGGCGTCCTTCTGCGCTATTCACGAACGGCTGAATCGCAAGCCGACGTCATGGGCACTCAGGTCCTGTATGACGCGGGGTACGACCCGCGCGCCATGGCGCAGTTTTTTGAGAAGCTCGAAGGGGAGTCGAAAGGGAAGAATCCGCCGGAGTTTTTCTCCGACCACCCGAGTCCGGAGCGCCGCGTCGAGCGCGTCGACGAAGAAGTTGAAAAACTCGGTGGAGCCCAGCCGAACGCCCGGCGGGATTCCGCTGAATTCGAAGCTATCAAGCGCGAAGTCCTGGCTCTGCCCGTGGTGAAAAAGCTGGTGCCCGGGGCGGCCGCCGCTGCGCCAGCCCCGCCATCCCGCAACTTCGCTACTTACCAAGCGCATGCGTTCACGCTCAAGTACCCGGACAATTGGAAAAAATATCCCGATACCGAGGGCAGCGGCGTTTCGTTTGCTCCCGAAGCTGGCGTCCTGGATGACGGCAGTGGTCACGGCGCGCTCGGATATGGATTGATTGTCAGCGTGGCGAAGGCGCAAGGTGATTCCAACGATTCGAACGCTCTGGATAACGCCACGCGACAAGTGATTCAGGAGCTTCAAAAGGCAAACCCGAGTATGAAAGTCGCGCGGCAGGGCGAGCGATTACGCTTGAACGGCCGGCCTGGCCTTTCGACGTACCTGAGCAATGTTTCTCCAGCCGGTGGCCAGGAGACGGATTGGGTGGTCACCGTTCTGCGTCCGGAAGGATTGGTCTATTTCGTGTGTGTCGCCCCGCAATCCGCCTACGACAATTACGACCGCTTGTGAGCGACAGCTAATTCCCGCTGTTGCCGCCAAAGAGGAACGGCAAAACGGTCGTGCCCTCTTTTTGAACAGCCTGGAGTTCGCTCGGGTCGATGCCCAGCGCCTTCAGGACGGACGGAGCAACCTGCGAAGTGGCCACTGGAGTCTTCACGGTGCCCACGTGTAAGCCCGGATTCGAGACGATGAGGCCGACGTTGGTGTCGCCAAAGCTGAATCCTCCGTGCTCGGCATTTTTCTTGGACGAACCCGTGTAGGTCGTCCCATAGATCGGCTGCACCAGGATATCGGGCGTGGCGTTGTCGGATAGCGGTGAACTTGAGTTTGATCTCATTGCCGGCCAGCACTTCATCGATGAAGAGCGCGCTGGCGTTGGCATTCAGATAGGCCGCAACGGCATCCGTCTGGTTCTGGTCCTGCAGCCAGATCAGCGCAATATCGTCGTCCTGAACGAACCCGCATGCGCCAGTGCTGCAGTTGTTGGCGTTGGCGATGGCGACGACCCCTGGATCGCTTGTGGCGCCCTGTTTAACCGCAAGAGCCGCAACCAAATCTGCAAAGTGGCCTGGCTTGTTGACCTTCGCCGGATTGATGGGTGACTGCCCGTGCTTCGCGCTGACGATGAACAAGGTCGAATCGTAGATGTGCTGGGCCTTGAGCGCCTTGATCATGCTGCCCAGCGCCGCATCGGTCTGCTGCAGCCCGTAGGCGAGTACATCAGACGGACTCCCCGCGCCATCCTTGTATCCGCCAGCTTGTCCGGTAAACATTGTGTCCGCCACGCAACTGCCGTCGAAGTTGTCCTTTTCCAGCTTCTGGCCTACGCTGACAGCCTGGAAATTCATCCCGAACACCGCGGGGACACCAGGCCCAGGCGTGCCATCGTGTTTCAGGCCCTTGATTTCGTTGAGGATTCCTTGAACTTTCAAAGCGTCATTATTCACGGTGCAAACGACGCTCACAGTGTTATCGAGTCCGCCGACGTTGGTAATTTCCGGAGTGTAAAGATCTTCGACGCCTTTGCCCGAAGGCCCGTTGACGAGATCATAAGCCGGATGCTTGTCTGCCCAAGCCGTGTGACCACCTTGGCTCCTCACCACTTCGAAGATGGTGTTGGTCTTCAACGCCTGGTGAGGCCAAAGCCGAACACACTTTCCTATCTCGTCCAGGTGATTTGGAAGCAAGTCGGGATTTATCTTGTTCAAAGAGACGGGGGGAGTGCCGCTGTACTGGTCAATACTTTCGTCAAAAACCTGCATGTTACCGGCTTGCCCCGAGCAAGTCGTGTTCGTGGGGTCGAATATGCCGCGATTGTAGCTTACGTCGTAAAACAATCCGTGGCTGATGGGCGAGCCACCGGTCACCAAAGCAAGGAGACCAGGGAAGGAATCGGAATTTGCCGGTGTGCGTGCGTTGGAGTATGTGATGCCGTGGCCAGCTAACTCCGCCAGCGCCGAGTTGGGGTGCGCGGCCACATAGTTTGAGACATCGAGCGCGTGCAGCCCATCCACGCTGATGAGCAGGACGTGTTTGACTTTGTTTCCCGCGCCAAGTTCATCGTTGGCACGCGCCGTTGTGGGAATCGTTGCGCCGATCAGCCCCATCGACAGGGCAACCGCTAGCAGTCTTTGTTTCAAGAGAATCTCCTTTTTTCTGGAAAGCCGAATCAGACGGCCATCTAGGCATAGAGACTAGGCGCGGACTGTTACAGGGTGGAGAATGCCCCGTTTCGGCTTGATGAATCGGAATGGATACGGAGCAATTCTGGAAAGAATTCTACGTACTGGAGCCCTGGTACTAAGAAGCCTAACAACCGGCTAAAGGGATTTCTCGAAGACTTTACTTGCTCGGGGCAAGCTCCGGGGTTTTTCTACCGGCATGATGGCTGCGGTACACCTCGGAAGCACGCAGCAAAGCATCGGAGATGCTCCCACAAATGTTTTCCGGGCCAACGTGCCGTTCGAACTCCGCCTGCTTCATCAGTTGCGAGGGTTGTTCACGTGCGCCACACAGGAGGAGCGAGCGCCCCGAATCGTGCAGCGTGTCCGCCAAATCGCGAATGGCCCCAAGTCCCGTGGCATCAATGGCGGTCATATTCCGCAGACGCAAAATCACGATGGGAGGCAATGATTCGATGGAATGGAGAATGTCGGCAAACTTGTCGGTCGCGCCGAAAAGAAACGGGCCATGAATACGGTAAACGATGGCGTAGTCAGGGATGTCTTTACCTTGGAGAACGTGCACGCGGCTGTCTTCGACGTAGTCCTTCGTCACGGGACTTACCGTGGTCGTTCTCGAAACTTTGCGAATAAACGTCAACGCCGCCAGCACCATGCCCACTTCAACGGCAAACGTCAGATCGGTCACTACGGTTAGTGTCAAGGTCAACATCCACACGGTGATGTCCGCTCCGCTGAGTTTTAGAATCTCTGGGATCTCCTCCCAATCACCCATGTTGTAGGCCACGATCATCAAGATCGCGGCCAAGGCGGCAAGCGGGACGTTCTTCACCAGCGGCGCCGCGAACAGTACGATAGCCAGCAGCGTCAGGGCATGAATGATTCCTGCGATGGGTGTCTTTGCGCCGGAGCGCACATTGGTGGCGGTTCGCGCGATGGCTCCCGTGGCCGGCAGTCCTCCGAAAAGCGGTGAAACGATATTGGCGATACCCTGGCCAATCAGTTCCACGTTTGGATTGTGCTTATCGTTGCTCATGCGGTCGGAAACGACCGCGGACATGAGCGACTCGATGGCGCCCAGCATCGCCACCGTGAATGCCGCTGACAATAGTTGTCGAAACACGTCGTAGTGAAAATGCGGAACGACAAGCTTTGGCAAACCGCTTGGGATTTCTCCGAACCGGGTTCCGATGGTCTCCACGGGAAGATGAAGCAGTTTGACGGCGGCAATCGCCCCGAACGTAACTAGAATGGCGCCGGGGATTTTCTTTGCGTATTTCAGGCAGAAAACCATCAGCGCAACCGAAAGGACAGATACGACGGTTGCAGGTATGGACAAAGTATTCCACGCCTGCCCAAAGGCCATCATGCGGTGAAAAAAATCACCGGGGACGTGATCCATCTTCAATCCGAAGAAATCGCGGATCTGCGTGCTGGCGATAAGGATCGCGATGCCATTGGTGAAGCCGACGACCACCGGCCGGGGAAAATATTTCACCATAGTGCCCATGCCCGTCACGCCGAGCAGCACGAGGAGCACACCCGCCATCATCGTGCACATGAACAGGCCGTCGATCCCGTGCTTGGCGATGATTCCCGCGACCACCACCACGAATGCCCCCGTGGGGCCGCCGATTTGCGTTTTTGAGCCGCCCAGCGCGGAAATTAGGAATCCCGTGACCATGGCGCAGTACAGACCTGCCTGCGGAGGCACTCCGGAAGCAATTGCAAACGCCATCGCCAGCGGAAGCGCGACGAGTCCGACCGTCACGCCGGCGATCAGATCGGAAAGAAATTTGTGGCGATCATAGTCGCGCAGCAGGAGTATCGATTTCGGGAGCCAGTCTTCGAGAGCGGATGTCATGCGGCCTTCGGTCCAGTGAGGAAAATGTCTACGAAGATTCTAGCAAGGAGCAAGCCAGAATGTTCGAGCGATGAATCGAATGTGTGCTTGGAGGGAAATCCAGGGATGACGCTTGCCCGTTCGACGGTCGTCCTTCCCGCTTAGTCTGCGGCTTCGCTGCGCGGCACGGTTGGCTTCCAGCGCAGTACCGGTTTGCGCGCGGCGCCAACCTCGTCCAAACGGCGGACGCGCGTTGTGTGCGGAGCGGTCTTTACGATCTCCGGTTTCGTCGCGGCTTCCTCCGCAATAGCCTTCATCGCATCGATAAAGAGGTCGCACTCTTCCTTGGACTCGGATTCCGTCGGCTCGATCATTATCGCGCCCGGAACAATCAGGGGAAACGCCGTCGTGTAGGGATGGAAGCCATAGTCGATCAGACGTTTTGCAATGTCCATCGTGCTCACGCCGTTTTTCTTCTGTATGGCGTCGCTGAATACCACTTCGTGCATCGAGGGCAGGGAATACGGCAAATCGAAAACGCCCTCAAGCCGCTTT
>WNFX01004718.1_pt1 | contig 14898 bp, 14 predicted proteins | sample 5400111 | NCBI WGS metagenome assembly WNFX01 (sample SAMN13153363, study PRJNA577476) | soil metagenome | isolation source: 40 cm soil or saprolite under grassland replicate 1 | place: USA:California | collected 2016-06-15 | reverse complement strand
GACGATCACCTCGGGCCGGGACCCGGCGGCGCTCGCATCCAGCACCAGGAAGCGGGCGCGGCGCTCGACCGCCTCCTGGTAGGCCGCCTCGGGGCCGTCCGCCTCGCCGACCACCTCCCATTCGGCGGTCACCACCGAGCGGCGCAGCTCCAGGCGGCGGTCCCGTTCGGCGGCGGCGACGACGATGCGGACGGCGGTGCACACAGCGGCGACTCCTCCAGGCTCGGGCTCGGGCTCGGGACCGGAGCCGAACAGCGACAGAACAGAACGGCTCGAAGACTCGTATCCTACCGGTGCGATGCCATCCGGACCGGGCCGCTTGGCGCCCGCCCTGGCCCCCGCCGCCACCGTGCTCGTGGTCGGCGCGTTGCTGGCCGCCGCCTGCGGCGGGGCGGGTGGCGCTCCCCACCCGGCGACCATGACGACGGCCGCCCCGGTGACGGCGCCCGGGTCGCCGGCCGGCGGGAGGTTTCGGGTGCTGGTGTTCTCCAAGACGGCTGGGTTCCGGCATGCCTCCATCCCGGCGGGGATCGCCGCGATCCGGGAGCTTGGCCGTGCTAACGGGTTCGGCGTGGACGCCACCGAGGATGCCGGGCGGATCAGCGACGCCGGCCTCGCGCCCTACCGGGTGGTGGTGTTCCTGTCGACCACCGGCGACTTCCTCGACGGCGCTGAGCAGACGGCGCTGCGCCGCTGGGTCGAGGGGGGTGGCGGCTGGGTCGGCATTCACGCCGCCGCTGACGCCGAGTACGACTGGCCCTGGTACGGCACGCTGGTCGGCGCGTTCTTCGCGCGCCATCCGAAGCTGCAGCGGGCCACGGTTCATGTCGCTGACCACAACCACCCGGCGACCGCCGCCCTGCCCGACACCTGGACCCGCACCGACGAGTGGTATGACTTCAAGACCAACCCGCGCGGCTCGGTCCACGTGCTCGCCACCGTGGACGAGTCGACCTACCAGGGCGGGACGATGGGTGCCGACCACCCGATCATCTGGTGCCATCCAGTGGGCACCGGCCGGTCCTTCTATACCGCCCTCGGCCATTCCACCGGGAGCTTCGCCGAGCCGCTGTACCGGGCCCAGCTCCTCGGCGCGATCCGCTGGGCAGCCAAGGTGGCCGCTGGCGACTGCGGATAGGGGATAGGGGTTGACCCTCACTTCCTATCACTGTTAACTGAACCACGCTAAGTTAGCAGCGATAGGAGGTACCGCCGTGTTCGATCGTCTCACCCGGTTCCTGCTGCGGCGCCGGGTCCTCGTGCTGGTGGCCACCCTGGCCGCCGTCGTCGTCGCCGGGGTGATAGGTGGCGGCGCCGTGGCCAAGCTCAAGTCCGGCGGGTTCGACGATCCCGCCGCCGAGGCCACCAAGGCCGCCAACACCCTCAAGGACAGCTTCCACACCGGCGACCCCAACGTGGTGTTGCTGGTGACCGCCCGCCACGGCACCGTGGACGACCAGGACGTGGCCGCCGTCGGCGCGGCGCTCACGCGGCGCCTGGCGGGGGAACGCGACCTGGCCGATGTGACCTCCTACTGGTCGGTGCACGCGGCGGCGCTGCGCAGCCGCGACGGCCGCCAGGCAGGTCGGCGGCCTGATCCAGACCTACAGCGAGATCAGCGCGCAGGTGCAGCACGACCTCGCCAAGGCCGACTCGCTGGCGATCCCGATCACGCTGCTGCTGCTCGTGGTGGTGTTCTCCAGCGCCGCCGCGGGCGTGCTGCCGCTGGCGGTCGGCGGGTTCGCGATCGTCGGCACGCTGCTGGTGCTGCGGCTGCTCGCCGGCATCACCGACGTCTCCATCTACGCCCTGAACCTGACCACCGCGCTCGGCCTCGGCCTCGCCGTCGACTACAGCCTGTTCATCGTGTCCCGCTACCGCGAGGAGCTGCGCGCCGGGCGCGAGGTCGCCGACGCGCTGGCGGTGACCATGCGCACCGCGGGGCGCACCGTACTGTTCAGCGCCGCCACCGTGGCGGTCTCCCTGCTCGCCCTGCTGGTCTTCCCGCTGTACTTCCTGCGCTCCTTCGGCTATGCCGGGATCGCCGTGGTCGCGCTGGCCGCGCTCGGGGCGCTGGTGGTGCTTCCCGCGCTGCTCGCCCTGCTCGGCCGCCGGGTCGACGCGCTGCGGCTGCCATTCGGCCGCCAGCCGAGCGTGCAGGCGGGCGAAGCGATGCTGTCCACGGGAGGCTGGCGGAGGCGGAGCCGGCGCCGTGCCCTGACCGGCGTTCAGGCGCAGGTGGAGGGCGAGCGTCCCGGTGGGGCATGGCACCGCATCGCCCTTGCGGTCATGCGCCGGCCGCTGCCGATCGGCCTCGCGGTGGTGGCGCTGCTGCTGGTTCTCGGCGTGCCGTTCCTCGGCGTGCGCTTCGGCCTGCCGGACGACCGGGTGCTCCCCGCCGCCGCGACCAGCCGGCAGGTGGCCGACGCGATCCGCGCCAACTTCGACGCCCGCAGCTCCGGCGCGCTCGCGGTGGTGGCCACCCGCAGCGGCGGCGCTCTCAACCTCAACCTCGGCAGCGGCCAGCTCGACGGCTACGCGCAGGCGCTGTCCCGCCTCCACGGCGTGGCCAGGGTCGACGCCAGCAGCGGCAGCTACGCCGCTGGCCGCAAGGTCGCACCCGCCGGTCCGGCCTCGCAGGCGTTCACCGCGCCACAGGACCCAGGCCGCACCTGGCTGCGGGTGACGCCAGCGGTGGAGCCGAACTCGGCGGCAGGCGAGCGCCTGGTCCACGACGTCCGTGCCCTGCCCGCCCCAGCGGGCATCCAGATCCAGGTGACCGGCCCGTCCGCCCGGCTGGTCGACACCAAGGCGTCGCTGTTCGGGCACCTCCCCGAGGCCGGCGCAGTGATCGCCGTGGTCACCTTCCTGGTGCTCTGGCTCATGACTGGCAGCGTCGTGATCCCGCTCAAGGCGCTGGTGCTCAACCTGCTGTCGCTCAGCGCGGTCTACGGGGCGATGGTGTTCGTGTTCCAGGACGGCCACCTGTCGAGCGTGTTCGGCTTCACGCCAACCGGCACCATCGACACTTCCATGCCGGTGCTGCTGTTCTGCATCGCCTTCGGCCTGTCCATGGACTACGAGGTCTTCCTGCTGTCACGCATCAAGGAGGAGTACGACCACACCGGCGACACCGTCAGCGCCGTCGCCCTCGGCCTGGAGCGCACCGGCCGCATCGTCACCACCGCCGCCGCGCTGCTCGCGGTCGTGTTCATCGCCCTTGCCACCTCGCGCGTGACCTTCCTGCAGCTGTTCGGGATCGGCACTGCGCTCGCCATCGTCGCCGACGCCACCCTGATCCGCGCCCTGCTGGTCCCCGCCTTCATGCGCCTCGCCGGCCGCGCCAACTGGTGGTCCCCACGCCCGCTGCGTCGCCTCCACGCCCGCATCGGCCTGACCGAGTCCGCCCCCGAGCCGTTGGTGGCGCCCGCCTTGACGCAAGCCGCCGTACAAACAAGTGTTCGACAGTGAACATATGTTCGCCTATACTAAGGCAACCGAAGCAAGTATCCCGAAATGAAAGGAGTGACACCGTAGGCTCCCGGAGTGGAGAATCCGGGTCCTACCCAACGTGTGGCGGCGGCCGAGCCAGCCGGTCGTCGCCGGATCAAGCCGAGGATGCGGGGGGCGGTAGCAGTGAGCGAGATGACGGTAGAGCAGAAGGTTGCGCAGCTTGCCCGAAGGGTGCAGCGGTTGGACGAAGACGACACGGTGATCATCGAGGATCTCGGCAAGATCAAGCAGACGCAGGAGAACCACGGAAGGAAGTTGAACCTTGTCCGGGACAAGCTCAACGACGTCGGGGACAAACTTGACCAGCAGGTGATTCGCCTCGACATGATCTCGGGGACCCTGCGTGACCAGGTTGCAGTGATGCGCGACCACGGCCAGCGCTTGGCGACGGTCGAAGGGACGCTGGGTGATCTTGGTAATCGGATGGAGGTGATCGAAGGGCGACTGGACGGTCTGGATGCCCATGTGGAAGCGGTCGACGGCCGGCTAGGACGTCTGGATGAGCGTATGGAGGCGGTCGAGGGAGCGTTGCACGGCCAGAGCAACGCATTGCGTGACCAAAGCGAGGTGTTGCGTGACCTGGGTGACCGGTTCGGCTCCGTGGAGGGAACGCTGGGGGTGATCCTCGATCGGCTTCCCGCAAATGGAGATGGGGATGATGGTTCCTGACCGCGACGGGCGAGGTACGCTGAGGCGGTCGATGGCACGGATGGAGCGATCCCTCCCGGAGACGATCGAGATCGGATGACCACCACCTCCTCAGAGCAGCCTGTTCCCTCTCCCCGCCGGGTGCGCGCCCGCCGGGGAGAGGGGGAGCGGCTGCGCGAAGAGATCCTCGCCGCCGCCACCCGGCTGCTGATCGAGAGCGGCGACGAGTCGGCGGTCTCGATCCGGGCGGTCGCTGCCGCGGTCGGGGTCACGCCACCCTCGATTTACCTGCACTTCTCCGACAAGGACGAACTGCTGCGGGCGGTCTGCAGCGAGCACTTCCGCCAGCTCGCCGAGCGGACCGAGGCGGCCGCCAGCAGCGCCGGCGATCCGGTCGAGGCGCTGCGGCGCTGCGGCCGGGCCTATGTCGACTTCGGGCTCGAGAACCCGGAGGCGTATCGCATCCTGCTGATGGCCCCCGTCCTCAAGAGTCCGGAGCAGGCCGACCCGGACCTGATCATGGACGCCGCCGCCTTCTTCCACCTGGTCAAGCGGGTCCAAGACGCCATCGACGCTGGCGCGCTGCGGCCCAGCGACCCGGCGCAGGCGGCCCTCGGGCTGTGGGCGACCGCCCACGGGATCACCTCGCTGCTGATCGCCCACCCCGCCTTCCCATGGCCGGAGGACCGCGACCGGCTGATCGACCAGGTCCTCGACCAGGCGCTGATGGGGCTCCTCCGCGACCCGGGGTAGCTCAGCAGGGGCTCGGTTGCGCGACGCCGTCTGGGAACACCGCGTCGTGGGCGGTGACCAACTGCGGCGAGGCCGAGGCCGCCGGGCAGGCGAGGCTGTCGGCGACCCGGAGCAGCTCGGCGCCCCAGTCAGTGGCGCCAGTGGGCCGGTCCGCCGCGAGGCCGGAGCGGGTGTTCATCGCCACGGCGTAGGAGATCGGGCCGTCTGCCCAGGCCACCACGGCCACCTCCGGGAGCTGGTCGCAGTCGCGCCCAGCCGCCTGGCACAGCGCCGAGGACTGCAGCAGAAGCGGCCGGTTGCCCTGCTGGCCGGTCGCGCCTGGCTGCGTGGCGCTGCCGAGGCGGTAGCGCTGAGCGACGATCGGGCCTGACAGGTCGTCGTCAATCAGCGGGCGATACGGGAAGTACGCTGTCGACTGGTAGACCGCAACCCACGCCGACCCCGCGCCGGTAGCGCTCCGCAGGGCGTATCGCTCGATGAACCCGTGGCCGGCTATTTCCGCACCTGCCGTGACCAGCCGCGCACCTGCCGGCAGGTAGCTGGGATGGCGGTAGCGGGAGCTGAGGCTCGCCGCCGCGACCGGCTGCGGCGCCTGGAACGATCCCGACAGCAACGGGTTGGCCGTGACCTTGACGTCCCACCAGCGGGCGCTGGCCGTGCCAGCGGCTCTGCGTCGCTTGGTCGTGGCGCCAACCGCGGTGGCACCCTCGGCGACCGCGGTGAACCCGGCGGCGGTCCCGTCGCGGAGCTCCGCGCCGAAATCGCGGCGCAGCACCGATCCGTCCAGGGCTTCGGGTACCTGCCAGGCCTGCTTGCCGTGGAGCACGATCACCAGGTGCCCACCCGGTGGCAGGATCGCCGGCTCCCAGGCTGGGTTGCTGGCAGTACCGAGCAGGCCGCACGGGGCACTGTCGACCCGTTGGTAGAGCGCGCAGGTCGCCCCGTCGATGTTGCGGAGCAACAGCGCCGAAGCCTGCGCTGCGGAGGTCCGCAGTCCGGACACGGCGTTCGCGCCGAGTTGGTCCGGCGACCCCGTCAGCATCGTTGCGGGCCCGCCCTGCAGTTCGGCCTGGGTCACCACCAGCCCCGCAAGCAGTGCGACCAACAGCGCCGCCACACCGACCGGCGCCGCCACACCGACCGGCGCGACCAAACCGTGGTCGCGGCTCCGGGCGAACAGGCCCCACCGGCGCGGCCTGTCCGACCGGCGGTCGCGCCCTCCGCTCCCGCTCTTCGGCCATTGCCTGGCCTGCCGGCAGGTCTCGGCACGTTCCAGGACCCGCTGCAGCCGCTCCTCGACACTCACGCAGACCGGGGCCCCGTCGATCTCCTCACCGAGGGTCCGCAGGCCCTCGCGTAGCTCCCCCTCGGTCAGCCGCACGGTCGGCCTCCCTCCTCGGTCTCCTTGCGTTCCGCCGTCGCCACCGGGCGCGGGCGCGCCACCGGGCGCCATCCGTCCCCGGCCCTGGCCACCTCCGCTCTGGCCACCTCGGTCTCGGCCCTGGCCCCGGCGGGGGCGGGGTGCCGTGGCGGTTGGCCGTCCAGGACCAGGGCCGCCCGCAGCTTCGCCAGCGCGCGGGCGCTCTGGCTCTTGACCGTCCCGACCGAACAGCCCAGCAGCGCGGCGGTGTCGGCCTCGCTCAGGTCGTCGAAGTAGCGGAGCACTACCACAGTGCGTTGCCGCACCGGCAACTTTGCCAGCGCCCGCCGCAGCCGGTCCCGCTCGTCCACCTCGGCGCTGGCGTCCGCCACCGGGCGGTCAGCCAGCGACGCGGCTGGCAGCTCCAGGCGCCAGCGCCGCCGCCACCAGGTCACCTGGGTGTTCACCATCACCCGGCGCACATAGGCGTCCACCTGGTCGCGGTCGCGGATCCGCTGCCAGGCCAGCAGCGTCTTGACCAGCGCCGTCTGCAGCAGGTCCTCGGCCAGCATGGCATCTCCGGTGAGCAGGTAGGCAGTCCGGAGCAACGCGGGCGAGCGCGCCCGCACGAAGGCGCTGAAGGCCGCCTGCTCCTCGTCGGTCACATACGCCTCCTCACCCGAAGGAGACGACCTGGCAGCCCAAGAAGGTTGCCCGGCGTCTCCCGCGCAGGTGTGAGCGGTACATGAACCGCGTCGGCGCCACGGCCGCGTTCGCGGAAGACCCTTGGTTCCGGAAAAGTCTCCCACCCGCCCGCCGGTTCCGCTGTGTCGCATGGCACACGCGGCCACTTTGGGGCGGGCCGATGGCGTGGGAGCCAACGCTGGGGGAGTCGCCCTCAACCACGCCGCCGACCGCTCGCCTCGCCGGAGCCGGACGCGGGACCGCACGCCCGGCCCCGACGCCTCAGGGCTCGGATGCCGGGCCCTACATCGCCGCCTCCGCCTCGGCGACCTGGAAGGGAGTGGGCACGGCGACCGCCTCGCCCGCCTTGCGGAGCGCCCCGAGTAGGTCGGCCCAAGACGCGCAGAACCAGGAAATCCAGACAGCTCTATGCCACGCTGATGACGAGAGCGCGCTGCTCGACGCGGTTGGCCGTGGGGCAGGTATCGCCTACCTCGGGATGCTTCAGGGCCCCGGCAGTGGCGCGGAGCAGTACGTGGTACAGGTCGACGGGAGGTGCGTGCTCGTAGACCGACGAACGTTCACGCAGATCGCCGGAGCAATCCCCGGCTTCGCCTTCCTCGGTTCGCTCGATTTCGGCCTTCAGCCCGACGGGCGCGCCCGGGTCGCCGGCGCTCTGGCGAGAGGCGGTTTGGTATGGGCCGTTCGCACCGAGGCCATGGCGCACGCCTTCGCTGTAGATAGCCGAAAGTGCGCGGCCAAACTGCTTGAAACTGAGCGACTCATCGATAAGGCGGACCCCGACGGAGCTCCCGGCTTCATCCACCACTCCAATCAGGGGTGGGCGCTTCCGATCGGACGTGGCTTCTGCTCCCTATACCTTGCCCGCTGGGAAGAGGCGGCCAGCGCTTGGACCGAGTGCCTCAGCGTCCACCCAGCAGATCGCGTCCGCGACCGTGGCCTCTTCCACGGCCGGAGAGCCCTCGCCTACCTCCTCGACGGCCACCCAGACGCCGCCTGCGCCGAGGCCCAGCTCGCCCTCCCGATCGCCCTCGAAACCGGCTCAGCCCGCATCATGTCCGACCTCCGCACCCTCCGCGCCACCGCCCTCCGCCGCTGGCCAGCCAACCGTTCCTGATTCATCAGCGTCTGTCAGCAGCGCTGACGGGTGGCACCAAACGGTCGTGTGCCACCTGGTCCCCAAGCCCGGCCCGCTCAGCCACGCGGGTCTTCCGCAGCCGTGCCAAATGGTGCTTAGGTGGCCGTGCCGCTGCCCGCTGGCCTCCTGGAGGCCCAGGTCCCTCACAGCCACGGGTCTGGTTGCCTGGCCTGGCCGGCAGCTCTCCCTTGCCCATCCGCTGGTGGGGTTGGGGTACACCACGCCGTCGCCGGGCACCAAGCCCATAGCCGCGCCGGCCGATCACCATTGCCGCCGCATGATGCACGGTGACAGCGACCGACTTCTTGGTCTCGTTGTTCAGAGGCGCCTGCCAGTGCTGGCCGCCCCACCTGGAGGTGTAGGCCGGGTCCACCGCGATCACCCACATCCCCTGGTTGGCGGCCATCCCGACCAGCAGGTCGCGGAACGCCCGAGTGGGGATGCCGGCGATGGTGCGGCGGAAGCGTTTGCCGCGCCGGCCCCGGCCGAGCCGCTCGCGGCCGCTGTGGCGGACGTCGGCGAAGTCGAGGTCCTCCACCACAATCGACCGGCACCCGGCCTCCTTGGCAGCCCGAACGGCTTGGGCGACCGCGGCGCGGAGCCGTCCGTCGCGGGTGGTGGCGGGCAGTCCCGCAAGCTGGAGGGAGATGGTGGCGGGGTCGCCGACGGGGTTGCCGCTTGGGTCCAGCACCCAGCCGGCCAGATGGTCGGCGTTCAGGTCCAAGGCGAAGCTTGGCTGCTGGCGCAGTGCTTCAAGGGTGGGTGGGATGCGGCGGGGCTGCTGCCACGAGGTGTCCAGATACCACCTGCGCTTGTCGGGGTCGAAGCTGAGGTCGTAGCGGACCGCGCTGCTGCTGGTCTGCGCCGCCCACTCGGCCTGCCGGTAGGAAAACGCCACTGGACACGACAGCCGGTAGGTCGGCACCCGACCACTCGTGTTCGACAGGTAGGCCAGCGGGGTCGGCAGCCGGACCTGCAGCCACCCCGCATCGGGGTGCACGCGGATGGTCTCGTTGCCCCACCGTTTGGCTGCTTCGCCATCGGCGGTCAAAAACAATCGCTCGGCGTGCCAGCGCTCCCGCCACTGGCCTGCAGTCAACGCCACGTCGTGGCGGTCCAAGGCGTGGCGCAGCTTGGCGAGCGGGCGGCCACCCCGGCACACCGACACCCGACCATCAGCGATCCGGGCCTCCACCTCCTGGAGCCTGGCTTCAAGCCGCTGCAGCCGACGCCGCTTCTCGAACCGCTCCGCCTGCGACACATAGCCCCGCACCCGGCCCCGGCCACGACCCTGGACCACCCCGACCTGGACCCCAAGGCGTGCCCGGATCGCCGTGGCCGCCCGGCGCAGCCCTACTTGGGCGTCCAGCAAGTTCTGCAAGCCTCGCTGCCATTGATCGTTGGCGGCGCGGGTGATCGACCCGGCCCAGCGGCTGGACGAGCACGCGGTCAGCGCCTGCTTGCGTTGCGCACGTTGGTCCTCACCCGCACCGAGCTGGCAGCGGATTGCCAGATCCAGCCCTGCCAAGCTGCCGAGGTGCTCACCGACCAACCACAGCACCCGCGCGTCGGTGGCATCCACCCGCAAGCGGGTGCGGATGCGGGCACCTGCGGGTGGCGCGGCGACGAATGGCGTGATGAGGGAACGCATGTTCGGTAGCATAGCAGGCAACCATGACAATGGGTGTGAGCATCGCTGATCAACGCCGACAGTTGCAGATGGAATAGCCAACAGTTCACAACCCCTCTGTCCGAGACCTGAACGACCTCCTCAGCCCGGTCGCGTAGGGGGTTGCGGCGGGTCAAGCCGGCCGGCCGGGTGGCGGTCCCGGTTCGTCTCGGAATCGTTCGGCCAGCTCGTCTGAGGACGCCACGTAGTCGCGGACATCACCGCCGTCACCGCCGGATTCGCCGACGAGGTTCGCAAGATCGTCGGCCGGCATGCCTTCGAACGGGCGCTCTCCCGGCGTGACGCCTGCCCAAAGGATCCCCGACTGCCTACCCGTAGCGGGACCCTCCCGCAGCCGGTCGAACATTTCGTTCCACGCCTGGAGCCCATCTTCCGGATCCGCTGCGCCATCCAGCGCCACGTCGATCTTGAAGAGCAACTCCGCTGGTGCGGACTGTTGCAACGGACGATCATGGCGATCCTCCGGGACGCTCGGCGATGGCTTCTCACCTCCCCTCTCCATCCCAGCCACGTCCGCTCCTCACAACCTATTCGCCTCATTCGCGGCGACCAATGCACGGCTTGTCGCTTCGCTATGCGCAGCCAGCACGAGAAGCGCGACAAGGATTTCAGTTGCGTGCTACAAATAGCACATGATTAGCGTCGGGGTGCGTGAACTCAGGCAGCGGGCAAGCGAGTTGCTCCGCCTGGTCGAGGGCGGAGAGACCATCGAGATCACCGACCGGGGCCGCCCGGTCGCCGTCCTCGCCCCGCTGCCGGACCGTGGACCGATCGATCGTCTCAAGGTGACCGGCGATCTCATCCCTGGCCAGCACGACCTGGACGACCTGCCCGACCCGCTGCCACTGCCGCCGGGCCAGGAAGCGCCGTCCAGCGTGCTCGAACGTCTCCGGCGCGATGAGCGCTGAGCGCGCCACCTACCTCGACTCCTCCGCCCTCGTAAAGCTCGCGGTGCGCGAACCGGAGTCCGAGGCCCTGCGCCGCTACCTCCGGCGCAGGCGCCCCCTCGTCTCCAGCACCCTCGCCCGCACCGAGGTCACGCGGGCGCTCCTGCTCCTTGGACCGGAAGCGATCCGGCGGGGTCACGAAGTCCTCGCCCGCATCGACCTCGTCAGGATCAGCGACCGCGTCCTGGACGCCGCCGGGGCGCTGCCACCCACCGGCCTCCGCTCGCTCGACGCCATCCACCTCGCCACCGCCCAGCAACTCGGCGCCGACCTAGCCCGCATCGTGACCTACGACGACCGGATGGAGTCGGTCGCCAAGGATCTCGGCTGGACAGTCACACGGCCTGCCTGACGGATCGCTTCCAGTCGGTGAAAGATCTAGGCATTTTGCCGATATGCTAGGCATATGCGTCCCGCGGATATCCCGTATGAGCGAATCCATCTGATCGGCATGGGCCAGGACGGGTGGAGGCGGCGGGGGGATATGTGGGAGGTATGAGTTCGTCACCTGAGGCATCTGGTCGGTCCGATGGCGGGATGCAGCCGGAGCACATCCAGCACCTCCAAGAGCCTCAAAGCGTCAGGCTGTCCCCCGACGGTGGTGTGGCCCTCGTGGACGTGCGGACGGCTGACCTCCAGGCCAACGAGAACCGGAGCTGGATCTGGCGGGTCCCCACCGACGGGTCCGCCGAGGCGGAGCCGATCACCACGGGTCCCTATGACGACCAGCCGTCGTTCAGTCCGGACGGAACGCTGGTCGCTTTCCGGCGCAGATGCCGGGACGAGAAGGGCGACGACCTCGGCCCGCCGCAGCTCTACGTCATGGACCCCGCCGGTAGCCAGCAACCACGTCCGGTCGCTGAGCATGAGCGCGGCGTCGACGAATTCACCTGGGATCAGAAAACGGGACGCATCTTCTATTCTGCCTGGGCGCGCGACGGCGGGGACACGCCAAGAACCGCGCCGCCGTTTGCTATGCGTGAGCTGCCCGAAGGGCACCTCCAGATCTTCTCGGTCGACCCGTCGGTCGACCCGCGCGAGGACCGCGGGCTTGGACCGTTCCAGCACACCTTCGACCCACGTGACCACATCCACATGGCCGTCCACCCGAAATATGACGAGATTGCGTTTGTCTCCTCAAGCGACGAGCAACTTCCCCTTTCCCCGCTGTTCGATCTGTACCGCACGTACCTCGATGGCGGCACACCGTACCGGGTCACCAGACACAGTCACGTGGTGATCAACGGCACGGCGTACTCTCCCGACGGCCGTACCCTCTGGTATCGGGCAACTGAAGGCGAGGTGTACCCGAGCCCCATCGGAGTGCGATGGGCAACGGACGACATGTTCGACGCGCGTATTGACACTGGTCCGCTGGGGGTGCGGAGCGACCGGCACGCCAGGCTGGATCCGTGGGTCCGCGACCGGCCGCTGCTGATCGACGACGACAGCCAAGGTGTCAGCACGGTAGCGGCTGACCATGGCGGCGGGCCGCTGCTGCACTTCTCCGTGCCTGGCGGCAACCCGGAAGCCCTGGTCCGTTTTCGCGACCCGGTACAGTCAACCCGATCGACCGTTCTGAGCGGCCAGCAGCGAAGTGTGCTGGATTTCGACCGCGCCGACGGCGTCCTGGCTGCTGTGGTCGGCGACGCGACCTCTGCCGGCGAGGTGGTCGTGGTGCGTGACGATGGGCGGGAACGGGTGGTGACCGACTTCGGCAGGCCGCTCGCCAACGCAGTCGGCCTGGGGGGTCTACGGCCGCTGCGGGAGTTGCCCTGGACATGCGCCCAAACACTTGACAGGCCGAACTTGCACGGCAGCGCTGACGAGCCGAACACCCACGCCTGGATTGTCCTGCCGGAAGGCGAGGGTCCACACCCGGTGGTGCTCAACGCCCACGGCGGTCCCTATGCGCAGGACGGCTACCGGCTCTCCGTCGACGCACAGGTCCTGGCATCCGCCGGGATCGCGACGATACTTGCGAACCCGCGCGGAGCATCGGGCTGTGACTCGCAGTTTGGAGAAGCGATCATCGGTGACGTCGTCACCCTCCCAGCCAAGGATCTGGTGGCGTTGCTGAAGCTGGCGCTGGATGATCCCGAGCTGAATCTGGACGCGAGCCGCGTGGGTGGGACGGGCGGGTCCTACGGTGGAACCCTGATGAGCTGGATGATCGGTCAGGAGGAGTACCGCGATCGCGTCAAGGTGGCGTTCACCGAACGGGCCATGTACGACTTCAGAGCGGAGTGGACGCAAAGGACCGCCGGAGCGGTATTCGCGGCTGAGTGGCACTTCCTCACCTCTGGGGACCAGTGGTATCAGAGCCCGATCAGCCACGCCCACCGGGTCCGCGCGAAGCTGCTGCTGCTCGCCGCTGAGAACGACCGGAACAACTCGCCCGAGGAGGCCAGGCGTATGCGCGACGCCGTGATCGCCGATGGCGGTGACGCCACGCTGGTGGTGTTCGAGGGCGAGGACCACGGTCTGCCCCGCACTGGCCGGCCGCGGAACCAGGTGAGGCGGCTTGAGCTGCTGCGCAGCCACTTCGAGGATCATCTGTAGTGTGCGGGTTTGCCGGGTGTGGCGGATAGCCGCTAGCATCCTGCGTTGGAAGCACCCCTTTAAGGGCTGGTCCTGAGAGGCCGGGAAGGGAGCTGAGTGTTTGTGTGTTGCGCATTGCGCGAAGGTTCGCCTCCACGCCGCATCGGGTGGGGGCCATTTTTTATGGGCACCTCATGGGCGCCATGATGGGAGCGAACCGGACGGGAACCCCCGCGGAGCGGGCGCGGGCGCTGGTGATGGACGGCGCCGATGTCGGAAGGGCGCTCACCCGGATCGCGCATGAGGTGGTCGAGCGGAACAAGGGCACCGACGGGGTGGTGGTGGTCGGGATCCACACCCGGGGGGTGCCGCTGGCGGCGCGGCTGGCGGGCAAGCTGAGCGAGATCGAAGGCCACCCGGTGCCGGCGGGTGCCCTCGACGTGGCGATGTACCGGGACGACATCGGGCTGCGGCCGCCGGCGGCGACCCGCGATACCGACCTGCCGTTCGACCTGGCCGGCAGGGTCGTGGTGCTGGTCGACGATGTGCTCTACACCGGGCGGACGATCCGGGCGGCGCTGGACGCCCTCACCGACTTCGGGCGGCCCCGCGCGATCCAGCTCGCGGTGCTGGTCGACCGGGGGCACCGGGAGCTGCCGCTGCGCGCCGACTACGTGGGCAAGAACCTGCCGACCGCCCTCGACCAGGAGGTACGGGTGCTGCTCGCCGAAACCGACGGGGAGGACGGGGTGCTGATCCGGGATGTGCTCCAGACCAAGGTGGTGGGATCGTGAAGCGGCATCTGCTGTCGGCCGCCGACCTGAGCGCGGCGGACATCACCCGGGTGCTCGACACCGCCGCGCACCTGGCCAAGGTCACCGACCGGGCCATCAAGAAGGTCCCGACCCTGCGTGGGCGGACCGTCTGCAACCTGTTCTTCGAAGACTCGACCCGCACCCGGATCTCCTTCGAGCTGGCCGCCAAGCGCCTCTCCGCCGACGTGATCAACTTCACCGCCAAAGGCTCCAGCGTCTCCAAGGGCGAGAGCCTCAAGGACACCGCCATCACCCTGCAGGCGATGGGGGTCGACGCCATCGTGATCCGCCACGCCGCCTCCGGGGCGCCCTGGCGGCTGGCCGAGTGGGTCGACGCGGTCGTGGTCAACGCCGGCGACGGCACCCACGAGCATCCCACCCAGGCGTTGCTCGACCTCTACACCATGCGCCAGCACTTCCCGAGCTTCGGCGGCCTGCGGGTTGCGATCGTCGGCGACGTGCTGCACTCCCGGGTGGCCCGCTCCAACGTCCTCGCCCTCACCACCATGGGCGCGGAGGTCACCCTGGTCGCCCCGCCGACGCTGCTGCCCGCCCGGGTCGACAGCTGGGGCGTCAGCGTCTCCTACGACCTGGACGCGGTCCTGCCCAAACAGGACGTGGTGATGCTGCTGCGGGTTCAGCTGGAGCGCCAGAAGGCCGGGTTCTTCCCCTCCCTGCGCGAGTACGCGCGCCTCTACGGGCTGGACGCGCAACGCCTCGCCACCATGGCCGACCACGCCATCGTGATGCACCCGGGCCCGATGAACCGCGGCGTCGAGATCGCCGCC
>WNFX01003843.1_pt1 | contig 14901 bp, 7 predicted proteins | sample 5400111 | NCBI WGS metagenome assembly WNFX01 (sample SAMN13153363, study PRJNA577476) | soil metagenome | isolation source: 40 cm soil or saprolite under grassland replicate 1 | place: USA:California | collected 2016-06-15 | reverse complement strand
CGGAAGGCGAGTGGCACGGGCAAGCTGTTCGCAGGCGAGGTCGTTATCACCAACCCACGCAGCGATTCTAGCCAAGGACAAGATCACCCGCGTGCCGTCGATCGCATCCTTTTGCACGGGAAGCAGCTCAACCGCGCGCCGACCTTCGCGGAGTGCTTCGTCCTTTCGCCCCAGGGCAGCGTCGATTAAGCCAAGGACGCATAGAGCACCAGCATCATCAGGATGGGCGCTAATCCGTTTCTCCTGTTCCACGCGCGCAGCAGTGAAAGCGGCACGTGCTTTGACATCATCCTTTGTCATCCGAGCAATAAGGCCTTCCAGGAAAGGAGGTCTGAATTGTACCGTGCTGCCAATACCTTCTTCGCCCAGCGCCGCCACGGCATTGGTAGCGGCAGCGGCGTCGCGCTCTGCCAGTGCGCAGACAAGCCAGCTATCAGCCACACCTTGAATCGCGCCAGGGTCTTTCGCGCGGAGTTCATCGATCAATTGATGCAAGGGCCGTGTATTAGCTTTCCAATCGAATTCCAGCTCCGCGCGCACGGCTTTCGTCTCGACGTTGTTCGGCTCGATCGACAGTGCCCGATCCAAGATCGCTGCTTCGTCGCGATAGCGCCTGAGATAGTCGTAACTGAGCACAGTCTGCTGCAGCATGAAAACGTTGCGCGGGTCAAGATCGATCGCGCGCTCGAGATTGCGTAAGGCCTCTTCCTGGTTCCCACCCGGGCGGCGGCGCTCGATGTAACCCTTGAGCTCAAATAAACGGGCGTCATTGGGCAAACTTGGACGAGCGGTTTCGAGTTCGGCCAGAGCGCCGTCATAATCGAGGTATCCGCGATAAAGATGTTCCGCACGGGCGAGGTGTGCCTCGCCTGCATCAGGACGCAGTCGAAACGCCGATTCGATCGCTGCTTTAGCTAACGCCAGGCGCTCAGGCGTACGGTCGAAACGAAGGTGGTAAAGCTCATCATGAATCCACGAAAGTTGGCAATACGCCTGGAAAAACGTTGGGTCATACCCGACAGCCTGATTCAACAGGTCGGCGGCCTTTAGCAAATTCGCTTTTCCACTGCTGCTAAAGCTGACAGCCGGTAGAAGATTTTTGGCGCGGCTATAAAGATCGAAGGCAGTGAGATCGGCTGTGGGCGGCCTTTGTATGGCTAGCCTTTCGGCTGCCGAGATTTTGGCGTGTAGCTGCCCGGCGACCTTTTGTGCGATCTCACTCTGGACAGCGAACATCTCTTTCAGATCGCGATCGTACTCTTCCGCCCAGACGTGCGAATCGGTGCGTGTGTCGATCAACTGGACGTTTATATGAAGCCAGGCACCGACCTTTCGGACGCTACCCTCTAGCACGTGAGACACCCGAAGCGCATCTCCGATCTCGCGCGTGTTCTGTTCGCCCCGATAACCCATCACGCTGGTGCGGCTGATGACCTTGAGATCGGCAATCTTCGCCAGCTTGGTCAGAAGATCGTCCTGCATACCGTCTGCAAAAGAGGCGTCCTCTCTGTCGTTGCTCAGATTTTCAAAAGGAAGCACGGCAATTCCAGCAGTCGGCAATTTGCGGAATAGTTCGCTTTTCCAAACAATCACACCTACCGCTGCTACAAGGGCAAGCGACAGTGTCACAACAGCCGCAACAGTTGGATTTCTTTGCAGCCATTTTTTCCCTCTACCGATAACACTGGTGCGCCGTGCCTGAATTGGTTCGTGCTTTAACCAACGTTCTAAATCTTCGGCTAGCGCCAGAGCGGAAGAATAACGGCGCTGCGGATCTTTATCGAGACACTTCAGGCAGATGGTAGAAAGATCGCGATCTACTTTCGGATTCCACAGACGCGGTGACCGCGGCTCAGTTTCCAGCAGTAACTTGATAGTCTCGTAGGTTGTTCCTCCAGCAAATGGTGGATGGCCGGTTAGAAGCTGGTAAAGAACTGCGCCAAGCCCATAGACGTCTGTTGCGTTGGTCAGTTTAGTGTTATTCCCGGCTGCTTGTTCCGAAGCCATGTAACTCGGTGTGCCCAAGACTTCCAGCGTCCGCGTGACCGTGCTCTCCGATTCGACCAATCGCGCCAAGCCAAAATCAGTGAGTTGCGGTTCGCCTTTTGCATCGAGCAGGATGTTTCCCGGCTTGATGTCCCGATGGAGAATGCCGTGTTCGTGGGCGTAATTGACAGTGCGCGCTACCTTTGCAATGAGTTCCACCGCCCGCCGGATCGATATCGGCGTTTGTTTAACTACTTCGTCAAGCTGGCCGCCTTCGATAAACTTCATGCTGAAGTAACATTGGCCGTCGCGCTCGCCCACTTCATAAATGGGCACGATGCACGGGTGATCCAGGCTGGCGGCAGCTTCGGCTTCCAAACGGAAGCGCTTAAGGTGTGCTTTAGTGGCCCACTGACCAAGACCTATGACCTTTAATGCGACTATGCGATTGAGGCTCTTTTGCCGGGCGCGAAACACGACGCCTTGACCGCCGCGACCGATTTCGTTCAACAATTCATAGTCCCCGAATTCTCCCAGAAGCGCAGCGGCACGCGCTGTAGCCGGCATCGGTGATGGCGGCTGGCCGGGGTCATCGACCTCGGCTACAGCGTCAGGCAAGATCCCGAGGGCTGTTTCGAGCACGCAGCCAGTGCAAAGTTCTTCCGGTGCGTCGGAAAAGATTTTCGCACCGCACTTTCGGCAGATTCTAGTTACCCTGGCCATAAGGCTTCCTCGCCCTACCCGCCCTTGGTTATCCGCTCAAGTTCATGCTTGGATTACTTTGGCGCCAGGGAGGCGACAATTGTTTCGAAGCACGGATCGCCGCGCAGCGGGTCCCAAAACGGAATCAGTTTCAATTGCCCATAACTCGGCGCGCCGGGGCGGCCGACGGCGGTCGCAAGTTGTTGGCAGGCGAGATCTTTGTCGCCGACCCATGCGGCGATCACAGCCAAATACTGAATCATCCCGGGGCCATTGATCGCATCTTTTTCCGCCGGCAGCAGTTCCACTGCGCGTCGGCCTTCGCGCAGTGCTTCCTCTTTTCGCCCAAGAGCGGCGTCGATTAAACCCAGCACACACAATGGCGGACCATAGCTTGGCTGAGCTTGGATGATTTTCTCCTGCTCGGCGCGCGCCGCGGTGAACGCCGACCGAGCTTTGGCATCCTCGTTTGCCATGTGAGCGATAAGACCTTCTACGAATGGGCGACTGAATTGGACAGCGTCTGAGCTTAGTGGGAACTCGCTTGATGCCGCCAGGGCATCCTTTATTGAAGCAGCGTCGCGCTCGGCAAGCGCGCAAATAAGCCAACCGACGGCAATGCCGGGCACCGCGCTGGGATTCGTGGCGCGGATTGAATTGATGGTTCGATGCAAGGGCCGGGTATCGCCTTTCCAATCCAGTTCCACGAGTGAGCTTTCTACCTGTGTTTCGATGTCGTTCGGCTCAATGGCCAACACGCGATCGAAAACGGACTTTTCTTCGGAATACCTGCCGAGGTGACCATAACTCAAGGCGATCTGCTGCAGCAGGTCCACATTGCGCGGGTCGAGATCAATCGCGCGCTCGAGGTTCCGTGTGCAGTCTTCCCAACGGCCTCGACGCCTCTCGATGTAACCCTTGAGCTCGAATAACCGAGGTTCGTTCGGCAGGGTATGGCGCGCAATGTCCAGCTCAGCAAAAGCCCCGTCATAGTCGAGGTATCCGTAATAAAGATTCTCCGCACGCACGAGGTGTGCTTCGGCTGCGTCGGCCCGGAGACGAAAAGCCGCCTGAACAGCCGCTTCCGCCAGCCGCAGCCGTGCAGGCGTGTGGTCGTCCCCAAAGAAATAGAGTTGGTTATGCGTGGATGCGAGTTGGCAGTACGCCTGGAAAAAAGATGAATCATGTGCGACAGCCTGATTTAGGAGGTCGGCTGCCTCTAATAGCTTTGCTTTCGCAGTACTGATAGAGCTTGCTGTCACCACAAGATTCTTGGCGCGGCTGTAAAGGTCGAAGGCAGTAAGATCAACCGTCGGTGGACGCTCAATGGCAAGTTTCTCAGCACGCGAGATTTTAGCGTGAAGCTGCTTCGCGACTTCTTGCGCTATTTCGCTCTGGACAGCGAACATGTCTTTGAGGTCGCGATCGTACTCTTCCGCCCAGACGTGCGAGTCAGTGCGGGTGTCAATCAATTGGACGTTTATGTGAAGCCAGGCACCAGTCTTACGGACGCTACCTTCCAACACATGGGATACGCCCAGCTCATCGCCGATCTGAGGCGTGTTATGCTGATCACGATACAGCATCACGCTAGTTCGGCTTATAACCTTAAGATGAGCAATCTTGGCCAGCTTGGTCAAAAGATCGTCCTGGACTCCGTCGGCAAATGATACGTCCTCTCTGTCGTTGCTTAGATTTTCAAATGGAAGAACCGCGATTCCAGCAGCTGCGGGACGGCGGAATAGGTCGCTTGTCCAAACGATCACTCCCATGGCTGCTAACAGCGCGAGTGACAACACCGCCATTCCCGCAGCGGTTGGATTTCGTTGCAACCATTTCTTTCCTCGGCCAAAAACTCCGATGCGGCGACCTTGGATTGGTTCGTGCCTTAGCCATCGTTCAAGGTCTTCGGCCAGCGCGAGAGCAGAGGAGTAACGGCGCTGAGGATCTTTCTCCAAACACTTCAGGCAAATCGTAGAAAGGTCACGATCTATTTTCGGATTCCAGAGACGCGGTGGCCGCGGCTCTGTTTGCAGTAGTAACTTGATAGTCTCATAGGTTGTTCCTCCGGCAAAAGGCGGATGACCTGTTAGAAGCTGATAAAGTACGGCACCAAGCCCATATACGTCTGTTGCGCTGGTTAGTCCGGCGATCGCCGGATTGTTACCGGCTGCTTGTTCCGGTGCCATGTAACTGGGTGTGCCTAGCACTTCCAGCGTCCGAGTAACCGTGCTTTCTGATTCGACTAATCGGGCAAGGCCGAAATCAGTGAGATGGGGTTCGCCTTTAATGTCGAGCAGGATGTTCCCCGGCTTTATGTCTCGATGCAAAATGCCGTGCTCGTGCGCATAGGAAACGGTGCGCGCTACCTTCGAGACGAGTTCCACTGCTTGCCGGATTGAAATCGGTGTGTGTTTAACCACTTCGTCAAGCTGACCACCTTCGATGAACTTCATGCTGAAGTAGCACTGGCCTTCGCGCTCGCCTACCTCGTAGATGGGCACGATGCACGGATGGTCAAGGCTCGCGGCAGCTTCGGCTTCCAACCGAAAACGCTTGAGGTGCGCTGGTGTGGCCCACTGTCCAAGTCCAATTACCTTTAACGCGACTATACGGTTGAGACTCTTCTGCCTAGCTCGAAATACGATGCCTTGACCGCCGCGACCGACCTCTTCGAGTAACTCATAGTCGCCTAGCTCTCCCAGCAGCTTTGTCCCGAAAGCTTTCGAAGTTATTTTCACCTGCGGCACGCCATCCGCGTTATTTGGTTGTGGATTCTCAGCGGAGCCGCAGTCATCGCCAGCGGCTACAGCGCCTGGAAGGACCCCAAGCGCTGTTTCGAGCACGCACCCGGTGCAAAGCCCTTCTGGTGCATCGGAAAAGACTTTCGCGCCGCACTTTCGGCAAACTCTAATTACAATCGGCACGAGACAGGAGTTTCACGAATGCACAACAATTGATGACCAGGGCTCATTTCGGCGCGAGGGAGGCGACGATTTTTTCGAAGCACGGATCGCCGCGCAACGGGTCCCACCATGGCAGCAGCTTCAATTCGCCATAGCTGAGTTGGCTCGGGGGTTGGATGGCGACGGCAAGCTGTTGGCAGGCGAGATCCTTGTCGCCGACCCACGCAGCGATTTCAGCGAACCACAGGATGACGCGCTTGCCGCCGACCGCATCTTTTTGCACCGGAAGCAGCTGAATCGCGCTGCGGCCTTCCCGCAGTGCTTCCTCTTTTCGTCCAAGACCGGCGTCTGTCAGCCCAAGCACGCATAGAGCAATGGCATCATCAGGATGGGCGCGAACCCATTTCTCCTGGTCCGTGCGCGCGGCAGTGAAAGCGGCAAATGCTTTTGCATCATCCTTCGTCATCCGAGCGATAACACCTTCCATCAAGTGCGGGCTGTATTTTGCCGCCTCGTTTTCAACGCCCTTTTCGCCTAAAGCCGCTAAAGCATTGGCAGCAGCTACAGGGTCGCGTTCTGCCAGCGCGCAGCCAAACCAGCCATCGGCGACACTTTGGACTGCGCCAGGGTCTTTCACGCGGAGTTCATCAATCAGTTGATGGAAGGGCCGTATGTTAGCTTTCCAGTCAAATTCGACCTCGGCGCGCGCGGCTTTCGTCTCGACGTCGTTCGGCTGAATCGCCAACGCGCGGTCCAGGACTGCTGCTTCCTCGCGATAGCGCCGAAGATAGTCATAATTAAGCGAAGTCTGCTTTAGCATGAAAAAGTTGCGCGGGTCCAGATCGAGTGCGCGCTCAAGATTGCGTATCGCCTCTTCTTGACTCCCACCTGGGCGGCGGCGCTCGATGTAAGCTTTGAGCGCGAATAACCGGGCGTCATTCGGCAGGGTCTGGTGAGCGATTTCCAGTTCTGCCGACGCTCCGTCATAATCGAGGTATCCGCGATAAAGATGTTCCGCTCGCGCGAGGTGTACTTCCCCCGAATCGGGACGCAGCCGATATGCTGCCTTGATGGCCGCCTCGGCTAAGGCCAGGCGCGCAGGTGTATGATCGAAACCGTAAAAAAAATAAAGCTGATCATGAACCCAGGCAAGCTGGCAATATGCCTGGAAAAACGTTGGATCATGCGCGACGGCCTGATTCAAAAGGTCGGCGGCCTTTAGCAAATTCGCTTTCTCAGTACTACTAAAGAGCGCAGTCAGAAGGAGATTCTTGGAGCGACTGTAAAGATCGAAGGCGGTAAGATCCGCCGTTGCTGGGCGCTCGATAGCGGTTTTTTCAGCAGCTGAGATTTTGGCGTGAAGTTCCCCGGCGACCTTTTGCGCGATCTCGCTCTGGACGGCAAACAAATCCTTCAGATCGCGATCGTATTCCTCCGCCCAGACATGCGAGTCGGTGCGCGAGTCGATCAACTGGACGTTTATGTGAAGCCAGGCACCTGTCTTGCGCACGCTGCCTTCCAGGACGTGGGACACTCGAAGCGCATCTGCGATCTCGCGCGTGTTTTGCTTGGCGCGAAATCCCATCACGCTGTTGCGGCTGATCACCTTGAGGTGGGCAATTTTCGCCAGCTTGGTCAAGATGTCGTCCTGAACACCATCGGCAAAGGAGGCGTCCTCTTTGTCGTTACTCAGGTTTTCAAAGGGTAGCACTGCTATGCCAGCTGCCTTGGGACGACTCAATAGTTCGCTTTTCCAAACAATCACGCATACGGCAGCTATCAGCGCGAGAGATAGCACTGTTATCGACGCGATAGTTGGATTTCGTTGCAGCCATTTGTTCCCGCGGCCGATAACTCCGGTCCGCCGAGCTTGGATTGGTTCGTGCTTAAGCCAGCGCTCCAAGTCTTCGGCCAGTGCCAAAGCAGAAGAGTAACGGCGCTGTGGATTTTTTTCGAGACACTTCAGGCAAATGGTAGAGATATCGCGGTCTATTTTTGCGTTCCACAAACGCGGCAAGCGTGGCTCGGTTTCCAAAAGTAACTTGATAGTCTCGTAGGTTGTGCCTCCGGCAAAGGGAGGATGGCCGGTGAGAAGTTGGTAAAGGACTGCACCTAGCCCGTACACATCTGTTGCACTGGTTGGCCCGGCATTGTTACCGGCTGCTTGTTCCGGAGCCATGTAGCTCGGTGTACCCAGCACCTCCAGGGTGCGGGTAACCGTGCTCTCGGATTCGACTAATCGAGCAAGGCCGAAATCAGTAAGGTGCGGTTCGCCCTTTGCATCAAGCAGAATGTTTCCCGGTTTGATGTCGCGATGGAGAATGCCGTGTTCATGCGCATAATGCACGGTGCGTGCCACCTTTGCGATGAGTTCCACCGCATGCCGGATGGACATAGGCGCGTCTTTAACCACTTCGTCAAGTTGACCGCCTTCGACTAACTTCATGCTGAAGTAGCATTGCCCATCGCGCTCGCCTACCTCGTAGATTGGGACAATGCATGGATGATCGAGACTCGCGGCAGCTTCGGCTTCCAGACGAAAGCGCTTGAGGTGCGCTTTGGTGGCCCACTGCCCAAGGCCAATGACTTTTAACGCGACTATGCGTTTAAGACTCTTCTGCCGCGCGCAAAACACGACACCTTGACCGCCGCGTCCGACCTCCTCCAGCAACTCGTAGTCGCCTAGCTCTCCCAGAATCTTTGCGGCGCGCGCTGTAGCCGGCATTGGTGATGGCGGCTGCCCGGGGTCATCGACCTCGGCTACAGCGTCCGGTAAGATCCCGAGCGCTGTTTCTAGGACGCACCCAGTGCACAGTCCTTCCGGTGCATCGGAAAGGATTTTCGCACCGCACTTTCGACAGACTCTCGTGACTGTCGCCATATTTGAGTGGAATATCAGGTCTTACGTTCGGACGACCGCTATCAGATGGCGTAGCTCGTCTTCAACATCGCCGGGCGTAGCAACTGTGTGAGCGATTTCCTCTCGCAATAATGATTGATAGCGCTGACGAAAGCGATAAAACGCCTGCCTGACTGCATTGGCGGTCATGTCTAGTTGTGCAGCGATGTCCGCTTGAGTGGGGGCGCCCGGTTCGTCGGGTAACAGTTGCTTCAAAGAGTCAAACAACCTGGCATTACCTGCCGCGATGTATTCATTTTTTAAGAGATCAAGCACGCGTGCGAGCACCGTAGACGCCCAGCGACGTTCGTAAATTTGCTCCGCAGTTAACGGATCCGTGAGTTCTATCTCGGTTCGTTCGTCGGGGCTGAATTCTTCGAGCGGGATAAGCAGTTGTCCTTTTCCTCGCTTGATTGCCATCATGCGACGGCGTTCGTCGGCCAGAAAATATTTTAGTGCCCCAAGCAGATAAGAACGAAAGCGTCCTTTTTCCTTGCGGACGGCAGCAAGGCTTTTGTGCTCCAGCAAATCTGCAAAAAAACCCTGAGTGATATCTTTTGCTTCTTCGGGCCCAATTCCCTGCCGCTGCACAAAACCATAAATGGGTCGCCAATAACCACGGCAGAGCTTCTCCAGTGCCTCCTGCGCGACGGGCGATTCACTCTGTGCCTCCAATACCACACTCCAGTGTGTGGTAGTAAACGGCACGAACCCTTTTTTTTTGACGGTTGCCCAACCATTCGTGTTTGAGTCGCGAAACTCCGTTCGACAGGGCGACACGGATTCGTTCGAGCGTGAGCTTTCAGAGTGATCAGGACGGCTCACGCCGTAATTCAAGTAAAAACTCACTACAAAATCAAGCCTGCAGTTGGGCTTGGAAATCGGTGACGGTGGGACGGCCGGATTCTGCCGATTTTATTTTTGAGAGAATGTCAGGCAGTTAAGTTCAGCCTGGTTCAATGAAGCACATGTTTTTTATCGTCGGCCCGACTGCAACCGGAAAATCCGAGTTGGCGGCCGATGTCGCGTGCGAAATCAGCGCGGGAATTGTCAGCGCGGATGCGTTTCAAATTTATCGCGGGCTCGATCTGTTGACCGCAAAGCCGGACCTTTCAACGCTTGCAAAAGCACCGCATCACCTCATCGACACAATCCCAACGTCCGAAGAGATGAACGCGGAGAAATATCGGCGAGAAGCAACGCACGCGATTGAAGAAATTAATTCGCGCGGCAAGCTCGCGATCGTCGTCGGTGGAAGCGGGCTTTACATTAAAACGCTGACTCATGGACTGGCACCTCTGCCCGAGTCTGATCCACAGCTGCGGGAGAAACTAAATGCGATGAGTTTGGATAATTTGCGCGCGCAACTGGTCGAGCTTGACCCCGAAGCAGCAAAAAAGATCGACATCAAAAATCGCCGCCGTCTCGTGCGCGCGCTGGAGATTTGTTTAATTACGGGCAAACCGGCTTCTGAAGTTGTAGTCGGAGTCGGCGACTCCGGTCGGCCGGGATCATCGATTCCGGCTACAGGCGTTTTCGTCTTCCGCGACCGCAACGAGCTTTACGAACGAATCAATCAGCGAGTGAAAACTATCTTTGAGCGTGGCGTGATCGAAGAGGTGCGCGCGGCCGCGGTGACGAGTGCGACCGCGTCGCAGATGATCGGTTTGTGCGAAATCCGGGAACTGCTCGCTGGAAAAAAATCACTCCCACAGTGTATCGCGGAAATTCAGCAGGCGACTCGCCGCTACGCCAAGAGACAGTTGACGTGGTTTCGGCGGCAAAGTAATTTCTTGCCGCTGAACCTGTCGTTTCTTACTCACAACGAAGCTGTGAAATGGATCTCGCTCCGAATACTCTCGGAGGCTCGCACAAGGGATGATTGAAACGCGTCCGCAAAAATCACGAGAGCGCGCGCTGCTGATCGGACTGGAAAAGGAAGGCGTTTCCAAGTGGGACTTGCACGATTCCCTCGATGAGTTGCGTGAGCTGGCGAAATCGGCGGGGGCGGACGTTGTCGATACGGTGACGCAAAAGCTGTCGAAGCCGACTGCGCCATACTACATCGGCCGCGGCAAAGCGGAATTGATTAAAGAATCGTGTCAGGACCAACAGGTGACGTCCGTCATCTTTGACGATGAACTCTCCCCCGCGCAGGGCCGAAACCTGGAAAATTTATTCGCGCGGAAGGTGCTCGATCGAACGCAACTGATTCTCGATATTTTTGCGCAACGGGCACGCAGCCGGGAAGGCCGATTGCAAATCGAGCTCGCGCAGTTGCAATATCTTTTGCCACGCCTCACTCGAATGTGGGATCACTTGTCGCGGCAGACAGGCGGCATCGGGACACGCGGCCCGGGTGAAACGCAGTTGGAAGTCGACCGCCGGCGCGTGCAGGAACGAATCGCGCGGCTCGAACGCGAGCTGGAATCGGTGCGGAAAACGCGGGCCATTCAGCGACAGGGGCGAAAACGCCATCAATGGCCGGTCGCTGCAGTAGTCGGTTATACGAACGCGGGGAAATCGACTTTGCTGAATCTGCTTACGGGCGCGGACGTGGTAGCAGAGGACAAACTTTTCGCCACGCTGGATCCGACGACGCGCAGCTTTGTTTTGCCTAACAAACAGCGGGTCCTTCTCACGGACACTGTCGGGTTCCTACGCAAGCTTCCGCACACGCTGATTGAATCGTTCAAGGCGACACTGGAAGAAGTCAGCGAAGCTGATTTGCTCATTCATATTGTTGATCTAAGTCACCCGCGCGTGGACGAGCAGATGGAAGCGGTCGATCGAGTGACCAAAGAACTGGATGCTTACGGCAAGCAAACGCTCATCGTCTTTAACAAGATTGATAATCTGGCAAACCGAGAAGTGGTTGACTCCTACCTCAAGCGATTCCCCGGTAGCGTGGCGATTTCCGCGCGCACCGGAGAAGGAGTAAACGAACTCGTGCAAGCTCTCGAAGGCGCACTGAGCTCATGGCGATTGCGGTCGCGATTCAGGATTCCCACAAACGAAAGCGCGTTGATCGCGGAGATCCATCGGGTCGGTCACGTCCTCGAACTTCGATATGAGGGGAACGATGCTCTGATCGTCGCGCACGTTCCTCCTGATCTGGCCCAAAAGCTGGAGCGCTATGCGGAACAGTAGGTTTTTATTTTGCAGCCAGCTCGCGGATGCTCGATTCGAGGCTTCGTGCGGTCTGTAACCAACCTTCACGATTGTTTGGAGTCGCTGCAAAGTTCAGAGGCTCTCCGATAATCAATTTGATCCTCACGGGTCGCGGAACCTTTCGGTTTGGCGGCAGAGCTTCAAAACTTCCAATAAGACCGCAAGGCACGACGGGAACATTTGTTTCCGCGACCAGCATGCCGAGTCCGTGCTTGAAAGGCATCATTGAACCGGTGCGCGTGCGTCCGCCTTCCGGGAAGATGATGAAAATCGCTTTTTCTTCCTGCAGTTTGCGACGCAACTCTGCAAGAGCATGCGGACCACAGTTTTTTCGCCACATCGGCAAGGCGTTGAGCATGATTGCGGAGAACATACTGACTGCAGTGGTTTGAAAGAAGACGTCGCCAGCAGCGATCGGGAAAGCGCGTTCGCGATGACGCGGCCTGAGCGCTGCTCCCAGAACCAGCGCGTCCAGATGACTGCAATGATTTGCCACGAGCACGAAAGGCCCGTGTGCCGGCAGTTTCTCCCGGCCCGTGATTGTGAGTCGATGAGCGATCGAAAAGTAAATTCGCAATACCGAAAAGCACGCCTGCTGCGCCACGCTCTCGAGCAGACCGCTTTCGCGTCGCACGCTGCGAAACCGCTCGGCCGGAGTCAGCCCAGTGTCACGCGCTGGTTGCAGTTGCCAAGGTTCCACTGGCATCACCCCCCGGAAAAAATGCGCTGCGGCTCCCCAGCGCCGAAACCGACAAAATAACCGACATAATGAAACACCGCCGGCGCGACGAGAATGAGGCTATCGAAGCGATCCAACAATCCGCCGTGCCCCGGGATGAGCTTGGAGGTGTCTTTGAGACCAAGATCACGTTTGATCGCAGAGAGCATCAAGTCCCCGAATTGGCCTACAATGCTGACGATGATCCCAAGACCAACCAGGCAGATCGGGTTGTCCAATGCGGTGTTGGTCCAAATCAAATGAGCGATCACTGCCACGAGCGGTGTGGTTAAAATGATCGCGCCGAACGCACCGCCAACGGTCTTGTTTGGACTCGTGTTCGGAACAAATTTTCGATGACCAAACAGATGACCGCAGATGTAGGCAAAGATGTCATTCAGTTCCACGGCGAAGATGATTAGCAATAGGATCGATCGGTAATTCCAATCGTTTGCCATGTAGCCAAGGTTACCGAGCGCGCTCCCGAAAAGAGCGAATCCGAGGACGCCGAGACCGACGCGTTGAATGTATCCTTTCGGTTGATCAGGAATCAATCCGCCAATGGCAATCAACGCCACGGTCAAGGGAAACAACGCAACAAACAGCCGGTACCAGTTATCCAGTTCGGCGAAGGTGATCATGAGAATGCCAATAACCACGATGAAACTGATGGTGCGTTCGCGGAAGAGTCCGGTGATGCGCGCATACTCCCGATAACAAAGCAGACTCAGCGTGGCCACAGCCAGGATCGTCCAAAAAGCGCCAGCCAAAATCGGAATCAGAATGCAGAGCGCCAGCCAAATCCACGAGCGATAACGATCCCAGAGTTCCTTTCGCTTTTCGGCGGTACTGTTTGCCGCTCGCGTTGTGATGAATATCAGGAGGGGTGCCAGGACGAGCAGAACAGCAACTGTCAGCGCCACAACAACCGTCACGCGATGATCGAACGCGTGACGGAATCCGAACAGCCGCTGCCAGGTCGTGTCGTTCATCTCAAACCTCGCGCAATTCGCTGTAGCCTCCGAACCACTGTGACCAAGCAACCAGCGATTTATCAGACTAAGAGCAATGGCAATGACGCCAATGTCGAGATTAGCGAAATGGAAGATCTGCCATGATCGCGGAACGACTGCGGAGTACACGCACGCAACGGTAATGACTAGCATGCGGTGTTGCTTCGCCATCGGTCCGCAAAACTCGTTATGTGCGCCGGCGATTTTTCCCGCGGCGCGAACGTACGCCGTGAAGATTGCCAGAATCGTTGCGATATAACCAAGCGCAACGTTTCCGCCCCAGGCGAATCCAGCGCCGATGAACACCGCCGCATCCGAAACGCGATCGGGAACCTCGTTGTAAAGTTCGCCTACTTTTGAAGCGCGACCCGACACAACTGCGACCATCCCGTCCAGCATGTTTGCCGTTAGCCGCAATTGCGCGCCAAGCGCGGCGACGAGCCAGAACACTCGATTGAATTCAACGGAAGTCAGGCCTAGCGCCAAGCCCGCCGCGATACACGCGCACATGCCTGCAATCGAAATTGCGTTCGGCGACACATTTCGTGAAGCCAGCCACATCGTCGCTGACTGTGCCCATTTTCGATTTCGGGTGGCAATGGGCCGACGATCGATCGCTTTCGCCGCTGATTCGTTCATCGCGGACGCAATCCATAGCAGGGTTGATGAGCGATGACCAGATGACAACTCGGGGGAGCGTCGCGCATTTGTCGCTATCCGAATGCGCTCCCCTCTTGCACACCGTGCCTTCCTTCGGGATGATGCAGAGCCATGCCTGCGACGCTGGAACAAACCGGACCAAACGTAGCGACGCGGCGTTCGGTGTTCATTCTGCGATTCATCAGCACCGTCGCTTTATGGTCAGTCGCGTTGCTGATCATGTTCACCGGTTACGAGATCCTGTTCTGGGTTTTGATCAGCGCGTTCGGACTGATTGGGCTTTGGGAGTTTTACGGGATGCTCGATCACAAGGGCCTGCCAAATTTCAAAATCACCGGAATGATTTGCGGGGCGGTGATGCTCGCCGGCAGTTTTTATTATTTCTCCAGAATCGGACCGGCAGGCTCATACGATTTCGAAGTCGCTGTCCTGCTTTTTTTTCTGCTGACAGTATTTGGACGGCAAATGTTTGCACGGTTGCGGAACGACGAGCCCCTGCAGACGATGGCTTACACATTGTTCGGTCTGCTCTATGTGCTTTGGCTTTTTAATTTCATCACAAAAATTGTGTATCTCACTCCGCGCTCGAGCAGCGGTCAGGTCACCGGCCAGTTCTACGTGTTGTATTTGATCGCCATCACCAAATTCTCGGACATGGGCGCGTATCTGACGGGCAGCTTGATTGGGCGGCATTTGATGGTGCCGCACATCAGCGCGAAGAAAACCTGGGAAGGTTTTTTCGGCGCTATTGTCTTTGCGTTGCTTTGCAGCCTCGGACTTTACAAACTCATGCCGGGCCATTTGTCGATGCTCAACTGGACACATGCGACAGTGCTGGGGCTGCTG
>WNFX01006862.1_pt1 | contig 14902 bp, 11 predicted proteins | sample 5400111 | NCBI WGS metagenome assembly WNFX01 (sample SAMN13153363, study PRJNA577476) | soil metagenome | isolation source: 40 cm soil or saprolite under grassland replicate 1 | place: USA:California | collected 2016-06-15 | reverse complement strand
TGCATGTTGAATATCAGAGATAGAAAGGAATGTTATGACTATTTCTATCGAGTCTTTGCTTGCTGCGCGATTGTTTCTCAGCCCTAAACTGCTGGGTAATCGCCTCTTTTTCCTGAGCAATCTAGGTCAGGGTGGTCATCTAAGCCTCTACGCGATGGATGCTGGTGGAAGCGTTCCTGAGCCGTTGCTCCCGGCGCGCATTGCCGTGCCGAACCCTGAGCTTGCGGAAGCGGAAGTTTTTGCATTGTTCCCCAAACTGGGAAAGATTCTGCTGATGCTTGATCGTGATGGGGACGAGAATTATCAGCCTATGCTCATTCCATTAGAAGGCGGAATCCCTGAGCCGGCCTTTGGAGCAGCGTTTGATGGCTATCGGGTTCGCTGTCTTGAAAGCGACCCGGAGCGCAATCTGGCGTATCTCAATGCAGAGTCGCGTACCGAGCAGATGCACGTTTCGTTTCAGGCAAACCTGGAAACCAGGGAACTGCTGAAGCTGGGGCAGCATGCCTGGGGCAGCTTTGTCGATGGGGTCAATGCCGACCATACCAGGGTGATCATGAAAGATAGCTATTCGGCAGGCGACAACACTCTCTATCAATGGCAGGCTGGCTGGCCGGAGCGCAAGCTGCTCTATGGAGTGCCTCTGGAGCAGCGCGTCGTAGGGACGGACGTGCCGCTGAATAGCATCAACTACATCTTCTTTACGCCAGGCGACCAGGGGCTACTGTTCATTACGTCGCTCTTTGTCGATAGCTATGGGCTGGGCTATCTGAGCCTGGATGAAGCGGCAGCAATACAGCCGGTGGAGATCATGGGCATTCAACACAGGGGTATGGGCGAACTGGTCAAGTTGAAGCATCTGTGCGACACGCATTATGCAGTGGAATACGACATCGATGGCTGCTCCTGGTTGTATGAGGGTACCTTTGATGAAGCCAGCCTGGCTATGAAGTTGGAGCGTGTGCTGTGTGGCAGGAGCAAGCTGGCAAATGGCACACTGGAAGATTGCTCCTACGAGAAAGAATCCGATCGCTTCGCGCTCTCCTTCTCAACAGCCATCTCGCCCTCGCAGATTTACACGATCGAAGGCGACCAGCGCCAGGTAGTGCGTCAGCACACCCGCGAGCGGGTGTTAGGACTTCCGGAGGAATGGCTTTCGCCCGGTGAGGACGCCTCTTTTACTTCATTCGACGGGCTGCGCATTTCGGCGCGGCTCTATCTGCCGGCTTCTGCACTTGGCTTTGATGGACCGCGCCCGCTGGTCTACTATATTCATGGAGGGCCACAAGGCCAGGAGCGACCCGACTTCACCTGGTTCTCAATGCCGCTCATCCAGTTCTTGACCCTAAACGGTTTTGCGGTCTTTGTGCCCAATGTGCGCGGCAGCACCGGCTATGGACTGAGCTATACCAAGTGGGTAGACCACGACTTTGGCGGCAAGGACCGGCTGGACCACGTCTATGCCATGACGGAGGTCTTGCCCCAGGACAAGCGCATCGATGTGAAGCGGGCCGGCGTGGTCGGCCGCTCCTATGGCGGCTACATGTCGCTCACGCAGGCAGCACGCCACCCGGAACTCTGGTCGGCAGCGGTGGATATGTTTGGACCCTATGATCTGATTACTTTCAGCCAGCGTATCCCCGAAAGCTGGAAGCCCTACTTTGAACTGGTCATCGGCCACCCGGAACGCGACCGGGAGTTCCTCCTGGAACGTTCGCCGCGCAACTACATGCAGCAGATCAGGTGTCCGCTGCTCGTGATTCAGGGCAAGAACGACCCGCGTGTCATTGAGCGCGAGTCGCGAGATGTCGTTGAGCAACTCCAGGCAGCCGGAAAGCAGGTGGACTATCTCGTCTTCGAGGATGAGGGCCATGATGTACTCAAGTACGCCAACCGCGTCACCTGCTATACCACCATCGCCGAGTTTTTCAAGAGGTATCTCTAAAGAGGGTGGCGCTACGCAAGCGGTTACCAGGGGTAGAGTAGCGGGCAATGCGAGCATTATCTGAACAATTTTATCAGTCCCGAGCGCTACACCATATGAGACTGGTGAGAATGCTGGCAATACTATGTACTGGCTTGTAAATGATCGCAATTGCCACAGCCCAAGTCTGTACAGGCGAGTGGTGTGGCAATTGTCGCTTGCTCTCAGGATATTCTCTCTGCTATAAGTTCCGCCAGGTGTAACACCCGCATCTTTCTCCCGCTTGCATCAACACCGCCTCTCAAATGCATCAGGCAACCGGGATTATCCGCAACAAGTACCGTCGCGCCTGTGCTCCTGGCATTGTTCAGCTTATTATCTAAAAGCCTCTCTGCCACCTCACCATGCTCCAGAGAAGTCGAACCTCCAAAGCCACAACAGACATCGGACTGCGGCATTTCTCGTAATTCAAGTCCCAGCACATTCTGAATAATGTGTCGTGCCTCTGGTCGCAGTCCGAGACAATTGCATGACTGGCACGAATCATGATAGGTCACGATTACATCAGCGGCGTTTATGGTCCCGGCAGAGGACACGATCCGATCAGCGGATTTTACGGTCCCCACGATCCGATCAGATGGGAACCGGGCGACCGCAAGGGTCGCCCCTACATGTAGGGGCGACCCTTGCGGTCGCCCGGTGACACGCTCGGTTTGTTGCGTATCATTCACTTGCCCAATCTCTTGCCCTTCGTCATTCTTATCGCTCGCGAGCAACACGCGATCCATAAAGCTCGTGAAATCCACAACCTTCTCAGACAATGCACGTGCCCGCTGTAACCACCCCGACTGCTGTAGGTCTTCAAAGAGTTTCATATAGTCTTGTACTATAGTCACGACACAACTCGTAGATGCACTGAGAATAAAATCAGCTTTATTCTCTTTTAGCGCCTGTTCAAGTATCGTGATTGTCTGGCGTGCCATAGCCGCGCCATCTGGACGATCTCCCGAATTGAGAGCAGGCAGCCCACAGCAATTTTGCTTCTGTGGGTAGGTGACCTGCACACCACAAGCCTTCAGCACTTTTATCACCGCCTCGCCCATCTCGGGGTAGAGACGGTCAGTCATGCAGCCCGCAAAGTAGCACACCGTTAGAGCGCCATGTAGGGGCGACCCTTGTGGTCGCCCGGCTTTCTCAAGATCACCATGTAGGGGCGACCCTGGCTGTCGCCCGGCTCTCTCAGGCGCTATCACACCCTCTTTCGTTGTTTCGCCAGCGACTACTTGCTTCTTTACCCTATCTCGTAGCGGCTTGCTGGCGAGGGCTGGAAGGCTGCGCCAATGGGTAAGTTTAGCCAGTGAACGCATCCCGGGGAGTGTTCCTAAAACACCCAGCTTGCGAGCGCGCACATAACTACTGCCGCGTGTCAATGGGAACTGAGCAATACTGGCGAAGCGAACTGCAACATCAAACAACCGTGGACGCGCCATTGTGCCGAAGATCAATTTCTTAATCCAGGGTAGTCCTTTGGCTTCAACGGTTCTGCGGCGCACATCCAGTATCAGGCTCGGCAGTGGAATCTCTACCGGACAAATGGTTTCGCAGGCATTACAACTGACACACAGGCTTTGTGGTCCTGCACCCGCATCGATACCGTGATGAAAAGGCGTGACAACCAGACCGATAGCGCCACTGTAGATGTGGCCAAAAGCATGCCCGCCGACCTGTTGATAAGGAGGACAAATGTTTGCGCAGGCGGCACAGCGAATGCAGCGCAGCGCTTCTTTGAAACGTGGGTCAGCCCTCATCTCACTACGACCATTATCGACAAGCACAATGTGCATCTCTTTATCAGGCGTCGCAGGTCCGGTAATAAAGGTTGTATAGCTGGTGATATGCTGTGCGGTCGCGCTGCGTGCAAGCAGGCGCAATTGTGTGATGGCTTCGGCAAATGTGCCGATCAATTTATCGTAACCCGCCATTACAACATGTACCGGTGGCAGAGAAGTCACCAGGCGTCCATTCCCCTCGTTAGTCAGCATCATCACCGTGCCGCTTTCGGCAATAAGCGCATTTGCGCCACTGATACCCATACCAGCATTCAAGAATGATTTGCGATGTTCGACACGAATCACAGCCACCTGTTCGGCGATATTCTCACGCGAAATTTCGCGTCCTGTTGCCTCTGACAGCAGCGTTCCTACCTGTTGTCGTGTTTTATGAATGATCGGCATCACCATATGCGAAGGACGTTCGTGAGCGAGTTGTGCAACCCATTCACCGAGGTCGGTCTCAATGGCCTGAATATTGCGTGCTTCCAAATAGTGATTCAGTTCCGTCTCTTCGCTCACCATTGTTTTTGATTTCACAACCAGCTCGATGCCCTTACGTCGGCACAACTCATAGATATAGCGGTTCGCGTCCTCTGCAGTGCGTGCCTGGTAGATAATCGCTCCTGCTGCCTCCGCATTCGACATGAATTGAGCCAGCAGTTCGGGCTGATGCTCAATTGCATAATCTTTGGCCTCGCGTAGCATAGCCCGCATACGCGTAAAACTATATTCAGGGCCATATGCATCCTCTTCATCGTCGAAGACGGTTTTGCGGGATGCCCGCCAGGAAGGCGCGAAACGCTCCAGTGCGCTGTGCATCTGCTCATCTGCAAGCGAGTGCTCCAGGCGTTTCTCAAAAGGCTGATTTTCGTTGGTAGGGTTTGTGTTTTGTTCTATTATCATGTATTAAACCCAACAATAATGATACATAAGGCCTTTGGGCCCTGTACCCCAATCGTCAAGGTACGCTCGATATCGGCTGTACGACTGGGACCTGTTACGAGTGATATATAGTGCCGCTGATCAGAACCAACCCTCGTGAGGTCCTGTAGCTTTTTGCCTGCATCCTCCAACTTAGGAAACACTGTCCCTTCATGTACGAGTACAAAATGCGTCAACGTCAGCATGCCGACCACCCGCGCTTCAAGTGCATTCTCAGCCAGGAGAACGCTGCCTGTTTCCGCGATCGCCAGTTCCGCGCCCGAAAGACCAGCAGGAGCGTCGGCAACACTCGCCGGACTTCCTGCCTCGCGTATTTCAATACCTTTGTCTCTCAAAAGGGGAAGAATTGCCTGCCAGGGTTGAGATACGGCAAAATCAGGGGCAACAACAACCTGCCTGTTTGTCAGGGCCGGATGAGCAGCAATAATCTCCGCCGCTTGCTCCAGGCGGTTGGTAAAATATGATTCGCCTCCAACAGAGGCGAGTCGCTGTTGAAAGCTTATAATCAGGTCGTTGGTTACCATCATGTGAGTGTGTATAGTAGGGGCTGGGCTTGCCCCTGCCCTTTCGGCTTGCCCTGCCCTTTCAACGGCTAGAAATAATTCGACGAAATGCCTCCGTCAATAATGAGCCAGGCCCCTGTCGTCCAGGATGACTCATCAGAGGCAAGGTATAACGCCATGTAGATAATGTCATTAGCTTCTCCAAAACGGCCCAGTGGGATGCGACTGAGACGCTGGTTACGCGCTTCTTCACTTGTCCAGAGGTAACGAAGCAAGGGTGTCTCAATAGGCCCTGGACAAATAGCATTGCAGCGTATGCCGTGACGGCCATATTGTATCGCAAAGGATTTGGTCAGCGAGAGTAGGCCCCCCTTAGAGGCAGTATACGCATCCTGGGGCACGATGCAGCCCATAAAAGCGACAAACGAGGCAACATTGATTATTGAGCCTTTGCCTTGCTTCACCATGTGCGGTATCGTGTACTTCGAGCACAGGAAGGTGCTCTTGAGGTTCACATCCATCACCCTGTCCCAGATTTCCTCTGTAATATCGGTGATGCTTCCATCATCGGAAGGCATGATGCCTGCATTATTATATAGTACATCGACATGACCAAATGCGTCGATGGCAGCCCCAACCAGGTTTTTAACATCGTTTTCTTTTGCCACGTTGGCCGTTACAAACATGGCTTTGCCGCCGGTATCACGGAGCTTCCGGGCAGTCTCTTCACCAGCATCAGTGGCAACGTCTGTTACGATAATGCTTGCGCCCTCACGTGCAAACAGTCCGGCTGCTGCCTGTCCCATACCGCTCGCCGAGCCTGTGATAATCGCTACTTTGTCTTTGAGTCGCATGGAGTTCTTATTCTCCTATAGACTTGTCTGAGTGAAGTGAAAAGTCTGGCTCAATGGGCATAGAGATGCTTCGCTGCTCCATTCGCTTCGCTCAGGACAAGGCTCAGCAGGACAATGCTGTACCTTCCTGCCAAATGAAGGAAGGAAGTATTAAAATTTTCTAACGAGATCGAGATACCAGAACGGCATACGTTTGCGTAACAATGGTTTACTACGTACTACGTTGCCGGGAATACTATCACGAATATCATAAGCAAGCTCACCAGTCAGCGATCCAGCCATTTCACCAGGAGCATACCGTAAGGGCGTTGTCGTCGAACGCCGTCCAGTACGCTGTTCGCGGGTATCGATAGTCATCATAGTCAACGTCAGTTCTTCTTCGTCGGCGATGACCTCTATCCATGGATAATTAGGGAAAGAAGGCGAGTAAATGCCACTATAGCCATTGGCATGTAATCCATCCCAGTTTCCGCTCCAGTTCGCCACCGCCAGGTAGACCTGGTTTTCTGCGGCCCGCACTCTCCAGATCAAGAAATGCGTTGGATCATATTCTTCTGGCGCGACAGGCCGGTCATACTTGATACTCGAAGGACCCAGGCCAATGGGATTGGGAAAATTCAAGAACGTTGGAGCGCATACCAGGTCTATACCCTTTCCGGCAAGCACGCGTAAAGTTTCTGGAAAGAGTATATCGTACCCTGTTGCCAACCCGATGCGACCCGTAGGAGAATCGAATGTTGGCAATCCCAGGTTGCCAGGACTTGCCCAAAGCCGGTCACTGCGCGTCAGGTGTATCTTGCGGTACTTCCCATACACCCCCTCTGGATCAATGAGCAAAACTGTATTGTAATAAGTAGAGGCTACATCGGTTCTCGCACCCTCATCCTTAACCTTCTCTGCGACTCCCAACACCAGGCTTATCTGGTATTCATTCGCCAGCGCAACCAGTTCATCGGTTTCTAGTCCCGGAATTTCAATAGCTCTAGCCTGCATACGTGCTATTGTTTCAGGGATCGTCTCTTGTATACTTGATGGTCCTGGCAGCATCAGTTCAGGTAGAACCAGCACATCTGGGCGCGCGGGTGCATGGTCGTTCAGTAGAGTACTAAGCGTATCGCGCAACTGTAGGAGCTGGGTTTGCTCCCGCCCTGCGTTTCCTTGTACTGCCTCGCGATCGCCCAGGAATGTTTGCAGATCGGTTTGTATAATACCGACACACGAAAGTTGTCCAGCGGGAAGCTCCCCCAATTCATAGAGACTGTGGTAACGCAGAGGCTCCCACAGGTATGTATTGTTAACCAGTGTCATGTATTCCGCAGGTTGACGATCAGCCAACCGATCACCAACGATTTCCGCTTGACTATCTTCCCAGTTCTTATTGCGACTGCGGTTCAAATCAACCTCGCCATACACAATTCCCTCACCACTGTCGAGATAGTTCTGGATAGAGCCGTCGGGATCAATCACGCAGCTTCCACCGCTGAACTGCACACCACGTTCGAGACCGTAGCGGTCGGCGGCAATAAGGTACACCCCATTCTCAAATGCACGCGCCATCCACCAGCTACTGGGGCTTTTTTCGTCCAGCCAGTTCGTGGGAAAAAGCAATACATCTACATTGTGCAACGTGGGGATACGAGCTGACTCGAAGAATGAAGCGTCCTGACAAATGAGTCCTGCCAGGCGACCCAGAGGTGTCTCCCATACGGGCATACCCAGGTCACCATCACGCGCCCAGCGTGGTTCAGAGATATACGAGTGAATTTTGCGGTAAGTCCCAATCAGACCTTGTGGACCGATCAATGCCATGCAGTTATAGTACACATCTGTGGCGGGATCGACTTCAGCCAGGCTAAGAGCGATGTAACAGTCATAGTGTGTCGCGAGTTGCTGAAAACGGTCAGTAGTAGGGCCGGGGACAGACTCAACATAGGGAGCAATTTCTGAGCGAGACTCCCAACAATAGCCCGTTGTCGCCATTTCCGGTAAGACGATCAAACGAGCGTTATGCTGTGCAGCCTCCTCAACGAGATGAAAGAGGTCTGCGACGTTCTTCTCTTTCTCGCCTAGCATTGGCTCGTATTGAATAGCTGCAACCCGGTATCGAGTGAAGGTGGGTGCAGGTGTACTCATGGTTATTTCCCTCAGCCTCCTGTATATGAAGCCGCATCATATTGAGGATGAATTAACCATACCATTAGACTCAATGAGCGTCAATAGTCAAAAGTACATTTTTCGCATTCTCCGCATAGCTACTTTACCTATTTTGTGACAACAGCAGAGCGCTGAAACGCTGCTCTGCCTCGTCCCAGGCTGCACGGCCGGCGCTGTGGGGCAAGTATACCTGCGTGGGACTGTTCCGCGCGATGGCGCGCACCTCCTCCAGGTTGTGCAATTCGCCCAGGCCCGCCAGTTGCATGAGTGCATTCCCCTGTGCAGTTGCCTCGTATGGGCCGGCGATCACCGGCACCTCAAGGGCATCGGCCAACCACTGGTTGAGACGCACGTTGTGCGCCCCGCCTCCTACAATATGTACCTGATTGATTATAGCACCGGTCAACTGGCTGATCTGCTGGAATACCTCGCGATAGCGCAGGACGAGACTTTCCATAATGCACCGCGCGAAGGCTGTCGGAGCGACAAGCGGTGCTTGTTCGTGTTCAAGAAGATAGGCGTTGATGGCGTCCAGCATGTTCTGCGGGACCAGGAAACGCTGGTCATCTGGATCGATCAGTGCAGCAAAAGCCGGAACAGCATCCACGTCCGCTAACAAGGTGTCGTAATCAATAGCGTGACCATCATGCACCCAGCGGCGTTGGCATTCCTGCAAAAGCCACAGTCCCATCACATTCTTGAGGTAACGCGTTGTGCCAAAGACGCCACCCTCATTGGTGCAGTTGGCGACGAGCGACTCCTGGGTCATAATCGGCTGAGGAAGTTCAACTCCCACCAGCGACCATGTACCGGAGCTGATATAGCCCCAACCATCCATACGCTGAGCAGGGACCGCCACAATTGCAGAGCCGGTATCGTGCGTCGCAGGTGCAACCACTTGTGCTGCGCCGAGGTCGCCGCGCCATTCCGGGAGAACCTTGCCAAGTACCGTGCCAGCTTTGACGACGGGCGGGAGCATCGCAGTCGTGATTTCTAGCTGGTCGAGCAGGTCTGTGACCCATACTCCTGCGATAGGGTCCCAGCACTGCGTTGTGGTGGCGTTGGTGTGCTCGGAGGCGCTCGATCCGCAGAGCCAGTTATGGAGTAAATCGGGGATCAACAGCATGCGGTGGGCATGGGCTAACTCGCCCGGCTGCATACGTTCGTGTGCATACAGCTGGAAAAGTGTATTAATGGGCAAGAACTGGATGCCTGTGCGCCGGTACAGCACGTCGCGTGGAACGCGCGCGAAGACCTGCTCCATCACGCCATCTGTGCGGTGGTCGCGATACTGGAAAGGCTGGCCGAGCAGGAAACCATTGGCATCCACCAGGCCATAATCGACTCCCCACGTATCGACGCCAATACTGTCGAGCGTTCCAGCCGTCTGTCGCGCTTTGCGCAGCCCAGCGAGTATCTCGTTCCATAGGCCCAGCATATTCCAGAAGCGATGCCCATGCAGCGTCACCGGGCGGTTGGGAAAGCGATACACCTCTTCCAGGCCGAGGTTTTGCCCATCGAAGCGCGCCAGTATCACGCGGCCACTCTCAGCACCCAGATCGACCGCCGCTATATTCCGTGTCGCCATATGACGTTCTCTTCCCCTTTTAGCGTGGATACGCTGCTCCGAGATTCTTCGCTGCGCTCAGAATGACATTTAACATATAATCAGAATGACATTTAACATATAAATATAATGTTCCCCCCTTAGCGTGGATAAGCCGCGGCGACGCCACCATCGATGTTGAGGATGTTGCCAGTGCTCTTGCTGGAACGCACCGGTGAAGCGAAAAAGGCTACCGCCTCGGCGATATCCTCTGGCAGGATATTGACCCCAAGTGTCGTCCGTTTGCGGTACACCTCTTCCAGTTGGTCGGGTGCTACACCATATGTTGCCGCACGTTCTTGCCGCCATGCGCTGTCCCATATGCGCGATCCGGCCAGCACAGCATCCGGGTTGACAGTATTCACGCGAATGCCGAACTGGCCGCCCTCTTCCGCCAGGCAGCGTGCCAGGTGCACTTCGGCTGCTTTCGCCGTCGAATACGCTGAGGCGTTTTTGCCAGCGACCAACGCGTTTTTGCTGGCAACGAAGACCAGGTTTCCCCCGCGTCCCTGCGCGGACAATAGCCGGAAACCTTCGCGCGCTACCAGGAAATATCCCGTGGCGAGCACATTCCAGTTCTTGTTCCACTCCTGTAAGCTCGTTTCGGTGATGGGCGCACTAGAGGCTAGCCCGGCATTGCTAACAATGACATCGAGGCCGCCGAAAGCCAGGGCAGCTTGCTCAAAGGCCTCCCGCACGCTCTGCTCATTTGTGACGTCCATTTTGACTGCCACCGCTCGCCCTACACCGTATTGTTGATTGAGAGATGCCGCCAGTTGCTCTGCACCGGCCTGGTCGATATCGGTAGCGATAATATGTGCGCCATCCTGCGCCATACGCCGGCAGATGGCCGAACCGATGCCGCCTGCCGCACCAGTCACCAGCACCACATGGCGCGCGAACTCGCGCTCTGGTGGTGCCAACTGGAGCTTGTACTGCTCCAGCGGCCNNNNAGCTTTCGGCATCGCTCAGCGAGATGAAGCCGCGGCAGTCGTGCGCGCCGCGCATAACTGGAATCGCCCGGTGGTAGAGTTGAGCGGAGACATCGGCCATCACCGAGTCCTTGCCAACGGTGAACATGCCCACACTGGGAATCAGGATCACGCGCGGGTGTGGATCAGAAGCGACATCGCTCGCGCGATAGACAGGCTCAGCCGCGTCGGGATCGAGGTTTTGCTGCTCGTTTGCCTCAAGATAGTGACGATATTTTGTAATGTACGCCGTCACACCTTCACGCAAGGAAGCTACAATTGCCTCACTACCCTGGTCCGGCTCCCAATTGACGAGCAACGGCCAGGGTTTGGTGTGAACCAGGTGATCGGGGCAGGCCGCTCCAATCTTGGTCAGGTGGGATGTATCCTGGCTACTCGAGAAGGTGAGAATGTCCTCACCATCTTCAAAGCGCAGAACCTGCCGTTTTTCTTCTGAGACCAGCCCTCGCAGGATAGGCGCGACCTGTGCCGCAATGGTGCGCCGCTCCTCTGCTGAGAGCGTGGTGATACGAGTGCCACCAAAGACCGCTCTGCCAGTGCGGGCGATACGCGCCTCAACGTAGTCGCGCGCCTGGGTAATTGTTTCCAAGGTCGAGGAATAACATGCCTCGTTGGTCTCACCCCAGGTAATTAAGCCATGCTTCGCGAGAATAACAAGCTTCGCATGCGGGTTGGAACTGATCGCCATGGCCACCTCGCGTGCCAGCCCAAAGCCCGGGCGGCGATACGGAATCCATATCAAGTCGCTGCCAAAGCAATCCAGTGCATGCGCCTCGCCATCTGCTGCACAGGCAAAGTAATTCGTCGTATCGGCATGTGTGTGATCAACATGGGCGAACGGTAGAAACCCATGCAAGAGTGTCTCGATGGAGGGACGCGGACGGCCGGGCTCATAGAAGCAGTGCGCGAGGTAGTTTACCATCTCGCTGTCGCTCATGCGCTCACGTTCCAATAAAGGAAGCACATCATCCAGATACAGTCCAGTAAAGGAGGCTTCCGTGACAGTTGCCAGATCGGAGCCAGAGCCTTTCACCCAGAGAATACGCGCAGGGCGACCGCGAAAATCGACCTCTTCAGCCTTGGCAGAGGTGTTGCCGCCGCCCCAGTTGCAGATTGAACGGTCAGCTCCCAGCTTGCGCGAGCGCGCGACCAACTGCAATAGTGTCGTTGGCGGAGAGATATTTGTCATAGCATGAAATCCTTCATCATCAAAAAGAACCTTCCCTGCTGGTGCAGGCGGGGGAGAGCGAGCCCCTACCCTACGCACCCGGATAGCCGCTTGACGTTGCGGCAGCAATCCGTTCGCGTGCTACGCGCTCAGCGTAGCCACTTGTACGGAACGCCGCAATGGGATCGGGGTCAAGTCCCTGGCGGACACGGACCTCGGAGAGCAACGAGCGCACATCTGTCTCGTATGCTGTCTGTAGTACGCGATACGCTCCCAGCACATTGCCAGCCTCCTGCGCCTGCTGTAGCGCAACGCGATCCACCAGTAGCGCTTTAGCGTAGGCTATCTGGATATTGAGGACGCTCTGGATCATGGCCTCGATCTTCGGCTCGATATTGTGCGACTGGTCGATCATGTAGGCGATGCGACTGGTATGGGCGTTGCCCTCGGCACCCGCACCGACGATCTCATTGAAGATGCAAAAGAGTTCAAAGGGGTTCTGTGAACCGACGATCAGGTCGTCGTCGGCATACCTGCGGTCGTTGAAATGAAAGCCGCCAAGCCGGCCTTCATCGAGCAACTGCGCGACGATCTGCGCGATATTGGTTCCCAGAGGATGATGGCCGGTATCTACCAGCACTTCTGCTTGCGGTCCAAGTTTTTGTGTCATGAGCAGCGACGTGCCCCAATCTGGGAGATCAGTGGAATAGAAAGCAGGTTCGAAGAACTTATACTCAATCAGCAGGCGCATACCAGCAGGCAAGGCGGAGTAGATGGCCTGTAAGGAGTCCACCAAACGGTGGCGACGTCTTCGCAGGTCATCCTGTCCAGGATAATTGGTGCCGTCTGCCAACCAAAGGCTGATAATGTCCGAGCCGACCTCCTGGGCAATCTGTATACATTCGAACACATGCGCGATCGCTCGCTGTCGTACTTGCTTGTCGTAATGGCACAAACTGCCGAGACGATATGCGCTATCCTGAAAGAGGTTCGGATTCACGGCGCCAATACGCAGACCAAGTTGCCCGGCATACTCCTTCACGGTTTGCCAATCATCTTCTCTGTCCCAGGGAATATGAATAGCGATGCTAGGGCAAATGCCCGTAACTTGCTGAACCTGGGCTGCGTCTGTCAGCTTCTCGCGGAGATTGCTGGCTGCCCCCGGCCAGTGAAATACTTTGAAGCGCGTCCCCGAATCTCCATAGCCCCACGAGGGCGTCTCGACGCTGAATTGTTGAATGGCTGTAATGACGCTGTCGATAGTGACACCTCGCTCTTGCAAGCGATTTTCGATTTCTGAACTCACGTATTCACCTTCGCCTGACTATTGCTGGTTTTTGCGCTGGGATAGAGTTGTTACCTCGATGAACTTTCCACAAACAGACGCAAGCTCCGCCCCTCCCACCGGTTACAAGAGAGATTAGCTCTCTATACTGCCCTCCCTTGTGGGCTACAAATCTCGCATATCTGTATTTTAATCGAGATGAAACACTTCCTCAAGAACAGGTGGAAAACCTGTAGTCGCCTCGGTTTCGCGGATTAATATATCGCTCATCTGGGCCTCCCAGCGTTGACTGGCCCGGCTGGTTGCCATTATCTCCAGATATCGCTGAAAATCAGCAACCTCCATATAAGCGAACAGCTCCGTGTCGCGCAGATAGATGGAGTAGTTCTGGCACCCTGCGCGCTTGAGGTCTGCCAGAAGTTCTAGCCAGACCTGCAGGTGACGCCGGCGATACTCTTCCTGGGTACCGGGCTTGATCCTCATCATAAAAGCAACGCGCTGCATAGAGTACTCTGCCTTTGTGAGCTAATCCAGGGAGGCATACAGAAAAACAGCCTTCTCTACATACCTCCCTCAAAAATGCCGAACCACCTTAGAAGTTAAACTTGTCGATGTTGGCACTGTTGAAAACAGTTGGCGGACCAAGAAGGACCACGTGATTGGCTCCAATTGTATAGCTACCTAGCTTGCCAGCCATGAACGAGTCACCGACATTCCCCTGGATCTTCCCTTGAACCAGCAGGGCCGCGACATAATACGCCAAATAGCCCAGATCGGAAGGGTTCCACAGCTCAAAAGCCTTGATCGTGCCATCTTTCACATACTGGCGCAGCTGATTCGGCGTACCAAGACCTGTCAGGGCCACCTGACCACTTTTATGCACCGACTCGATCGCACGACCCGCGGCAGCGATACCCACTGTGGTGGGAGAAATGATCCCCTTGAGGTTTGGGTACTGCTGTAGCAGCGCTAGCGTATCGTTAAAGCTTGTCTGATCATCGTCGTTCCCATACGCGATTTTGACCAACTGCATATTTGGGTACTTCTTTGCCAACTCATCCTTCATGAAGCCGATCCAGGTGTTCTGGTTCGCGGCCGTGCTGGCCGCCGAGAGAATGGCGATCTGGCCGGTGCTATTGATTTGCTTTGCCAGCAAATCCACCTCACTGCGGCCAATCTGCTCACTATCTGCCTGGTTGACAAACACATTGCGTGCATCGGGTGCTACGTCAGCGTCATAACCCACGACCTTGACTCCCTGCGCCATCGCTTGTTTCAGCGCTGGTGCGACAGCATTAGGATCATCTCCCGAAATGACGATGGCGCCGACATGCTGCTCAGTGAGGGTCGTAATGAACGGCACCTGTGCAGCGGCATTTGCCGAGGACGGGCCAACCTGCTGGAATTGTCCACTCAGGGCTGTAGCGGCCTCCTTACCCCCCGAGGCCGCAGTATCAAAATACGGGTTGTTGATCTGCTTGGGCAGGAAAGCGATAGTCAGCGAACTGCTAGTGGCACTCGGAGTGCTGCCCGCAGAGGAGCTACTTCCACCCCCACCGCAGGCGGTGAGGGTGAAAATGGTTAGAACGATGAGTCCAAGACTTAGCGTCGAAAACAGCTTCTTCACTGTTTCCCTCCTTTA
>WNFX01003840.1_pt1 | contig 14903 bp, 17 predicted proteins | sample 5400111 | NCBI WGS metagenome assembly WNFX01 (sample SAMN13153363, study PRJNA577476) | soil metagenome | isolation source: 40 cm soil or saprolite under grassland replicate 1 | place: USA:California | collected 2016-06-15 | reverse complement strand
TCGATGGCAGCAAGCGCGAGATTCACAGAGGTCGGTTTGGTCTTGCGTTCCGTCTTCAGATACGTTTTGTAGTCGCGAATAGCGTAGGCACAAGCGAACGGGTGGTGCAGAGGATCATCTTCTTCCTTCAACGATCTCGTTGCCAGGTAGGACACATACGGCCGAACCTGCAACAGGTAGGCACGACGCGTACTTTCGGCGAAGGGCTGTCGATCAAGCCACGTTTCGTAGGAAGCTAACACGTGCTCTAACTCATCGGTCATAGCCCTGCTCCTTGTTAGTGGAAGTCTTTTTCGCTCGTTCTCGCCACGCAATTCTCGGATTATCAGAAGTATACCACAGGCTGAACTTCTGCTAACAAGTCAGCGTGTTGAAAAAACTTATTGTAGAGCTTTAAGAGGAAGAAAAGCATCCAAAATCGCGTTCATATGATGCCAATTCGCGGTAATTTGGTAGCAGGACATGGTGAGCCTGCCCCACTTTTGCGGAAGAGGGAAATCTTCGGATGGACTGTTTCACAAGAAGAAGGGACCTCTCTGCGCTCTTTACCTGGCACCTACGATCTCGTTGCCAATCCGTGGGATTTGAAGGATTTCCAAAAGCTGTCAATGAGCATGAGAGCTAAGGGCAGCGCTTCGTTCCTGGGTGGTTGACCATCTGCCGCTCTTGCCTTTCAAGAAGGTGACGCGGATACTTTTTCCGGTGCATATGATCCATGACCATCTGCCTCAAAATGCCCACGAGACGCTCATGTAGGGCTACACCACCCCCAAGGAAAAAGAGGAGAAGAGCAGAAGATGCTCCGACACCAGAGATCGCGCGCAAATTGCGCCTTCGAGCCAGACCACGAGACTGATCCGGATGGGCGCAGGAACCACCCCTTGGTGCGCTGGCGAGAGTAGTTTCGCCAGCAGCACGCGAGATGTGAATCTTCGTTTCTGCCCATCCAAGCCGGAGCCTCTTTTTCAGAGAAGACGAGTACAGGAGCGCTCTCGATGGAGATTCTCTCTCCCAACTGCGCAGGCTTGGACGTACATAAGAAGACGGTCAAAGTCTGTTTGCTGATCCACATGTCCGATGGCAAGACTCGACATCCGAGTTTCGGACCTCCTTTCCCACCACAGAAGAGTTATTAAAGCTCGGCGATTGGCTCAAAGAGCAAGGATGTACGCATCTCGCCGAAGATCGCAACGGGGGTGTATTGGAAACCGGTATGTAACCTGAAGGATCGGCAGTTTTGAAGTCCTTGTGGTCAATGCGCAGCATCTCAAAGCCGTGCCTGGAAGGAAGACGGATGTCAAAGACGCGGAGTGGATCGCCGATCTGTTGCAACATGGCCTCCTCAAAGCCAGCTTCATTCCCTCTGGCCCTGGGCGCGAGTTGCGTGATTTGACGCGCTATCGCGTCCGGCTGACGGAAGAGAAGGCCAGGGAGGTGCAGCGTGTGCAGAAAACCTTGGAGGACACCACCCTCAAACTGGGCGATGTCGGAAGTTCTATCATGGGGAAAGCCTCGCGCATGATCCTGCACGCCATCGCGGATGGAGAAAGCGATCCTGGCCGATGAGCCGCCTTGGCGGTGGGCCAGGTTCGCGCTCCTCAAGAGCAATTGGAAGCGGCGAAGATCAGGCCATGTCACGGATCATCATCGGTTTCTGCTGATCTCGCGCATTTGACCCAGATCCATCATCTCGAGCAGGCCATCGAGCGAGTCAGCGCAGAGATGGTGCGACGTTTTCCTCCTTCTCCTCCAGAGGAGACCCCTGCCTCTCAGCAAGAGGCAGAGGCAGAGCAAGACCTCTCACCTGTCTTTGCGTCACCACAGGAGTCTCCCGCTTCTTCACCACCCATGTTGAGTTGGGCAGAAGCGGTGGTCTTGCTCTGTAGCATTCCAGGCATCGGTGAGCGTACAGCCATTGGGATCTTAGCCGAAATCGGGATCACCATGCAGCAGTTCCCGACGGCGGGGCACCTGGCCCGCCTTCGCTGGTGTCTGCCCGGGGAATCATGAAAGTGCTGGCAAGCGATTAGTCTTCGAAAACGCGTCAAGGCAATCGCCTTTATACGATGCCTCTTCGTTCAGGCCGCTCATTGGGCCTCTCACCAGAAGCAGTGTGATCTGGCTGAGCAATATCGTCGCATGGCCAAACGACGAGGGGCCAAACGAGCGGCGATCGCCGTCGCTCACAGCATCCTGGTCATGATCTCTTCCCTCTTACGGAACCAGACTCCCTCTCAGGAGAAAGGAGAAACCTTCTTTGAGGAACAAGAGCGTCAAGGAGCTGAGAAACGGTGAGTTCGCCAGCTTTCCCGTTGAGGGTATCATGTGGAACTTCAGCCGGTCGCTGTGGCAGGGTCATCTCTTGCCTGGGTCGGTTGATGGGGGGACTTTTTCAGAAGAGATGCGCAACGAGCTGGGGAGAGCTGATAGAAGAGCTCGGTTAGCTAGTGAGAAGAGAAACGGTCGTTGGTCAGTCAAAAACCCAGCCTGCTTCCATGAGGAGCGTGGGCAGGGTTAGTCAAAAGATGTATCATAAGTGGAAAATGTGGAAAAAAAGCAGGTCGGCGTGGAAAAGAGAGCAGGGGGATCTGCTCGGAAAGGAGAACCGAACCGAGGAAAGAACCTGCAAGGCGGCAGATTCAGATATGATGTCAGCGCGTCGAGAGTCCGATCGCTGAGGCCTCGGCATCCGGTATCCCAAAGAGCGTGATGGAGAGAGAAGACGAGGTATGCCGTGCAGCATTGCGGGCCAGGCGCAGTGTCCAGGAGAGCCGGTAATGTGCCCGTTGTGCTCGAGAAAATGGTCGATCTGGGGAGGGCTGAGTTGGGGGAGAGGCGTCAGCCACACGGACCTCAACGCGCTGGTGCGCAAGGAGCTTTCCCAACTCCCGCCGATGGAAACGCCGCTGCCAGTCTCTAAAGACGCACTGGATGAGGAACCAATGGAGGAAAAGGTTCACCTGGTGCAGGTGGGGACGCCTCTGAGATCGATGAACTTGAAGAGACAGGCCGATAAACCGCACTGACCCGCCGAGCTTTGAGGGTTGTTGGCGATTCTTGACACTGCTGGCGCAGCGCGCATGCACGACAATGACCAATACGTGCTGCATACACAACCCGCAGCGAGCCGTCGCGTTCTGGTCGGCGCTCTTGTGGATAGAGTGGATGATCGGCGGGGCAACGCAGCGTTCCATCCGGTTGTGGGAGAAAAGCTGAACCTGGAAAGCCTCCCGTAAAAGAAGGACGTGCCCATTGCGCAGATCCAGACTGAACCTGCGGTGGAGGCGTCCAGACGCGTGCTGGCTTGACGAAAGGCGCAGTCTCAGCGACCTGGGCAGGAGCAAATTCCGTCGTGCGCATGGATGTGGGATGGAGCGCGTGCCCCAATTCGAGGCGGAGATTCCAGATCCATTGCGCAAGAATGAGCCAAAATTCCTGGCCCCAGGCGGTGTGCGAACATCAACGATCAGGCTCTTGTTCTTGATCCTCATCACAGAGGACGGTCTCAAAAGCCCCAGGATGCAAGTACAGTGCCACCACATCAGCCGGAGTCAACGCTTCCCCAGGCAAGGCTGTGTAGAAGAGCTCGTAGACGACCTCACCACGCGTCGTGCCGACCTTGGCGCCGGTTTCGGTCGCCGGATGCGTGGCGACGATGACCCGTGCGCGAGGTCCTGCCGGAGTCAGTTGCAGATCAGGGCAGTCAAAGAGGGAGCGACAGGTTCCTGTTTCAGGATGCGTCGTCTGCTGGGAAGAACGCTGGGCCAGGCGGGCTTGCACCTCTGGCAGATTGAGGAGATCATAGTCCTTGCCGCGCATGATGGAAGCCAGTCCAGCCAGATCTGCCACAATAGCTCCATTGCCATATTGTCCATCCAAGCGCATCAGGGCCTGGCTCAGTGGAACAGATTGTGCTTTCACATAGGTGCTGATCGCCTTGACCGCCTGCCGCAGTTCTCCGAGGTCTTCGCCGTTGCCTGCCCCCAAGCTTCCGGAGAACGTGCCGAGCCACTGGTGGGTGTGAGCTTGGAGAATGGCCGTGCGCGTCCGGACCACTTCACCCCGCTTGCGCCCTGTATAGCCAGGAGCACAAACCTCCTGCAACCGACGCGCTGCGGCGGGCAGATCAGATGTGCAGGGCAAAGCGCGTTGGCGGGCAGCTTGTCGCGTGCCATCAATATCGAACACCACGTAGCGAGTTCCCCGCCGATCCCACAATCCGCCTGCTTGCTCCTTCTTCTCCAGAGGTCGGGCCACTAGGTCTTCGAAAAACAAGGCGCGCAGAGCCTCGACAGGAGGTTGATCCAGAGCGGCAAGAAAGCGGGAGAGTGTCGAGCGCGAGGGCTCGCGATCGCGGCCAAACAGTGCCATGAACGCTTTAGCAAACGGCTGCAAACGCTCATAGAAGGTTTCTAGGGTGCGTTCGAAGCTTCCCGCATACCCCAATAGGACAGCCACAAAGTCGATGACCTCATAGTCTCCGAAGCGGCGACGGGCAAGGCGTACTCGCTCTTCTATGGACGAAAGGACACTTTGGCGTTTCAAAACATGCGCGATCAAGATCACTTCCCCGAACCAGCAGGGCAGGGAAGGAGCAGACTCAGAAGAGGTCTGCTGACTTCCCGGAAAATCGGTGATACGACTCAATAGGTCCTCCTTAAATCAGGGGAATAGTTCCTTGTTCCCTTTTAAGGAGGCATATTTCTACCCTTGTTCGCTACCTGCTAGGACCTCGTTGCGCATCTCGTGGGACGTTGCAGACAAGCAAGTTGCTGCTTGCCTCCAAGAAAGTGGATCTCCACCCTCATTTGAGGATGGAGATCCACTTTCTCTCCCGCTTCCTTTCTGTTCTTTTTAGCTTAGATAAGCCCTTCAGCTGAAAATTCGGGATGACTCATGTTTCAGTACCATTTTCATTTGACGGAACCGTCATCGTTCGGTACCATTTTCATTTGACTTGACACGGCCCCTTGCACACCAAATTTGTTCAGTGGTAGGATAAAGCAAAAACTAGGAAGCAAAACCGTGGGTCGAGATATCCTCGTCGATGGCTACAACATCATCAAGAATAGTGCCGCGTTCAAAAACGTAGAAGCGCGTAACCTTGCAGCAGCTCGTGACGCCCTCGTCACCCAACTGGTGAATCGCTATCGTCATACGCCACATCGCGTCCTCCTTATCTTTGATGGCGACGGGGCCAGCGAACAGGTAAGCCACGACCGTCGTATTCATATCATCTACTCGCGCCATGGTGAAACAGCCGATAACGTCATCGCGCGGCTGGCCGCCGAGGCGCGAGCTGCTGGCCGTGAAATAGAGATGTATAGCAATGATGGAGAAGTGCGCAACGCCGTCTCCATACAGGGAGGTTCCGTCCATAGCGTCGATCAACTGACCAGTCAGTTCAATGCCCCTTCTCGCGACGTTGCACGCCGCGCCCGCCATCGCATGGCAATCCGTCAAAAGTACGGCCTCGATCCTAACTATGATCCCGATGATGAACCTGAACCACGCCACGCTACAAAAGGGAGCAAGAAAAAATCATCCCGCCGTTACAGGTAGTCCCATAAAAAGGGGCTGCCCGAAAGCGTGGGCAGCCCTCTTCTTGTTAATATAATAGTAAATCTGCCGTTCCTCGCTACTTTTGCACGACAGGCGGACTCTCAACCACGGGAGCCTCCTCGTCTACCTCGTTGTATACACTTTCCTGCTCCTCGATGGCCGTGCGTACCACTGGTTTCTTACTGAAGCGTGCGCGCAACACGTAGGTAAAACCCTCGACAACGATCTGGCGCGACATCTTCGACTTCCCCACACGGCGATCCAGGAAGACAATGGGCGTCTCCACAATGGTGAAACCCAAGATCCTGGCACGATAAGCCATCTCAATCTGGAAAGCATACCCTTGCGATTGAACACTATCCAGATCGATACGTTCTAAAACGTCCCGGCGATAGCAACGATACCCCGCTGTACAGTCATGAACGGGAATACCCAGGAGAAAGCGCGCATAGATATTCCCACCACCACTGATGAAGCGGCGCAACGGTGACCAGTCGGGCGTATCACCACCGGGGATGTAGCGCGAGCCAATCACCAGATCCGCATGTTCGATCGCTTTCAAGAAATCGGGGAGATAGCGCGGGTCGTGTGAGAAATCGGCATCCATTTCAAAGGCCGCGTCGTAGCCATGCTCGATCGCATACTTGAAGCCGGCGATATAAGCCTTTCCCAGTCCCGCTTTCTCCGTGCGGTGCATCACATGCACCCGCGGATCCTCGTCGTGGATCTCGTCTGCAAGTTGTCCTGTGCCATCAGGTGAATTATCGTCGACGATCAGCACATCTGTATCGGGCGCATACAAGAAAATCTCTTGTAAGAGTGGGCGCACGTTGTCAATTTCGTTATACGTTGGGATAATAATGATCGTTTTCATAGAGCTTTGTCTCCGTTCCTTGCTGGTGCCGATGCAGGCTCTAATCCTCGCTGGCGCTCAGACAAAGGCAAGGTGTTGCTAGTGGTTTCGTGTTCTAATCCTTGCGTAGAGTTCTCCTCCTCACTATCCTCCTGTTTCATGGAAATACCAGTATGCTGAGTTGCGCGGAAGGTGAGCAAGGCAATCACACCTAACCCCAGACCAAACCATAGCGTACAGAGACGAATGAGTAACGTCGCAGCACCTCCTAGTGTTGCTGAAGTCGTTACAAGCAAACGAGTAAGTCCCAGCATACTACCATCAGCTGTGCCTAGCCCTCCTGGCAGGCCCGAGGCCGACCCAATCAGCGATGAAACAGATAAAATAAATGTAGATTTGAGAAGCAAGTCGGGGCTGGGTGCAATCCCAAGGCCGGTAAAGACAAAATACAGGGCCACACATTCGCCTGACCATGAAATAACGCCAATCGATACAGCTAGCAGTAAGGGACGCCACTGTAACAGCGTATAGGAACTTTCATAGAAGGCACGTACCGGGCGGGCGATTCGTGCCATGAATGGCAACCGCTCCCCGGAACTCAGTATCGCCAATGAGAGCGTCCGGTTTTGGATAAGCAGAATACTTGCCAGGCCTACCAACAGCAAGATAAGTAGCACCGCCCAGTTAAAGCGGTAGAGCGCAAGCCCGGTTGCTGCCAGGATGAGCATTGCCAGTCCATCGCTCAGACGCTCAGCCACGATGATCGGTGAAGTATGGCTAATTGGGTCTCCCGTAGTGCTCTTCAACAGGTATGATTTCAGCAATTCGCCTACCTTGCCAGGGGTAATCGCCATGGAGAGTCCCGACAGGAAAATCAACAGGCTCTTTATCCAGGGGATATGCACCCCCAGACGTTTGAGAAAGTATTGCCATTTGAAAAAACGGCAGATATAGTTGAAGAGTGTTAGCGCCAGAATGAGTGGCAGATATTCCCAGCGGAAACGGGCTAATGCACCCAGCATTTGCGGTACATCTGCATAAAGAGCGACGGCCGTTGTAACAACGAATGCCAATACCAGCGAAAATACAATACCAGTACGTAACTTACTTATGTGCAAACCCACTCTCCCCTTACTTCGGCAAAATGTAGAGCACAATTATAACAATTGCTATACACAACACAACGGTCCCAAGCATGTGCCGGTCACGTAACAACACCTCATCCGGACTTCCACCTTCCATACGCATATGGACCAGGTAGAGATAACGGAACATGCCATAGAGCACCAGTGGAATAGTGATCATAAGGCGATGATTACCTGTTGGCCCCTGAAACGTGTACAGGCCGTAAGACATAATGGTTGCCGCAGTAACGATGGTAATCATCTGGTCTAGCATAGGAAGACTGTACTCTTTTAGTATTTGCCGGTGGTTGCTGGCCCGATCCTCTAATAAGACGAGCTCGTGACGTCTCTTATTGAGTGCGAGGAAGAGCGATAGGAGGATAGTCACCAGGTACAGCCACGGCGAGATAGAGACAGGTACGACTACAGCGCCAGCCAGGATGCGCAGCACAAAACCGCTGGCAATGATAAAAACATCGAGCAAGACAACATGCTTCAGGCGTACGCTGTAGAGCACCATGAGCAGTAGATACGTCGCAAGGGTAGCTGTAAAAAGCAGGTTTGCTCCACCTATAGCAGCGAAGATATCTCGCTGCACATGAATAGGAATCGTAAAGATCAGCGCAGTCAGCCCGCTGCTTACCAGCAACAGTACGACCATAGCCGTCACAGCCCACGAAATGGGTAGCCTGCCGGAGGCCATTGGGCGATTTCGTTTCGTCGGGTGGTGACGATCGTTTTCCAGGTCCAGTAGATCATTCAGCAGGTAGATGAAGCTTGAGGCTAGGCAAAATGCGACAAATGCCAATCCCGCGCGCTCAAACGATGCGAAGGTAAATAACTGTTGAGCAAAGACTAATCCAACGAAGATCGCCAGGTTTTTTGTCCATTGCCGCGGCCGCATAGCAACCATGAGCGCCAATAATCGGCCCTTAATACCCAGTTTACGTGGGGCCGGAGGCGCCCCGGTCGTTCTCGAGTACAGTACTTCGCTTTGCTGTTCCGTTTGTTTTTCTATAGCCATAATCGTCTATTCAGCCGTACCATTCACTATTCTTAGGCACGGTTCAAATACACTCGACAGTTTCACAGAACTCAATAGGTGCCGAGCCGCTTCTCATGCGGTGAGAAATGCATATGAGACCGTTCAAATTGTCAAGTTTGATGCGCCCAAATTGAACCTTGCCTTAAAAAAAATAAAGAAAACTTTGTCGGATTCGTAGAGCGCCAGCCCTAATAGTGAGCAAAACCATCGCTTTTCATTGACTTCTCTTAAAACGGATTGCGTTGAATACGAGTAACAAAAGTAGCCCGTAGTACGGGCTACCTGATAAGGGAAGAGCACAGTGTTTAGTAAATGCGCCGCTCTAAATCGCTGATACGATGGAGTGTGATTTTGTGTTTATCGGTACTTATAAAGTTTTTATCGGTAAAGTATCCCATCACCTTGTTGACGCTCTCACGCGATGCACCAACCATCGAAGCTATCTCTTGCTGTGTCAAACGTACGTCTATGCGCGTCCCATCGTCGACCTTTGTACCGTGTGTGTCAGCTAGTTCCAACAACTTCTTTGCCACACGTCCATAAACGTCCAGGAAGATTAAGTCTTCTACCATTTGATCGGTGCTTCGCAGCCGCCTGGTGAGCACTTCTATGATCTGTATCGCAATCTTGGGGTTCTTCATGATGGCGTTGTGGAAATCGCTCCGCTGGAGCGTATAGCATTCGACTTTTTCCAGCGCGACTGCATCTGCTGAGCGCGGTAACCCGTCAAGGATAGCGAATTCTCCAAAGCACTCTCCCTTCCCAAAAACGACGAGTGAAATCTCCTGTCCATCAGGACTGATCAGGCTGATTTTGACCTTGCCTTCCTTTATAACATAGAGAACCTGGCCAGGGTCTTCGCGATGAAAAATCACCTCACCACTGCGGAATGTCCGTCGTTTTGCCAACGCCATCAGTCCGCGAATATCTTCGTCCGCCAGACCAGCAAAAAGTGGCACCTGTTTCAAATATATCGCTTCATTCTCTGTTGCCATATGCTATTTCCTTTGTACAACTACTTTGGATGGATACTACAATAACATATTGAATACTCATCATAACCGTATACTAGCTTACTTTGCCCCTTCCTGCAAGAGTCGTATCCTGGAGGGTCAGGGCTGTTGCATTCTCGGAAATCCTTTTTAGCTTGCCAGGGCATGCAAAGCTTTGTCGAGCTGATAGCTCAATTCCCGTCGGGCATGGGCGAGATTGCTGGTGCCATGGCGAGCGAGCAGTCCCCATGCCGTGTTATTGAGCATCGCCAACAAGTGAGGAGCATATCCCATGCACAGTTGTGCATGATCCTCACGCATCGTAGCATCGCGTCTATAATGCAGGCCATTTTCAATGCCAAAGTCGCCTCTGCTCAACTGCAAGAGGCGCTTGGGATCAGCCAGAGAGGCGGGCAAACTAGTGATGCCGTAACGCACCTCGTGCTGGCTGCGTCCCAGGGCATCGGTGCGCTGACTTTCCAGCTTGAAGACGTGTGCCACTGCTGGCCATGCACTGTAGCCTGCCAATAGGCTGCTCACCGTGATCGTGCGTTTTCCCAGCCGCCCATGACCTTTCTCCACCGTCTGGGCCTGCCGAAAATCCATTGGGGGAGCAGACCAGCCCGGACGGGTCACGACTGGCTCAAAGAGGGTCTGGATCTCGTCATAGAGCCCTCCTTGATTGGCTTTGACGACCCAGAGATAATCCCTATGTGCCTGCACAATCTGCCCGACTCCGGTTGGGGTGAGCAAAGAGGGCATCTCCACTCACGACCACCCCACGCAAATTGAGGCCAGAAAGCCTCGCTGGAGCCTGTTGCGGTTCATCATTGGCGCTTATTCCTGCCTTGCCCCATTGATGAATGGAGGTGTCGCTAATGCCCAGCTCGCGGGCAACTTGTGTGATCGGCTTCCCACTGGTCTGCGCCAGCCGCACCGCTTCCTCTTTAAACTCTCGTGTATAGACTTTTTGAACCTTTGCCATAGTGATCCTTTCCTGATTTGATAGAGCATATCTGAGCTTTAGGAACTCTACCAATTCGGGGCAGGGTCACTTCCACTTACTTCCCTTCTGTAGGTCTTGCGGAACGGAAAGGTGCGAGAGCCCCACCGTTTTCTGCTCACCAATCAACTTGTGTTTGTCGGAGGAGAGAGCTCAATTGCCCCCAAGGCACGCAAGGTGGCCTTCTGCGCTTCGGTCAGTCCCTTGATCCCTGTGATATCGAGGCGCTCATAGGGTCGATCCCGTCTCAGCGTCTGCAGATGCTTGCCACTGTACAGGTCCCAGAGCGTGATGGCCCCGTCATCCCCGCAACTGGCGAGCCTGCTCCCATCGGGACTCACCTTGAGCGCTTGCACCGTCCCCTGATGCGCTTCTCGCTCCCGCACGCACTCCCCGCTGTGCACCTCCCACCAGCGCAGCCAGCCGTCGCTGCCTCCACTGATAAGCCTCTGCCCACTCGGAGCCCAGGTCACGGCAGAGACTACCCCAGGATGCCCCACCAAGGCGCTATTGCCTGCCCCCCAGGCAGGGTGGCGCTCCCCGCGTTGCACCTCCCACACGAAGAGCTCCCCGCCCTCTCTGCCGCTGCCTCCAGAGGCCAGCCACGTTCCATCGGGGCTCCAGGCCACGCTTATGACGACTCCATGATGCCCCGCCAGCCGCAGGAGCTGCGTCCCATCCGCTGCGTCCCACACATACACGTGGCCATCATCACTCCCGCTGACCAACCGCGTCCCGTCCGGACTCCAGGCCACGCGACGGATCCAGGTAGGGAACTGACGGCTCACCCAACGCCCAGAGCGCTCCGTCCCTTCCCACACCAGGACGCCCTGCAGAGTAGTTCCGCAGGCCAGGCGCTCCCCGTGCGGACTCCAGGCCACCCCATTGAAGAGGGTATCGGGGTGGTCGAGGTCCCGGAGCATCTGGACACAGGTCCCGGTGGCTGGCTCCCAGAGCCGGATAGCATTATCCCACCCGGAACTTGCCAGCCTGCTCCCATCGGGACTCCATCCCACGCCGGACACGGTCCAGCGATGGCCGCGCAACACGCCGCGCAGCATCCCACTGGCCACCTCCCAGACGGTGACCAGCGTATCTGTGCCGCCACTGACGAGCTGCGTGGCATCCGGACTCCAGTCGACGTCGTAGAGGCAGGCCGCGTAGCCCTGCAGGACCCGCACGCACTGCCCACTCTCCACGTCCCACAGCCGCAGTGAGCCATCCTCGCCGCCACTGAACAGGTGGCGGCTGTCGGGGGTGAAGGCCAGGCCGAACACCGCGGCGCTATGCCCTTGCAGCAAGGCTAATCCATGCACCCAGCTGCTATGCTCAGAGAGCGTCTGTACGCAGCGAGCCGGCTCGCTCGGCTGCCTCTGCCAGAGCCGAATCGTCCCAGCGAAGTCGCCACTGGCGAGCAGGTGCCCATCGGGGCTCCAGGCCAGCGCGATGACCGGGTCGGGATGCGGCACCTCCTGGAGGAGGGTGCCCAGCTTCGGGTCCCAGAGCCGGACGGTGCCATCAAGTCCCCCACTGGCGAGCAGGCTGCCATCGGGGGAGAGAGCCAGACAGGTGATCCCCTTCGTCTGCCAACTCGACCAGAGCAAGGCCCCACTGGCCACGTCCCACAGCTTGACGCTGCCATCAGAGCTCCCGCTCGCGAGCGTGCGTTCGTCCGGGCTGAAGGCGAGGCCCCAGACACTGTCCGTGTGGGCCCGCCAGCCCAGGTGCAGGGTCTGGCCTGCCTCATGCCATACGCGCACTTCTCCCCGTTGGTTAGCTGCAGCCCAGTACTGCCCGCTACAGCTGATGGCGACCGCTGCGATGACATCAAAGGTCTCGCTAAAGACGCACTCCCGCATGAGCGCTCCGGACAGATTGGCCTCTTGCATCTCGACGCCTTGCAGATACGCGCCGCGCAGAGCCAGATGCGACAGGTCCAGCCCACGCAGATCCCCGCGCAGTAGCCGCAGCAGCGCCACCAGGGTGGCCGGGCCATAGCCCTGGGCCTCCTCGGCCCGCTCACGCACCTCGTCGAGCACCACACGCAACTGCCCCTCCACGTCGGCTCGCCCATGGGAGACGTGCCCCAGGCTCGCCAACAGCGGAGCGAGCAGCCGCTGCTGGGTCTGCCGCACGTATTCCCTGGCCTGGGCCTGCTCCAGTCCATGCTGGATGAGGAGCGAGAGCCGCCCCTGCTGGATCTCGCCGACCACCCGCTCGACCAGGTGCGCGGTCACATACTCCAGCACCACCGATTGCAGCGTCAAGCTGCCCGGTCGTTGCCCGCGCTCGATCAGGGAGCGTCGGCGCAGCCCGTCCACAGCTTCCAGCACCTGCACGCGTGGCAGGGGGCATGACCAACACCGCCAGCAGTTCCTCGAGGGTCACTGGCTCGCGCATAATCGCCAGCCAGGAAAGGACCATCTGCTCCAGAGCCGAGAGCCGGGCGAACTGCTCATCGAGCAGGTCGGCGATGTTGCCAAAAACCACCATGCCCTCTTGGAGAAACGGGCCGATCGCGCCCCCGAAGAGATCGGCGATGGTCTCCGCCACGATATTCAAGGCCAGTGGATTGCCCATGTACGCTTCGACGAGGCGTGCCTGCTCCTCTGGGGAGCCGACCAGCTCGTGCTCGGCCAGCAACTGCTCGCAGGCCGCGGCCTCCAAGCCGACCAGGCGCAACACGCGCACCGGGCTGCGGCTGCCCTCCAGCGCTCGCAGCTCAGCGGGTTTCTCCCGGCTGGTGAGCAGCAGGCAGCTCGAGTGCCCCGTTTCGCCCACCCGCCGCCGCAGCCGTGCGTATCCCTCGTAGCCCGGACGCAGATGGCCCCGCACCTCGCCCTCCTCCAGCAGGGTTTCCAGGTTATCGAGCACCAGTAGCACCCGTTGCTCTCTCAAGTGCTTTAGCAGGAGGCTGAGGCAGTGTTCGAGGTCAGCAGGCGCGAGATGCAGGGGCTGTGGGGCCGGCACCTTCAGGCAGTCCTCGACGAGCGTTTCGCAAGCCGGGGCATCGCGCAGCGAGCGAAAGATCACGGCCTGGAAGTGGACGGCCATCCGACGCATGGCACTGACCACCAGCGCCGATTTGCCAATGCCGCCCATGCCCAGCACGCTCACCACTCGACAGCCCTCCTGGAGCACCCAATGGCTCAGCAGAGCCAGCTCCTGCTCGCGGCCATAGAAGCTGGGTACGTCCAACGCATCACCCCAATCGACCCGTGGCCCCCCAGCAGGAGGAGCGAAGACGGGTACAGGACTACGCCGCTCTTCGACTGGCCGTGGCGCTGGGGGAGAAGGCGGCTGCGAGAGCAGGGCCGAGAGCCAGGACTCATCGAGGCGCACCTTCTGGTGCGCCGCCTTCCAGAAAGCACGGATCTCCTCTTCCTCGCGCCCGGCTGCAAAGGCCTGCTGCCCGACGGCCAGGGCTAGCAACGCTTTGAGGTGTTCGGCTTTGGGATAACTGCTGCCGAGCTCCCACTCTCCGACCGCCCGCCGGGAGACGCCCAGTCGGTCGGCCAGTTCTGCCTGCGTCAGTCCTAGCTTAGTGCGCAACGTCAGCATGCTCTGACCAAAGGCATAGTCGCGCTCACCGTAGGAGGATCGCTTCATGCGCGCGCTCCTTTCCGCTTGACCCACCCGAGCGAAACCAGGCATGAGAAGTGATGGGAAGTGACATACTATCTAATGGACGCTGACTTCCCCGGGTGTTCCACGTCTACTCCTAGCTGTTGGATGCGCTCCAGGCGGGTCCACGCCCGTGGGGTGAGAGGAGCACGACACCAGACCTCCTCTCACCCTGCCAACCTCGTCCCTCTATGAGAGCAGATTTGCTGACGGATGGCGAGGATCTTGCAGACGATTTCCCCTGCTCAGAGAAGCGGGAGCAGATGTCTGGACATCCTTTCTCACCTGCCCATCTTCGTGACGTCTCAGCAGTCCTCATCACGCTCCTTTCCTGCTCCACTAGAGCTACCAAGCCGCCGCGGCGCCTGTGGTGGCCTGAGCCAGAGGGGCAAAACCATGCGAAGTGATGGGAAGTCAGATGCTATCTGCTGGCGGGTGACTACTCCAGCAGGTCCTGCTAGACTCTTGTGTAGGGAAGAGGAGGACTCATTGAGCAATGGATTGTGGAACTTCTTCTCACTCGGATGGGAAGCAGACCAGCGGCTTCCCATCCATCCGGTCGGCAGAAATGAGAGAGTCAGAGACAGCAGAAAGACGCTCGCGTGGCAAAGCCGAGTGTCGCTCCCGGGCGAGTCTGAGCTCCCCTCCCTCTGTGGCCGAGATGCCGCTTGCTCTCCGGCACCTGCCAACCGGATCCCAA
>WNFX01007543.1_pt1 | contig 14914 bp, 14 predicted proteins | sample 5400111 | NCBI WGS metagenome assembly WNFX01 (sample SAMN13153363, study PRJNA577476) | soil metagenome | isolation source: 40 cm soil or saprolite under grassland replicate 1 | place: USA:California | collected 2016-06-15 | reverse complement strand
GTCATCCCGCCGACGCGGCTCGACGACGCTACCCTCGACCTCCTCACCAAGCGGATGCGGAATCCGGACGAGCGGCGCGGCGACCTGCGAGCACAACTGGCAGCGAACCGGCTCGCGACACGCCGGATCGAGGAGCTTTGCGCTCGCCGGGGGCGCGACCTCGTCGTGGCGGCGATGAGCGAGCTCCACGCCTATGCGGAGCGGCGGGTTCGGGCTGCGATCGCGGCGCTCCCGGACGGACGGTACGAGGCCCGCGATGTCCTCGAAGCGGAAGCAAGTGAGCTCGAATTGCACGCGACGGTGACGATCGACGGCGACGAGCTCGAGATCGACTTCGCCGGCACTGCCCCTCAGCACGAGGGCAACCTGAACTGCCCGCTCGCCGTCACGCGGTCGGCGTGCTACTTCGTCGTCCGCTGCCTGACCGATCCCGACGCGCCTGCCTCGGGCGGTGCCTTCGCGCCGGTGACCGTTCGCGCCCCCGAGGGCTCGCTCGTCAACGCGCGGGCTCCCGCTGCCGTCGCCGCTGGAAACGTCGAAACCTCGAGCCGGATCGCTGACGTCGTCTTCCTCGCCTTCGGCCAGGCGATCCACGTGCCCGCGCAGGGCCAGGGAACAATGAACAACGTCACGCTCGGCAACGACCGCTTTACGTACTACGAGACGATCGGCGGCGGCCAGGGCTCCTGTCCGGACGCCGACGGCCCCTCCGCCGTGCATGTCGCGATGTCGAACACGCTCTCGACGCCGGCCGAAGCGCTCGAGCTCGCCTATCCGCTGAGGGTCGAGCGCCACGCCCTGCGGCTCGGCTCCGGGGGAGCGGGCCGCCATCGAGGCGGCGATGGCGTCGTCCGCGAGCTTCGGGCCCTCGAAGGTTGCCGTCTCTCGATCCTCAGCGAACGGCGCCGGCGCGCTCCGCAAGGGCGAGAGGGCGGCGAGCCGGGCCAGCAGGGCCGGAACCTGCTGAACGGCCAAGAGCTGCCGTCGAAGACGACCCGCGACCTCGGGCCGGGCGACGTCGTTCGGATCGAGACTCCCGGAGGCGGTGGTTACGGCACTGAATCTGCCACCTGACCGAGCTACACTTGGCGCGGTATGTGGGAGCTGATCTTCATGATGCTGATCCTGAAGATCCCGATCGTCTACCTCTGCCTCGTCATCTACTGGGCCGTGAGGGCCGAGCCGAAGCCGCCGGAGCCGGCGCTGCTACCGGTGGTGCCCGAGATCGGGCCCCACGAGCCGCCCGCCTGGGTGGCACGCCGCCGACCGCCCCGACGGCCCGGCCGTGGTGGACCTCACACGCCGCCGCGTGGGCGCACCAGGAAGGCGCGCGCTCGCTCGTGAGCGCACAGGCGCGCGCGGGAGACCGACCGGCCGAAACGGTTGCCGGCGTGCTCGCAACGCTCGCGATCTTCGGCAGCTTGCTCGCCCTCGACTACCGGCCGATAAGGATCACGCCGTTCACGATCCTGATCTCGCTGATCGCCGCTGGAATCGGCGGCCGTCACCAGCGGCTTGCGGCTGCTGCGCTCGCGATCTCTGGCTTGTGCTTCATCGTGGGGACCTTCTTCGCGATCATCACGAACCACCCGATTTTCTGAGAGCGGCCTCCAGCAGGAGGCCCAAGCGTCGTCCTCGCCGTGTCGGCAGGAATCGCCCACCCAGTCTGTACGGACTCCCGCCCGGTTCAAACGCGCCCGGGAAGAGATCCACACGACGACTGTCGGGGCTGAAGGACGCTTCCCCAAACCCATAAGGCGTCGACTCGGCGACGCCGCTGAAAGGCCGCGCGAGCTCTGCCCGTGCGGCCGTATAAACCCGGTCTAGTCGCTGATCGGGGAGCGTGCTGCCGCCCCGGAAGGAGGTACCACTGCTACAACAAAGGATGGTGTCTATGCCTGACGTCGACGCCGTCAATTCTGGTTACGCACGGGTCCTGCTCGAGGAGTACCTCGAGAATCCCGAGGCGGTCCCGTCCGAGTGGCGCGCGCTCTTCGAGAGCGGCGACGGCGACCTGCTCGAGGCTCTTCCCGGGCTCGCGCGGCTGTTGGACAACCTGCGCGAGACCAACGGACACGCGGCGCCCCCACCGGTCGCTATCGCCGAGGTGGCGGCCGCTCCGCCCGACGACGTCCTGCTCGGAGGCGTCGCGGCCGCGATGTCGCTCGTCAAGGCACTGCGGATGCACGGCCATCTCGCCGCGCAGCTCGATCCGCTCGGAAGCGAGCCGGTCGGCGATCCCGCGCTCGAGCCGGAGCGCCTCCAGCCGAAGCTGACTCCGGAGCTACAAGCCCGCATTCCCGCAAGCGTGCTCCGCGTCCACACGCCCGGCGAGACCCTCGCCGAGGTCCTGCCGAAGCTCCAGGAGACCTACTCCAGCACCAGCGCCTACGAGATCGAGCATATCTCCGACCACGAGCAGAGGATCTGGCTACGCGAGGCGATCGAGTCGGGCCGGTACCGCCGCGCGCTCACACCGGAAGAGAAGAAACGATTGCTGGTGCGCCTGTCCGAGGTCGAGGGCCTGGAGCACTACCTCCGCCGCGTCTTCCTCGGCCAGAAGCAGTTCTCAGTGGAGGGCCTCGACACGATGATCCCGATGCTGGACGAGGCGATCGACCTTGCAGCCGAGGGCGGGGCCCACGAGGTCGTGATCGGCATGGCGCACCGCGGTCGCCTGAACGTGCTCGCGCACGTGATCGTCCGCCCGTACGAGACGATCCTGCGCGAGTTCGAGGGCGAGCGGACGATCGAAGCCGTCACCGCCTATCCCGAGGGCGGTACCGGCGACGTCAAGTACCACCTCGGCGCCGAGGGAATTCGCTCGACACCGTCAGGCGATCTGACGGTCACGCTGGCGGCGAATCCCAGCCACCTCGAGGCCGTCGACCCTGTCGTCGAGGGTCGAACCCGCGCCGAGCAGACCGACCGCTCGACGCGCGAGGGCCTCCGTGAAAGTTCCCGCGCGCTGCCGGTGCTGATCCACGGCGATGCCGCCTTCCCGGCTCAGGGAATCGTCGCCGAGACGCTCAACCTCGCCGAGCTGGAGGGTTACTCGACGGGCGGAACGTTGCACCTGATCGCGAACAACCAGATCGGCTTCACCACGGATCCGGTCGACGGCCGCTCGACGCGTTATTCGAGCGACCTCGCGAAGGGCTTCGACTTCCCGATCATCCATGTCAACGCCGACGACGCCGAGGCCTGTATCGGCGCGATACGGCTGGGGATGGCCTATCGCCGGCGGTTCGAGAACGACGTCGTCATCGACCTCGTCGGGTACCGGCGCCACGGCCACAACGAGCAGGACGAGGCCGCCTACACCCAGCCCCTGATGGCCGCGCGGATCGCCCAGCAGCCGAAGGTGCGCGACCAGTACGCGGCGAAACTGGTCGCAGAGGGCGTGCTCTCGGAGGCGGATGCGGACGCGCTTGCGCACGAGGTCGAGACAAGGCTGAAGGAGGCACATCAGCGTCTGAAGGAGTCGCTTGGCCAGGCCGCAGTCGCGAGCGAGGGGCGAATCCCCTACTCCAGCGGGTCAGAGGTGATCACGGGCGTCGCGTCCGACTGGCTGCGCCAGCTCGACCAGGCGCTCGTCACCGTGCCCGAAGGCTTCACGATCCATCCGAAGCTCAAGAAGCAGCTCGACCGCCGCCCGCAGGCGCTCGACCAGGGCGGGATCGACTGGGGTCAGGCCGAGTCGCTCGCATTCGCGAGCCTGCTCGTCGAAGGGATCCCGATTCGCTTGACCGGCCAGGACACCGAGCGCGGAACCTTCTCCCACCGCCACGACGTCCTTCACGACGTCGAAACCGGAGAGACCTACACGCCGATCCAGCACCTCGAGGACGCGCAGGCCTCCTTCGAGCTCTACAACTCTCCGCTCTCCGAGGCGGCAGCGGTGGGGTTCGAGTACGGCTACTCGGTCGCCGCGCCGGAAACACTCGTCCTCTGGGAGGCGCAGTTCGGCGACTTCGTCAACAACGCGCAGGGGATCATCGACCAGTTCATCGTTGCCGGGCTGTCCAAGTGGGGGCAGACCTCACGGCTGACGCTGCTTCTGCCCCATGGCTACGAGGGCAACGGGCCGGAGCACTCGAGTGCACGGCTGGAGCGCTTCCTCCAGCTCGCCGCGCAGGAGAACATCCGGATCGCCAATCCGACGACGGCGGCGCAGTACTTCCACCTCGTCCGCCGGCAGGCGCTCGATCCAGCTGCGCGGCCGCTCGTCGTTATGACGCCGAAGGGCCTCCTGCGGCTGAAGCAGGCGTCGTCGACGCTGGTCGGGCTCGCTCAAGGCTCGTTCCGGCCGGTGCTCGACGACGCGAGCGCCGACAAGGAACAGGTGCGCCGGCTCGTCCTCTGCTCGGGAAAGATCTACTACGACCTCGCCGGGCACGAGTTGCGCGAGAGTGCGAAGCACGTCGCGATCGCCCGGATCGAGCAGCTCTACCCGTTCCCGGTCGAAGAGAAGGCCGCGCTCGTAGCCTCGTATCCGAATCTCGCGGAGGTCGTTTGGGCGCAGGAGGAGCCCCAGAACATGGGGCCGTGGCGCGCGCTCCGGCACCGGCTGGAGGAGAAGCTTCCCGAGGGCGTCAAGCTCGGTTACGTCGGCCGTCCCTGGCGCGCGAGTCCCAGTGAGGGGTACCCGACCGCTCACCTGCGCGAGCAAGACCGGATCGTCCGGGAAGCGCTAGCCTAGTAGGAGGGTTTGGAGTCTGTGCCCCCAGGCCGCGCTGCTCGCCACCGGCTCCGCCCTGGTTTCGCAGTCGCGCCAATAGCTTTGGCTATTGACGCTCCCTGCGTCCTCCCCACGGAACGAGCATCGCGCCCTGGCGACGAGCGCCATTCCGCCAAACCCTCCTAGCGGCGCCGCTTGCGGTACTCGACCGCGCGCTTGGCGATCTTGGGGCCGTGCTTGCGCGCCAACATCAGGAGGATCACACGCTGTCGGGGCGGAATACGCCGCCAGATATCCCAGGCGGTCAGCACGAGGCCGAGCGCTCCGGCACGTCGTGTGAGCAGGCGCGTCAATCGCAGCACGGGCGGCATCGTAGCGGCGAAACGGGTCGCTGCAATCGACACGTTCGAATCGACCCACAGTTGCTTCGTCGGTCGGGCACGCTAGAATCCGGCGCTGTTCGGGGGAACGGCCCTCAATCGCCCAGAGGAGGAATATGGCTGTAGACACGACCTCGCTGTTTTCTCAAGTGATCCAGGATCACCTCGATCTGAAGGAGCGGAACTCGGAGCTCGACGAAGAGCTGCCGCTCGACCGCTATAAGAACGAGGATCCGTTCGACAACCATCCGCTGTTCAAGACCGAGGAGCAGGCCCGCATCGAGGACACGATGGACGGCACGGAGCCGGCCATCCCGGCGGAGCCGACTATCGCCCTCAAGTGGCCCGGTGAAGACGATCTGGAGGAGCCGGCGGCTGTCGAAGCACACGACGGCCTGTGGACTCGCTCTCGCGACTTCGACTGGGGCGACTAGTTCGCGGAAATTCTGCCGATTTTGCGCGAATCTGGCTTGTACCTTCGCTTCGCTCGGTAGAGGCTTGTTTGGCACAGCTGCCTGCGGGTAGCCCCGCGGGAACCTTCCCCTCACGCAAGGAGACTGATTGATGCCGCGATTTGCCCTCGGAGGAGCCATCGGAGCTGCGCTTGCCTACTTCTTCGATCCCGACAACGGCCGCAAGCGCCGCAAGGAAGCGATCAAACGGACAGCCAAGGCGTTCCGTCAGACCGGCCGGAAGGGGCACGCCGTCGGCGCGAAAGCCCAGGGCTTCAAGGAGAAGGCAACGCATCGTGGGGAGGAGGAGAAGCCGCAGCCGGACGATGTGACGCTGGCGCGCAAGGTCGAGAGCGAGATCTTCCGCGACGCCGACGTGCCGAAGGGGCAGATCAACGTCAACGTCGAAGACGGCGTCGTCTACTTGCGCGGCGAGCTCGAGCTGCCCAACCTGATCGAGGACCTCGGCGCCCAGGCGCGCAAGGTTCAGGGTGTGCGCGGGGTCGAGAACCTGCTGCACGTTCCTGGCGAGGAGGCGCCGACGAAGGCCCAGTAAGGGGGCCTGGTCCCACCTATCTGAGCTGCAGCGGCAAGGTCAAACTTTTAGCCACAAGCAGCACATCGTTGTGTCGCGCGGCCGAGCGTGCTGATAATCGGCGCTGAGTAGTGGCTATCCAGGAACAAGCTGCGGCGGGGGCAGGCGTGGCCGCAGGCGTGGACGCACCGGATGTGCGGCTCGTCGGCGTCCGCAAGACCTACGGCGACGTGGTCGCCGTCAACGGCGTTGACCTCGAGATCGGGACCGGGGAGTTCTTCACCCTGCTCGGGCCCTCGGGCTCGGGCAAGACGACGACGCTGCGCCTGATCGCCGGCTTCGAGCGGCCCGACGAAGGGCGAATCGAGCTCGCCGGGCGCGACGTCACCGGCCAGCCGCCGTATGCCCGTGACGTCAACACGGTGTTCCAGGACTACGCGCTGTTTCCGCACATGACAGTCGGCGAGAACGTCGAGTACGGCCTGCGTGTGCGAGGCGTCCCGCGCCGCGAGCGAAGACTGCGCGTCGAAGAGATCCTCAAGGTGGTCCAGCTCCCTGGCCTCGGCGACCGCAAGCCGGTCCAGCTCTCCGGCGGGCAGCGCCAGCGCGTCGCGCTTGCGCGAGCGCTTGTGAATCGCCCGCAGGTGCTACTCCTCGACGAGCCGCTCGGCGCCCTCGATCTGAAGCTTCGCCAGGAGATGCAGATCGAGCTGAAACGAATCCAGCGAGCCGTTCGCGAAGTCGGGATCACTTTCGTGTATGTCACGCACGATCAGGAGGAGGCGCTGACGATGAGCGACCGCCTCGCAGTCTTCAACGAAGGCAAGATCGAGCAGGTCGGCACGCCGGCGGCGGTCTACGAACGTCCCGAGAATGCTTTCGTCGCCGGCTTCGTCGGAGCCTCGAACGTTCTCCAGCGCTCGGGCCGCACGTTCACCGTCCGGCCGGAGAAGATCCGGATGACCGACGACGGCGGCGAGCTCGTCGTCGTCCGCCAGAACCTCGAGACGTCCTCGACAGAGGCGCTGGACGCCCGTGGTCGCCGGGTGCTCCTCGAATGGCGTCCTGAGCACGCGATCGAGACGAAACCCCAACGGGAGGAGCAGCATGAGTCGAGCTAGAAGGCGCTACCCGGCGTGGGCGGTCTTCGCCCTGCTGACCGGAGCGCTCGCCGTGGCCGCTGCAGGCTGCGGCGGCAGCAGCAGCAAGTCGTCGAAGAGCACGTCGACGAGTAGTGGGCCGTCCTCGATCGGCAAGGGCGAGGGCGCGCTCAACCTGATCGAGTGGCCTTACTACTCGGACCCGAAGTTCGCGAACAAGTTCGAGCAGCAGACCGGTTGCAAGATCCACCGCAAGGACGCCGGTTCCTCGAACCAGATGGTTGCCCTGATGCGCGCCGGCGGTGGCGGCGGTGGTGGGCAGTGGGATCTCGTCTCGGCCTCGGGCGACGCGAGCTTGCGCCTGATCAGAGGCGGCGACGTCCAGCAGGTGAACGTCGGGCTGATCCCGAGCTGGAACGACTTCCTCCCGATCTTCAAGTCGCCGGCGCACAACACGGTCGACGGGAAGCACTACGGCGTTTCCCTGCAGTGGGGACCGAACGTGCTGCTCTACAACACGACCAAGGAATACCCGGGCCCGACGAGCTGGGCGGCGCTCTACGACCCGAAGTACAAGGGCCAGATCACGATCCCGAACAACCCGATTCAGATCGCCGACGCGGCCTTCTACCTGATGCACTCGCAACCTGCTCTCGGGATCACAGATCCCTACGAGCTGAACAAGAAGCAGTTCGACGCGACGATCTCCGCGCTCAAAGCGCAGCGCAAGCTCGTCAAGCTCTATTGGAACTACGACACGGACGGCCGTGCCGCGTTCGCGAACGGCGACGTCTCGCTCGGCGCAATCTGGCCGGTGGACACGCTCGCCCTGCAGGCGAAGAAGGTGCCCGTCAAGGAGGTCATCCCGTCCGTCGGCGCCACCGGTTGGGCCGACACGTGGATGCTGGCCAAGAAGGCTCCGCACCCGAACTGCGCCTACCTGTGGATGAAGTACGTGACCCAGCCCCAGCCCGAGGCTCAGCAGGCGCTGATCTTCGGCGAGACGCCCGTCAACCCGAAGGCGTGCCCGTTCATGAACAAGATCGAGGCCGGCTCGTGCGCCAAGTACCACTTGAACGAGCCGCTCAAGTGGTACAACACGATCAAGTTCTGGAAGACGCCGATCGCCGACTGCGGCAACGGCAAGAACGACTGCATGGACTACAACGCGTGGCAGACGGCTTGGACGCAGGTCACGGGGTAGCGCGTGACTGAGCTGGCCGAGGTGGGCGCCCTGCGGGGCGCCCGCCTCCGTCTGTCAGCTGCTCTCTGGCGACGACCCTGGTTGAAGCTGTCGCTGCTTCTCGCAGCCCCGGTGCTCGCGTTCGCGGTCGTCTACCTCGGTGCGCTCGCGTCTCTCTTCGTCTCGGCGTTCTGGGAAGTCGACGCGTTCACCGCGGCGGTCATCCACACCTGGAGCCTCGACAACTTCCGGAGACTCTGGGACGACCACACCTACTGGCGGATCACGGGCCGGACGATCGGCCTCGCCTCGGCCGTGACCCTCACCGACGCCCTGCTCGCCTTCCCGCTTGCGTACTTCATGGCACGCCTCGCCTCCGGACGGGCCAGAGCGACGCTCTTCGTCCTCGTCTTGCTGCCGCTCTGGTCGAGCTACCTCGTCCGGATCTACGCCTGGCGGACGATTCTTGCCAAGAACGGTGCACTGAACTGGGTCCTGAATGGGCTTGGCTTGCCGGACGCCGGTCTCGCGTACACGAACACGGCGATGTGGATCGTCTTCTCGTACGTGTGGCTGCCGTTCATGATCCTGCCGGTCTATGCCGCGCTAGAGCGGATTCCCGAGAGCTACCTCGAGGCCTCGCAGGACCTCGGCGCGAAGAGGTGGCGGACGCTGCGCTCCGTGATCCTGCCGCTCGCGCTTCCCGGTTTGGTCGCCGGCTCGATCTTCACCTTCTCGCTGACCCTCGGCGACTTCATCACCCCGGCGCTCGTGGGCGGTGCCGGTTCGAGCTTCATCGGCAACATCGTCGAGGAGCAGGTCGGCCTGCCGAACGTGCCCTTCGCCGCGGCGTTCGCGACGGTGCCGGTGATCGTGATGGCCGTCTACCTGGTCATCGCCCGCCGGCTGGGGGCGTTCGAGGCCGTTTAGTGGCCGCCTCGGCAACATCCTCCATGCCTCTGGCGCGCGATCACGCGGCGCCGGGCGGCGTCCTCAGTCGTGCCCGTATCTCGGATACGGGCACTCCCTGCGTCCTTCCCCGGCTTGGTGCTCGCGCCCCAGAGACGTGGCAATGTCACCGAGGCGGCCACTGATGACCGACACGCGAGGAACCCGCATCGGGCTCGGCGTCGCGGCGGCGCTGGTGATCGCCTTCCTCTGGCTGCCGCTGCTTCTCATCATGGTCTACGCCTTCAACAGCTCGACCATCCAGAGCTGGCCGATCTCGGGCTTCACCTTCCACTGGTTCCACGAGGCCTGGCACGATCCCGAGGCGCGCAGCTCGCTCTGGCTCTCGCTCAGGGTGGGGCTCTTGGCAACTGCGATCGCGCTCGTGATCGGCACGGCCGCCGCCGCCGCCATCTACCGCTTCCGCTTCTTCGGGCGCGAGGCGGTCTCGTTCCTGCTGCTGCTGCCGATCGCGCTGCCCGGGATCATCACGGGCATGGCGCTGAACTCGTTCTTCACCTTCGGCGGAGTGCAGTTCTCGAAGTGGACGATCATCGCCGGACACGCGACCTTCTGCGTGGTGATCGTCTACAACAACGTGCTCGCGCGTCTGCGGCGGAGCTCGCCGTCCCTGATCGAGGCGTCGATGGACCTCGGCGCCGACGGCTGGCAGACGTTTCGCTGGGTGATCTGGCCGGTCCTGTCGACCGCGCTCGTGGCCGGCGGGCTGCTGGCCTTCGCGCTCTCGTTCGACGAGGTGATCGTCACGACGTTCACTGCGGGCGCGCAGACGACGCTGCCGATCTACATCCTCGACCACATCCAGCGCGGCCAGGATCTGCCTGTCGTGAACGCGATCGTCTTCGTCGTCATCCTTGTCACGGTCATCCCGGTGACGATTGCCCAGCGCCTGACCGGCGACACGGGCGTGCTTCGGCGCGGCGCCGCGCCAACGAAGGTGTAGGTTTGAACGCGGTCAGCGAAGGAGGACAACCATGAGCGTCACGGTCTCGAGCTACAAGAACATCGTCGGCGGCGACTGGGTCGATTCCGCCTCCGGCGAGACGATGGAGGTACTGAATCCGGCGACAGGCGAGACGATCGCCGAGGTTCCCCGCGGCACCGAGGAGGACGCCGGCCGCGCAGTCGAGGCGGCGAAGCAGGCCCTGCCAGACTGGCTCGACACGACGCCCGGCGAGCGCGCAGAAGCTCTGCTCAAGCTCGCCGACCTGCTCGACGAGCACAGCGAGGAGCTGGCCGAGCTCGAGTCGCAGAACGTCGGCAAGCCGCTACCGGCCGCCCGCGACGAGATGCCCGTCTCCTCCGACAACATTCGCTTCTTCGCAGGGGCTGCGCGGCTGCTCGAAGGCAAGGCCTCAGGCGAGTACATGCGCGGCTACACCTCGATGCTGAGGCGGGAGCCGCTTGGCGTTGTGGCAGGGATCACGCCGTGGAACTACCCGCTGATGATGGCCGTGTGGAAGTTCTCGCCGGCCCTCGCCGCTGGTAACACGCAGGTGCTGAAGCCGGCCGAGCAGACGCCGCTGACCACCTTGCGCTTCTTCCAGCTTGCAATGGAGGCGGAGATCCTGCCGCCCGGAGTCCTCAACGTGATCACCGGCGACGGCGTTCCTGTCGGCGAGGCGATCGTCAAGCATCCCGACGTACGCCTTGTCTCGCTCACCGGCGACGTCGCGACCGGCAAGATCATTGCCCGTACCGCCGCGGACACGCTGAAGCGCGTCCACCTGGAGCTTGGCGGCAAGGCCCCGGTGGTCGTCTTCGACGACGCCGACCCGGCCGCCGTCGCCGAGGGGATCAAGATCGCCGGCTACTGGAACTCGGGGCAGGACTGCACCGCCGCCTCGCGAGTGGTCGCCGGGCCGAAGATCTACGACAGGCTGCTCGAGGAACTCGTCCCGGCGGTCGAATCGATCGCGGTCGGCGATCCGGCCGCGAGCGAGGAGCTGGACATGGGCCCGGTGATCTCGAAGGACCAGCAGGAGCGGGTCTTCGGATTCCTCGAGCGCGCGAAAGGCGCCACCGTTCTGACCGGAGGCGAGTCGAACGGCAGCCGCGGATTCTTCGTCAAGCCGACCGTGATCACCGACGTCGGGCAGGAGGATGAGATCGTCCAGCGCGAGGTCTTCGGCCCCGTCGTGACCGTGCAGCGCTTCGCCGACGACGACCAGGCGATCGCCTGGGCGAACGACGTCGACTACGGTCTCGCAGCGTCGGTGTGGACGCGTGACGTCGGCCGGGCACTCAACGCCGCGCGCAAGCTCCAGTTCGGGACGGTCTGGATCAACGACCACATTCCGCTGGTCAGCGAGATGCCGCACGGCGGCTACAAGCAGTCCGGCTACGGCAAGGACCTGAGCGCCTACTCGCTCGAGGACTACACGAACATCAAGCACGTCATGGCCAAGATCGACTAGAAGCTTCGGGGCCGGTCCCGGGGGTCTGACCCCGGGACCGGCCCTGTTTGGCCTCGTAACTACGCCTTCTTCAGGTCGGCGAGGATCTCGCCCGCGGCGCGGACGCCCTCGGAGGCGCCGCCCTCCATGAAGCCCTGGAAGTCCTGCGAGCAATGCTCGCCGGCGAAGTGGATGTTTCCCTGCCGCTTCTTCTCGTAGCCGCTGAAGCCGGTGTACTGGCCGTGCTTCCAATACGAATAGGAGCAGAGGAAGTTCGGGTCGGTAAACGGTGTCGACAACATCGCCTTTTTATTCCACTGATTGCTGATACCAGGGAAGATCGGTTCCATCTGCGTCAGCAATTGCTGTGCGAACGTCGTGACCTGGGAGTTCGTGTCAGTCGTCGTGTACGGGTTCGACTGCGCCATTGACTTCGCCACGTTGGCCCCCGGGTACTCGACGAAGATGCCCGTCGCGCCTGCTTGTCCACGCGTAACGTCCCAGCCGCTCTGGAAGGGCTGGTCGGTGTAGATCGAACCCGTGCTGCCGTCGCTGTTCCAGATCCGCGAGTTGAACTGAACGTTCAGCTTCGCGTTGATCCCTGACCCGAGTTGCGCGATCGCTGTCTGCTTGAGCTTATCGAACCCTGCCCTGCGATAGTCGAGTGTTCGCAGGACGGAGAAGCTCATGCAGAGGATGACCTCGTCGGCGATGACCGTCGTCGACGGTCCTCTTCTGGTGTCGAACGTCATCGTGATCGTTCCGTCCAAGTTCGTCTTGATCGAGGTCATCCTGTTGTTGAGGTGAATGCTCTCGCTCGGGAGCGCGCTCGCGATCGCCTGCGGCAAAAGCGTGTTGCCGCCGACGATGTGGTAGCGCTCGTCGGACTTGCCGTAGATCGAGAAGTTGCCCGGCTTTGAGTTGTACCCGAGCAAGTAGATGAGGTTCAGCGCCGCCTGGTCTGTCGTTTCGGCGCCGTATTCCTCGTTGTACGCGTTGTCGAGCAGGGTCCCCAGTTGGGAGTCGTGACCGCCGGGAACGTAGTTCTCGATCCAGTCGTACACGGTCATGTTGTCGAAGAACTTGCCGGCTGCGGTCGACAGGTTGTAGAGGGTCGGGTAGCTCGTCGCCTGCACCTGTCCCTGCAGCGTGTTGTGGACCGGCTGGAAATCCTGGTCCGCTCGATCCTTCGGGTACGGGGCGCCAAAGATGTAGTAGGTGTCCTCCGTCCCGTTCGGCTGCGCGCCGAGCAGGTCGACGGTCGCGAGGCCGAAGCGCTGAGCAAGCTGCAAGATCGTCTTGTGATTCGAGTCGATCAGCTCCCCGCAGAGCTCGGCCTGCTGGCCGTTTGCCCAGAACGTGCGACCGAACTCGGTCCAGTCCGAGTGCATGCGGCCGCCCAGTCGGCCTGAGGACTCGTAGATCTCCGAAGAAACCCCCTTGTCCTTCAGCGTGAGCGCCGCGGTGAGGCCGGCGATACCCCCGCCGACGATGACGATCCGCGGTCCGCTCGCGGCGAGTGCCCTGCTCGCCAAAGCCGCGGGCCCGCCCAAGGCGACGGCCGCGCCCACGGCGCCTGAGCGTTTCAGGAACTCGCCTCGCGAATAGGAGCGCTGGCGCGCTCCCGCCTGCCGCTCTCGCAGCTCGGTCGGTGTGATCTCGAGCCGAGCCGCAGCCTGGTGCTCCAGCGCGAGCCTTTGCAGCGAGCGCAGCAACGGTGTCCGTGCCATGCGCCTCTCCTCTCGACGAATGCCGAACGAATCCAATATCGCGCCGCCGATCTTAAAGCGTGAACGGCTCTCGATTGACGCGATGCGAGGCGATCAGGGAGAATCGCTACGCATTGCGCGGTCAGGACAATCGCGGCGCCGTTGGGCCGGCCCAGGGGCTCGACAGTGTCGACCAGAGCATCATCGAGGCGCTGCAGAAGAACGGGCGCGAATCGTTCCGTCGCATCGCCGCCGGGATCGGGGTCTCCGAGGCCACGGTCCGCGCGCGGTACTCGCGTCTCTGCGACCAGAACATCCTGCAGGTCACCGGCGTTACGAACCCGCTCGAGCTCGGCTTCGACGCGCAGGCGATGGTCGGCATACGTACCGCCGGTGCGCCGGAGCCGGTCGCCGACGAGATCGCCAAGTGGGAAGAGGCGGGATATGTGGTGGTCACGGCAGGCCAGTACGACATCCTCGTCGAGCTTGTCTGCACGGATCGGCGCCAGCTGCTCGAGCTGACGAACAAGATCCGCTCGCTCGCAGGCGTCGCATCGACCGAGAGCTTCCTTTACCTGGCGCTCTGGAAGCAGCTCTACGACTGGGGCGCGCGGGTGGAGAACGGCCGCGCCGTCGCGCCGAGCGTTCGCTGATGGCAGTAGGGCAGCATCTTCGGGACTCGCCAGAGCAGGCGGCCGAGCCGTCCCGCACACCCGACGTCCGCCTCGAGCGTGTGACGAAGCGCTTCGACGACGTCGTCGCGGTCGATGACCTCTCCCTGGAGATCCCGCGCGGGAGCTTCTTCGCGCTGCTCGGCCCGTCAGGCTGCGGCAAGACGACGACGCTGCGGATGATCGGCGGCTTCGAGGAGCCAACTGCCGGCGCCATCTATCTCGGCGACCACGAGGTCAGCGGCACGCCGCCGTACAAACGCGACGTGAACACGGTGTTCCAGAGCTACGCGCTCTTCCCGCACCTGTCGATCTTCGAGAACGTCGCGTTCGGCCTACGGCGAAAGGGTGCGCGGGGAACGAACCTCGCCGGCAAGGTCGAGGAGATGCTCGATCTCGTCCAGCTGAAGGGCTACGGCAAGCGCAAGCCGCGCCAGCTCTCGGGCGGCCAGCAGCAGCGTGTCGCACTCGCCCGCGCGCTCGTCAACAGCCCACGCGTCCTGCTCCTCGACGAGCCCCTTGGCGCGCTCGACCTGAAGCTGCGCAAGGAGATGCAGCTCTTCATCAAGGGCCTCCAGCACGACCTCGGCATCACCTTCATCCACGTCACCCACGACCAGGAGGAGGCGATGACGATGGCCGACCGGATCGCGGTGATGAGCGACGGGAGGATCGAGCAGCTCGGGGCCCCGGATGAGCTCTACGAGCGACCGCGGACCGCCTTCGTCGCCGGCTTCCTCGGCATCTCGAACCTGCTTCGGGGCGCCGTCGCCGGCACGGACGCCGTCAAGCTCGCCGACGGGACCACGATCCGCGTTCGCGCCGGCTCGCTGGCCAG
>WNFX01006387.1_pt1 | contig 14917 bp, 12 predicted proteins | sample 5400111 | NCBI WGS metagenome assembly WNFX01 (sample SAMN13153363, study PRJNA577476) | soil metagenome | isolation source: 40 cm soil or saprolite under grassland replicate 1 | place: USA:California | collected 2016-06-15 | reverse complement strand
GCCAACTACCCCAGTATCGCCATAAATTTTTTTCACCCCCACGTGATTTGTAATTCTGGCCCAAATTATAAAGTATTTGTTGGCCGAAATTAAAACTTTTAGTAAATTGAAAAAAACTTAGAAATTTTTTTTAAAAAAAAGACAAACAGTTAAAATTCAAATTTATTAATTGTATTTAACAATATATTTTATTAAGTTTTAATAAATAATTATTAATATTTATATCTTTAAAAGTTTTTATTACTTTGTTAAAAAAAAATTATAACTTCATGAGTGCTTATTCTTGTTGAAAATTTAAATACAAGTAGTTTCAGACCTGTTGAACAACTTTACTTAAGCCGCAGTAGGCAGTTTACTTTGACTAAAGTGTTCAAATTACGCTATGAAGTTATTGAACGGAAAAGAAAAAATTCGTAAGTTAATACCGTTACGAAAAACGCGCATAACTTCACGAGTATTAATCTAACCTTGATGAAATTTTAGATTCAATTAGGTTCGAACCTGCTGAGCAATTTTACTTAGTCTTCCAGAGGTGGTTTACTTTGACCAAAGTGTCTAAAGTACGCTCTGAAGTTATTGAACGGAAAAAAAAAGAAAATTCGTGAGTTAGTACCGTTACGAAAAACGCACATAACTCCACAACCATTAAAGCTACCTTGCTGAAAATTTATATGCAAGTGGTTTCGGATCTGCTGAACAACTTTTCCTAAGCCGCAACAGGTGGTTTGCTTTGATCAAAGTGCCTAAATTACGCTCCGAAGATATTGAACGGAAAAAAAGAAATTCGTGAGTTAGTACCGTTACGAAAAACGCACATAACTCCACAACCATTAAAGCTACCTTGCTGAAAATTTATATACAAGCGGTTTCAGGCCCGCTGAACAACTTTACTTAAGCATCTAGAGGTGATTTACTCCGACCAAAGTGCTCAAAATACGCTCTGAAATCTTTACACGAAATTTCACAAAAAAAAATACTATTAAACTTTTGGAAAAGGAAAATAAATACGTATAAGCCTTGTTTTGTAATGCAAAAACTTTATTAAAAAACCACTTATTATTCCAAAATAATATACCTTAATATGTTGATGATAAAAGTTAGCAAGCAAAAACGCGAAAGAAGCAGAGTGGAGTGTGAAAAAAACAAAAACAAATGATATCTAATATATATCACAGGTCGAAAGGCGTCAAATCGGTCAACAATCAGTCACCAATCGGTTACCCAATTGGCGACCGATTGGTGCCTTATATTTCAAATCATGCACTAATCAGGCTGCCCGATTGATATACGATTTCTGCCATAATCCGATACCAATCAGGTAGTCCCGATTGTTGCATGGACAAGAACCGATAGCCGTCATATCAGGGACCGATTGATATCTCCGATTGCTAACCGATATTACCAATTGGGCAATCTCGGTATGCCAATTAATATCTGATTGTTGACCGATATTTGCCAATTAATATCCGACACCAATCGGGAGTTGACTGATTGATGACCGATTTTTGCCAATTAATATCTGATACCAATCGGGAGTTGACCGATTGTTGACTGATTTTTTTAATAATATTTTAAGTCAAATTCCATCCGGAATTAGTCTTTAGCACAGGCCAGAATTAACAAATTTATTATTAAATTTATTGATTCATTCATTTAAAACAATTCATGACTCATTAATGGAAATTGTACATTTATTATTTTTATTAAAAAATTCATACATAACTAAACAAAATTGATCTAATGCTTATGCAAATTATCAGTGCATAGAGTGAGAAATCAGTACAAAGTTTTGCAAAGTTTTGCTTGCTGTTTAAGAATTGTAATGAAGTTCATCAAAGTAATAAGTATAATTATTATTGCTAATTATCATCAATACAGTGGCGAAGTATCGTATAAAATTTGCATACCATTTGAACTGCCCTTGTAAATAGCCGCCATCTACATTAAATAAAATTGTAAAAAATAAATTTTTTAGTGCTCGAACTGGCTGATAATCCTTAACCTTCAAAATCGGCACATAATTGGCAGCTGTAATATTGATAAATCATCAATGCTGTAGCAAAACACCAGTATAGAATTTGCTTACCATTTGAACTGTACTTGTAAATAGCTGCCATCTACATCAAATAAAATTGTAAAAAATAAATTTTTTAGTGCTCGAACTGGCCGATAATCCTTAACCTTCAAGATCGGCACATAATTGACAGCTGTAATATTGGTAATTGTCGGTACAATGGCAAAACATCAGTATAGAATTTACTTACCATTTGAACTGCACTTGTAAATAGCCGCCATCTACATTAAATAAAATTGTAAAAAATAAATTTTTAGCGCTTGAATCGGCTGATAATCCTTAACCTTCAAAATCAGCACATAATTGACAGTTGTAACAATATTGGTAATTATCAATGCTGTAGCAAAACATCAGTATAGAATTTGCTTACCATTTGAACTGCACTTCTTGTAAATAGCCGCCGTCTACATTAAATAAAATTGTAAAAAATAAATTTTTAGCGCTTGAATCGGCTGATAATCCTTAACCTTCAAAATCAGCACATAATTGACAGTTGTAATGTTGGTAATTATCAATGCTGTAGCAAAACATCAGTATAGAATTTGCTTACCATTTGAACTGCACTTGTAAATAGCCGCCGTCTACATTAAATAAATTGTAAAAAATAAATTTTTTAGTGCTTGAACCTCTTAACCTTTAAAATCGGTACATAATAGTAGTGTTCTGACAGCATAATCTTGGACAGTATAAAATTGCAAATAGTTGCCTCTAATGCCTATCAATTTATAATGTCTCTACGGCACTCTCTGTTTAAGAAGCAAAGAACTCTTTGTGTCTCGCAGTACTTTGTTTTGGTTTTAGTTTGGAAATATAACAAAATTGATTGATATATTTATATATAAACATAATCACGCAAACTGATCTGGCCAATCAAATTGACTGATACACGCTCCAGTCAACCAACCATAGTTACCCAAAGTTACCGATAAATTTTTCTTAATTTCTATTATTTTTATCAAATTCGCCAAATATTTAGACGCGTTTTTCATCTTTATTTAGCCATCCAATAAATATTAATTAGATGTTAATTATCTGTAAGATGACAATTAAATAATTAAATACAATTCATGTATCTATGTCATATTTTGTTTTATTTGATTTTATACAATAAACGTAATTATTATGAATTAAAAAAAAAAAAAACAATTAAATTCTGGCAACTCAACAAATTATTTATTCGGTATCATTATACATCCTATTAGAAAATGATAAAGAAAACAGCAGCTACTAATTTATTATTACATGACAACTAAATTATATTATATACTCTCTGCTGCTCTTTACTACCGGAATTTATTCACAAGCAATAGAAACGGCCTCCTGAAGTTCCCCATTGTATCCATTTAATGTCCAACTTGGAGCGTTAATAGGCTCTTTTTCATCAGCCAACAGATCATTATACGTGCGATCTCGTTGATTATGACTTACATTTTCTTTGGATTTAGTGTCTAAATATTTTCGCAAAAACTTGCGTAACTAAGTTTTATAATAGAAAAAATTAATATACCGATTTATGTTAAACATTTCAATAAATTTACTTACAGTGTCCGAACGCCAAGGTAAGTCTTGAACAATAATCCTATTATCATCATCTGAGATTTCTGGACTATGGTATTTATTATTTTCAGTAATGGGTTCTAGTTCTGTTCTATCAAACTGTCTTATCAGAGGATCATTGCTTTTTCTTAAATAATTTAGCACCGTCGTTCTTCTTCTTCTTTTCTATAAAAATTAAATAAACATTAGTAAGATATATTAATAAATCAATATTTGGCGGCATACTAATTTACCTCTGAACGCCGTGTGTTCTTATGTTTCCTTTTTGCTTCTTTTTTCCTCTCTTCTTCTGTTTTCTTACTGATGCGGTATGTATCTCTCTGACTTCGATGCCTCCTATAAATTATTTGATAAAGGACATTTTCACCTACTGGGTATACCTCCGGATCCAGAAGTTTCTTTATTGTCGGTATTATCGTCTTAATAACCAATTCTTTTTGGGATTCAAAGGTTTTACTAGGATCAATCTGACCTTCCTTTGGCATTCTTTTCATGTTCCAAAAGATGTCCCGCTAAAAATAATATTTAACAAGTTTTTAAAACATAACGGAATAAATGATATTAAAGCTATAAAGATTTCGCTTACACGTAACGCCTCCTTAAGGTGTTCATCCATTTCATTCAGATTATTATATTGTTTTGGACGTTGCTTCCTTCTTTTTCTTTTACCAGTATCGTTATTGCCAGGGAGAGAATTTTTTTTACCGGATTCTGAATTTTTAGTAAAATTTCTTTCATTTTTTGAAGAACTAGCTTCAGCACTTCTCATAAAATTCCCACTCCTGGATGATGCATATGTCTTAATTGTCCCCTTTTCTTTAGTTAACATAAATGATAGTAAATTAGTTGGTGTGAAATTACACAAAATGCATTATGAAATCAACAATAAAACAATAGAATAATTAGGGATGGGAGTGACGCTGAAATTCTGAATACTCGGTTCTTCGAGGATAACTTGGCATCTAGTGGTCGTAGAAAGACAAAACTATCACCATTGGAATCGTCTCATCGAAACGAGTCTAACGGTGGTGGTTTTATGTCTCTAAACGCGATAGACGTCGAGATAATCACAAAACTGCAAACTGTTCGAATCGGCTCGAACTGATCTGAACCGAGGTACGAGCGGCTCTTCTATTAATATCGGCTCGAGTCGCTCCCATCCTTAAGAATAATAGAAAACCTTTGCTTACCGGCAGCTTTCGGATTTCCAGTAGAATTTTTTTTATTTTTTGAAGAACTAGCTAATCCGTATACTTCGGCATTTCTCACTTCTGATTTCTCTCTTGATGATGCATATGTCTTTCTCTTTTCTTTTGTTAACATAAGTGATAGTAAATTAGTAGGTATGAAATTACTAATACAAAATGAATAGAACAAGTTATCGCCAGGAGAAATCTTTTTTACCGGCTTTCGAATCCCCAGTAAAACTCCTTTTGTTTTTTGAAGAATCAGCTTCAGCATTTCTCATAAAATTTCCACTCCCGGATGATGTCCCCTTTTCTTTAGCTAACATAAATGATAGTAAATTAGTTGGTGTGAAATTACACAAAATGTATTGTGAAATCAACAATGAAATAATATAACAATATAACAATATAACTAAACCTTTTCTGTACTTGTCTTTTAAATATTGAGTCAACCATTCGGATTCATAACCAGCCAATACTGATCCCATTTCCAATTCTAATTCGGGTTCGGATTCTGATTCCGAATTCGATTCTGATCCCGATTCTGATCCCGATTCCGATCCTGATACTGATTCCAATTCCGATCCCAACCTCGATCCCAATTCTGATTCTGATCGTTTGTGCTCACTTGTCCTGTTGTAAAAAAAAATAAAAATTAATAATAGTCGCAAATAGGCCAATTGATACGGGAATTACTTACATCTTGTCGTTATTCGAGATATATTTTTGCCTGTTGAACGAATCATATTGGATATAATAATATAAAAAGAAATAAAAGTTAATGTATCAGTTGTTATATGTTACAGTGAGAGGTTGTATATGTAGCAAAAATTATATGACTATTAGAAAGAACGGATAAAAGCCCCAGGGCTTCTAAAACTTTGCCCGCAGATAAGAGGCTATTGAGGCTTTTAGGAAAAAAAGCCCGGGGGCACTAAAAAATCTGAGCCTTTCTAAACGAAGAACGATTTTACTTACAAAAATGTTTGACGCGCACGACACAAAGTTGAACGAGAAATTTATTTGATCGCAAATAAAATTCGGCTGAAAATTACCATCATCGGACAAATTTCTTGTTTTGGTAACGGGGTAAGCTTATTTTTGAAAAATTAGGATTTGGCCACGCGATCTATTTCAATTCGGATATATTTAACCGCAAAACCATCATCTAATTATAGATTGAAATAATCTCGTTTTTCGAAATCGGTCGCCAATCGGTTAACCGATTGTCGACCGATTTATTTAATGATAATGGATGTCTTTGATTCTAATAAGAATAAATAATAATATGTTGAAATAGAATGTAACGCTGCTGATTTTGATAAACTTATACATTAAAAGTTTTTTCAATAGTGGTATTTAATCGGATAGAATCGAACTTAATATATTCAAATAATTTTTAATTAAATTTTTCTTAATTTGTTAAATTCTGGCTAAATGCTATCGACGAAATGTTGTTACAATTCAACATTAATATATAGTTACTTGACCAGCATATTTCCATGATGTATATATTCTGTCAGATTATTTCTCACTTTTCTGGTAACAAATTATTTGATTATTTTGTGTATCTGGTTCCAGATTATGAAATATTTTCCACTTTTTGTAGCTAGTCTAATGGCACATTTCAGATGACCATGGTCACAGTACGAGTTCACCCTGAGTTGTTTCTATCAGATGAAAAGTTCCGGAGGTCCCAGAATTCTGTAATCTAACTTTTATTACTTGTTGGTCTTTATCAGTCTTTTATTGCTCGTCGACCTTTCATTATCATCATGTTCTATTTCTTTATTCAATATCCTTTCAATACTGATTCAACATAATAATTACCTGTCCTGTTAAAAGCTATGAAGGAATACAGTATATATATATATATACGGAACTGCAATTACACATGTTCAGGTGTAACTGGTGTAATCTTCTGATTGATGTTCTGTCCCATTTTGTATTTGGAATTAATTTACAGTGAAATTACACAAACGCATTGTCAACATAACTAAGCCTTTTTTATTCCTGTACTTTTTGTACTCCTTTTCCGATTCTGATTTCGCTTTGTCCTATCCGAGCTATTTGATTAATTGTAAAATAATAATAACAAATAAACTGACTAATACACAAATTATTCGTCTAATTCATCATTAAGCCTCCCTGAACGATCTTCAATAATTAAATTATCCATAACTTGTTTTTCATTTGCATTTTATACAAAAAGTAATAAAAGTTGTTAAAATGAATGTTATCAGTTATTGGTTAAGTTATATTTGCCGCCTATATGAAGTGTAACAGTGTATTAAAAGCCTTGAGACTTTGTTATATTTGCCGCTTATATAAATTGTAACAGTGTATGGCAAACGGATCAAAAGCTCTAATGCCTCTAAATGAGCTTTCAGACGGATAAAAGCCCGAAGGCAAAAAAATCCGAGACTTCTAAACGGATATTAAAAGCCAAACAGGTAATAAGCCCTTTTGACTAAATGTTATAAAATGGAGGCATTCAGAGTCAAACGCGATAGAATGTTTGATTTATTCGACCATAAATAAATTACAAATTTACAACAGCATAATCCTAAATTAAACTTACTCCATAAAATATGTCTACAAAAACTAGAAATAAAGTACGATGTGATTGTAAAACGTGCAATGGCAGATTAGTTGATGAAAGGACGAGAAATAGACATGCAGAATTAGAAAATCGTCTAGCTTCTAGAGTTTCCGGATTTGAGCCAGCAAATAATCCGTTATTCTCAAATTCATCAATTCCTAACCCTAGTGCAACTCCCGACCAAAGCAATATTACCAATACTACGTTAGATATCGATTATGGCCCTGTTATAGAAGGATCGGAATCAAGAAATTTACCAAATGATGCTAATTATGAACCGGTTTTCGTCGATTTTGAACAACACAACATCCCCCAAAAGAAGCGAAGAAGACAAAATCAGTTTCGAGAAACAGAAGTCATATTAGACGATCAGCATAATGAAGTTTCAAATTCATCAAGTGGTGAAAGCTTTGACAGATCGGTTAATAAAGATGAGAGTGAAAGTGATATACCGTCAGATAATGATGATTTATTTTTGAGCGATAATGAAATTCCGGTTGAACAATTCACTGCTCCTGATTATGACAGCAATTCAGAATCCGAATATCCAGACACAAACATTCGTTTTGCAGATTCTTGGATATTAGTATGGTTATTTAAGTATCAAGCAAGATTTCGTTTATCGGATGTTGCCATAGATGCTTTAATTAAATTTTTCCAGCAGGTATTGAAGGATGCAGATCAGGCAAGATTCGAAAGATTCCCATCTTCTGCCTATACTGCAAGGAAATTGTTACAATTCGGCAAACGATCGAAAATATACGCAGTATGCCCGAGCTGTAATGCCTTATATAACACAGCTAAAGTTGTGGCAGAAGAAGGATTCAAATGCACGCATATAGAATTTCCAATGAGATCAAAAACAAAACCTTGTGGAATGGAATTAACTATACCAAATCCACTTACTTATCAAGATAAAAGACGGCCAAAATTACTCTTTCCCTTGCCGAATTTAAAGATACAAATAAACAGCTTGTACCAGCGACCAGGATTCGAACAACAATTACAAAAATGGATCAACCGGAATATCGATGAAGAATTAATGGCTGATATATTTGATGGTAAAATTTGGAAAAATTTTCCTTCGGAAAGCGCTCCATTTTTCACACCAGAAACAGCCGATCGTCACTTAGGAATTATGATCAATCTCGATTGGTTCCAACCTTTTGAGTCATCTGTATATAGCTGTGGCGCGATTTATGGAGTCATTTGTAACTTACCACGTGAAGTCAGATTCAGAAAGGAAAATATGTTAACTCTTGGTCTATTACCAGGGCCACATGAAGTTAAGTTACACAAAATTAATCATTACCTTTCCCCGATTGTTGACGAATTATTAGAATTCTGGAATGGGGTTGAGATTCCCGCCGCTGGAAAAAATATCCGATTAGCATTAATATGCTGCTCAAATGACATTCCTGCTGCGAGGAAGCTTTGTGGTCATATATCAGCATCAGTTAGCTGTCATAGGTGTTACAAAAGAGCAAATCTCAGTGGAAATAAATTAAATTTTGGTGGCTTTGATGATATGGACGATTGGTTTATAGAGAGAAATTTGGAGGAACATCGCCGAAATGCTGAGAATTGGAGGCTATGCAAATCTGAAGAAGAAAGAAAATCTCATGTTAGTTCGACTCTCGCTAGATGGACCGAATTACTTCGATTACCGTATTTTAATCCGATAAGATATCTTGTCGTAGATCCGATGCATTGTTTATTTTTAGGAATAGCCCGTTGGATAATCAAAAAGTTATGGATTGATGGTAATAAAATCACCAAACGTGATCTAGAAAAAATGGAAAAACGTGCAAAAACCATAACATTACCCGCAAATATAGGTCGACTTCCAAATAAAATCGCAACTGGGGAGGGATTTTCTGGATTTACAGCTGACCAATGGAAAACATTTATCCTAATTTATGCTATCCCATTGATGTGGAATTTGCTTGCCAAACCTGATCAAAAGATTTTGGGAAATTTTGTTAGGGCTTGTTCTTTGCTAGTTGGTCGAATTATTAACTATAATGAATTGAACGAAGCTCACGAATGTTTACTCAAGGTTGCAACATTAATCGAAGAAAATTATGGTCCGGAAAGGATCACACCAAATCTCCACTTATGTCTGCATATTGCCGACTGTTGCCGGGATTATGGACCGCTATATTCATTCTGGTGTTACTCTTTCGAAAGAATGAATGGAATCCTAGGTAAGTTATTATGTAAATGTTTCATTTATTACATCTATTATTATTAATAGTTTGCTAAAGTATTGTATATAATAATAGGATCGTTTCCCAATAGTCATCGTCAAATTGAACCCGAACTTTTACGAATTATCATGCAGCATTGGAGACTTGATGACCTTATATCTGCTCAATCAAATAATACAAAGCTTGCTGAAGCTTTAAAGTTAATACAACCACGAGCAACTTCCGGAAGCTTAGCAGCTAACGATAATTTTGAATTTGCTGAGTTGTGTCAATTTAGAAAAATCTTCCTTCAGGAAGTTGACGATACAATTGTCGGTAGTGAGCCATTTCCTGGAGAGATGCTTACTCCATGTAGAAATCGAGTTGCTTTGCCAGATAACATTTATCAAATATTAACCGACTATTATAATAATGCCTACGAATTACAATTTGTGACTATTGCTGATTCAATATTAAATAGTTCAGGGAACTCAATTGTTGTGCCAAATATGGTGGAACAATTTGGCCGTGTTCGAATTGCAGCAGAAATTTTTGGATCAGCAATGTCATCCCGATACTTGAAAAATGCATTTGTTTTGGCAAAATTCATCCAAAATGATGGAACGACTGATTTATTTCCTGGCCAGGTGCAATATTATTTTGAGCATACTATCAGGATATTAGGCGAATCTAAGACTCACCGATTAGCATTTATCAGATGGTATAGAAAGGTAACAGACTGGCGTATACGATTTTATACAAGGATAGATGAGAATGAAGAAAGTTCAAATATTGAACTTTGGCAAAATGATTTTTGTGATTTAAGCCGGGATTGTTTAATTCCAATTCATTACATATATAGCCGATTTGTATCTTGTAAATTTGAAACTGGTAAAAAAAAAATCGTTGCATATAAAGCTGTAATACCAATAAATAGGCAGTTTCATTTATAATAATGAAATCCAGTCTTCGATCCATTTTCTATAAAAGCAGTTTCAGTTTGCAGTTTTTTTTTCTAATAATTTTGTACTTTTTTTTTACTACTAAAATATCATATGTCAGACCGGAAAGTTGAACACTGTTACAACATGATCCCGATTGATAACTACCGTATTTCAACGGTAGGGTGTGCGATATACTATGTTTATCAAATTAATAAGTATTTCAGGAAATTTGCGTAATACTACGAGGCCCGTCGCAAGGTAAATAATTCGCAACCATGTGTAGTCACAAGGTTGGTTTGTAATCTTACGCAATACTTACAATATGTAAGGTGTAAAATTATATATTATAATATTCCGCAACCTTACGTAATGCTCTGAAAGTTCAGATCATTTTTTAAGTTTCAAGGTCCGCTAATAAATTGAGTTAAGATCATCAAGAAAAATTCCAAGGGAATTTTCCTTGATACTGCTTATTTTTTAGATTAACGAATTGAGTTCGCGATAGTTAAGATCATTTTTTAAGTTTCAAGGTCCGCTAATAAATTGAGTTAAGATCATCAAGAAAAATTCCAAGGGAATTTTCCTTGATACTGCTTATTTTTTAGATTAATGAATTAAGTTCGCGATAGTTAAGACTATCAAAGAAAGGAAAAATTCCGAGGAATCTTTCTTGACACTTCTTATTTTTTAAATTCAATGCTCGATTTAATAATATTTATTACAGGTCTTTGTCAGAATTTAGTAAATTTATGTTCAAAGCTTATGGATATTAAATAATTTATTAATGAATAAAAAGAAAAGATTCATCAAAAAGTTCGTCAAAGTTAATTGTCATTTTTTCTACAATAACTTTTCCTTCTAGTAGGCCCAAATTTTGAAAAAGTTATTATTATTATTATTTTAAATATTTAAATTTTCTAATCTTCTTTTTTTGATCTCCTCTTTGTATTCATTATATAATTTTTTTCCTGTCTCAACCGAGGGGAGTACACCAGTTTCCACCAGTTTTAACCATCTCTCGTAATTGACTACGTTCAATTTTTTTGACAAGAAAAATTGAGGGTGGAGGTCAGGAAACGCGTAAAATATATTGTAGTCGTTTTTTGCCAAATTTAACAATCGCCTTATTCTTGCCGCTTGGGATAATACCGCCGTCATCTCTCTATTTTTAATATGTGGTGGTTTATCCTTCGATGGTTTAGATGATCTCACGATCATTTTAATCGCCTGCGTCTTCACCGTCTTTCCCTTATCTCTTATTAAGTGCAAATTACAAAAAACTTCAAGCTTTTCGTAATATTTTAATAGTAAGATCAGGTTGTTAAACTGGCTTCGTCGGAGTAATTCGGATTTGACTTGATCCTTTACCGTTGCTTCGTATATATTGATTATTTTATTTGTGATAAGTTCACACACTTCGTTTTGCTTTTTCTCGAAATCGTCTATAGGAAGCTTAATTAATGTTTCAGGATCAACATTCTCCACATCATCGTTCATAATAAAGTTGATTGATGATTTGGAAGAAGATGGGGTAGAAGAAGAAGATGGGATAGAAGAAGTAGATGATTCGTCAACAGGGATGAAGATTTCACGAATAGTAAGTGCGAACTTGCTCACATTTTCGATATTTGTTAGGTGATTGACAAGTATCGATCGATACTTATTTGTCGAATATTGAGAATTGTTTGTGGGAGGAGGAGTGGGAAGTTTGGAAATATTTTTAAGGATGACGTATAAATCCTTTCCCATCTCAACATAATTATTGGGCATTATTTCTTCTTCTGGTTCTATAATAATTTGCTGCTGGAGTCGTCGTTGTTTCTTCTTACTAGGTCGTTGTTTTCGCTGCAGCGGACGCTTATTATTATTATTTTTCTTTTCTACTTCTTCTTCTTCCTCATCTTCTTCATCTTCTTCATCTTCCGTATCTTCCGTATCTTCATCTTCTTTTTCTATTTCGTCTATCTCATCTTCCTCATCTTCTTTTTCTAGTTCGTCTATCTCATCTTCCTCATCTTCCTCGTCTTCCTCATCTTGAACATATTCATCTCGACTTAAATCATTATTGGATTGTTCATCTCGACTTACATCATTATTGGATTGTTCATCTTCACAACGTAACTGCAACGCTTTACCATCATATGTTTCTAACGTAATTGCATTGGAATCATCAATGATAATTCTCTTATATTTACTCTCTTTAAATAATAGTCTTCTAGCTTTAAATAGCGAATTTACCAATTCTGTTTATAATAAATATTAAATATTAAATTATTGTATATTTAATTAATTAATTCACTTCCACAGTATCATAGTCTGAATCCATTTAAGTAAAAAGCGAACAGTATGCACTATTAACAGAAAGAAAGAAATTTGTAGAGTAAAAAATCTTTGGATGCTAGCCTAATTTAATTAATAAAAGAAAAGATTTATTATTATTAGTATCATTATTATTTATAAGTACGTTAAGAGAGTTGTTTAAAATACTTACTGAATAAACTAAAGAGACGAAAATTTTCCTTCCGAAAACTCTTTGAAACGCCATCTTTTTATATCAATTCTTAAGAGTTAATAATCATAATACTTGATTTAAATTTCTTTCTTTATTTTAAGGAGGAACAAAAGGGGAATCAATTAATAATTAATTGTAATATAAAAATAATCTTATGTATTATACTTTTTTTTTTTTTGAGTTATTCCATTTTATTTATAGCCTTCCTTGCATCGAGGATTTACAATATTCGACAAACATTCCCAGGAGACTCCAATTTTAAATTTTAAATAAGTCTTCCTACGAGGGCTTTTGATTGATAAAAAAACTAAAAAAAGCCGACTTTTTTCGCTCGATAAATGGAAACCGCTAAATCTGTCGCACTCTAAGTTGTACAAACTGCAATCTACACAAGTATTTGTTATTTTTAGTTTTTTTATATATACACTATATGCAGGATCCATATAAAAAAAGTAAAAAAAGTAACAGTTGTAACACAGTACTACCTTGTGATCAATGAAATATTCATTCCCGGCGCAGCGCGATGGGCACCTGCTTATACTTAATTTATACTTGCGGTAATTCGTTAATCGGCTTTTGAACTTAAAAAAAATAAGCAGTATCAAAGGTCGGAATTTTTCTTGATGATCTTAACTCAATTTATTAGCGGACCTTGAATTTAAAAAATAGGCAGTATTAAAGAAAATTCCTTGATCCTCAAATTTTGTTTTCACGTGACTTGTATTAAATTTAAATTATTTGATAAATTATCATCAAACCATCAAAATAAGAATTACATATTTTAATTTCATCCTCCTCACCCTCCTCACATATTCTAATTTTATCGCCCATCTAACATATTTAAGGTAGTTATGTTTATGTTTTCTCCTAGCCTATGATTAAAATAATTTTAACCCCTGACTATTGATTAAACAAAGAAAATTAATCTTATTAAATTCAAAGCAACTGGCAGAAAGCGACGATACAATTTATCTTGATGTTTCATCCTTTTTTTACATAAATCAGCACGATGTTATGTGGTACCTAATTGGAAAATAAAGAACTCAAATAAATATAACCGGTTATCGGTGTACACGTATTAACATTTTATTAGATGGTACATATTTTAAAAATAAATTTGTGAAGCAGGTAGGATTACACTTATACTGAGTGTTTGAATTATTGCATCAAACAAGTCCATCGAGTTTACTGTGATCGATCGGGTTCCAATCGGGCATGTGCACGATTGGCAACCGATATTAACATTTTATTAGATGGTACATATTAAAGTCGAAATTAGTATTTGTAACCTTGCATTTTTTAAAAATAAATTTGTGAAGCAGGTAGGATTACACTTATACTGAGTGTTTGAATTGCATCAAACAGGTCCATCGAGTTTACTGTGATCGATCGGGTTCCAATCGGGCATGTGCACGATTGATATATGGTTGTTAGCTATTGGACTTCGTTTATCACGATATTACCTATCGGGCATCAGCCGGTCTTCTGAAATCAATCAGGTATCAATCGAGCATATGCCTGATTGGTTACCGATTGGATATGAATGATTAAATCGGTATCAATCGGTCATTTGTCAATAATCAATCATACATCAATCGGGCAATGCCCGATTGATGTATGATTGATTATCGTTATGCCGGTTGATACCTGATAGGTGACTATTGGTAATATCAGTATTCAATCATAGCTCAATCAGTTACCAACCTGACATCAATCGGAATGTGCCCGATTGGTAGCCGATTGTAAATAATTTTACCTGTGTTATTATGCATTTCAAAGACTCTTCCTAACAATCAATTCACTTTTTATAATTCTAATATTTTTATTTAGTTTATACATTGTATGCAACTTA
>WNFX01010593.1_pt1 | contig 14918 bp, 13 predicted proteins | sample 5400111 | NCBI WGS metagenome assembly WNFX01 (sample SAMN13153363, study PRJNA577476) | soil metagenome | isolation source: 40 cm soil or saprolite under grassland replicate 1 | place: USA:California | collected 2016-06-15 | reverse complement strand
TAAGTAATATTGTGTAATGGATCAGCCATGTTTTCTGAATATATTTAAGTGAATCGGTAGTCCTCCTCTAGTAAAAAAGAGCATAACTGTCCGTTCCAAAAAACATTCCTGCGAATTACAAAATTATTCGAATGAATAGTATGGGTCTTAACAATTTAAAACTATTGACGGCCAAGCATTAGACAGGCGTTCAGGCCGTAGGTTTCTTTTATGATCCAAAGGTCGAAAGTTCGAATCTTCCCTTCGCAACAAAAGATCTCCATTATGGAGATTTTTTTATGTAGTATATCTACGCCGCTGTCATACTTGCGCATTCTTCAGCACACGACCGGCAGATTTCTGCGCATCTTCTGCAATGATCCATATCATGAGTACTGCATTCATCAGCACAGGCATTACAAATGTCACTGCACAATTGGCAAATAGCATTTGCATGCTCACTTTCAAGACTCATGAATTGGGCCGCCGTTCTGCATATCGCCGCACATTCCATATCCAGTTGTACGCATCGAGTCATTTCATTCACATTCTTTTCTTTTAAACAAGCCGACGCACAATAATCACAAGCTGCCGCACATTCCAGGCAGGCGTCAATACAAGTTTGGTAGGTTTGATCCATAATTACGTTTTTATATTCCATTACAAATACCAAACCATAACAAATATTAAATAAAAAAGCTCCCGTAAAGAGAGCCTGTTTCTTTTTTTTCTTAGTTATGATCGCTTTGAAACATTGCTGGCTCCACTTGTTTTAATTTCCCGGATAAGTCCATCCCCTCTATAATGAATATCACTGGCACCACTGGCATGAGCAGACAATTCTTTATTTACGGTGATATTAATACTACTGGCGCCACTGGCTCTTATATCACAATAATCAACTGTTAAGTCAAACCCCTTAAAATCACTGGCACCGCTGGCTTCCACCTGTAATTGTGTAGCAGTTCCGGAAATATTATTTACATCAGATGCCCCACTCACCTTAACATCAAGTTTCTTTGCATTTATTTTTGCTTCTTTAAGATCACTGGCCCCTGAAAGATTTATTTGTAAATTATCAGCCTCAATGGTTCCCTGTACACGTACATCACAGGCACCGGAAGCGGTTAACTTATCAATATTTTTAAAGGAAATATAGGCTTTCAATTTCATCTTATCGCCGCTAAATCCTTTCCAGAACTTTCCTTCAAGCCATATCTTTAATACTCCATCTTTTACCTCTACTTTAATGTTTTGCCTGTATTTTTCTTCTGAGGCGCTTACGGCTACAGCTTCTTCGTTGCCCTGCGTCATAAATACATCAAATGAATTGGAAACTGAAATAGCATGAAAATTTTTTGCTTCCCTTACTTCTGCATTCGGATCGTTAATGGTAAGCTGTGCATGTAAAGCAATAGTTGATAACAGCACAGCAAATATTGACAGCAGCTTCTTCATATCTATATTTTAAAATTATTGTACTCGTTTAAATTTTCCTGAACCTGATGCCGAATAATCCCTGATCAAACCACCTCCTTTTACAAAGACATTTCCTGAACCGCTGATATGTGCAGATAATTCCTTAGATACAGTAATCTTTACATTTCCGGAACCACTGATCGATGCCTTGCAAAATGCAGTTGTAAAATCATAACTCCTGATATTTCCGGAACCGCTGATATGAAAATCCGAATTTTCCGCATTGCCTGAAAAATCAGCATTGGCGGAGCCACTGAGACCGACTGTAAGGTCTTTAACCGCAAAACCAGCTTCAATATTGCCGGAACCCGAAATATCGATATGTAATTTATCCGATTTCAGATCTCCATCTATATGTGTTTTTCCTGAACCGGAAGAAGATAAGTAATCAATATCTTTTACTGAAACATATGCCCGGATCTTTTTTGAGTTGGGCCAATCAATTTGAATTTTGTTTTTATGTTCCAGATAAATATGGAGAATCCCATCTTTCACTTCGGTGATAACCCGATCACGCCATTTAGCGTCATCGGCACTAATGACAACGCTCTCCTCATTACTCTGGGTAAGAAACAGTTCAATACTTCCTGAAACGGAAACACCATGATATCCTGAAACAGAACGTTTTTCAGCGTTAGGATCATTAATTGTTTTTTGTGCCAATGCTGAGGCACAAAAAATAATTGCAATAAAAACTGAAAATAAGCTTTTCATATACATAGGTTTGATTGATTATTTACTTTACTTTTTTAATACTGGAACTACCGCTTTTTAGATTTTTGAGCAAGCCATTTCCTTTATAATATATATCGCTTCCCCCGCTTGAATCAGCATTCAACTCTTTGTTAACGGTGATATACACATCACTCCCGCCACTGGCATCAATGGTGCAATCATCAGTTATCAATTCATAGCCTTTGAAATCACTTCCGCCACTGGCATCAATGTTAATCGTTTTTGCAGTCCCTGAAATATCAACGTCAGAGCCACCCGAGGCATCCACTTTAAGATCACTGATATTTACCTTCCCATCAAAATCAGAACCACCGGAAACAGTTATTGAAAGTTTAGATACATCAATACTTCCTTCAACACTAATGTCTGACCCTCCACTTGCATCCAGCATATCCAGGTTTTTAAAAGAGACGTACGCTTTCAATTTTCTATTTCCCCAGTCAAGATGAAGATTGGAATTGGTTTCATACCAAATTTTTAAAACCCCATTCTTCACTTCAGTCCTGATCTTATCACGGAATTTAGCTTCGGAAGCACTCACAGCTACCGTTTCTTCTCCCTGGCTCAGGTATAGGTCAATGCCCCCAGATATTTCCACTCCATGAAAATTGCTCACATTTCTTTTTTCAGCATTGGGGTCATTAATTATTTTTTGAGCAACGGCGGCCATTGAAAAGCCAGCCAACAAAACGGAAATAAAGACTTTCCTCATAATGGTTGAATTTGCTGTAGTACGAAAGGAACGGCATAAATGTTACAGACTTTAAGACTTTTCTTCCTTAGTTTTGTGCGGTAAAGTTCCCGGGGTGTTTGACCCTGAGCCTGACGAAGGGCACTTCGACAGCTTAGTGCCAGACTGAGATCATACCCGCAGAACCTGATCAGGGTAATGCCTGCGAAGGAAGATAACAACACTCCCTCACCTGCATTCCCTCTCATTTATTAATCAGGACAATAATTTAATTGATTGAAAAATTATGATCGATTAAGTTATGGTCAGCAAAATTTAAAAAATGAAGAGGATTTGTATTACATCATTCTGGATGATGGCTTGTTATTTTGTTTTTGGCCAGGAAAAATCTGCCGAAACGGATAGCTTTTACTCCCTGTCGCCGGTGGAAGTGAAAGCCGTAAGAGCGGCTGAACATGCCCCTGTTACCAAAACCAACCTGTCAAAAAAAGAAATTGAAAAGCAGAACCTGGGGCAGGATCTTCCCTTCCTGTTAAATCAAACCCCTTCTGTGGTTATCAATTCAGATGCAGGAAATGGCGTTGGATACACGGGGATTCACATTCGGGGAACAGATGGTACACGCATAAATGTTACTCTGAATGGCATTCCCTATAATGATGCTGAAAGTCAGCAAACTTATTTCGTAGACCTTCCTGATTTTGCCTCATCTGTAAGCAGCATACAAATCCAGCGTGGTGTTGGCAGTTCATCTAATGGTGCAGGAGCGTTTGGTGCTACGATCAATTTCAGCACAAATGAAATAAACCGCAAAGCTTATGCAGAAGTCAATAATAGCTTTGGATCCTTCAATACCTGGAAGAATACCTTAAAAATGGGAAGTGGTTTAATAGGTAACCATTTTACTTTCGATATGCGTTTCTCAAACGTAAGAAGCGATGGTTATATTGACAGGGCTTTCTCAAAGCTCAGGTCTTTTTACTTTTCCACAGCCTACATCAGTAAAACAAATATTCTTCGTTTCAATATATTTAAAGGATATGAAAAAACGTACCAGGCCTGGTATGGAATTTCTGAAGCTGATCTGAAGGCAGGTAACCGCCGAATAAATTATGCGGGTACCGAAAAACCAGGCGATCCTTATGATAATGAAACAGACAATTACTGGCAGGATCATTACCAATTATTTTATACTCATCATTTCAGTCCAAATCTTGCTTTTAATACGACATTGTTTTTTACGAAAGGAAAAGGATATTATGAAGAATACAGAGCCAATCAATCTTATAATATTTATGGTTTGCCTAATCCCATAGTTGGGCCAGATACTATTTTTACTTCAGATTTTATAAGACAACTATGGCTCAACAATAATTTTTATGGAAACATTTTTTCACTGCAATATCACAATGCCAAAACCGAATTTACTTTTGGAGGTGCTTATACCCGGTATGAAGGTGACCATTACGGAAAATTAATATGGGCAAAGAATGGTTTGACAGGTCCTGACATCTGGTATGATCATGATGCCTTTAAAGCTGATCTTAACAGCTACGCAAAATTGCTTCAAAAGTTTTCAAAAAGATGGAATGCATATATTGATCTTCAATACCGGAATGTGAAATATGATATCAATGGTTTCGAAGATAATCCCACCCTCAACATAAATAATAGATACAATTTTTTTAACCCCAGGATCGGTCTTAACTATGCCAATAATGGGTGGAATAGTTATTTATCATACAGCATTGCCCATAAAGAACCTAACCGGGACGATTTTGAGGCTGGAAAGAATCAACAACCGAAACCCGAACAGTTGAGTGATATTGAATGGGGAATTGAAAGAAAAAAAATCGACTATAATTGGGGAGCTACCTTTTATTATATGAAGTACAAAGACCAGTTGGTATTAACAGGGAAAATTAATGATGTAGGTGCTTATACAAGAACAAATATCCCAAACAGTTTTAGAATGGGTATCGAAATGCAGGGAAACGTACAACCTGCTGCCTGGTTTAAAGCCGCTGGCAATCTTACATTCAGTAAAAATAAAGTTCAGCATTTTACGGAGTATATTGATGATTATGATAATGGGGGACAAAAAATAAATAATTATTCTTCTACCGATATCGCTTTATCGCCAACAATGGTGGGTGCTGCTACAATCAGTTTTTTACCGGTTAAAAGTTTTGAGTTTAGCTTGATAAGTAAATATGTAAGCAAACAATACCTGGATAACACAGAAAATGAAGGAAGAAAATTAGATGCATACTATGTGCAGGACATAAGAGCTATTTATACCTTCTCGAGGAAGTTTTTAAAAGAGGCCAATATTATTTTGCAGGTAAATAACATCTTCAATAAGAAATATGAACCTAATGGTTATACGTATAATTATATTTCCGGCGGTGATCTAAGTGTGAATAATTATTACTTCCCAATGGCGGGAACAAATTTTATGATTGCAATTAACTTGAAATTCTGATACTCTCTTCAATCTGCCAGGACTGACTTTTAGTAACGTTTGTTCATTTTCCGAAAACAGAAATAGATGTAGGTTCGTTTTTGGTAATCAGTCGTTGTGCTCTCAGTTTAATTTCAAAAAATAAAGATCCGTAGGCGGGCTTTTATACTTTATATAGCTCTTCCAAATTTTTCCTGCCAGGCCAACATTCCACCCACCAGATTTTTTGTGTTTTCAAAACCCATTGAATCTAAAAACATAGCTGCTTGCCCACTGCGATTTCCGCTACGACAGTATAAAATCACTTCCTCATTTTTCAGATCTTCAATTTCATCTATCTGCATAGCTTGTATCATTCCAAGAGGCAATAATGTGCCCCCAATGTTGAAGTCTGCATTTTCATATGGCTCCCTTACATCTATAAGATGAAGTTGCTCACCTGCTTCCATCCTTTTTTTTACTTCTTCAACTGAAATATTTTCCATACAATTTATTGAGGCGCTTGATTAATATTGGTGCTGTCAGGAACAGCCGGTTTTTCTACCGCTAACTTTACATTAATAAATTGTCCGGTATGAATGATTAACGCTTCTCCTTCTTCGTTATACCGTTTGGGTTGCTGGTCAACAATGTAAGCATTTAAGGTATCGGTTACACCATTTGCAGACAGAACAAGGAGATTAATACCTTTTGGCTCTACTCTTGCTTTTGCTTCACTATAGGTCCATCCTATCAAGTTAGGTACGGCAAATTGTGTCTCTCCTACCCCGGTTCCAAGCACCAACGCAACAGAAGAACCCATTCGAATTTTAGTTCCCGGGGCAATATGATCTCCACTGTATAATTGATCAAGAACAGAATTCTTTGCAAAATCAGCTCTGTATGTTGTATCGCCTACTTTTAATCCGGCATTTGATAAATTCATTTCTGCATTGCGAAAACTATACCCGATCAGGTTGGGCATGTCTATCATTGGAGGTTTGGATCGATTAAGAGTTAAATATACAGTTCGGTTCACTTTTACCACCGCATCACTTTCAGGTACCTGCTTAATAATTGCCAGGGGAGGTAATGTATCCACATAAACAGAATCCTGGATCACAATATCAAAGCCTTCTTTATCCAAAATTCTTGCTGCTTCGGCAAAGGTTTTTCCCACCACTAACGGAACATTTCGCGACCGCCCATGGTTAGTAAGAAAATTCAGTGAAAGAATAAATACAATAAAAAAAACAACGGCCAGGACAACGGCTGTTATTAAATTTACCCATAAAGGGCGATGTGTAATGAATTTGAACATTCTATGAATTTTGAAATCTGGAGAAGTGGGAATTTCGAAATTTCCCAATCCCAGAATTTCGAATTAACTGATTAACGCTTCCTCAACTAACTTGGTATAAAATTCTTTCAAACTCCACCCCATTGCCCTAACCTGCTGCGGGACTATACTGGCTTCACTTTGGCCGGGTATAGTATTTATCTCAAGCATGAAAGGTTGCTTTGCTTCTTCATTATAGATAAAATCAATTCGTACAACACCGCGGCAATTAAACACCTGGTAAATTTTTTTAGCTGCATCACGAATTTTATCCGCCGCCCCTTCGTCAACTTCGGCCGGAGTTACTTCTGAAGAAGCTCCTTCATATTTAGCTTCATAATCAAAAAAATCTTTTTGGCTGATCACTTCGGTGATTGGAAGAACAATAATATTTCCTTTCGTTTTAAAAACCCCAACCGTGAACTCTCTTCCGGCAATAAATTCTTCTATTAAAACCTGGTCATCTTCTTTAAACGCTTTTTCAATGGCGGTACCAAACTCATCAGATAGCTGATTCACTTTTGACATTCCGATGCTTGATCCTCCATTATTTGGTTTTACGAAAACAGGAAATCTCAATTTGTTTGCAACTTCATCAGGACTTTGAAAATTGTTTTTTATTAAAACTTCAGATTTAGCAACATTGATTCCTGAAAAAGCAGCAATAGCAACTGTGAAACGTTTATTAAAAGTAAGCGCTGAAGTAGCTGCGTCGCATGAAGTATAAGGAATATTCAATGTGTCAAAATAGCCTTGTAATTTTCCATCTTCACCCGGTGTTCCGTGCATACCAATAAACACAGCGTCAAATTCTATCCTGCGACCGTCTAAAAGCAATGAAAAATCGTTTTTATCAATTTCGATTTTTCTTCCTTCCAATTCATAAAACCATCCTTCGGGACGTACATCAATTTTGTAGACATCAAATTTTTCACGGTCAAGGTTATTGTCAATAGTTACGGCGCTTTTGTAAGAAATAACTGCTTCACCAGAAAAACCACCGGTAACCAGGGCAATATTTTTTTTCATGGATTGAAATTACAGCGCAAATATTGAGGAAAAATTGTTTTAGCAGAAATAAAGTTATGTTAGAAAGGACAAGAGTAAAGAAAACAGGAATTTGGAATAAGAAATCAGACTATCTCACATTATGTAAAATCTATCCGGAAGATACCTAAATAAGAAAGGTGAAGGATGCATTGCCTTCACCTTTTTACGACGGGAAATATCACCCGCCACTCTTTAGCAGTATAGAACTGCGTTTGTTTGTTAAGGAAAAGATAGAAAAAATTTCAGTTTTATACCAGAAAATGGGAATGTTTTTTTCCACAACAATAAAAAGCTATATGTGTAGTTTTCCCTTTTTAGCCATCAATTCGTCTACTGTTTCCCGGTACATTTCATCCGGCACGCAGCAATCTACGGGGCAAACTGCGGCGCATTGCGGTTCTTCATGGTTATTTTGATTGCCATAAGTTTAATTTTGCATTTTTTAAAACAAGATTCTTGATTTAGGTGTCACAAATATAAAAGGATATAATTTTTATACAAATGATTTTACAACGGAGGCTGGATTGGTTAAGCAAGTTAGGAAATTATATGTTGAGCAATGAGCCGGAATGGAACGAAGTCAAACACAAAGCTTCCATGCAAAATGGGTGGTTTATCCCTGAATTTGTTGAGCTTGCTATAAAAAATATTGCCAAAAATTTTCTTAAAAAAGAAAAACTTGATGCCTGGCTCACAAACTACCATCTGCCGTTAGCCATTCCCAATCCAAAATCGATTGGTATCGTAATGGCTGGAAATATCCCGCTCGTGGGATTCCATGATTTCTTATGTGTTTTCGTGAGCGGCCATAAATCTGTCATTAAGCTCTCATCAAAGGACGACATCCTGATAAAACATCTTGTAGATATATTGGCAAGCTGGGATTCTGAAATAAACAATTTCGTCCATTTTTCAGAAATGCTAAAAAACTGCGATGCCTATATTGCAACGGGAAGCAATAACACTTCCCGGTATTTTGAATATTATTTTGGAAAGTATCCTCATATCATCCGCCGTAATAAAACTTCTGTTGCCGTTTTAACCGGCCATGAAACAAATAATGAATTAGAAAAACTGGCTGATGATGTTTATCAATTCTTTGGTTTAGGTTGTCGTAATGTAACCAAGATGTATATACCTCCAGCATATAATTTTGAACCTCTGCTGGCTTCATTCAAAAAATATAATTACCTGGCCGATCATCATAAATACAAAAACAACTATGACTATAATTTTGCCATACACATTTTAAATAATAAATTCTATATGACAAACGGCTCCGTTCTATTGATACAGGACACTTCAATTTTTTCTCCCATCAGTCAATTGAATTATGAATACTATAAGGATATGAAATCATTACTGTCATCCCTCCATGACAATCCGGAAATCCAGTGTATCATCGGACATGAGCAAATTCCTTTTGGGCAGGCTCAAGGTCCTGGCCTGTTTGATTATGCGGATAAAACAGATACTTTGTTTTTTTTAAATTCTCTTTAAAACTTATCCATTCCATTTATCGTTATTTGTTTTTAAATTTGTATCTGTATGAAGTACGAAAGCCTTAGTAAATTTCTTGTTAAACTAATCGAACGGTTCGCTAACTGCTTTCACTCTGCATTAATTTTGAAGGCGGGGCATAAACTTTGCCTGATAACATTTATTCAAAAAACTAAAAATTCTAATACGCCATGAAGTTGAAACAACTATTGCTGATCATTTCAATAAGCGCAGGATCAGCGCTAGCCAGTGTGTGGGGCTATAATAAATACACACATCACCAGGCAGCATTCTTACAAACGCAGGGCGGATTGCCCGTAAATTATGCCGGCTTTTTTGACAAAAATACATCCGGCGACCCTGTCGATTTTTCAAAAGCTGCCAACGCTTCAGTACAATCTGTGGTACATATTAAGACAAAAATTCCGGCCAAGAAAGTAAGTAACGATCTTCCCCGGACCCACGGAAATGGACTTGATGATTGGTTTAATCAATTTTTTGATTTTGGCCCTAGCGTGATCCCTGAACAAAGAGCATCAGGCAGTGGGATTATTATTAGTGAAGATGGTTATATTGTTACCAATAACCACGTTATTTCAGATGGAGAAAAAGGAATCGCTTCTGAGATATTGGTAACTCTTCATAATAGGAAAACCTACAAAGCAAAGGTAATCGGTTACGACCCCAATTATGACCTTGCTGTTTTAAAAATTGATGGCACCAATTTACCCTTTATGCTTTATGGCAATTCAGACGATGTCCAGCTAGGGCAATGGGTATTGGCTGTTGGTTATCCGCTTTCATTAGAAACTACCGTTACAGCAGGTATAGTAAGTGCAAAAGGAAGAACCATTGGCATCAATAGCCGCCAGGGGCAAGCTCCTGTTGAATCGTTTATACAAACAGACGCAGCCGTGAACCAGGGAAACAGCGGCGGAGCGTTGGTAAATACAAATGGACAACTTATCGGTATTAATTCCGCTATCCTGGCTCCTTCAGGAACCTATGCAGGTTATTCATTTGCGATTCCTGTTAATCTTGTAAAGAAAGTGGTAGGAGATATTATACAATATGGTAATGTTCAAAGAGGATATTTGGGCGTTAGTTATCCAACCCAGGAATTGACCGAAGAACAAATGAAACAAATGGGCATTAGCGATAATGAAGAAGGAGTTTTTGTTTCGGCCGTAGCTCCGGATGGAGCTGCCCAGGCGGGAGGTATTAAAAGAGGTGACCTAATTACGAAAATTAATGGTATCGAAGTAACAAGCGGTCTTGAAATGAGCTCTGTGCTGGCTAATTATAAACCAGGGGATAAAGTCCAGGTAACTTATAAACGGAAGGGATCTGAAATTACGACTGCAGTTGTGTTAAAAAAATCTCCGGGAAATTATGAACAAGTAGTGTCAGCCAATGTAGAAGAAGAAGTAGGCGCAGAACTGGAAACGCTCGATTCTAAAAAGGCAGATCAATACAATATTGAAGGTGGTGTAGTCGTAAAAAGCATTAAGAAAGGCGGGCCTATCAGCAAAACAAGAATGGAAGAAGGTTTCATCATTACCAGCGTGAATGGTGTGGATGTTAGAAATGTCGAAGAATTAGGAAAGGCCTTATTAAATGCAAGGGGAACTGTAAAATTGGAAGGCATGTACCCCGGTTCGGATATGTATACTTATCCGCTTAACCTGAATGGTCAATAAAAAATTTCTGATTATACGAAATACAAACCGTCTCGCCATAGGCAAGACGGTTTTTTTATTGTGTAAATGAGCCTGGTTATTTCTATTTAACTTTTATGGAGTTTATCCCTGGGCCACTTATCGGAAAATAGGCTTGTCGACCGGATGGTGCTGTTCTACGTGCTTATTACTGCTCAATACTTATAATATAGCTATTATAATTTTTCAAAGACAAAATATTCCCAGCCCCTTATTTGAAAATCTTTATCTGATGAAAAATCTCTATCTGCCGAAGAAAAAACTTCTTTGAATTTCCCGTTTATCTCGCTGATTGAGAAACTAACATTATTACTTGAAAAATTTAAAACAACAAGTACTTTATGCTCACCATTTGTTCTTAAATAAGCAAATACATATTGTTCATCACTCATTTTAATTCTTTGTGTCTTTGAATCAGGATCACCCGCACGCAAAGCCGGGTTATTTGAATGTAGATTAAGAAGTGTTTTGTAAAAATCATGTAATTCATTTTTAGCCGTCCAGATAATTTCATCTTTCTCAAAGAATTTTAACCGCTTATGATTGGGTAACTCTTGTCCGCTATATATTAATGGAATGCCATTCCAGGTGCAGCTAAATACAGCAAGAACTTTAGCGATATTACCGTATTTTTCATATTCAGTACCATTCCAGCTATTTTCATCATGATTACTGGTAAACCATATTCTCATAGAGGCATTACCGATTGCATTATATTCATTTAAAACTGTTTCAAGACTACTAACCGGAAGATGCTTTTGATAAAAATCTTCCGTTTTATGCATCCATGTCCAGGTATAAGCCGCATCAAATGTTCCCATATATTCAGGGTGTTCAATCGGATCCAATTCTCCCAGCCAGAATAAAGGCTTGATTGCATCCAGTTCTTTTCTTGCTTTTTGCCAGAAATCAAGTTCCACCCAAAAAGCAAGATCGCAACGAAAGCCATCAATATCACATTCATTCACCCAAAACTTCATAGCATCGATCATTGCATCCACCAAATCCGGATTGTGAAAATTCAGTTCAATAATATCATCCATGCCCGAAGCAATCTTGAAATCATCGGTGGTGCTATCTTTCTCATAATAATCAGAATGATCTCTTGTCCATTTATGGTCCCATCCCGTATGGTTCGCTACCCAATCGATAATGACTTTGAAACCTTGTTCATGTGCTCCCTTCACCAGGATTCTGAAATCATCCAGCGTACCAAATTCGGCATTAATAGAAGTATAATCTGAAGCCGCATAGTAGCTTCCAAGCACTCCTTTCTTATTTTTTTGAGCAATGGGAGTAACGGGCATAAACCAGAGTGTTTTTATACCCATATCTTTTAGCCTTGGTAATTCTTTGCTGAAAGCTTTAAAGCTTCCTTCTTTTGTGTATTGTCGAATATTTACCTCATATATATTCGTGCTATTTACCCAATCAAGCGGTTTAAAATCGTAAGTCATATAAATCCAATTTTGTGAAAATAACAACTTGAGGGATGATGAGAAAATATGTTTTAACAGGCTCACCTTTAACTTTTCCTTCTATTAGGTAACTTGCGGATTAATTCATCCGGGATTAATCCGGAAATCCAGTTTATTCATGAAGCAATTCGAAGTTCCCATAATTTATCGCAGTCCATTGATCTCTGCTATCAAAAAAAAGCGTACGGATTTGGACAAGATGAAAAAGGACCTTAGACCTACCCTGCTGGATTTCGGCCCTCTTCAAATTTATCTTTCCAGACATTTTGGTTTTTGCTATGGCGTAGAAAATGCTATCGAAATTGCTTTTAAAACCGTGGAAGAAAATGCAGGTAAAAGAATTTTTTTATTAAGTGAAATGATCCATAACCCCCAGGTAAATGCAGACCTGCAGTCACATGGAGTACAGTTTTTACAGGATACTTATGGAAACATATTAATCCCTTTTGACGATTTAAACTCAGACGATATAGTTCTTGTTCCTGCATTTGGAACAACGCTGGAGATTGAAGAAAAATTAAATGCAATAGGGATCCAAACCGAAAAATATAATACCACCTGCCCCTTTGTGGAAAGAGTTTGGAACAAATCAGAGGTAATTGCTAAACAGAATTACACAGTTATTATTCATGGCAAGCCAAATCATGAAGAAACCAGGGCTACGTTTTCACATGCTTCCGTAAATTCTCCCTCCGTAGTCGTAAAAGATATGACCCAGACGATAATATGGAAGAACATTTTGCTGATACCCGTGATACACTTTGCTATGCCACGAATGATAATCAAAGCGCCGTAATTAATATGCTTGAGACAGGAGCTGATCTTGCTATTGTGGTTGGTGGTTATAATTCATCCAATACTTCGCATCTTGTAGAACTGTCCGAAGAAAAGTTAGCAACTTACTTTATTAACAATGAAGAGAAGATCGTTTCATCAAAAGAAATTCTGCACTATAATTTTCATACAAAAAAAGAAATACTCACCAGCCATTACCTGCCTGCAAAACAACCTGCAAAAATTCTACTCACCAGCGGAGCTTCCTGCCCTGACGCCCTGGTAGAAGGTGTAATAAATAAATTGGTGAATTTCTTTGCTGTTACCAGAACACCATGCCAACTGATTGAAGAGTTTCAAAGTTGAATACCTATCGGTCGGCAGGCAGGGAATTACAAAATGTTGAAGCCCGCGAGAGTGTACGCTTTGGTACTGGCATGGGTGCAATGAAACTGCTGCTGAACAGAATTACCGATGCCGCACAAAAAATTATTTATAAAGTAACTCATAATATTCATTTGCCATCCTGTTACTGTCAAACTGGAAACGAACGTCATTCATTCCATTCTTGATTATTTCACGCCAGGCATTGTGATCATCATAATACATGGGCAGAATTTGATTATTCAGGATCTCATACAAGCAATTCAAATCATATTCATCCTGATCATTCACCGTCATACTTGTATAATCAGCTTTAGGAACAACAAAACCGTTTACGCCGCTTTTAATAAACTCTGGTATCCACCCATCATTGGTAGAAAGATTGACGGCCCCATTCATAGCAGCCGTCATACCACTGGTGCCTGATGCTTCCCTGGGAACACGGGGATTATTTAACCAGCAATCTGCACCTTGTTTCAAACGTCTTGAAAGCATTAGTTCGTAGCCGATCAAAACGGATATGTTTTTATATTTACGGCTTAAATGCACGAGGCTATTAAATTCCGTGATGGCAGGATAATCAACCGGGTAAGGTTTACCTGCCCAGATGATCTGCACGGGATATTTTTTGTTATTGATCAGTTCTTCAAAATACTTGTCATCGGTTGTTATTAAACCTGCCCGTTTATAACCTGCGAAACGTCTCGCCCAGACAAGAGTGAAAATTTTTGTGTCAAAAAGTTTTCCCGTTTGGTCTGCAACAATTTCAAATGTTCTTTTTTTCAAAAATTTTTTTCTATCGTCAAATGCCAGGTTGTAATGCTTTTCCATTGTCTTATATAACTGCTCATCGGCCCAATATTTCCAGTTTTGTGCATTGGTAATAGAAATGATATTGCAGATATTATCATACTTACTCCATAAGGCTCTTGATACTTTTCCATGCAGTTGCGATACACCGTTCGCCAACCTGGCAAATCGCAGTGCAGCCAATGAATGGTTAAACATATCATCAGGATTACCCGTAAGCTTTTTAACTTCCTCAACAGTAAGTCCGCAGAAATAACTCATTTTATGGCAAAGATGTATATCATGTTTTTCATTACCGGCTTCTTCAGGAGTATGCGTAGTAAAAACTAATCGCTTCCTTACCTCTTCAATATTATTGTTATATTTTTTGTAGAGATAAAATGCACATGACAAACCATGCGCTTCATTTAAATGATAAACGTCCGGCTTAAATCCCAATTCATCAAGCAGTTTGGCGCCCCCGACACCCAGCAAAATAAACTGCGCCACTTTTGTGGCCACGTTTGCATCATACAAGCGATGCGAGATGGTTTGAGAA
>WNFX01006623.1_pt1 | contig 14920 bp, 8 predicted proteins | sample 5400111 | NCBI WGS metagenome assembly WNFX01 (sample SAMN13153363, study PRJNA577476) | soil metagenome | isolation source: 40 cm soil or saprolite under grassland replicate 1 | place: USA:California | collected 2016-06-15 | reverse complement strand
CATGCAGCAGAGAGAGATCAGGCGATCCTTTTTATCGATGAAGCAGATTCATTGCTCTCCAAGAGGCTAACCGAGGTCACACAAGGGTCTGAGCAAGCGATCAACTCGATGCGCAGCCAGTTGTTCATCTGTCTCCAGGAATTTCGCGGTGTGGTGATCTTTGCAACGAACCTTATCGAGAACTATGATAAGGCGTTTGAGACGCGGGTACGCTATCTCCACTTCCCCCTGCCAGGCGAACACTGCCGACGAGAGATCTGGCGCAGACATCTTGTGCCACAGTTACCATTGGCAGAGAACGTCTCTATCGATCAACTTGCAGCTTATGCTGACGACATCTGCGGTCGAGATATTAGAAATGCCGTCATTGACGCAGCAGTAAGAGTGGCTCGATATGGGAAAGCTCAGGTCGAACTAGGTGACCTCATCGGGGCTGTAGACCGGATTAAGGCGGCAAGGATCGCTGTCAAGTCTCATGAGGGTCGGAGTTAGAATCAAAGGAAGAGGCAAAATCACTTGCTAGAGCTTGAAAAATTATCCAGACTTGCGTCTATGCGGTAAAATAAAGGAAATTATCGAACAGTAAATGGTTATCATAAAATCGAAGCAACAGGTTGAGCAGTTGCGCAAGGCCGGGCGCATTGTCGCAGAGACGTATGAAGTGATACGTCCACACCTGAAACCAGGGGTCACGACTGCGGAAATCGACAAGATAGCTGAGGAGTATATTCGCAGAAGAGGAGCCATCCCCAGTTATATAGGCTATGGAGCAATGCCAGCGCGGTATGGACGCCCGGCTATACCACCTTTCCCGGCCACTATCTGTACCGCCATCAATGATGTCATCTGCCATGGCATTCCCAGTGACAAAGACCGATTGCGCGATGGTGATATTATCGGCATCGATATTGGCGTACACTACAATGGCTGGGTGGGCGATTCATGTGTGACTTTTGCTATAGGAACTATCGATAGCGAGTCACAACGGCTGTTGGATGTGGCAAAGCGCTGCATGGAGCTGGGTATTGAGCAGGCGCGACCCGGTAAATATCTTGGTGATATCGGCGCGGCTATCCAGGAATATTGCGAGAAAGAAGGCTTCTCCACAGTGCGAGAATATACGGGGCATGGAGTTGGGCGTTCGCTCCACGAAGAACAGCCGATGATTAATGCCGGACGACCTGAAACGCGCGTGAAAGCGGATCGCTGGACGGTCTGCACGGCTGATGGCAAGCGTTCTGCTCAGTTTGAGCATACCATCGCGGTTACCGATGGCGCACCGGAGATATTGACGACTCTGTGATAGTAAAACCCCGGACTTCAGCCACCAGGGAATGAGCTTTTTGCGCATTGACGCATCTAAATGCTTCCAGGGAATGTATGCGGTGTAATGGTAAAAAGGGGAAAAGCGTGTGGAAGATCGAAGATCAGTAACAATGAGCAAGAGCAGTTCGGCAGTACAGAGAATACACTCGAAAAAGCCCTTTCTCAGAGCAGTCATCTCCCTCATAGACCCAACTCAAATGATGCTTCTGTCCAAATGCAGGTAATGACTCTTGATAGGAGTGGTAGAATCAAGGTCAGGAGGACTGACAATGATGACACTACCATCCCATCCAGGATGTGTATGGATTACCATCATCATCACCCCGTTGTCCACGCCACATCGTAGCCTAACAAGCAAGCAGTATTTCAATTGATGAGCTTATGAGGTGCTTTTCGGGTAGTAGCTGCTATTCTCTCAGAAGAAATCAAAATACTTCCTGATGGAGAAAAACAGGAATATACTTCTTTATACTCATTGAAATAGCTTCTTCTCTTTTTTCCAGCATCACGGGGACATGTGCAAGGCGCACGTACCTACGATGCCTTCTGGCAAGACCGCTCTGCTGCCCTTTTCTAATTCCGTAACAACTAATTCATACGCCCGATATTCTCAACCCCGCTCAAATTTTCTTAACCATTCCTCAACCCCGCTCAAATTTTCTTAACCATTCCTCAACCATTCCTCAATCCGCAACATACATAACGACGGTAGGATTACTCGTAAAAGCTTTTAAATCAATTTGAGACATCTTGACATGATTTAGTAAAAGTCATTTCCCGGTATGCCTTACTGTATAGAGCATATTGAGACGTCGGTGTTTTCTACAACCGAACCGATATCTATAGATTAAATCATGAGATTAAATCATGTAGTAAGGGGAAAGCATGGTCAGGTTAATGCGCGAACACCAACAGTACCCACTCATAAGTGTCGTTATTCCAGCACTTAATGAAGCACAAAATCTTCAATATGTATTGCCATACATTCCGCCTCTCGTGAGTGAGGTAATTCTGGTCGATGGACTATCAGTCGATGATACCTGCGCAATCGCGCAACGGCTGCTACCGGCAATCAAAATCGTCAAGCAGACGGGTAGTGGCAAGGGTAATGCCTTGAAAGCGGGTTTTGCTGCTTGCACAGGCGACATCATCGTGATGTTAGACGCAGATGGCTCAGCCGATCCAAACGAGATACCACGTTTTGTTGAAGTACTTATGGCAGGGAATGATTTTGCCAAAGGCTCGCGGTTTAAAAAAGGTGGAGGTAGTCACGATATTTCACCCTTACGTAGTGCAGGTAACTTCGGATTGAGTCGACTAGTCAATTTGTTTTTCCAGGCACGTTTCAGCGATTTGTGCTACGGCTACAACGCCTTCTGGAAACACTGTCTTGACTATTTAGAAATCGATAGTGACGGTTTCGAAGTAGAGACACTGATTAATATACGTATGCACCAGGCTCGCCTCAAAATTGAAGAGGTTCCTAGCTTTGAGTACCAGCGCATTCATGGTGAGAGCAAACTGCACACATTCAGAGACGGTTGGCGGGTGCTTAAGACGATAATGAGAGAGCGCGGTAGAAAGAGCTCAACTCCACTACAATTACCTCATCTTACAAGGACGTTCAACATAGAGGAGAAACCCTCAACGCCTGAGGAAATAGTCCTGTAATCATTGACCGGTATGGCACTCATCATGTAGATTGCCTAAAGAAATGAATGGAAGATGTCTGAGACAATACACGATATCTCTGTAATTATCTGTGCTTATACCGAAGATCGTTGGAATGATCTCATTTCAGCGGTGGAGTCGGTGCGACAGCAAACATTACCAGCCACCGAAATAATAATAGTAATTGACCATAATCCTGATTTACTAAAACGGGTACAGGATCAAATACAAGATGTGATTGTGATAGAGAATACAGGAGCAAGTGGACTTTCAGATGCACGGAATAGCGGCATCGCTGTATCCAGTAGCCATATAATTGTTTTCCTTGATGACGATGCCGTGGCAACACCAGATTGGTTGAGGCTTCTCAACAAAGTCTTCTCTGATCCTCAAGTGCTAGGTGCCGGTGGCCCGGTTTTGCCGCTCTGGTCGAATACTGAACCCGCCTGGTTGCCTGAAGAGTTTCGCTGGGTAGTCGGTTGCACTTATCGAGGAATGCCTCAAACCGCCCAAATGATACGGAATCCAATTGGCGCTAATATCTCCTTCCGGAGAGAGGTTTTCGATACCGTAGGCGGTTTCCGTAGTGAAATTGGGCGCATAGGAACAAGACCGCTTGGCTGTGAAGAAACGGAGCTGTGTATCCGAGCTCGTAAGTGCTGGCCTCAAAGAGGTTTTCTGTATCAGCCAGAAGCCTTGGTGTTTCATCGCGTACCGGCTAGCCGCACATCCTGGCGCTACTTCTTTTCTCGCTGCTATTCGGAGGGCCTATCGAAAGCCCTCGTATCCCGGTATGTAGGTATAAAAGACAGCCTTACATCTGAGCGTATCTACACTTTCCGAACCTTGCCACAAGGAGTTATTCGCGGCTTAATTGATGGTCTCTTTCATCGTGACCTTGGTGGATTCGCGCGAGCAGCGGCCATTATCACTGGATTAGTAGTAACAACGTCTGGTTATTTATCAGGCAGCGCTATTTTACGGATTTCAAAATCTAAAAGGGAATTTGTCACGGGAGTAGTTATTCGTCGCAATTCTGAAGCATCCCCATCTCTCAACACTCGAACTGGGTCTTGAGATGATAGGAACTATCAGGAAATTTCACTCATTTGAGAGAGATTACACTATGAGATTTGCCCATACTCAAATGAAAAAAGTACCTATTCTTATGTACCATAGTATTTCATGTAATGCCAGTTCAAAGTTTAGGCAATTCACGGTTTCTCCAGCGTTGTTTGCTGAACAGATGGCGTATCTTCACCAGCAAGCATATACCCCTATAACCGTCACACAGTACGTAAGAGCACAATTTCAAAGAGAGACCGAACTACCTGAACATCCCATCGTTTTGACGTTTGACGACGGGTTTGCTGATTTCTTTACTGCTGCCTTGCCAGTACTCACGCAGTACAACTTTGCAGCCACACTTTATGTTTCTACCGCGTTTGTCGGTGGGACAAGCTACTGGTTGCGACATGAGAAGGAAACTGGCCGCTTGATGCTCACATGGAAACAATTGGTCGAAATCAGCTCCTATGGTATAGAGTGTGGAGCGCATAGTCATAACCATCGCCAACTCGATACACTTCCCAACCCGGTAGCCTGGGACGAAGTTTTGCAAAGTAAAAAACTCCTGGAGGATCACCTGCGACAGGAGGTTTTCAGTTTCGCTTATCCTTTCGGGTATCAAAGTGCCCAAGTACGACAGTTGGTCCGAGAAGCAGGTTATACTTCAGCCTGCGCTGTCAAGCATCAAATGAGTTCAGAGAATGATGAGGCTTTTTCCTTAGCACGCCTTATGGTCAGTGCGGATACTAACATGGAAGAGTATGTAGCATTGCTTACGGGTCGTAGTTCGTCACCTGCAACAGCAGTATATAAAATATACGCTCGCACTCGAACTCCTGTGTGGCAGCTCGTCCGCCGTTGTGCCGCTTCAGTAACGCTGTATCTACGGGAAAGGCGGTTAGCATGAAATTAGAAACAGAACGAGACATTTCCGTAGTAATTTGTGCGTACACAGAAGAACGCTGGCACGACCTTGTTGCAGCTGTGGAATCAATCCAACGACAGACCACTTCACCTCGCGAAATCATTCTGGTAATTGATCACAACGTGCGATTATTCGAACGTGCGCGAAAACAAATATCTGGTGTCGTGGTCATAGAGAATAATGAGCCCAAAGGGTTATCTGGCGCACGAAACAGCGGGATAGCTCTTTCGCAGGGAACTCTTATCGCCTTTCTCGATGATGATGCGATAGCAGAGCCTGATTGGTTAGAACGATTAGGCCATTGTTGTCAAGATCCGCAAGTCTTAGGCGTGGGTGGAATAGTGGAACCACTCTGGTCAAGCAAGCGTCCTACATGGTTTCCAGATGAATTCTACTGGGTTGTCGGTTGCACCCATCAGAATCCATCTGATACGCCAGTGACAGTGCGAAACCCATACGGTGGCTGCACATGTATTCGACGAGAAGTGTTTGAGGTGGTGGGGGGGTTTAGAAATGGGATTGGACGCGTTGGGAGCTATCCAATGGGAGGCGAGGAAACAGAATTATGCATTAGAGCAGCGCAGCATTGGCCTGACAAAGTCTTCCTCTGCGTTCCTAATGCAAGGATTCACCACCGTATTTCCTCTTACCGTGTCAGCTGGCGCTATTTCCGGTTACGCTGCTACGCTGAAGGTCTCTCGAAGGCGGCCGTGACCAGATATGTGGGTGCAAAAGATAGTCTCTCAACTGAACGATCATACACATGCCAAATCTTGCCCAGAGGAATTCTGCGTGGCATTTTAGATGCACTCCTTTGCCTTGACCTGACCGGCTTGCTGCGTGCAGGAGCTATTGCCAGCGGGCTAATGATGACAATAGCAGGCTACATTGTAGGGACTATTTCTCACTTTGCTATCCCGTACAAAGAAGAAGATACCAATATCAGCCCTAATTTCAAACGGCTACCGCATCTGAGTAGCGAGGAACGAGATCTTACGAAGCCTGTAAGAAATGCGTGAGATTCAGAAAACATATTCGCTTATCAAAGCATTTGAGCTCTCCGCCTGGGGAAAAGGAAAACTAGTACAGTGAAAATATTGCTTCGGTGGGCTAAAGATAATAGCATCATATTAGCCAATGCCGGATCATTAGTCGGTACAATGGCAGTAACGTCGGTTCTTGGGTTCGCTTATTGGTGGTTAGCAGCGCGGCGGTTCCCGCCGGAAGCTGTAGGTCTTGCCTCAGCAGCCATCTCGGCTATGACGCTGCTAGGGACTTTTGGCATCTTGGGATTGGGTACCCTGTTGCTTGGCGAGTTACCGCGCCAGCGGGGCAAAGAAGTCTCGCTCATCAGCGCGGCGCTAATTCTGGTTGGGGGAGTGGGGTGTTGTTTGGGTATCATCTTTGCAGTTGTTGCGCCGCACATATCAACGAGCTTTCAGGTCCTGGGAGCAAGTGTCATAAATATAGCGCTTTTCGCAGTTGGCGTCAGTCTCACCGCAATCACATTAGTCCTTGACCAGGCGCTTATCGGTCTGTTGCGAGGCGGGCTGCAACTCTGGCGAAACACGCTTTTTGCCGGAGTAAAACTTGTTGCACTTTTTGTAGCAGTCCTTTGGTTGTCGCATGTAACGGGGCTGACAATCTATGCGACATGGATAATCGGCAATATATTCTCATTGGCAACTCTAGCTGGATTTGTGATAGTGAAGCGGGGCTGGCCGGGAAGAAACTACCTGCCGCAATGGGGATTGCTACGGAAACTGGGTCCTGCAGCTCTAAAGCATCATGCACTCAATATCACGCTTGATGCTCCATCCCTCATCCTACCAGTGCTCGTCACCGTACTGCTTTCTGCGACGGTGAATGCCTGGTTTTTCGTCTCCTGGACCTTAGCGAGTATTGCAAATACGATCTCAGTTGCCCTCGCTACGACACTCTATGCAGTAAGTTCTGCACAGCCCTCTATGTTAGCACGCAAGCTTCGCCTGACGTTGAGCCTTGCGTTCGTGGCATGTGTTTTGGCAAATTGTGTGTTGCTGCTGGGAGCTAGCCAGGTGTTGGGGCTGTTCGGCCATAGCTACTCCGAACAGGCAGCCTGGAGCCTTCGCATCTTGTCGCTCGAATCTTTTCCCTTTATTGTCAAGAATCACTACGTAGCAATATCACGAATACACAATCGAGTAGCACGTACCACACTGCTGACAATAGCTACCGGCCTCTTTGAGTTAGGAGGAGCAGCACTAGGCGCGCGTCTTGGCGGTTTAAATGGGCTGAGTCTTGGTTGGTTCGCAGCAATGTGTGTTGAAGCAATGTTCATGTCTCGTACAGTGTACAAGGCCACCCAGTTCGTGCAAACATCTCCGCAAGTATCGATAGAAGAGAACTCTATGGCGGAGCAAGCAGTTTGGCTCATAGATACTTTTGTGCTGGCAGCAACAAGACCAGTCATTGCGGGGGAAGGCATAGATATTTATCAGAGGCGTTTACAGCGAGATGAGAGGAAGAGTATCAGCAGGCACCCCAACAACGGCAAACTGCGCCTGAAGCCTACTCGACTGGAACGATTCTCACACTCCGACGACATTGCGGTGAAGCGTCAATTTAAGCAAATCACCCCTTAGTGGAAAAGATCTACGAGTACTTTATAACTGGAGAGAACTAAATATCGGATCCCTATGAACCAATTTGTAGGCAAACAGAAAGATGTGACCATGACTACGTTATCCCTGGATAGCGGCTCATCGAACCAAAACGAAGCTGAAGGCCTCTTGACCCGCGCTGCCCAACAAAACTTTCAAAAGCAAACAATCGCTATCACTGCGACCTTCACAGCCGAGCTAGTGGAGGAATCGCTTACATATTGGATGCAAGAACTTGCCCTGCCTTCTACCATTACTTTTGCACCTTATAATCAGCTCTTTCAGCAACTATTTGATCCAACGAGTCTTCTTTCCAAGAATCAGCGGGGGATCAATGTGATCCTACTCCGCTTTGAAGATTGGCAACGCTTTGGAACAGATGCTCAACAGAGTAAGATGGCCGAGGAGAAGATTGAACGTTATGTACTTGAACTTACACAAGCATTACAGATGGTAGCAAAACGTTCATCTACCCCATACCTGGTCTGTGTCTGTCCTGCCTCACCTGAGGTAGATGCTGATGCCCAACGGCAGGCTCTCTTTGCCCGTGTGGAAGATCGAATGGCTAAAGACCTGGCAGCGATAGGCGGTGTCTACCTGATAAAAAGCACAGAGGTGATTAGAGCATACCCGGTATCGCAGATCTACGATCCGTACGGAGACAAAGTAGGGCATGTGCCTTTCACCCGTCTCTTCTTTGCTGCTTTGGGCACACTTATCGCCCGTAAAATTTACGCGCTACTTAGTACCCCCTATAAAGTGATTGTCGTTGACTGCGATCAGACGCTGTGGCAAGGCGTTTGCGGCGAGGATGGAGCACTTGGAGTTGTCATTGATACGCCCAGGCTGCACCTCCAAGAGTTTCTCGTGGCTCAGCAGACGGTTGGAATGCTTCTGTGCCTGTGTAGTAAAAATAATGAGCAAGATGTGTTCGATGTCTTTGCCTACCATCCCCAAATGGGGATTAAGCGCGAACATCTAGTTGCATGGCGCATCAACTGGCAACCGAAGTCTCAAAATCTACGTTCCCTCGCTGAGGAATTGCAACTTTCATTGGAGAGCATCATCTTCATAGATGATAACCCGTTGGAATGTGTTGAAGTTCAGACCAGTTGTCCTGAAGTGCTCACCTTACCCTTGCCTCAGGATCTTAGTCGCTTGCCCCACATACTTCAGCACTTTTGGGCATTTGATCATCTAGGGGCTACAACTGAAGATAAGAAACGAACTGAGCTCTATATGCAACAACTCCAACGGCAGGAGTTCCAGAAGGTATCTTCTACCCTGAAGGATTTTCTGGAAGGCCTGGAGTTACATGTACGGATTGCTCCTATGAAAGAGGCTCAGCTAGACCGGGTGGCGCAGTTAACACAGCGCACCAACCAGTTCAATTGCACCACGATCCGCCGCACTGAGAGCGAGATTCGGCAGTTCTGTCAGGCGGACAAAGGCAGCAGAGGAGAGTCTCTGGTTGTAGAGGTCAGTGATCGCTTTGGGGACTACGGCCTGGTTGGGGCAATCTTGTTCGCCGTAAAATCGCAGGAGATTGAGGTGGATACCTTCTTATTGAGTTGTCGTGCTCTGGGACGGGGTGTGGAGCATCAGATGTTGGCTAAACTCGGCGAGATTGCGCACGAGCGAGGAGTGGGTCGAGTGTTTATTCCTTTTATTCCTACCTCAAAAAATGCTCCGGCACGCGAATTCCTGGAGGGGATTGAAGTCGCCTCCAAGCTGTTTCATAGCGACAGGGAGGGTTTTAGCTTTGCCACTGAGGCTTTGATCGGGCTTGTATACACTCCGCCTGCTGAGAAATTAGAGGTTCCTGGCGGAGTACTGAGCAACAAATCCGACGATGTAGTCGCTGCTGCGGCTGTATCGACTTCGGGTACGAAGACCGAAGCAAAAAGCATTCCCTTGCTCCGAATTGCCACCGAACTGAGTACAGCCGAGCAGGTGCTACAGGCAGTAGCTGCGCAACGGCATCAGCATCCCGGAGGACACCAGCAAGTAGCCCTACCGCGGACGAGGATCGAGGAGCAACTGGTTGAGATCTGGGCGGAAGCGCTCAAACTAGATCGGGTGGGCATCCATGATGACTTCTTCGCGTTGGGCGGTAGCTCCCTTTACGCCACACAAATCGCTTCGCGTCTCTATACGAGCCTGCAAATAGAAGTACCCCTGCGTAGCTTTTTCGAAGCTCCTACGGTTGCTCGATTAGCCGAGATCATCACGCAGATGCAAGCGAGTGGAGCTATAGATCACATGCCCGCACTTCGTGCGCGCTCAAGAGAAGCACATCGAGTGCAAAAATCCTCTGCGGTACCAGTGTGGGGGAGCATTAGTTCTCATAATCAGCGAGGAGAAGAATAAGACCATGACTACATCGTCCGTATCTAACCCGTTATTGACCCAAGATTTGTACATGTTTCCCGCCTCGCTTACCCAGCAATCTCTCTGGTTCATCGATCAGTTGGAGCCACAGAGTGCTGCCTACAATATCCCGGCTTGTCTCCGCATAAGCACTCCACTCGACGTGCAGACCCTCGAGAGGAGCATCAATGCGCTCATCCAGCGTCACGAAATCCTCCGTACTACCTTTGTAGCGGAGGATGGACAGCCAATGCAGGTGATTACCTCAGACCTCGTGCTCCCTTTGCCAGTGATAGACCTATCTCCCCTTCCCAAGGCCGAACGGAAAGTCGAGGCACTTCGCTTGGCGCGAGACGAGGCACAACGCCCTTTCGATCTGGCACAGGGCCCACTTCTGCGAATCCTGTTATTGCACTTGGAAGCGGAGGAGAATATATTGCTCCTGACCATGCATCACATCATCTCCGATAGATGGTCTCTGGGTATATTCTTCCAGGAACTAGCCATCCTATACAAGGCCTTTTCAACTGGCCAGTCCTCGCCATTGCCGGAGTTGCCCATCCAGTATGCGGATTTTGCCGAATGGCAACGAGAAGTGCTGCAAGAAGATTTCCTCGCCGAAGACTTAGCCTATTGGAAGCAGCATCTGGCTGGCAGTCCCGCTGGCCTGGATTTGCCCTCTGAACAGCCGCGATTGCTGATGCCGACCTCGCAAGGCTCAGTGTATCGGACTAGGTTGCCCAAGGCACTGAGCGATACCTTGAAGGAATTGAGCCGGCAGCAAGAGGTGACCCTGTACATGACCCTTGTCGCGGCCTTTCAGACCTTGCTTTATCGCTCCACGGGACAGGACGATCTGGTGATCGGAACTGTCACTGCGGGCCGCACGCGAGCCGAAACTGAGGCGCTAATCGGCTTTTTTGCCAACACGCAGGTGCTACGCACCGACCTATCTGGTAACCCCTCCTTTGATGAACTGCTGAGACGAGTGCGCGAGGTAATCCTGAAGGCTCAGGCTCATCAGCAGTTGCCCTTTGAGTACCTGGTCAAGGAACTGCACCCAACTCGCTCGTTGGGGCAGAATCCACTCTTCCAGGTGATGCTAGTACTGGAACCTCCTTTGCCTGCCCTGCCATTGGGTTGGGTAGTGACTCAAATGGAGGTCGAGACAGGTACCTCCAAGTTCGACCTGACTCTTGAACTCGAGGACTGTCCAGAAGGTCTCATGTGTCACTTCGAATACAGCGCTGACTTGTTTAATGCACCCACTATTGCTCGCTTGGCGGGGCACTGGCAGACGCTTTTAGAGGGGATCGTGGTCGATCCGACCCGGCGTCTCTCCGAGTTACCCCTCTTGACTGATAAGGAATATCTCCAGATCATAGTAGCATGGAACGCTAACCACACTGAATATCCCAAAGATATGTGTGTTCATCAACTCTTTGAGGCCCAGGTAGAACGCACCCCCAATACGGTAGCAGTGGTCTTCCAGGGAGAACAGTTGACATACCGAGGGCTCAATACCAGGGCAAATCAACTGGCACACTACCTGCGGCAGCTAGCTATGGGACCAGAGGTGCTGGTCGGTATCTGCGTAGAACGTTCCTTAGACATGCTAGTAGGGTTACTGGGTATTCTCAAGGCCGGGGGGGCCTATGTGCCGCTCGACCCTGCGTTCCCAGCCGAGCGCCTGGCTTTCATGCTGGAGGACGCCCAAGTTCCCGTGCTGGTCACCCAGCAGCATCTGCTCACGCAACTGCCCGCTCATCGTAACAAAGTCGTCTGCCTGGACACCGATGCGGCAGTGCTCGCCCAGCAGAGCGAGGCCAATTTACTCTCCACAGCCACTTCCGATCACTTGGCCTACGTCATTTATACCTCGGGATCCACCGGCCGGCCTAAGGGTGTGCAGATTCTGCACCGTGCCGTGGTCAACTTCTTGCTATCCATGCGCGAACAACCGGGACTGACGGCGCAGGATACCCTGCTGGCTATCACCACTTTATCTTTTGACATTGCGGCACTTGAACTTTTCCTCCCCCTACCGTGATGCAGGCTACACCGATCACCTGGCGCATGTTGCTTGCAGCAGGTTGGCAAGGGAACCCTGATCTGAAGATCCTATGTGGGGGGGAAGCCCTCCCGTTGGATCTGGCGCATCAGTTACTGCCCAGGGCAGCCTCCCTCTGGAACCTGTATGGGCCTACAGAGACGACAATCTGGTCCACCCTCTGCAAGATCGAACCTGGGGATGATGTAGTGTCTATTGGGCGACCGATTGCTAACACCCAAATCTACCTGCTTGACACGCATTTGCAACTGGTACCGGTAGGGGTGTCCGGCGAACTTTTCATAGGAGGGGATGGCCTGGCTCGCGGTTACTTGAACCGCCCCGAGTTAACGGCTGAGCGATTTATCCCTCATCCGTTCAGCAACGAGCTTGGCGCTCGCCTGTACAGGACGGGGGACCTGGCTCGCTACCGGCCGTACGGAACCATCGAGCATTTAGGTCGCCTGGACTTCCAGGTCAAGCTACATGGTTTCCGTATTGAGCTAGGCGAGATCGAGACGGTGCTCAGTCAACATCCTGGGGTGCGCCTGGCAGTGGTAATTGCCCGTGAGGATATACCTGGTGACAAGCGCCTCGTGGCCTACCTGGTCGCCACCCAGGCGCCTGCGCCCGCGATCAGTGAACTGCGAAGCTTCTTGCAGGAACAGTTGCCTGAATACATGCTGCCCTCGGCTTTCGTGTTCCTAGAGGCCTTTCCGCAGACACCCAACGGCAAGGTGGACCGCCGTGCGCTGCCAGCACCTAAACACACGCGACCTGAGCTACGGGAGGACTTCGTAGCGCCCCGTACTTCGGTCGAAGAGGCGGTGAGAGGCATTTGGTTGCAGATCCTCAAAATCGAGCAGATTGGCATCCACGATGACTTCTTCGAGTTGGGCGGAGATTCCCTGATGGCTATGCAAATGATTTCGCGTCTTCGTAGGGTCTTACAGATAGAGCTGCCTCTGGCTCGCGTCTTCGAGGCTCGTACTATTGCCAAACTATCTAAGATTATCGAGCAGGTGAAAGCTGGTGATGCTCAGCGAAAGTTGCCTTCTGTTCTTCCAACACAGAATAGCAGTAGTTCTCAAGGTGAGAACCATGGGCCAACTATAGAACAAGTAGTCAACGCTCTGCAGAGCCAGGAACGAGAAGGTTCCGAAACTGTCATCACGGCAGTTCAGACCGTGGGCTCCAAGCGACCTTTCTTCTTTTTGCATGGAGATTTTCGCCGTGGCGCTTTCTACTGCTTTCCCTTAGCGCGTGATCTGGGATCAGACCAACCATTTTACGCATTGGAACCATATAGTTTTGATGGTTTACAGGTCCCACCTACGTTAGAAGCTATGGCCGCTGCTCACATTAAGTCGCTGCGTATCGTGCAGCCAGAGGGTCCGTACCTTCTAGGTGGTTATTGCAATGGAGGGCTTGTGGCGTATGAAATGGCCCGGCAACTTCATGCCGAAGGACAGGCAGTTGACCTGCTGGTGTTGATAAACCCTGGCACTATCTCCCATATGCTAGGAATTCGCCGTGTCATCAATCGCCTGGGTCACCTGATGCGACTCAGTGAGAGTAAGCAAGTGTATTGGTTTCTCTGGCTGCAGCACATGTATAAATACCTTCAACACGAGTATAGATATCTGCGCTTTCCCCACTATAGGAGATGGACGACTGAACTCGTTTCCCAGCGAGTAAGCCCGAAAGAAAGTGCCATTCTGACGTTGAAGGAACTACATGAACATAAGCTCGAACAGGATGCAGAGCATCTGGAAACTGACGGACAGATTGGGCCTGGGGGTAGAGGTAACAGAGCGGGTTTCGCACTTCCTAAGTTCGATGCGATTTTCCCAGAGCCGATTTTCCCAGCGGCGGAGGCTCTCCACCAGGACTATGAGTTTCAGTTTTTCTGGACTGCTTCAGAGTACGTACCGGGCCTTTATCCCGGCAAGAGTACGTTCTTTTTCACACGAGACACCGAAGAGCACGGCCTGGATGCAAAATGGCGTCAAGTAGCTGCAGCGAAAGGCAAAGAAGTAGAGGTCCATCGTATTGCTGGCCGGCATAGCACCTGTAAGACGATACATGTACATGATTTGACTGAACATTTACGTATGTGCCTTGACAAGGTAAGTGGCTGAATCGGGGGGAAGCGATGCATTTTTACGGTCAGAGTGACCTGTATATCTCTTCTGAAAAAGGCTTTTTTTATGATCGGTGGCGAATGTGAGTTATGAGTGGCTCCCCTGAAAAAAGGGTGCGCAATCCATTTAAAGTGGCTCTGTTAGAACCAGACGCTCCAGCAGAGCCACATAAAAGAAGGAGATACTATCGATGACGAACAACACTCAGCGCGTTTCAGAACTTTCCTTTTTATCCTCTGCTAAACGAGAAAATACAGTGGCAGACAAAAGCAATGGAACGACCAAACAGATGGACTTCAGTTTGTTTTACTTTGCAAACGCAGATGGTGGTGAGTCTTCCGAGAAATATAAATTACTCATCGAGGGCGCAAAGTTCGCGGATACACATGGCTTTGCAGCAGTATGGACGCCTGAGCGGCATTTCCATGAATTCGGAGGCTTGTATCCCAACCCCTCAGTCACCAGTGCGGCTCTTGCCACAGTGACAGAACGCATTCAGATCAGGGCCGGAAGTGTTGTTTTGCCGCTTCATGACCCGCTGCTCGTTGCCGAAGAATGGGCGGTTGTCGATAACTTATCGCATGGTAGAGTAGCCATCTCGTTTGCATCTGGTTGGCACGCGAACGATTTTGTCATCGCACCGGAGAACTATGCACATCGTAAAGAGATCATGCTGCGTGGGATCGAGACCGTGCGCAGGCTCTGGAGGGGTGAGAAGGTTCGG
>WNFX01006237.1_pt1 | contig 14920 bp, 14 predicted proteins | sample 5400111 | NCBI WGS metagenome assembly WNFX01 (sample SAMN13153363, study PRJNA577476) | soil metagenome | isolation source: 40 cm soil or saprolite under grassland replicate 1 | place: USA:California | collected 2016-06-15 | reverse complement strand
CCCTGGACACCCTGAAGATCATTGGGGGACCGAATGGAGGATATCTGGGCGTCTATCACTGCCCCCAGGGCGGTTCCTTCTCGGTGATGGTGGCGACCTCCGCCGACCTTCTCCACTGGACCTATCGAGCGACGCTCGCGGCCCACGCCTCTCAGCCCACGATCGCACCGCTTTCCGACCACGGTTACCTCGTCGTCGAGGAGGCGGACAACCAGGGTCTGGCCGGCTCGGAGTCAACCTGGCTGCACTTCGCCCACTATCCTGGCCTCGAAGCTTTGCTGACCGCTCGGCCAGATCGCAGCTTCGACGCTCCGCACACGCTCGCCAAGGCGAACAGCGGAGCCGAGGGCACTCCCAACGTCTATTCCGCCACTCTGTCGCCGGATCTCGCCAACTCGACCATCTCGGTTGGCTTCCACTATCTGGGGAATGGCGCAGTGGACCAGCCGGCCAGGGGCACGTTGAAGAACTTCTCCACCTGGTCGGCGCAGCTCGACGCCCAGTTGGTCTCGGCCATGGAGACCCCCGGCTCCACGCACAACATCGGCGACCGGGATTACATCGTCTACCAGGGCTCCGCGTTCACCATCAGCGAGGTCCAGATCAGCCACGGAGCGCCGTGGCAGCCCCATCTGTACGAACGTGACACCGGTCAGGCGCGGGTCCTGCACGTGAGGACTCATCGGGGCAGCACGTCATTCGGCAACCCCACCCTCACCAGCCTGTCGGCCCCCTCTGGCGCGCCGGCCGTGGTGGTCACGTTCTTCATCCCCAGGTCGGGGGCCGCGCAAGGTGAGACGGGCGAGCTCATCTACTACCGGCAGTACGGCACTCCTGGGCAGCATGGCACGCCGTCTCCGTCTGCCAGTCCCCCGAGTGTGCGGGGCGCCACGGGGAGCACGGACCCCGCGATCGCCGCCGTCGGTGACATCGCCTGCGCTCCCAGCAGCTCGATGTCCTCGGTCACGTGCCATCAGCGCGGCACAGCCGACCTGATCCAGCAGCTGGCCCCAAAGGCTGTCCTGACTCTGGGGGACGACCAGTACGAAGCGGGGTCGCTGAAGAGCTTCCAGGGTTCGTACGACGCTACGTGGGGGCCGTTCAAGACCATCACCTACCCGGTCCCGGGCAACCACGAGTACCTGACCAGCGGTGCGGCGGGCTACTTCGCCTACTATGGTGCGGCAGCGGGAGACCCGTCGAAAGGCTATTACAGCTTCGACATCGGCTCCTGGCACCTCGTTGCTCTGAACGGTAACTGTGAACCGGTGGGCGGCTGCGCGCCTGACTCTCCTCAGGAGCAGTGGTTGCGGGCCGACCTGGCCGCCCATCGGGCGAGCTGCACGCTCGCCTTCTGGCACCAGCCGCGGTTCAGCTCCGGGCAGCATGGCAGCGATCCGGCGTATCAAGCCTTTTGGGAGGACCTCTACGACGCGAAGGCCGACGTGGTGCTCAATGGTCACGACCACGACTACGAGAGGTTCGCCCCGCAAGACCCGGCAGGCAACTTCGACGTGGCCAACGGCATCCGCGAGTTCGTGGTTGGCACGGGCGGCAAGAACCACTACGGATTCACCAAGATCGCGCACAACAGCCAGGTGCGCGACGACACCAGTTTCGGAGTGCTCCAGCTCACCCTGCACGCGGGGGCTTACGACTGGCGGTTCGTACCGGAGGCCGGAGCTCAGTTCACCGATTCGGGAAGCGGCAGCTGCCACTGAGCTGCCGCCCCCCGCTGGCTTCGAGCGCGTGCGGCCTCCTCGGGCTCAGGAAACGCTGTAGGTCTGAGCGTCGAAGACGTTGCCACTCTCGTCGGTCGGCTGGACTGTGACGTTCGTACCTGAGACCGTGACGAGGAGGAAGTGAAAGACCCCGCTGGGGGACGTCGGTGGGGACGCGGCACCGCACGCGCGCCCCGCGTTCGAGCTGTACGACCAGCCGATGGCGTAGGCGTCGTATGCCTGGCATGTGCCCAGGGACCCGATCTGGGCCCCGCCGCCGCCCGTGACGTAGGTGACGAACCGATCACCGTGCGTGGGCACGTTCCTCTCGTAGACGTGTGCGTGGCCGGAGAAGGCGATGTCAACGCCATACTTGTTGAACAGGCTCTCCAACGTGTCTGTGGGCCCCTGCAGGAACGTGTCGGAGTGCTGGCCCTGCGCGTCGGAGTACATTGGGAAGTGGAGGAAGGCGAACTTCACCTGGTTGGCGTGGCCGGCCAGGTCCTGCAGCAGCCACTGGTACTCCGCGCTGCTCGTGGTCCAGTGATAGTCGCGGTCCACCTCGTACATCGTGGCAGTGCCCACGTTGGACTCGTCCCAGGATGCATCGAGAATGTAGAAGCGCGCGTTCCCCACGTCGAACGCGTACCAGGCCGTGGGATACGTGTCGGAGGACGTGCCGTGGAGACAGCAATAGGTCTGCATCCCGTAGGTGCCGCCGGAGCCGGAGACGGCGCTGTCCTGCGGCCAGTTGACGAGATGGGGGTTGGGGTTCTCCGGCGCGGTGTATCCGTGGTTCCCCAGCGTGGGGAAGTTCGGGATCGACCGTCCGGGCACGGTCCAGAACGCCGGCCCGAACACCCCGCTGACGTAATCGCCGACCTGGACGAGATCGCCGTAGTTCTTCTGGCGCCCGGTCGAATACGCATTGTCCCCGGTGGTCACCGCGAACCGCGCTCCGCTCCTGGCGATCTGCGCCATCACCGCGGCCTGGTCGGGATTGCCCGCGGTGTGGGCAACGCCCCAATCACCGAAGACCGCGAACGAGAAGCTGCTGGTGGAGCCGGCCGGGACCTGGGTCCAGAAGGCCGGCGACGGGTCGCTGCCGAGCAGATCCTGGCCCGCCAGCTGAACGCGGTAGCAGTACTGCGTGTCCGGCTCGACCACGAGCCCGGCGTGCCACTGGTACTCCGAGACTCCATTGACGACGGTGCCGAAGCGGGTCCCGGACTGCTGGTGCGCGGTACAGGACTCGGCCCCGACCTTGCCGTAGCTGACGCTGCCAGAGGTCGCCGAGCGGTCGGTGCCCCAGTTGACCGTGGCCGAGGTCCCCACGACGTCGGTGAGGTAGGGATAACGAAGCAGCGCGGTGCTCACGGCGGCGTGGGCGGGCCGCGTGGTTCCGGCGAGGCTGAGAACCGCCACCGCGATGACAGCCGCTGCCGAGACCGCCCTCGAAGCGGCGGTGCGCGGCCTGCATCGGGAGTCTGAGAGCAACATCGACCATCACCTTTCTTCAAGCCGGAGGCGCCTGCCCAGACCGCTCATCGCTGGAGTCATTGTCGGGTGCCGGCGCTGCCTTGCGCACCGGATGAGCGCCCAGGTAGCCGAGGACAGAGTGGCACCGGGCGCCGCGATGCAGTCGCGGCCCGAAGCCCTGTTGGCCGGCCGGCCAACAGCCAGGGGGCTGGGGCCAGCTGTGCTGAGGCCGGCTGTGCCGGTGGTGGCCAGCGGGGCCACCCGTGATCGGCGGCCCGCTCGCCGCACCGGCTGGTCAGGACGGCATGCGGCCGAATCTGCATCAGGCGAGGGCCGCCACCTTGGCCCCGCGCGATGCGCGCAAATGGTGGGAACCCGTACGCGTCCTCGGTGTTCTCGAGGAGCAGGTCCACGGCCTGCTCCGACGCGATCGCCGTGAGCTGCGAGCTCTCACCGCGCTCGATGACGAAGAGGTGCTCCAGCCTGGTCTCCCGGCCCATCTCGCAGTCGACCAGGTCCGTGACCGGGTACTTCGGAGGCGGACAGAGGGCCTGCACGAGCGAGTTCATCGCCATGATCGGCAGGTTCATCTCGCCCAGCCGCCGGCCGATACCGCGGCCCTCGCGGGAGTGCAGGCGGCTTCGCACCGGGAGCGTGACGCGGGCGCCCAGCCGGAGCCGGTTCTGTGGCGTGGCCCGGACGGTGTGGGCGCTGATCGTGAGCGGCTTCGGGTATCGGCTCACCCCGCCGTTGGCCGCCACGACGACCATATCGTCGGAATAGAAGACGCCGCTGTGCTCCTGCAGCAGCTGAAGGATCGTGCTGGTCTTGCCGGTGTCGGTCCGCGCCGAGAGCGTGACTGTGCGGCCGTTCAACCGCACGGTCGCGCCGTGGAGGAGGACGCGATCGCGCTGCACCAGCATGAAGCGCAGCAGCGGCTCCACCAGGTTGGTGTAGACGACGTGCGGCGAAACGGCCAGCAGCGGGCCCACCGTCACGCGCACCGGGTCTCCGCAGTCAACTTCGAAGTTGGCCCCCAGACCGCCCAGGTGCTCCCGCCAGGTCAGCTTCGACCCGTACCTGGTGACGGTGATCCGCCGGCGCGGCGCGATCCCACCCACGACGCCGACGCGCACCTCGAGGTTCGGCTGCGGGCAGTCCTGGATACGGAAGTGCTCGAGCTCGCGGAGTCCCACCTGGGAGGCGACGCTCACCATTCCGTCGATGTCGTAGCAGTGCGTCCCGCGTGTCATGCGTCCACCACCTCCGGCGCTGGCCTCACCTGCGCCGGCCAGATGAGTTGGTCCGAGATGACGAAGCGGGCGAGGAAGATCATCCCCAGCGCCACCAGATTCGAGACCAGGTAGTGCAGGGCCAGCACCGACGTGAGCAGGAACAGCACAGGCAGGCGGACCGGCAGCGAGGCCAGGCTGAGAGCTCCGAAGCCGAGATAGCGCTTGACGACTCCCTGCCGCCTCCTGGAACCGAAGACGCCGAACTCGGTGAGGGCGAAGTTGCTGGTCGTGGAACCCAGGCTCGCCAGCGTGGCCGCGACCAGGTAGTGCACGTGGGCCCCATCGACGAGCAGCCAGAGCAGAAGCTGGTTGACGCCGATGCCGCTCGCTCCCACCACGCCGAAGCCCAGTGCAGACCTGGCCTTGGTCAGCAGCCACGTGCGCCGCGCCGCCAGCCCCCAGAGCCCGAGGGGTAGCCGAAAGACAACGCTCATCGAGCCACCTCCGGTGCGGAGCTCGCGCCCGCCACGCCTATGTCGAGTTGGGGCTGACAGTGGGCCCAGGTCACGGCCTCCTCCAGGTCGCGCCGGTCGAAGGGTCTGTGTCCGAGCCGGACCAGCACCGCCACACGGGCGGCGCCAGGGGCTGGCGCCACGATCGCCGAGACCGCGGCGGCGCGTCGCCGTGCCGGCGGCCTGCTCGACAGGGGCTCCACCATCAAGCGAGCCTTGCGCTCGGCGGAGCAGTGCCGCACCAGATCCGCCGTGACCGTTCCCGCCACCACCACGTCCCCCATGGGCGCCGCGGCTGGCGGGACCTCGACCCAGCAGGACACGTCAGCGCGAATGCGCCGGCCGAGCTGTTCGAGGTCCTCCCCCGACCGCGCTGTCCAGCCGCGGATGCGCAGCCGGACCGCGGCGAGGTTCACGCACACCGGCACTGCGAGCGCCAGCGTCTGGGCGAGCGTGGCCATGACCGTCGGGTGACGGGGGCCCGCCGCCAGGAGTTCCGGGTAGACGAGCAGTCCGGCCATGCTCCCGACCACCCCCAGGCCACGATAGAGGCCGGGCTCACGGCGCGACCGTTGAAATGTGAGGGCGCGCTGCAGGACCGCGTTCGCCACCGAGCTGATCAGGGAGGCGGCGGCCCAGGTGGCCAGCGCCGGGAGGGGCGACTTGCTGAGGCCGGCGAACAGGACGAGGAAGACCGCGAGGCTCAGCGCGCTGACCAGCGCGAACTTCAGCGGCCGTGCGCTGACAGGTACGTCGAAGAAGAGCGACGTCAGGTGCCGCACGTAGAGCAGTCCCTGACGCAGGCCCGCCTTCGACTCTCCATCGGCACGCTTGCCGAACCGGAAGGGAACGTCGGCTACAGTGAGCTCCGGGCAGAGGACCAGGAGCTCGAGCAGGATCTTGAAGCCGATCGGCCTGAGCTCGACCCCGTGGATCGCCGCCCTGCGCACGCAGAAGAAGCCAGACAGCGGGTCACTGGTCCGGCGCGCCTCGGGAAAGATCACGTGCGCCGCCCGCGTCGATCCCCAGCTGGCAAGCCTTCGATAAGGCGAGGACAGCCCCCCGTTGGCGCCGCCCGGGGCATACCGCGAGGCGACGGCCAGGTCGGCACCCGCCTCGACCTCGCGCAACAGCTCGAGAACCACCGCCGGTGGATGCTGCAGGTCGCCGTCCATTACGCAGATCACGGCGCCACGGGCTGCGCCCATGCCGCTTGCCACCGCGGTGGCGAGTCCAGTCTGTTCGGCAGGCTCACGAGCGATGACGCGCCAGTTCGTCGACGTGGCCGCGAGCGCGACCAGGACCTGTCCAGTCTCTACGTCCGTTGAGTCGTCTACCACGATCACCTCGTGCGCCACCCCCGCAAGCACACCGGCAAGTTCTGCATGCAGGCGCGGCAGGGTGGCCGCCTCGTTCCGAGTGGGGACAACGATCGATAGGCGTGGCCCCGCTCTCGTGACGGGAATCACGGTCTGTGACACCCGGAATCTACGCGCAGCCCAACTGGATCCCTGCCCACGGCCACCTCCTGCTCCATGTGTGCCCCTGACTGTCGATGCGACGACGCGGACCGCCACCCAACGCCACTCCCCGCAGGTCGCCGCCGAGCGGCGAGTCCGGTAATCGACAGGCTAACTGCAGGTTAACGTTGCATGAATGAGAGGCCAGAAAATTGGGCAGTCAGGGAAGGTGAGCGCACTGTGTCCCGGCACTCATGGGTGAATGTCGTGAGATTGCAAAGGACACCTGATTGTCAGGTTGATTCCTATGTGCCGGCCTCGGCACACCTGCGCCTCGACGTCCAGGTGTGCGCATACGTTGGCGATGGGTCCGCAGGTCGGTCGGGGACCTGGCTCCCGTCGATCCAGGTCAGAAGGGCCAGAGCTCGCGCAGTGCGCCGGGATGGCGTGCCACCTTGGCCGCGGCGTGACTCATGTACGGCACAGGGTTGACGCGTCTGCGCACCGCCCGTGTCCGGGCGTGCCTGATCGCCTCCCTGAAGTCGAGCGGCCCCGCGCCCGGATACGCAGTGCAGCAACGGGCCACCATCTCTTTGATGTGCGCGTCCGAGCCAGCGGTGACGGCCCTCCCGCGCAGGTCGATGCGGGCGGCTCGGTGGTTCGCCGCCCTCGCCCGCGGCGTCGGTGCACCGTTCAGCACCTCGACGGCGTCGAACGGCAAGCTGGCCGCGAGGGCGGCCACACCCTCGCGGCCGGGACGGCGAAAGGGATGGGCCGCGATCGCGAGACCGCCCTGCTCGTGGATGGCCAGGATCGTGTCCAGCGCGGACATGCCCGGGCTCACGAGTTCGCGGAGGAAGAGGCCGAGGATATGGCCATCCCGGCTGGACACCTCCTCGCCCACGATCACGCGCAGCGCCGTGCCCCGGGCCTCGGCGTGCTGCACGGCTTCGAGCGCGCCCTCGATGCAGTCGTGATCTGTGATCGCGATGATGTCCAGGCTCGGAAGCCCAGACGCCCGATCCACCACCTCCCGCGGCGAGTGCCGGCCGTCCGAGAACGTGGTGTGGATGTGAGGATCACACAGGCCGCGATGCACCAGAGGGCATGGATTCTAGCCCACGCCGGCCACCTCGATCTCACCGGGCGTCCTGAAGTAGCCTCATTTGAGGCTACTATGAAGCCATGATCCGAATGGGAGTCCGTGAGTTGAAGGACGGCCTCAGCCGCGCGCTGCGCCAGGTCCAGGAGGGCGAGACGGTGGAGGTGACTGATCACGGTCGTCCCATCGCAAGGATCATCAAGGCCTGGCCGTCACGGGCGCAGCAGATGATCGCGGAGGGGCGGCTGATGCCGCCCGAGATCGAAGGCGACCTCCTCGACCTCTGGCCACCTCCCCCTCTGGAGCCGGGCGAGAGATCCGGGTCGGAGATCCTGGCCGAGCTCCGTGCCGACGAACGATAGGTACGCCTACCTCGACACCTCCGCGTTCGTGAAGCTCTGCTGGCCCGAGCCCGAGTCGGAGGCGCTGCACAGCTACCTCCGCGAGTGGCCGCTTCGGGTGTCGGCCGGCCTGCTCTTGGCCGAGGCCCTGCGCGCCGCTCAGCGACAGCCGGCGGCGAGGCTCGAGCGGACCCAGCGCCTGCTCCAGCGCCTGCCGATGCTGGAGATCGATCGCGCGCTCTACCGCCAGGCCGGACTGCTTGGACCGTCAAACATGCGCTCGCTGGACGCGATCCACATCGCGGCGGCGATGTCACTGGGGCCGGACCTGGGCGTCGTGGTCACGTACGACGAACGGATGCTGGCCGCTGCTGGCCTCTTCGGTCTACCCGTCACCTGCCCGTCCTGAGCACGGGTGACATCCTCTCCGCGTGCCGGGCCGAAGCCGACGTATGCCAGTTGTCGCCGCTGCTGCTCATCGCTGCTCATCGTGAACGTCGCTGAGGAAGTGTCCAGCTAGAACGCCGTTCTAGGGGCGGGGAGGGATCTGCTGCACGGACCAGCGGTTGCCGTCCGGGTCCTCGAAGAAGACGAACGCGCCCCACGGGAACTCCTGGACCTCGCTGACCTCGACGCCCCGCTCGGCGAGCTCCGCACGTGCGGCGCGGACGTCTGAGACGACCACCTGCAGGCCCTTGACGGAGCCCGGCGGCGCATCCACGACCCCTGTCCCCAGGGCGATCGAGCACGCCGACCCCGGAGGCGTCAGTTGAACGAAGCGGATGTCGTCGCTCACCCGGTGGTCGTGGTCGGCGTTGAAGCCGACCTTCTCGGTGTAGAAGGCCTTCGCGCGGTCCACATCAGAGACGGGGATCGCAACCAGCTCGAGCTTCCAATCCATGGGCCCCCCACCTTTTCGTGCAATCGATACGTCTGCGGCTCGCGACGGGCCGACGTCGATCGCGAATCGTACCAGCCTCATTCTGCCGGCAGCCCGGCCGGCGGCGGCGCTGGTGGCCGAGCACGGGCTGCACTCCGTGACGATGTCGCAGATCGCGGAGGAGACCGGCATCGGACGGGCGACGCTGTACAAGTACTTCCCGGACGTCGAGGCGATCCTTGTCGAATGGCACGAGCTTCAGGTGACCGGCCACCTCCGGCAGCTGGCGGTGGTCCGGGACCGAGCCGGGAATCCCGGCGAACGGCTCGCAGCCGTGCTCGAGACCTATGCGCTCATTCAGTTCCAGCATCACGGCACTGAGCTCGCGGCACTCCTGCATCGTGGTGAGCACTTCGTCCGAGCGCAGCGGCAGCTCGGTGACTTCATCCGGGACCTGCTGACCGAGGGCGCGGCGGCCGGCGAGCTCCGGGATGACGTCCCGCCTGACGAGCTGGCGAGCTACTGCCTCCACTCCCTCACGGCGGCCAGCGGCCTGCCGTCCAGGCCCGCTGTCCGGCGGCTCGTCACCGTCACTCTGGCTGGGCTGCGCCCCCCGCGCTGACCCCTTCCGACCAATCGGCCGCCGCCGCCCCGAAGGCCAGGGGGCGGTGTCTGGTGTCGATCGACGGTGACCGACCCGGGTCACCTCGTCTCGAGCGCCTTCTTTCCATACCACAGCGGGGTACCGTGCTTGACACCGGGCTGGGCCTGATACCCGATCCGGGTATGTTGAAGCGATGCCCGGTTACTCGAAGGACAAGGAAGCGGTGCTCGCCCGGCTGCGCCGGGTGGAGGGCCAGGTGCGCGGCCTCCAGCGCATGGTGGAGGAGGACCGCTACTGCATCGACGTGCTGACGCAGGTCAGCGCGGCGAAGTCGGCGCTCGAGAGCGTGGCGCTCCTGCTGCTCAACGAGCACGTGGACCACTGCGTTGCCGACGCCATCCGCGCCGGCGACGGAACGGAGAAGGTCAAGGAGCTCACGCAGGCGGTCGAGCGCCTGGTCCGGAGCTGAGGATGCTCGTTCTCGAGCAGGTCGGGAGGGCGCTGCTGCTCTCCTTCTCCATGTTCTGGGAGGTCCTCTGGCCGCTCGCGCTCGGCTTCCTGCTCTCCGCGATCGTCCAGACCGTCGTCTCCAGGCAGGCGGTGGCGGGGGCGCTGGGACGGTTCGATCCGCGCGGCGTCGCGCTCGCCAGCGGCCTCGGCGCCGCCTCGTCGTCGTGCTCGTACGCGGCGGTCGCCGTCGCCCGCGCCCTCTTCCGCAAGGGCGCCGACTTCGCCAACGCGATCATCTTCGAGTTCGCCTCCACCAACCTGGTCTTCGAGCTGGGACTGGTCATCCTGGTCCTGTTGGGCTGGCGGTTCCTCGCCGCCGAGCTGGCTGGCGGGCTCCTGATGGTCGCGATCCTGGCCGTGCTCTTCAAGTGGACGCTGCGGCGGCACATGGTCGAGCGGGCGCGCGAGCAGGCCGAGAAGGGCCTGGCGGGCCGGATGGAGGGCCACGGCGAGATGGACATGTCCGTGACCGAGGGCCCGTTCCTGGTCCGGCTGTTCTCGCGGCGGGCCTTCACGGCCATCGCCCACTACTTCTACATGGACGTGGCCAGCCTCTGGCAGGACCTCCTGCTCGGCTTCCTGATCGCGGGTGCGCTGGGCGCCTGGGTCCCGGAGCGCTCCTGGCAGGCCTTCTTCCTGACTGACCACCCGGTCCTCGCGCAGCTCTGGGGTCCGCTGGTCGGGCCGGTGATCTCGATGCTGAGCTTCGTGTGCTCGGTGGGCAACGTGCCGCTGGCCGCGGTGCTCTGGAACGGCGGGATCAGTTTCGGCGGCGTGATCTCCTTCATCTTCGCCGACCTGATCATCCTGCCCATCGTCAACATCCACAGGAGGTACTACGGGGGCCGGATGAGCCTCTACCTGCTGGGCGTGTCCTACCTGGCCATAGCGCTCGCCGGCCTGCTGGTCGAGCTCGCCTTCCAGGCGCTCGGCATCGTGCCCCAGCACTTCCGTGTGACCGTCCTGGAGTCCCGCCCGGGGTGGGACTACACGACGTTCCTGGACATCGCCTTCCTGCTGCTCACTGCTGTGCTGGGCTGGAGGTTCCTGACCACCGGCGGGCGCGACATGCTCCGGATGATGAGCACGCCCCCCGCGGCCCGGCCGGGCGGCGACGGAGCACATGGCCACACCACCGATCCCGCCAGGTGACGCTGGCCGTCGCGCCGTCGGCAGGTCGCGCAGGCGGCCGAGCTGGACCAGGACGTCTCAAAGCTGCGGGACGACGCGTAGAACGTCGGTCAAGTAGTCGGCGAGAGATTCGGCGGCCAGGTGCCCCAGATCGTGGTCCGGCGCCGAGGACCGGAGCGAGCTCATTGGAAATGGGTGAGCGAGGACCACAGAAGCCGGGCCGCGAGATGGGGCGCATGGGCGTCGAAGATCCGTCGCACTGCTTGACCGGCGTTCTAGAGGCGCGGCGCCCCTAGATGATCTCGCCGGCGAGCGTGCGGAGCTTTCTGAGGGCCCGATGCTGCGCGACGCGTACCCCTGTGACAGAGATGCCAAGGATCGCGGCGACCTGATCGGAGCTCATCCCGACCGCCACCCGCAGGACGATCACCTGGCGCTGAGCCGGAGAAAGGTGCTCGAGCATCTGGCGCAGGCGCGCCGACAGCTCGGCGGCCAGCACGAGCTCCTCCGGTCCGCTGGCCGGATCGGGCTGGCCTGACAGCGATTCCAGGGAGATCTGCGGGCGCCGGCTGGCCGACCGCCTCGCCTCCGAGACCTTGCGGGCTGCGATGCCGTAGACGAACGCAGCAAACGGCCGGCCCTGGTCGCGGAAGCGGGGCAGCACCCGCAGGACGGTCAGGCAGACGTCCTGGGCAACGTCCTCGGCAGTGCCGTAGCTCCCGTGCATCCCGCCCAGCCTTGCCAGGCAGTACCGCACCACGACGGGCCGGATCTCGGCGAACACTCGAGCGGCCGCATCCTGGTCGCCGGCCGCGGCGCGGCGCACGAGGTCCGCTTCCGGCGGGATCATATCGCGTCCCTTCCCCAGCCCAGCCAGTCCTGCGCGAAAGGTGCTCGGCCGAATGTCGCCGGCGGTGAAACATCCTGCGAGGCCGCGGCCATATGAAGAGCGGAGGAGTGCTTTCAACGTGTCGCGCTCGGCGCCCACACCGCCGCGGCCCGTCGGCCTGCGCTCATTATCGAACCGACACGACTGAACGACAAGTGCGGCCGTGTCGCGTGTGCGCGTCAGTTCCCGCCTGCTTCTGTCAACCTCCGCTTACAGCGTCAACCCCGGCAGCAGAGTCTCAGTAGGAGGGCTTACGTAAATGCGCAGAAGCGTGCTCGTCGCGCTGTTCGCCGTCGCAGTGTTGGTCGCCGGCACCGGGGCGACCGCAACCGCCGCTCCGGACCCGAGCGACGGATACATCGTGATGCTGCGAGCCGATGTGGACTCCCAGTCGGTGGCCGCAGAGCACGCACGAGTGTACGGTGCGGCCGTCGGGCACGTCTACCGGTACGCCATCCGAGGCTACTCGGCGACGATGAGCTCCAGCGCCGCCGCCCGCATCGCCAACGATGCGCGCGTGCTCCTCGTCCAGCGGGATGGGGTGGTTTCCATCGCGGCCCAGACGACGCCCACCGGCGTCAACCGGGTAGACGCGGAGCTGAGCCCGACCGCGAACATCAACGGCGTGGACCAGCGGGTCAACGTCGATGTCGCTGTCATCGACACCGGCATCGATCTCAACCACCCGGACCTGAACGTGAACACCGCCGGCGCGAAGAACTGCTCCACCGGGACCAGCGCCAATGACGGAAACGGCCACGGCACCCACGTCTCAGGCACCATCGGAGCCCTGGACAACGGCATCGGCGTGGTGGGGGTCGCACCCGGCGCGCGCCTCTGGCCGGTCCGGGTGCTGAACAACTCGGGCAGCGGCAGCTTCGCCGACGTCATCTGCGGCGTTGACTACGTCACCGCCCACGCCAGTGAGATCGAGGTCGCCAACATGAGCCTCGGCGGATCCGGAAGTGACAGCGCCTGCGGCACCAACAAGGACGCCCTGCACGAGGCGATCTGCGCCTCGGTCAGCGCGGGCGTCACCTACGCGGTGGCCGCCGGCAACTCCGCCGCGGACGCCAAGGGCTTCGTCCCGGCCGCCTACGACGAGGTGATGACGGTCAGCGCCCTGGCCGACTTCAACGGCCAGCCCGGCGGCGGCGCTCCGGCAACCTGCCGCGCCGACGTGGACGACACGTTCGCCGACTTCTCCAACTTCGGCGCCGACGTCGATCTCATCGCGCCCGGCGTATGCATTCTCTCGACCTACAAGGGCGGCGGGTACGCCACTCTCTCCGGAACCTCGATGGCCACCCCCCACGTCACCGGCGGCGCCGCTCTCTACAAGGCGACGCACCCCAGCGCCTCCCCCGGTGCGGTGAAGTCGGCGCTGCAGGCCGCCGGCACCCTCAACTGGGACACCGCCACCGACCCCGACGGCACGCACGAGCGGCTGCTCAACGTCGCCGGCTTCTGATCCGAACCACCTTCCACGGGCGGCCGGCTCTCCGGAGCTGGCCGCCCCTCGTCGCGGGGACCACCTCCATCTGGACTACCACCCTCGCGTCGCCAGCAGATCCCGGCTCGGAATCGATGAGATCGCGACGCCCCGCATGGGAGCGCCGAGGCCAGCCGACACCTCCACGAGCACGTCCGGCCGGTCATGGTAGGTCGTCGCGGCCACGATGGCCTTCGCCATGCGCAGCGGGTCATCGGACTTGAAGATCCCGGAGCCGACGAAGTTGCCGTCGCAGCCGAGCTGCATCATCAGCGCCGCGTCGGCCGGGCTGCTGATGCCGCCGGCGGAGAAGTTGACCACCGGGAGCCGGCCCAGGCGCTGGCAGTCGGCCAGCAGGTTGACCGGCGCGCCGATCTCCTTCGCCTCGTGGACGAGCTCGGCGTGGGACATGCCCTGCAGTCTGCGGATGCCGGCGTTGACGGCCCGCATGTGGCGGACCGCCTCGACCACGTTGCCGGTGCCGGCCTCGCCCTTGGTCCGGATCATGGCTGCCCCCTCGGCGATGCGGCGCAGGGCCTCGCCGAGGTCCCGGCAGCCGCATACGAAGGGGACCGCGAACCCGGTCTTGTCGATGTGGTTCTCCTCGTCGGCGGGCGTGAGGACCTCGGACTCGTCGATGTAGTCGATCTCGAGCGCCTCGAGGATCCGTGCCTCGACGAAGTGCCCGATGCGGCACTTGGCCATCACCGGGATCGTGACCGCCTCCTTTATCGCCCGGATCAGGGTCGGGTCCGACATCCGGGCCACGCCGCCGGCAGCTCGGATGTCGGCCGGGACGCGCTCGAGGGCCATTACGGCGCAGGCGCCCGCCTCCTCGGCGATCCTGGCGTGCTCGGCCGTGACCACGTCCATGATCACGCCGCCCTTCAGCATCTCGGCCAGCCCGGCCTTGACCTTGAACGTCCCCCTCCGTGGATCGTTGTTTGGTTCAATCGGTGTCATTTGGTTCGCCTATGAGCGATCATATGGGCTACATGGACCGCTCCAGAAGTACCAAACCGGCCGGAAGGACAGCGCCAAATATCAGGCCCACCTCTGTCCGGCCGCGACGCGCTCCCCTCGGCGGAGCTCCTCTCCGAATCGAGCTCGATCGCCGAAAGGGCGCTCCTCCCTTCTTCGAGCAGGTGCGTGCGTACGTCAGGGGCGCGGTGGCGGACGGAACGCTTCCGACCGGCGTCCGGCTCCCGCCCGAACGGGACCTCGCGGCCGCGCTGAGCGTCAGCCGCTCGACCGTGATGCGCGCCTACCAGGAGCTGGTGGCCGATGGACTGGTCGAGGCCGCGCCTTCCCGGGGAACAGTCGTCGCTCCCGTGCGGCAGAGCGCTGACGAGGCCAGGGGCGCGGCAGCCGGAAGCTGGGTCGTCGCCCTGCCGCCGCTGGCCGCTCCTGGCTCGGATGCCGGGCTGCTGCGCGAGGTCGTCGGCGCCGGCGGCCGCGACGACGCCGTCTCGTTCGCCAGCTCGGCGCCGCCCGACGATCTCGTCCCGGCCGCGGAGCTCCTGGCCTGCGCCCGGGAAGCGTTCGAGGAGGTCGGCCCGAAGCT
>WNFX01003830.1_pt1 | contig 14921 bp, 8 predicted proteins | sample 5400111 | NCBI WGS metagenome assembly WNFX01 (sample SAMN13153363, study PRJNA577476) | soil metagenome | isolation source: 40 cm soil or saprolite under grassland replicate 1 | place: USA:California | collected 2016-06-15 | reverse complement strand
GCGCAAAACGTTAGTGGTGTGCCGTCCCTGTCACGAAGACATCCATGCAGGAAGATCAACAAAGCCATTTCGGAAACAGGGACCGGAGAGCCGAGTGCGGGGAAAGCTCGCCTGCTCGGTTCGGGAAGGGGGTAACGAAAAAGGGCCATGAGACAATCATGATACCTCGTCGGTATCCTACTTCATTCGGAAGGGGCTTGAGAGAAAAGGGCTGGCAACCGTCCCTCGCTCTCAGGCTACCTTACCATCCTCATCAGCAAGTGCAGGCTCAAAGGCACCGCGATGCAGATATACTTCAACGACGTCGGAAGCGGTGAACCCCTGCTGGGGCAAGCGGGTGAAGAAGAGTTCGTAGACGATACCTTCCCGCGTGACGCCAACCCGACTCTTCTTTTTGCCAGCTGGATGGGTTGCTACTACCACGCGGCAGTGCACGCCCTCTGGCCCTACTGGCACATCAGGACAGTCGTAGAGGCTGCGCACCAGCAGGCTTTCGGGACGATGCTGGAGCTGATCGGGTGGCAGGTGCAGACGTGCCTGGACCAGAGGATGATCCAGCACCGTGTAGTCACGGCCGCGCATCACGAATGAGAAGCCAGCCAGGTCTGCAAGCACAGCCCCCGTGCCATATTGTCCATCGAAGCGCAACAAGGCGCGCTCCTGCGAGAGCTGGTGCGCAGCGAGGTAGCGACCGATGGCCCAGAGGGCCTGGCGCAGTTCCACTCGGTAGAGCCCATTGCCTCGGTTGCCAAACGAGCCGAGCCACTGGGAGGTGTGGGCCTGACTGATGACGGTGCGGGTACGCACGATTTCCCCTCGCTTGCGCCCCGTGTAACCAGGGGCACAGATGTCATCCAACCGTCGAAAGACAGGTGGCAGCGCTTCTCTCTGGGGTAGGGCGCGCTGGCGGGCAGCCTCACGCGTCCCATCGATGTCGAAAACTTCCCACGGTTCTCCAGCTCGGTCCAGCAGTTCACCTCTCTGCCGCTCTTTGCCGAGTGGACGGGCGAGCAGATCCTCCAAAAAGAGGACGCGCAGGGCCTCAACGGCCACGGGGGTGATGCTAGCCAGAAAGCGACTGAGTGCCGAACGGCTGGGCAACTGCTCCCGATTGAACAGGGCCATGAAGGTCTCCGCCCAGGGCATCAGTCGTTCATAGAAGGCTTCGAGGGTGCGTTCGCCGCTGATAGCATAGCCGAAGAGGACCGCCAGAAAGTCGATCACCTCGTAGTGCCCAAAGCGCTGCCGTGCAAAGCGAACGCGCTCATTGATGGCTGCAAGGACTCCCTGCTTGCGCAGGTGCTCGACTATCAACACGACTTCCCCCAGCCAACAGGGGGTTGAAGGAACAAACTCGCGATCCGGTCTGGATACTCACCGAAGAATCAGCGATACTGGTCATGTCTACCTCCTTGTTAGGAAAAATTTGTCTTCTTCCTTACAAAGGAGGCACATTTTACGCCTGCTCGCTACAAGCTACCTCTCGTTGCGCAATTCGTGGGAGGAGGGAGCCGTTTTTTGTTCTTCTTGTGTCACAGAAATACGATACTTCCCTCGGCAAAGAGTGATTTCCTGCTTGCTGATGCCACGCCTCTGCCGTTTTCTCCATTCTGTCACACCCTTTAGAGCCGATGACTCATCCTCAGATTGCTGCTTGCTTGCTGGCTACTTACCAGTACACAAAACACGGGATGGTGTCTCCTGCTTGCCCACGTCGCTTGACACGCAGGTGATCTGCCAGGAGTAGGGCGAAGCGCGCTTCCCAGTCGCGAACGGCCTCATGAGTGAACTCGAAGCCGCGCTCGAGAAACATCTCCGCCAGATCGCGCAGGCTCAGCTTGTAGCGCAGCCGCCACAGCACAACGAGCAAGACGATATCGGTGGGATATTCGAGATAGTTGAACGGAGTTCCTGTCCACTCGTTGAAGGTTCGTTTGCAGGTTGAGCAGCAGAACGTCCGATAGCCCAAGTGATGTATGCTTGGTTGCTGTTGAAGCACAATGCGGGCAATTCATGGGTCTCTCCTCATTTAGATGGTTGCTTCCCACAAGCATACCCTACCAGCGATCTCCTTGCCAAGCCCTCTTCTGAGTTCTGACACTTCCCCCATGTCGAGCGTTGGAACAACACACTGCGCCAACGCTTGGCTCGGTTTGTACGCATGACCTTATCGTTCTCAAAGTCGGTGATGATGCTACGTCCGCCTGTTTACTTCTCTTTCTCCATCGTTACCATGAAGACCGGGCTATCCTTCTCAAGTGAGTCACTACCTTCTTTCCTTTTAAGGAGGCACATTTCTGCCTTCTTTGCCAACCTCTTCTATGGCTGTGTTAACCTCGTTGCACAAATCGTGGGATTCGCGTTTTGGCATCTTTCAGATGCTAGAAAGGGTCCCAAAAATTCGGGATGAGTCATATATTGATGTTATGTAAACTCTATCAACAGCGCTCGCTTATTGACAACCCATAATAATTATTGTACTTTATAAATAAAGTAACCACATCTTTTACGTTACAATCAATTATATGAACTCTATAGGAGTGACAAAGATATGAATAGTAATTGGTTAACACAAGGTGTGTCTCCCGATGGATTCGTATGGCACGGGCCAGTTCGTCCAGAGACCCGTAAGGCCATTGTTGATGTAGAGCAAAAGCTGAAGAAGATTTGGTATTTGGAAAGGGCAGTAGAGGTGTCGCGCTTGATTGGGCGCGTGCTCTTTCCTGATGGCAAGCATTTTGCCACCTGTTTTCTGGTGGCCCCCCAACTCATATTGACGAATCATCATGTCTTTGGTACACCTGAGACCACCACAGGTGTGCGTATCCAGTTCAACTACCGTGAGCAATATGACGGCAGTCTCGCTGAAACCGATGAGTACCAATGCGATCCAACCACATTTATCACCGATGAAGTACTCGATTTTACTCTTGTCGGGCTTACCCAGCCAGTAAAATCGTCCTATCTCCGTTTGCGTCACGGCGATAAGCCAGTTCGGGAGAGTCACCTCGCGATCATCCAGCATCCTAATGGTTACCCCCTCCAGGTGGCTATGCGCGATAACTCGCTAGTATATGACGACGCTAACACCATAGAGTACCTGACCAATACCGATTACGGCTCCAGTGGTGCGCCCGTCTTTAACGATAACTGGAATGTTATCGCCCTGCATAGCCAGCGAGTGAAAGATCCCAATTCAGACACCTGGTATCGTAATCGAGGCACTAAAATCGAAGCGATTCTACGTATACACAGTAAAGATGTGAATTTATTGCTTCCCGCTAGATAACTTACAAGACTATGAAAGAACTGCACATCAGACTATCTGAACGGCAGCCTGGTACATACCAGGCCGAAATCGTTGCTCCACCTCCAAAAGCGGAAAGCTTCGAGCTACCAGCAGGTGCCGATTGGCCTTGCCAGCTCGAGCTTCCGCAGTTTCCTGGCAGCAATCGTACTCTCGCCGATTTTCAGCGTCACCTGCTCTCTCTCAAACCGAATGATCCCAATGAGTTGGAGGCTATCGGTGGATTTCTCTACAATTTCCTATTCGGCCCAGATTCCAACAAGAGAAACGTGCTGTACGAGTACTGGACTACATGTTTGAACGAAAGTCCAAAGATACAAGTTGAGGGAGTGCGCACAGTATTGCAGCTTGATAGCCCATCATTGATCGGCGTACCCTGGGAATTGTGCAATGAGAATGGAGATTACCTGGCAGTGCATATACCGCATACACTGCTGCGTACAGCCTGGAAAGCAACTGGGGGCCTTAAGAAAGAGCCAGTGCCGTTACCCGACAAAACACAAGACCCACTACGCGTATTACTGGTCATTTCCCACAAAGAACAAGACGTGTCAGTCAAAGGGCCGGATGAAGCTCTAAGTGTGGATGCGGCTTTGTTCAACCTACTGCCGTGGATGGTTGATCTTCATATTCTAATACGCCCCACTATTTCAGAGGTGCGCGAATGGTGCGAGGACTGGGAGCCACATATCTTGCACTTCGTAGGTCATGGTGGTGCTACTGCTGGGGGTAACCCGTATCTTCAGCTATACGAGTCGGGACAAGCTAATGCTACGCGCATCGATCAGAATGCTTTTATTAATCTTTTCAAAGCAAAAGTGCCACGCCTAGTCGTATTAAATGCTTGTCGATCCGGTCAAGCGAGTAATGTGGACACGAATATGGCCGCCGCGCAAGCCACACAAAGCTTCAGCGCACGATTAATCCAGAAAGGGGTGCTGGCCGTCATTGCCATGCAAGCTGACATTGAAGGTGAAGACGCAGTAGCACTTATGCGCGAATTCTATCACAAGCTTGCTAAAGGCAAAGCCATAGATGAAGCCTTAACGTTCGCGCGGGATCATCGTTTTGGCGAAGCTAGCCTCAGCCCTAACCAAAAGTGGGACTGGGCTTTACCTGCTCTTTACCTGGCGAAAGATATCCGTGCCGAACAGGTATTATGTCTTGACGAGACCAAAGCCGCTTCAACGATATTTCCTATCGACCAGAAGCAGGATTGGTTGCCACTTTCTATGGGCGTGAAGATTCACGTCGGCCGTGAAAAGGAACAACTGATACTAGAGAAGACTGTACTGGCACCTGATCTGACCACTATTCCGCCTATCACGCTCTTGCATGGCGTACAGGATATCGGAAAGAGCACGATGCTTTACTGGCTATCAGAAGGATGCGTCCGTCGAGGCCGTTCTTTCATCTACGCCGATTTCGGACATGCATCATTGAACTACTGGGATGTACTGCGCTTAATACGTGATGGGTGGCTAGAAACAGTAAAGGGGGTAAGGCTTGCTCACCATTTCGACTCCGATCTCTTCTTTAACACCTTCAATGATGCACTCAACCGTAAAACGCTGCCAAACTACACGACCGAATTTCCTAAGAAGCCTGACGAAGCTACAGCGGTGAAGGATAAAGCCTCGAACAAAAATCTAACCATTGAAATAGGAAATCAGGGAACGGTCCGCTCTGATGAAAATCCTTTCGAGACGATCACCAACGAGTTCAGGAACGGCCTGGTACGCGTTGCTGGATCAGATGGGCTGATTATCTTTCTCGATCACATTGAAATGCTGATTCCAGATACTGTAGAGAGAATGCGAACATACCTTATTGAGCCAATATTAGCCGCGGGTAGTAACTCATCTCTAAGCAAAATTCGCCTCGTATTAGCTATTCGAGATATTGATCCTGCTGGAGAGTTTTTGCTTGGACAGAGTGCTTCAGGAAAAGCATGGAATTTCTTATTTGAGCTTGCGCAGCAAAATGGATCATCGATGCGAAAACTACAATTCGAGGGTTTACCTCATGAGCGTTTGCATTGGTTAGCGCAGGTCTGGGGACGGCGTTATTTCCTGTCCTGTAGTGGCCCAACCTTTTTCAAGCAATATCTAAAATACTTCCTCGATGGCAGAAACCTCAAACCCGAACAGGTTGATGCGTACGTGAAAAGGCGAGTCGATAGCTACGCACAGGTGGCTAAAGCCCCTGGAGAACTCATCAGAAATTTACTTGAAGAGACGTACATTAGAGATTGGTTGAAAACATTGTGAAGTGAGCAACTAAGATGAAAACAAATCGACGTGAACAACTTGAGGGGTTGCTTGCAAACGCACGCCAAATCGCTGGCGAATACGAACATAAGATTCTTCTTGAAACTGATGCTGCTCAAAAGGATGGTCTTCTAGCTGAACACAAAAAAACGCAGCAGCGCATTGCGGAATTTGAAGAGCTTTTAGGTGCTTATAGTCCAGCAGCAAGCCGAGCGTCAGGCCCACACGTCGCGCAAGCACCCTTACCTTCTCCCGGTGAACCTGTGCAAGAAAAGACCATGCCTCCAGCACTGCAATTACTGGAAACAGAGCGGGTGCATGTTGCACTAGAGAGGCTTGCACTGCCACATTGGTTCAGTGATAGCATGCTTCCTATCCTATTATCTGATATCCTATCCGACCAAAGAGAGCAAACGTCGCTCCTGGACCAATTAATGCTATTCAGACAAATAGAAATAATGCCAGCCAGTAAGCAATACCGGGTTCCTGAACGCCTACGAACTAACGCGCTTAAGAACTGGCAGAAACACGACAAGAGGACTGAATTCACACGTCTAAGTGCATTGTTGGCCGACTATTGTGCAGAGCAAGTTAGAGTCAACAATAGCGTCAACCAAAACGAATGGCGTTGTGAACAACTCTATCATCTGGCTGTATGCGATCCACAGCAAGCCATGCAGCTCTTGAAAATCTGGTTTGACGAGTCTGTTGAAGAGCAATTCGATTTCAATCAAGCCTACTGCTGGCTATTACAATTAGATGAACGGCGGGAACTACTGGCTGAGATAGAGAGCACCATTACTCCTCCAGCCACATGGACAACCGAGCTTTCCAGGCTGCATGAATATTTAACGGCTCGTGCGTTCTGGACCGACGAGTGGCTTAGAACAATCCACTACCAGCAGCGTGATGACCTGACACATCGACTAGAAGCGTTTTTCAACAATACAGGCCCGGATGCCCCTTGGCTACTGAATCTGTATGCTCAGGGAGGATATGGCAAGACTGCTACCATTCAATGGCTTCTGGCCCGCTATCTACTGCCGCAAGGGTTTGTCTGCGCCCGCTTCGACTACGACAACCTCTCCCCCGGCGAACGCATCGAGGTGTTTCAGCAGCCTGATAAAATCCTCAAGTGGCTATCCGAGAACCTCAACGCTCAGCGTCTGCATAAGATTGAGGCATTTCAACGACAAAGCGAGCTACGGAGCGATCCCGTAGGTCACTTTACCCTCGTTCTACGTGAGATGTATGGTGATAAACAGGTAATTTTGTTCATCGATACACTCGAAGTGTTGCTTGAGAATAACAACTTGCCAGAGCCGGATAACGCATTAATAGAGCTACTGAACGTCCTCTCCTTAATCCACAACGGTGATCTCCTCTTTGGCGGTACTACCCCGGGTCATGCCAATCTCCGCGTTGTGCTATCAGGCCGCCAGCGTTTACACGCTCGCTACGCTACCGCGTTGCATCAGGCATTCCCGGCTACCGCAACAGGGCAAGCAAACAAAGCAACCCTGTTTCCCCTGATCGAACTTGAAGTGCGAGGCTTTACTCTTGCAGAGGCCCGAAAGTACCTTAGCCAGAAACGTAAGTTGCCAGATCAGAGCACAGAGCAAATCATAACTGCCCTGCAAAAGGCTGCCAGTAGCAGGCCGACAGAAATAACAGCTCCATCGCTCACCAATGAAATCGAAGTTGTTCCCCTTAAGCTCGCTCAATATGCTGATCTGTTAAAAGAGGATCCTACTATCGATAGTGCCAGTCTTTTTGAGGCCAACGACATCGATATGGCCTACCTAGTCAACCGTATCTTAAAGCGCGTTCAAAAGCCCGCCATTCACTGGCTTTTGCGCTACGCAGTAATCTTTCGACGCCTCGATGCCAGTGCTGCACAGGTTTTAATGCCCTTTCTGGAGCAGGCTCTTGCAGGCCACAAAGAGCTTGATGATCCTGATTTCGATCCACCAATGGTAAGTGCAGCACTCGAGAAAAGCCGTCAACAGACTTATCAGCCTGTTGAAGCAATCAATCAGTTGTTCAACCAGTTGATACGCTATAGCTGGGTTGATCATCAAGGAAACTACATAAAGATTCATCCCGAAGTTAGCAAGCCACAACTGCGCGTTGTAGCACAGCAAAAAATTTTCAAGGTGTTACAACAAGCTGCTTTTGAGCATTATGCAGATCTCGTCGAACGCTGCGAAGATCCACAGCAGAAGGCCGATTATCTGCGCGAAGCTATATTTCATGTTCTACAGATGGATGACAAGGGCATCCATCTCTGGCGTGAGCAGCTGACACGCTACCGCTATGGACCCGGACTCATGCTATGGACGCTGGTCGATGAGACATTTCTCCAAGTTGGTTCTCCCTGGCCGGGTACGCTATTGTCCGATACAGATCGTTCTCACGCATATCTCGACCTAGCAAACCTCCTGCTCACTGACAAAGAACAGCCATTTCTAGAAGATCCATTAGCAGTTGCTGAAGATGTAGCTCAGAAAGCATTTAACATTGCTAGTAAAGGAGGAAAAGCTAACAGTTTCTTAAATTATCTCGTCAGAGCTCGCATCGCGCTGGCCCGCCACAAGCTGCCCGAAGCTCTTGAAACGGCAATACAGTGCGTAAGTGCGGCCAATACTCTTGAACAAAGTGTGGAAGCACTGGTGCTCCGTGGTTCGGCTGAAGCCGCAAATAGTCGCTGGGAAAAAGCTCTCGATACCTTACTTCGCGCTTATACTCTCATCAAGACGGTAGCCAAACAAGAATGGTTTCCCGCAGTTCTGGACGCCGTATACCAACTCGTCCAGTTTGAGCTGATCGACCACTTGCTCAACAGCCCTAAGTGGCAGGAAGCTATTCCACTCCTGGCTGAGGCCCGTAGGCAGCATCCACAGGATCCAGTAGTATTGAAGAAAGCGGCTCGCATGGCCTTCAAACAAGCTCGTCTTCAAGAAGCTGTAGACCTCTACCAGCAAGCGATAGCACTGAGCAGTGAGACGCAAGCAGCACAACTTCTCACGGAGCAGCAACGGGTGCAGTTCTACCAGGGGAAGAGTATCCCTATTACACCTACACCAAACACTGCCACATGGCAGGAAGTCTTCGCGCCTGCACAGCTTGCCGATTGGCTGAGTATAGAGAACATGTTAGGAAGTCAAATGGCAAACCTGACCGGTGCCTCATCACTAGAAACACTCAATACACTGTTGCAATACTATCTGGAGGTCATGGGCGATTGGCGACAAGTAAGGTCCTTACAAGAGCGTGGAGCAAGGTGGGCTGCCAAGCTTCCCGAAACAGATCCGGCTGTTGCTCGCTTCGACGTTTTGCGACAATACATAGATTTTCTGAGTAATCCACCTGTGTTGACACCGGACGCGGCACAACAGGAGTATAAACGCCGCCTACAACAGATCGCCGCGCTTCAAACTCCCGAGGCACGCGTACGTGCAAAAGGCTATCTCTTGCTAGTACGTTTCTACGGTGGTATTGAGGTAGAGCAAGCAGGTACAAAGGAGCGAGAAGCTATACGTGTCTATACGTGGTGTGCCATTGAAGCTCTTAAGCACACATTTGATCTGCTCACACAACTCGCACCTCTCGACCAGGTCGATGTAATGCGTACACTAGCCGTGCTACCAGCGTGGTCTTGCGTACTCATTAATGATATAGCCCTTGATCCTGGTGAACGTTCCCCTTTACTGCTCCTGGCAAAGTGTTTTCACCACGCCTCTTCTGAAGAAAACGTACTCTTCCTATCCAGATTAGCAAAAATCGGTCATTTCAATCTTGCGGCAAAGCTAGACACACTGCGAGAACAGATAATGAGCAGCGACTCAGACTGGCCTCTGCTTTACACCTCCTTTGCTCGTTTGCTTGCGGCCAGCGGACAGCCTCAAGAAGCTCAGCAATTTTTACGTGAAGCTCCTTTTGTAAGAGGCCTTCAGACACCGCTCATACAGGCACTAATAGCTCAAGATCAAGCTTTTATTACCTCCTGGAAGGAGGCAAATCATGTTCTCACAGAGGCCATTGCCTTACTTGAGCACGTCCCTGAGGCAAAAAACTATTTGATCAATGAACTGCTGCTTATCCGAGCCTATCTTGCACTGGACAAAGGTACAACAGAAGACCAATGGCGTATCGTTTTTGAGCAGCCAATATTCTCCTCCTCTAATAGCAATACACGCCTCTTGCAAGACCTATTCACACTGCAAGCCGTCAGCAACATCAAGCTAGGCGATTTTGCAGAGGCGCAAGACGCCTTAAAAAAGGCCGCGGATATAGCATCGCAGCTTGGCAACATTTATGCTATCAATGTCATTCGAGCCGCACAAAACCAACTGCAAGCAACACAGCAGAGTCGCCCACGAGAAAACTCGTTCCTTCACCTGGAAATGTTCACAATCGAACCTGCAGGCTTCATCGAGGAACAGAAAAGTGGCACAAATGCAGCTTCAAAGGCCCCTCTACTCTACAGCAAGAACAGCCAGGGACTAGAGCTGTCCCTACAACAAGTAAACGAGACCACTGTTGAAGTTGTCCTTACTGGCTTGCAACAGCAAGCCAGACAGTTTAAGACGCACACCCATTTGGAGGGCATCAAACACCTCCTGCCACGAGGAGTTTCACTCAGAACGCTCCCCGATTTGGATTACTGGCAAAAGCTATTGAACGCCGACTCGAATCAGGGTCGCGGACTTGAGCAAATAGGAGCAACTTTGCTTAATGATTTGCTCCCTCTTGGGGAAGCAGAACGCAATCTGCTAGACTACTCTCTACAGGAGGAGAACCAATCACTACGCCTCATCATTCAAGGAACCGAGCTGGAACGATTGCCTTGGGGCATTTTATATGACATCCAGACGCAGCGTTGGCTTGCCGATCACTTCCGCCTCAGCTATAACCGTCCCTCTCTCGAACCACCCTCTTTCAGTGGCAGAGCTATCGCTGTCCTCTCTACCTTCAACCGGCAGCAAACCATTGATTACACGTTCAAGCAGATTCAGCAACTTTATGGACACTCGAACTATTCCTCCTTCATTGACAGCCGTGATTTCCTGGGTCGTGACGGGCCATCGACGAGTGCCAAATTGCCAACAGGAAGTTTATTTGAGCAAATAAAGCTACTACACCTGGTAGGAGATTTCAGTGAACTCAATGATGCAGAGGGTGTTTTTCTGAATATGGGAAGGTTAGATGTCTTTGAGCAAGTTGAGAGGCTAACTCCAGATTACCTCGCCCGCCGCTTACGTCACCTGGGCATCAGCAATGCCGTGATAGTACTGGAGCCACTCTCCACTGGCTCAACCTTTGAGGACGTAAGGGTTCTTATGTTACGCAATAGCTATGCTGCTGCTTTAGCACGCCTTGGCCCCTGGACCGTGCTGGCAATCGGCCCCGAACATGGCTCTACGACAACGAAACTTATTGAGCAGTTGCTCCACGAAGCTACGCTGACAACTGACCTGTTGGAAAATATCATATATCAGCCGCGAACTGAACCCAGTTTCAATAGGCTTCTAGAAGGACAGTTTGAGCTATTCTATCCAACTCTTTTGTTGCTTTAGAGGTGTAAATGGTCGAGTTTCCTAAACTTTTTATTCTTAAGCAGTGGGAGCTACAAAAAAAGTACGAAAGCATCAAGGCTGAGCTGGACAGCTGGCAGACCTTGACGGAGGAAAATCAGCCACTGCAAAAGCATTACCGGCAAGTTCGGCGTTTAAGCCAGGAACTGACAGGTATGATCAAATTGGTTAATGTTGAGGTTCAGAAGCTACAAACTTCAACGGACCTACCATCTTTTCTCCTTCAACTACGTCGTACCGAGTTCCTGATTCTCGAAGTACACCGTTCCTGGCATTACTTTCGCCAGAAACTTGCTGCACGACAAGGTCCACCTTTCGGCCAACTGCTAGAAGCCCTTGATGAGTTCGTATGGACATGTTATCAACCAGCCTTCGCTCCTATGAAAAAAGTTCCCGAACCCCCTCTCACCTTTTTCAGTAGTGATTGGTCACCAATGGCCTCATCCCGTCACGAGCTACTGCCTTTGGAGCAGACTACTGAATTAGATAGCGGACAATACTCTCAGTACGCTCAAGGCGAAAAGTTCACTACAACACGCCTGCATAGCCTAGTCATTCCGGTTATTAGTATGCCCTGGTTCCAAACTACCTTCTTACCAGAAACCCTTTTGCTGGCACATGAAACCGCTCATCTGCTTGAGTCCGACTTGAACCTCACTGCTAATATCGAACGCAATCTTAGAGCCGCGGACCTAGATGGCACACGGCTCAAGGCGTATTGGTTACACTGGAGTGCCGAGGTATTTGCTGACTTATATGCCGTACTTCACCTGGGACCAGCTTTTGTCGACGCACTTTCGTTGTTGCTCTCACAATCAACGAACGCTGTGCTACACACTGTAGACACAAATAACCGCTATCCGCCTCACCATCTTCGCATGCTCATTGCTCTCACAGCATTAAAAAGCATCGCCACCGGCGTATTTGTGGCAGATGCAAATCGGATACAAAAAAGCTGGAATGAAGCATACGGAGACCCGGTACACGATCAACCTGCTAGCTACCATATTTCAGACTATGTGCTTTCAGAGTGCGAACAAGATATCGCAAAGGTCGTGGCAGCATTGCTAGAAGGTACATTTGACGCACTCGGTGGAAAATCATTTCAGGGCATCGATGATATTCCTTGGACCACGAAAAAGCAGCGTGAAGCCTTGCTCGTTTGCGAAAGCCTCTTACAAGAGGACGTACTACTGCGAGGAACGAGGGCGGATGTATTGCTGGTTGGCGCACAGCTTGCCTTCCAAGAACGCCCAGAGGGGCTCGTGTATACAGGCCCCTCTCATCAAAAAACACAGTCGGATTTGATTACGAGAATCGTTGAGAGCCGCACTCCCGGTGTTCGTGCTGTTCTAGAGTCGTCTTTACCTCAACTTAACCAGCAATCGGATGAAGCAGATCAGGCAAAAGGACGAAAGCTGGCAGAGGCAATGCTAGCAGCATTCGACACCTTTGAGAAAGCAAGATAAAGTAGAAAAGAGGAGCAAATCATGGCTGAAGAATATTTCAAACTTTTTTTCGATGACAGAGGCAACCTTCAAGATGCCACACAGCAGACAGCAATCATTGATGCATTAGTAAGCAGCCCTAAGCCCGTTACCGACCTCTGGATCTTTGCCTATGGCTGGAACAATGACCTGAAGAGTGGCACTCAAACATATGACAACTGGATCGCTCGTATGCGCGAAGCACAGCAGCGTCTAGTCAAAGACCCAGGCTACAACCCTCTGTTTGTGGGCATCTATTGGCCCTCCAAAGCATGGGATGACACGATTGTGAAGCCCATTGCCACTCCATCTGTCCCCACAAGCCGAGAGGCAGCAACGGGCGGTGGAACTGGTGAATTCGAGTTGGGGGATGACCCACATCCTCAATCAGAAGGAATATCCGACTCCAACAAAAAGGACCAAAACCGCTTTGTAGCTGATTACCGAGCTGTTATGGATCCAGAAGGTATTTACGGAGATGATTATGACCGCGACTTTATACGTCTTTATACGTTGATGGCCCAACCACAATCTCTCACTGACAAGGAAATTAGGGAATTCGTCAGAATACTAAAAAAGTACGAAACTCCTGATCCGCACAGCGACCCGCTTGAAAAACAAAATATCAGCAGTGTATCAGTCGAAGTCGTCGTGAATCAGCTAAAGGAAGCAGGGCGATACGAAAGCTTTTCTGGCCGCGATGTACTACAGAAGCTGTTCGGTGCCTCCAGTTTTTGGAAAATGAAGGGCCGCGCTGCTATTGTGGGCGAAAATGGCGTTTACCGTTTCCTGGTTGATGTTAAGAAGGCTCTTCGCCAGCACCAGCAGCAAGTGCGTATCCACCTACTAGGCCATAGCTTTGGAGCTAAACTTGTCACAGCAGCGATTTATCCCGCAACAATCTCTCAGGACATAGAACGTCCATTCATTAATACACTCGTATTGCTCCAAGGGGCATTCAGCCAGTTTTCCTTCAGCAGTGCTATCCCAGTCGAAACAGGTGCAACGGGATATTACGCCTCCGTCATGGAGCGAGGAGTGGTAGCCAATCCAATCATTGTAGTCTACTCACGCTACGACACTGCCAATAAGGGTTACTATCCCCTTGGTATGTTCTTTGCAAGGCCAACTCGACGCTATGAGCAAGGAGAGGCAGACGAAGCAGAAGAGATGTATACTCCATCAAAGAACCTCTTTGGTGCCCTTGGGGCCAACGGTGCCCAAGGCTTGGAAGAGATGCATTATCGTGCCATCGATATGCTATCAGGTGAGCGATCCTATGATTTGGGAAACTTAACGGGCATCACATGTCTCAACGTTGACGGTCAACAATTTATCAATCATGGCGGTCCGCCAGCTGGAGCACATAACGACATCAACGGTTACGAGATTTTTCACCTCGCTCTAGCTTTGTCTCTACGTTAAAGGAGAACGCCGCTTGAAAATGCGCATTGCCTCATCTAAAACCGGTTCACCGCCGCTTTTGGTGAATCCGCCCGTTTGCTTATGAGAAGATGGCTTGAGTGGTTCTGTCAGAATTCAGAAGATGGTTTGGCATGGATGTCACTCATGAGGTATGCTTAGATGAAGCAAACGGTAGTGGCGCAAGTAAGAAGGATATGGTAGACGGAGAAGCCGATCAGGGAGCAAATCAACAAGAGGAGCGTTCAATGGTAACCATCACCCTTCACTGTCCCCACTGTGGAAGCGAGGCGCTGGTGCGCGATGGGCATGCCCCCAATGGCAAGCAGAAGTATCGCTGTTAGGCTTGTGGACGTCGCAGCCGTGAGAATCCGACTTCCAATGTCTATCCAGAAGCTCGCCGCGCGGAGATTCTGCACGCCTACCAAGAACGAAGCAGCCTGCGTGGCCTCACTCGCACCTTTGGGGTCTCTTGCGCAACCGTCTCGAATTGGATCAAAAAAAAGGAGCTCAACTTCCTCCCTTCCATACCACCCTGCTCACCCCAGACCCAGAGGATGGCTCTTCCACCACACTGGAGCTCGATGAATTGTGGTCGTTTGTCCTCAAAAAAGCGCATACTCCCACGGCATGCGCAACGAGATGGTGCGCCGCATAAGCGGCAGAAAGTGAGTGTACTAAAAAGGTATCAGGGTTGTTTGTCCGATACCCAGTTTGATGGACAGGTACTTAAGGGGGCAAACCTCTCCCTTAAGTACCTATCTATCAAAGTAGGGATTGGACAACATGTCATAATGACCAGGAAAAGTATATCCACAATGGAATGAAATCTGAGGTA
>WNFX01004851.1_pt1 | contig 14930 bp, 14 predicted proteins | sample 5400111 | NCBI WGS metagenome assembly WNFX01 (sample SAMN13153363, study PRJNA577476) | soil metagenome | isolation source: 40 cm soil or saprolite under grassland replicate 1 | place: USA:California | collected 2016-06-15 | reverse complement strand
CATCCCGGGCATGATCGGGCGCCGGGGCGGCAGCCTGATCGCGATCTCGTCCATGACCGGCAAGCGCCCGCTGCACGGCCGCACCCCCTACGCCGCGGCCAAGATGGGCGTGATCGGGCTGGCCCGGACGCTCGCCACCGAGCTCGGGCCCTACGGCATCCGGGTCAACGCGGTCTGCCCCGGCCCGGTCGCCGGCCCGCGGATGGACGATGTGGTCCGCAAGCAGGCCGCCATCCGCGAGATCACCGAGGAGCAGGCGCGGGCCGCGCTCACCGAGGCGTCGCCGCTGGGCCGGATGGTGGAAGCGGGGGAGGTGGCGCAGGCCTGCGCGTACCTCGCCTCGGACAGCTCGGCTGCGGTCACCGGCGAGGACCTGAACGTCACCGCCGGCGTGGTCATGTACTGATTCCCTCCGAAGGAGACCGATGCGGATCGTCGACCTGTCGCAGGACATCTACGAGGGCATGAAGGTGTACCCCGGCCATCTGAAGACCGTGCAGTTCGAGCACGCCACGCACGAGGAGACGGCGCCGCGGTTCGAGGGCGGGTTCTCGTTCCAGACCACCGGATTCATGCTCAACGACAACGGGCCCACCCACGTGGATTCGTTCTCGCACCTTGATCCCGATCCGTCGGCGCAGTCCATCGACCAGATGCCGCTGGATTTGTTCTACGGCACCGCGGTGTGCCTGGACGTCAGCGGCTTCCAGCCGCGGACCGACATCACGGCCGATGACCTCGACAGTGTGGAGGCCGCCTCGCCGGTCGACGTGCTGCCGGGGGACATCGTGCTGCTGCACACCGGGACCTGGAACCGGTTCGCCGGGGACCGGCGTTATCTCACCGACTTCGCCGGGCTGGGCGAGTCGGGCAGCGAGTGGATCGTGCGGCGGCGGGTGAAGACGTTCGGGGTGGACAGCCCGACCCCGGACAACCCGGCCAGCACCAGCTACCCGTGCCACATGATGTGCCGCCGGGAGCACATCACGCACTACGAGAACCTCGCCCACCTGGACCAGGTGGTGAACACCAGGTTCACCTTCGCCGGGTTCCCGCTCAAGCTCCGGGGCGCCCACGGCGGCCCGACCCGCGCGGTGGCGCTGGCCGACTGACACGGGGCGCCGTCATCGCCGGGGCCCGCCGACGGCGCCACCTCACCAGTTCTGGATCGAGGCGGCGAAGATCCCGGCGATGTCCTCCTCGGTGACCGGGCGCGCACAGGTGGCCAGCAGGCGCTGCTGCTTCATCGTCCCGGGCACCAGGTCCGGGATGTCCGCCTCGGTGTAGCCGACGGCGCCGATGCCGCTGGGGACGCCGATGTCCCGCATCAGGCCGATGACGGCGGACGGCAGCTGCTCGGCCGGATCGTTCAGTGTCTCCTGGCCCGGCGCCAGCAGGGCCGCGGCCCGCAGATGGCGCTCCGGGGCGGTGGGGAAGGTGAACCGGAACGCCTCCGGCGCGGTCAGCGAGACCGACTGCCCGTGCGGCACCATCGGTTCCTGCTGCGGGTAGCCCCGCGGCCGGTAGTCCTTCACCATGCCCGCGATCGGGTAGCCGTTGGCGTGCGGGATGTGCACGCCGGCGTTGCCGAACCCCATGCCGGCGAAGGTCGCCGCCAGCATCATGTTGCTGCGTGCCTCCAGGTCGGCCCCGTCGCGGACCGCCGTGCGGAACGAGGAGGCAATCAGCGCGAGCGCCTTCTCACACCACAGGTCGGAGACCGGGTTGGACCCGCAGTAGGTGACGCGCTGCTCGGGCTGCTTGCGCTCGAACGTGGTGTAGTGGCGGGCGGTGTAGGACTCCAGCGCGTGGCAGACGATGTCCATGCCCGCCGAGGCGGTGACCTCTGGCGGCAGCGTGAGCGACACCAGCGGGTCGATCACGGCGAGCGTCGGGCGGAGCCGCCAGTGGCCGAAGCCGGTCTTGACCCTCAGCGACAGCACGTCGAGGACGCACATCGCCGTGCTCTCGGAACCGGTCCCCGCCGTGGTCGGCACGGCGATCAGGGGCTTGAGCTGGCGCTGGGGGGCGCGGCCCCGGCCGATCGGCTGGTTGACGTAGTCCATCAAGCCGCCTTCGTCCGTGGTCAGCAGGTTCACCGCCTTGGCGGTGTCGATGGACGACCCGCCGCCAACGGCGACGAATCCATCCCACGGGCCCTGCTCACGGGCGTAGCCCGCGGCCTTGTCCATGCTGTCGTCGGTGGGCTCGACATGGCAGCCGTCGAAGATCTCCGAACTGATGCCGTACCGGGCCAGTGAGTCGGCGACCCGGGCCGGGATGCCGAGTTCATTGACCCTGGGGTCGGTGAGGATGAGGACCCGCCGTGCCCCGTACTGGGCCATATCGAAGCCGATTTCGTCCACGGCCCCCGCGCCGAACTTCAGCGGCGGCGCGCCCCAGGTGAAGATGCTCTCCCCGGGTGGTTCAGCACCGGTTGTGGCAGCCATCGCGGGATCTCCACCTGCCGGGACCACTTGGACGCCGCCAGCTTATGCCCGCGCTGGGCCGCTAGCTCTTCCGGGCACGATGGCTGTTCATGGTCACTTGCGCGCCGGTGGCATCGGTGACAAGAGCGGCGCCGAACAGCTGGCCAGCGGTCCACGCGCCGGGCTTGACCCCGGCCAGGACACGCTGGGTTGTTTCGGCGGCGATGGCGGCCGTTGCGCCGACACCTTCACCGGTGTGCAGTTCGGCGGTGAGAGTATGCCCGCCGGGCCCGCTGACCTCGGCCCAGGTGCAGGAGTCGGTTGCGCTGCTGTGCGCTGCTGGGTTGGCGATGTATGCCACCACGTTGGCGGCGCCGCTGGCCAGCCTGGCCGTCTCGAGGTCACCGACGGGCCCGGGCAGCATCTGCCGCTGCGTGCCGCCGAAGGTCAAGACCGTGGCGCCGCTGCCGAGGGCCTCCTGGACCACCTGATCGTCACGGTAGGTGATGGCGACGCCCTGAGACAGGGACTCTTGGATCGTCTGGCGCACACCGTCGCTTTGGCGCGTCACCCCGGCAGCGGCGGCGACACGCACGAGGTCCGGCACCACGCCCATCTGTTCAACCAGGCGCAGGACCAGTGTTTCGGTCGCGGCCGGCCCGAACCCGGCCCCGGTGACCAGCGTGACCGCGTGCGCGCGTGCTTGCTCGTCGCGGTCAAGCAGTCCCCGTACCGCCGGCCATTCGTTCGCTATGTCCACATAGGGCAAGCGGGCGGCGAGGCAAGCGTCGATCACCGGGCCGGCCTGGCGGGAGAACGGCCCGATCGTGGACAGGACCACCCCGACGCCGGCGATCGCCTCGGCCAGCGACGCCTTGTCGCCGACATTGACGGTACGCACGTCCGCCGTCGCGCCATCAGCGGCCAAAGCCCGGGCGAGGTCCTCCAGTGGGCCGCGGCGGCGTCCAGCCAGCCGGACGGACAGGCGGCGGGCGGCCAACTCGGCCGCGATGAGCCGGCCGCTATTCCCCGCCGCCCCCAGCAGCAGCACATCACGGGTCACCTGACCGTCACTGGCAAAACTGATCTCAGATGCCGTCGTCACAGCACACCTCTCCTACGGTTGACCTGGGGGTAGTGGGCCGAAGGTGAGCGCCGCCGGTTCGGCCGGCCGACGGCGAGTGGGGCCCGGACCGCCCGGCACAGCGCCTGGGTCATGTTTTGGCTGGCAGGCCGAGCCGGACCTGTGCGAGTAGCTGCCGGAACCGCTCGGGCTCCTCGAGGTGGGGCATGTGGGCGGAATGCTCGAACCACACGAGCTGCTTGCTTGGTGCCTCCAGCACCCCGGCGTAGCGCTCCGCTGCGGAGGGGGGTGCGACCTGATCGCGCCGGCCTTGGGCCATCACGATGGGCGTGTTCAGGCGGGTGAGCGTGTGCGTCAGGTCAAGCGCCGCCAGCTCCGGCAGCAGCGCGGCTTGCGCCGCGGTGATCCCCCGGATGGCCCGGACGGTGTCCGCAAGCGAGTAGTCGGGGGAGCGAAGCAGGCTGACCAGCACGTTGCGGGCCACCGAGTTGTAGGTGTGACCGGTGCGCACCCCTCCGAAGTTGGTGGCCCACCGCGCGCGCGTCGCGAACTCCTTGGGCTCCAGGTGGGGTGGTGGCCCGATCGCTTCGAGCTGCCGGATCGCTTTGCGGTTGTTCCTCGCGTGCGCGGCCACGAGCGCGAACTGGTAGGCGCTGTTTTCGGCGGCTGGGCCGTCGATGTCCATGCCCACCGCGACGAGGGCCGCCACCAGGTCCGGTCGGCGCGCGGTGACGAGTGCTGCGATCGTCGCGCCCATCGAGAACCCGGCCACGACCGCGGGCCTATCGAAGCGATCGCACACCAGCGCAAGCAGCCGCTCGGTGTCGCCCACCATCGCCTGCAGGTTCAGCTCGCGGGTGGCGTCCGCGGACCGCAGCGAGCGACCGCACCCACGTTGGTCCCAGTAGATGACCGTGAAGTCATCCTCGAGCGACAGCGCGCGATCGAACGCCGGAACCTCGTTGATCATCGGCAGGCCCGGGCCCATCTGAACGAGCAGCAGGAGCGGGTTGCGGGCGTTCGCCGCCCGGATGCGGATCCACTGCGTGCTCTCGCCGAGCTGCACCGGCTCCCGCAGATCGATGTCCATGTCGTCTCCATTCGATGTGGGGCTGGCACCGCAACCTCCCGCTGTCAGCTGTCCAGTAGCCGCTGGGCGGCCGTCGGGTCGTGGGCGGGCAGCACGACCAGGCCGGGCTGCTGCTGCCGCAGCGCAAGGACCTGGCGGCTGCTCTCGGCGAGCATGCGCCGGTTGCCGACGCCCGGAAGCTGGCCGCGCTGGAGGATCTCCGCCCCGTAGGTGAGGTCCCCGGCCAGCAGCAGCGGCGGCCGGCCGGCGCGGCGGACCAGCAGCGACGCCGAGCCCGCGGTGTGGCCGGGGGTGGGCAGCAGCATCAGCGAGCCGTCGCCCATCACATCCAGCGACTCGGTGAACGGCGCCAGGGCGGGATCGCGGGTGGGCTCCGGGGTGACCTGGTGCCACTTCAGGCCGGGCAGCTGGATGTGGCTGCGGAGGAAGCCGCGCAGCTCCGGCGCGGGCCTGGACAGCGCTGCCTATTCGGCGGCCGTCACCATCAGGTCGGAGCCGGTCAGCTCCGGGAGGCCGCCGATGTGATCCTGGTGCAGGTGAGACATGACCGCGGTGCTGACATCAGAGGGGGTGTACCCGAGCGCGGCGAGCTGGGCGGTGAGGGTGTCATGCTCGCCGATGTCAAACCGGCCGAGCCGGGCGTAGAGGTAGCCGGTGACACCGCCGGGGAAGTAGGTGGTATCGGTGACCGAGGCGCGGTCCTGCCCGGTGTCGAACAGGATCAGCCCCTTGGCGTGCTCGATGACGTAGACGTTGATCGGCCGCGGCGGCGTCCACCGCTGCGACGTCAGCAGCCACCAGTACAGCGGCTTGCGGGTCCTGTAGGGGTGCTCGGGGCGGATCCGCACGGTCCCGGTGCTGACCACCGACACGGCCTTCACCGCGCCCGCCGATCCGGGCTCGGTCCGTGACACTGCGAACGAGGCGCTCATGGCTGGCATTTCTTTCCTGGGTTGGCCACCCGGTCCTCCGGGCCTGACATCACCAGGCTGCCGCCGCCGCGCGACGGTCTCAGTGACCTCAGTCGCGTGCCGGGCGACTAAAGTCACACCCCCGCCGGGCCCCCGGATTCGGCGTACAGCCGGGCCGCGTCGAGAATCACCACGCTGTCCGCCGCGGTGGCCACAATCCCGGCAACGCGGAGATCACGCAGCACCCTGGCCACCACCTCGCGGACCGAGCCGGCCGCATCCGCTAGCTCCTGCTGCGACACATGGGCCACCAGCCGGCCGTCCGGGCCCTGCCGGGCCGAAGCGAGATCCAGCAGATGGGCGGCGACCCGCTGGCGCACCGAGCCGAACGCGTTGACCGCGGTCTGCTCCAGCACCTCGTACAGCCTGCGGTTCAGCTCCTCGGCGATCGCCCAGCCGACCCGGGGATCGCGCCGCGCTGCCGCGATCAGCGTCCGCGCGCTGATCCGGAACACGCTGGAAGGCTCCACCGCCTGCACGCCGGTGCTGGCCGGGCCGCCCACCAGCACCGCGATCCCCAGCACATCACCGGGCCGGGCGTACCGGACCGTGACCTGACGGCCCTCCACCGAGGTCAGGAACACCCGCAGCAGGCCACTGGCCACCAGCGCCGCCTGCGGCGCCGACCCGGCCCGGTACACCGTCGTGCCCGCCGGATAGTCGGCGCGCTCCCCCTCATCCCGCAGCCTGCCCACCAGCTCCGGCGGCAGCCCGGCCAGGAAGCTGTGCGCCAGCGCGTCCTCGACGTCCCGGTCAGCCATGGGCCATCACCCCCTGGCGGGAGAACGCGCCGGGCCGGCGCCGGGCTACCGCTCCTGCTCGGTCGGGCGGATCAGCATCTCATTGATCGCGACGTGCCGCGGCCGGGTCACGATGTAGGTGATCGCGTCCGCGATGTCCTCGGCCTCCATCCGCTGCCCGAACTGGCTGCTCAGGCTCTGGAGCACCTCGGGCCGGTTGTGGCTGGCCAGCTCGGTCGCGGTCGCGCCCGGCTCGACCAGGGAGACGCGCACGTAGCGCTTGGTCACCTCCTGGCGCAGGGACTCGCTGAACGCGCCGACGCCGTGCTTGGTCAGGGAGTAGACGTTGTTGCCGTTGCGGGCCACCCGGCCCGCCACCGAGCTGATGTTCACCATGTCGGCGACGCGGCGCGGGCCGTCGTCAGCGGCGCGCAGCAGGTGGGGCAGGGCCTCGTGCGCGCAGTACAGCAGGCCGAGCACGTTGAGCTCAACCATCCGCTGCCACTCCTGCAGCGGCGCGCCGACCGCCTGGCCGAGCAGCATCACGCCGGCGTTGTTGATGAGCGTGTCCAGCCGGCCGAGCTCGGCCACCGTGCGCTGAACGGCGCCGGCCGCCTGCTGCTGGTCGGTGACGTCGCACTCCAGCACCAGCGCGGTGCCGCCCTGGTCGCGGATGCCTGCCGCGAGCGTCTCCATCCTGTCCTTGCGGCGCGCCGCCAGCGCGACCGCCGCGCCGTGATCCGCGAGCGCGGCGGCCGTGGCCGCGCCGATGCCGCTCGAGGCCCCCGTCACCAGCGCAACGGTGCCCTTCAGTACTGGTTCCACCGGGAACTCACCTTCTCCCGCTCATCGCCGTCGGCTTCAGCCATCCCGCCTGCCCGCACGCAGCGACCGGCAGCGGGCACCGCTGAACCGGATTCTCCCACCCCGCGGTAGCAACTTATTGCCGCCGGGGATGACGGAGGAACTCCCTGAGCGCACGGTAGTAGGGGACGATGGTGGTCGTGTCGGCGTACTCGTCGGGGCCGTGCAGCCCGTCGCCGCCGACGCCGAAGATGACGGCGTCCGTGCCCCGCTGGTAGTAGAAACGCCCGTCCGCGGCACCGTGCTTGCGCAGGAAATCGGCGCGGTAACCCTGGTTGCGTGCAGCTTGCTGGAGGCTGCGGATCTCCGCGCGGTGCCGGTCGGCGTGGTGCGGTGGGTCAGCGTGGTTGACCACCGGGGTGACGCCGGGCTCGCAGAAGGCCGCCAGGTAGGCGGTGATCTCGGCAGCGGTCTTGCCGTTCAGGTTGGTGTCCTCGGGCGGGAAGCGGATGTCAATCCATGCCTCCGCCTGGGCCGGGATCTGGTTCCAGGCCTGGTTGGGGGTCTCGATCCGGGCCAGGTTGATGGTCGTGCGCCAGGCCTCCTCGGTAGCGACGGGGTAGGCGGCCAGCAGGTTCGCCAGGCTGCGCTGCAGCTTGACCAGCGCATTGTCGCCATGCCACGGGTACGCGCTATGGCCGCTGCGGCCAACGGCGCGCAGCGTCGCGGTGATCATGCCCTTGGAGTCGGCCACGATCCGCAGCCCGCTGTGCTCGCCGATGATGACGAACTCACCGCTCACGCCCTGCTCGATCTGGTGCAAGGTGCCGTCGCGCCCGCCGACCTCCTCGTCGGTGACCAGCTGCAGCGCGAGCGGGTACGGCAGCCCGCCGGCGAGCTCGCGGAAGACCTGCGCCTCCACCAGCGCCGACACCTTCATGTCCTGGGCGCCCCGCGCGTACAGGCGATCACCTTCGCGGCGCGGCCGGAACTGGGCCGGCGGGGCCGGCACCACGTCCAGGTGGGCGTTGAGGATGATCTGGAAACGCTGCCGTTCCGTGCCGTGGTAGATGAGCGCGCTCGGCTTGCCGCCGGACTCGAATCGCTCCACCGTGACGCCGGGCCCGACGAAGTCCAGCACGAAACCGAGCGCCCGGTGCAGGTCACCGGGCCGGTCGGCGGTCGATTGCACGGCGAGCAGCTCACCCGCTGTGGCCAGGAACCGCTCGGTATCCATCCCGTCCATCCTCTCCCGGGACCTCATGCCAGCGGCGGGCGGTCCCGCCCGGCCGCGCGGCCGGCGCGCGCCGTGTGACGGCAGACGGTTCCCGGGCCGGGGGTGTCAGCTCACCGAGGCCACTGAGCAGAGGAATGCCTTCTCCCCGGCCCAGCCGCCCGGCCTCGCTTCCGCTCGGTTCGTCCTCGAATGTGTAGTGAATATTGAACGGCGCCAGCGCCAGCCCGGGCAGCGACGCCATCGTGGCCGGCCACCCCCTCGGCATGCCGTTGACTCCCACGCCCGCGCGCATCGGCGCCAGGGTGGCGATCCGCTTTCCCACCATTTACGGGGGCACCGCGGGCCTAAGGGGCCGACGGCCCGGCCGCGCGGCGTCAGCGCCCGGTGAAGGCGGGCGGGCGCTTTTCGGCGAAGGCGAGCTGGCCCTCGTGGTAGTCCTCCGAGGCGAAGCAGGCCTCGATCATCGCCTCGACCCGGGCCAGATCGCGCCGGTCCGGGGACCGGCGCGCCTCGCGGATCGCCGCCTTGCACGCGGCGACCGTCAGGGGCGCGTTCTGGGCGATGCCCTGGGCCAGGCTCATCACCTCGTCCCGCAGGTCCGCGGCCGGGACGACGCGGTTGACCAGGCCCATCTGGAGGGCTTCCGCCGCCGGGAACCGCCGGGCGGAGAACAGGATCTCCGATGCCCGGGCCGGCCCGACGAGGTCCGCCAGGGCCGTCACGCTGGCGAAGGCGGGGCCGAGCCCGAGCCGGGCGGCCGGGATGCCGAACTGGCTGTCGTCGGAGGCGATGCGGATGTCGGCCTGCAGGGCGGTGAGCAGGCCCCCGCCCAGGCAGAAGCCACGGATCATGGCGATGACGGGCTTCTCCAGCCCGTCCAGGGAGCGGCTGAGCGCCACCTGGCCGCGGTCGTATTCGGCGCGGGCGGCGGGCGAGGTGCGCCGCTCGGCGAACTCGGAGATGTCGGCGCCCGAGGCGAACGCCTTGTCCCCGGCGCCGGTGAGGACCACGACGCGGACGTCGCCGTCGGCCTGCAGCGCCTCCAGCAGGCCCGGCAGCGCGGCGCGGATCTCGCTTGACAGGGCGTTGCGCTTGCCGGGGTTGTTGATGGTCACGACGGCGACGGCGCCGGCCACATCGACGAGCAGCTTGCCGGTGCCGGTGCTGTGCCGCGCGGGCGGGCTCGGTGGTGTCATGCGGGTCCTCTCAGATCACTCCCCGGGCGCGGAGCCGGTCGATCTCCGCGCGCGGGTAGCCCAGTTCGGCGAGCACCTCGCCGGTGTGGGCGCCGGCGTCCGGGCTCGGCGCCCGGACCGTGGCCGGCGCATCGGTCATCCGCACCGCGTTGCGGAGGATGTCCATCCGGCCGAGGGCTGGGTGCTCCACCGGCTCGGTCATCGCCAGGTGCCCGACCTGCGGGTCGGCGAACACCTCATCCATCCGGTAGACCGGCCCGCACGGCACCCCGGCCCGGTTCAGCTCCTCGACCCATGCGGCGGTGGTCCGGGTGCGCAGCCGTTCGGCAATCAGCGCGTTGAGCTCCGCCCGGTTCGCCGACCGCTTGGCGGCCGAGTCGAAGCGCGGGTCGGCGGGGATGCCGGGCAGGCCGATCGCCTCGCACAGGCTGTGCAGCAGCCGCCCGGACGAGCCCGCGACGTTGACGTATCCGTCGGCGGAGGCGAAGCATCCCATCGGCACGCCCGTCGGGTGGTGGTTGCCCGCCTGCGCCGGAACCTCGTGGTCGACGGTCCACCGGGCGGCCTGGAAGTCCATCATCGCGATCATCGATTCCAGCAGGGAGGTCTGCACCCAGCGGCCGGCCCCGGTCCGGTCCCGGTCATGCAGGGCGACCAGCACGCCGACGGCGAGATAGAGACCGGCGGCCAGATCGGACACGGGTATCCCGGCGCGCGTCGGCTCGGTGCCTGGTAGCCCGGTGACGCTCATCAGCCCGCCCATCCCCTGGGCGATCTGGTCGACGCCGCCCCGGACGGCATACGGGCCGTCCTGGCCGAAGCCGGAGATCGACCCATAGACCAGGCGCGGGTTCCGGGCGTGGACGGTGCCGAAGTCGAAACCCAGGCGGTTCTTGACCGGGGGGCGCATGTTCTCGATCAGGACGTCGGCGGTGTCGACCAGGCGCATCAGCACGTCGTGCGCCTCCGGCGCCTTCAGGTTCAGGGACAGCGACCGCTTGTTGCGGTGCAGGTGCTGGAAGTCGCTGCCGTGCCGGCTGTCCGCGGCCAGGCCCGGCGCCGCCAGGCCGGCCGGCGGCTCCACCCGGATGACGTCGGCTCCCCAGTCGGCGAGCTGGCGGACGCAGGTGGGACCCGCGCGCGCGACCGTCAGGTCGATGACGCGGATGTCGCCGAGCGGAAGATGCGCGGTCACGCCGACTCACGCCCGGCGCCGCGCTGGAGCCTGGCCGCCACGCTCCCATCATCCACCAGACCGGTGGCAGCTACAGCCGGCGAATGAGAGACCGGCATCCGCTACGGCTCACCCGGGGTGGTCAAATCAGACCGCAGGCCGATGCCCCGCGCGGGCCGGTGAACCTAGCATGCCTGGTATGAGCGCACCCGTCTCAACGGACCAGGAAGTCCGCGCCACGCCCGCGACGGCCAGGCCATATGTTCTCGGCGGCCTGGCTTCGCTGTCGGCCGGCGCCGCGGCGATCCATTTCGCGGTCATATCCGAGCACTTCGCGGAATACGCCCTGTATGGCGCGTTCTTCCTCGTTCTGTCCTGGGCCCAGCTGGTATGGGCCGCGGTGGTGCTGTGGCGGCCGTCGCGGCTCTGGCTGTGGCTGGGCGCAGCCGGAAACGCCCTCGTCCTCGTGGTCTACGTGGCGTCGCGCACCGCCGGTCTGCCGGTCGGCCCGGACGTCGGCCACCCGGAGCCGGCCGGGGGGCTGGATGTGGTGAGCGCGGTCCTGGAGCTCGCCCTGATCGCCGGGTGTGCGGCGCTCCTGTGGCGGCCCTCGCTCGCCGGCCGGCCGGTCCGCCGCTTCGGCCCCCTCGGGACCGCCGTCAGCCGGGCGGCCGTCCCGGCCTTCGTGGTGGCGGTGACCGCGGCCGTGATGACACCCGCCCTGGCCGGTCCCGAAGGGCCGACGGGCATGGCGGGCATGGCGTCGAAGCCCGGGACGCCCGCGGCGCCGGCGGCGCCGGGCATGGGCGACATGGGGACGACCGCGGGCCTGCCGGACATGAGGATGTACGGCTCCACCGCGCCCCCGACCGCGGCGCAGGTCATCGTCGCGGGCCAGCTGATCGAGCGGACCGACGCGAGCCTCGCCCGGTACCGCAGCGTCCAGGCCGCGTTCGCGGCGGGGTACACCTACGTCCTGCGCACCAACGGCGAGGAGCACCTCCTCTACGACGGCGCCAGCCCCGCCTACGCCGGCCTCGACCCCCAGCACCCGTCCTCCCTCGTCTATGCGATCAACGTGCCGCACCATGCGCCGATCCTGCTCGGTGCCATGTACATCGAGGACGGGCACACCAACGGGCCACAGGTCGGCGGATCCCTGACCCGCTGGCACGCGCACCTGGTGGTGTGCCAGGGCGGCAAGCCGACCGTCGCCGGTTTCGGCGTCCAGCTGCGCGGCTACTGCGACCCGGGGACCTGGCATGACAGGTACACGGCGCAGATGCTGCACGTGTGGGTCGTCCCCTACCCGGGCGGCCCCTTCTCCGACGACCTCAGCGTGGCGGCGACCAACGCCGCGGTCCGGGCCGTCCGCGGCCGGAAATGACGGCGGCCGGGGCCTAGCTGCGCAGCCGCCCCATCGGCGGGCGGATGGGCGGGATGGGGGGAGTGTCGCGCCGGCGCGGGCCCGACCACAGCGCCGGCACGGCGTCGACGGCGAAGGCCACCGCGCAGGCGGCCTGCTCGTAGTTGAGCCGCCAGCCGACGAACTCGGGCCATGCCTCGTCGGGCTTGCGCCCGATCGGGAAGTCGACCTCACGCATCCGGTCGACCGCGTCGAGGAACTCCTGATAGCTCAAGGTGATCTGGCCGTTCGGGTCGGGCTCGTCGGGGACGTCGATGTCCATCGCCCGGGCGATCTGCCGGAAGCACAGGAACCCGCTGCGCAGGCACAGGCGGGCCGGCACGACGGGCGCGGAGTCGGGGGACAGCGTCAGGATCAGCGCGGCGGAATCCAGCACGGCCAGCAGCGCGGTCACCCAGGATGACAGCGGCCGGGGTGAGCGGAAGCGCACCAGCGGCAGGTAGGTGGTGTGGCTCTCCGCCACGTCGGCGGCCCACCGTTCCCACTGGGCATACAGCTCGGGCAGGGTACCGATGGCCGAGACGCCCGACCCCAGGGCGTAGTGGGTGCGCGCCAGCAGTTCCGGCCCCCAGGACGGGACGCCGGCCCGCGCGTTCAGCAGCGCCACCTCGGTTTCCCTCCGGTTGAACGCCGCGTACAGGACCGGCAGGTAGGCGATCTGCAGGGCGACGATGATCAAGCCGGTCGCGGCGGCGACGAACACGATCGCCGCGGGCACCGCGCCGGGCGGTACCGCGAACCCGAGCGTGAACATCGCCGAGCCGGCGACGGTGAAGGCCGACGCTACGCCACGGGGCTCGAACGGCCACATCAGCAGCATGTATCCGAGGAAGCTGATCGCCAGCCAGGCGATCAGCTGCGCGAGCAGGGTCGCCGGAGCCTGGGGCTCCGGTCCACCCACCGTGTCAGCCAGCTGCTCACCGGGCGGGGCACGATCAGCGTCCCGACGATGCTGGCCCACGCCGTGAGCACGAGCGCGGCGCCGGCGGCTGCGGCCACCCAGCGGCCAGCGAGCGGGACCACCATGGGTTCTCCTTGGACGGTCGGGGGCTATGCCGAACCTACTGAAGCCCGGGCCGCCGCGGGACCCCGAGGCTGCCGATCGGCGGTCTGGCCCGAGCGAGCGTCACGGCGGGACGGCGGGTGTGGTGGGTGCCTTCGCTCCGGCGGCTGGCGCGTGTGTCTCCGCCGCCCGCGCCGGTGGCCGGCCGGGAAGAGAAGGTAAAACGGGTGGCAGGTGAACCTCTAGCCCGGTTCAGACGTCCTGAGAGTAGATGCCAGGCAGTCTCGGGTGGTATCCGTCCTGACACCGGCCATAACCGGAGAGTAGTTTCTCCCCGTGTACGCCACCGACTGCCTGCGGTAATGCTGCGCGCGCTTGGGTCCCTTAGGGGGTATCCGTCCTGTCCCGGGAGTGACCGGCCAACCTAATCTGCCGCAGGGCGAGCGCCGACTTGGATACTCTCCCCATACCGGGATCGACGTTTGGCCCCGGTGTGTTATCCCCGCTGTTGGAGGCCACCGTGGACCCTCGTTACCGCTGGTCTGAGGCTTGGCTGCTGATGGCACCCGTTCGGATTTCCTTAGGCAGAGCCGGATTACGGCCGGGGTTCGTCCATGGCCAAGCGCATGAATCGGGGCCGATCCTCCGAGTTCAGCGCGCGTTCCCGCCGTAGCCGGGGGCGGCAGGTTCGGTACTGCGCGGTCGCCGCGCGGCCGGGCATGCGGTTCCGGGCACGGCCAGGAACAGACGCACCGTTTTCCTGTACCCGGCACGAGACGACGGAGATGATGACCATCAGCGGGGGTTCCTGCAGCGACGCAGGAGCCCCGAAGCAGACGGCCGCGCGCGTGTTCCCGCCGACGCTCATCGTCCCCACGATGTCTGTCGCCCGGTGGGCCCGCTCGGCCCCGTCAGCGAGCCGTGCCCGCGCTTCCGCGTTCCCATCGCCCGGGCTGGTGAGCTGCTTCGCCGCCCCGTCGGCCGCGAACTGGCCCGACGGTACGCCCGTTGGCGTCGGTGCAACGTCTCCCGGCACCGGCCTCCGGCTCATGGAGATCGTCAGCCCGCGACTCGCGAATCCCCGCCCGATCGTGGACAGGCTGCGGCCCGTGCCCGCCGGGCCGGGCCCTAGGCCAGCATCACCGGGCCCGGATCACGGGCCAGCACGACCAGGCTGGAACCGCAGGCAAGCGACAGAACTGATCCCCTCGTAAGGAGCAGGACTCACTATGCGTGCCGACGAAACAAGCTGGCCTTACCACAATTCCGGCGGCGATGAGCAGGACTGGGCGGCCGGTGACGGCCACCCCAGCTGGCCCGCCAACGGCAATGGCCAGGACTGGACGGCCGGCGACGACAGATGGCCTGCCAACGGCAACGGGCAGGACTGGACGGCCGGCGACGACAGATGGCCCGTCAGCGGCAACGGCCCCGGGCAGGACTGGCCGTACGGTGAGGACCACCCCAGCTACCCCGCCAACGGCACCGGCCAGGACTGGACCGCCGGCGACGACAGATGGCCCGTCAGCGGCAACGGCCCCGCCTGGCCGTACGGTGAGGACCACCCCAGCTGGCCGGCCGGCGGCAACACCCAGGACTGGCCGCGTGCTGGTGGTGGACCCGCCACGTCACGGCGGGAGCCGGCGGCCGCACTGCACCACGACCCCCGCGTGCCGACGGCACCGCCACCGCCACCGCCAGCAGCGCCGGTGGCGAGGGTGCGGGTCCCGGCCAGTGGCGGTCCGGACGGTGCGCAGCAGCGGCCAGGCCCGCGGG
>WNFX01005030.1_pt1 | contig 14932 bp, 10 predicted proteins | sample 5400111 | NCBI WGS metagenome assembly WNFX01 (sample SAMN13153363, study PRJNA577476) | soil metagenome | isolation source: 40 cm soil or saprolite under grassland replicate 1 | place: USA:California | collected 2016-06-15 | reverse complement strand
GCCGGTCAGCTAACGTCTGCTGTGAGATGTGAGGAGCAGCCTGAAGATGGGCCAGCACCCCGAACTGAGCAAGGGTGAGGTCATAGCGTTCCAGGTGTCCCGAGAGTCGCCGTTCCACCGTATGCATGATACTGTTCAGATGCAGCCAGGTCCGGACACCGAGCTTCAGTTGATGCTTCATACCCTCGCTCCCTGCGCTTGATAGTTTAAGTATAAACTACTTTCGCGGTCTTGTCAACCTGGCAAGCGTAGTACCCAACGGCGCCTGGTGACAGCAACGTTGAGATTGTTGTTAACGCCGGAGTATCATTGGCTCTGGCTCACTTTGCGTGATATGGTAGAATACGGGCCATGCTACACTTGGATGCTTCTCACAGAGCCAGGGAAGGGCCCAAGACGATCTCCCCACAGGCGCTGTAGTCGCGTCCTGGTTCGAGAGCAAGCAGGAAACAGATGAGGAGGAAAAGAGATGACACGTGACAAGACAACAGGGGAAAGCGCCGATCTCAGAGCGCTGAGCGATCTCTGCACGCCCTGGTGTGTCCACGTGGTGGCGACCTTGCGGATCGCCAACCTGATCGCTGCCGGCACCACTGAAATCAAGACCCTTGCCAGGGAGGCAGGGTGCGACGCCGATCCCCTGTTGAGGGTGCTCAGGCATCTGGTGGGCAAAGGCGTCTTTGAGGAGCCAGCATCCGGTCAGTTTGCACTGAACGAAGCAGCTCTGGAGTTGCTCGACCCATCGCAGCGTCTCGGCCTTGACCTCAATGGCATCGGTGGTCGCATGGCCTATGTATGGGGCACCCTCCTCACTGCGGTCAGGACAGGCACTCCCGCCTACCACGAGATGTTCGGCCTGCCCTTCTGGGAGGACCTGGATGCCCATCCGGACATCGCGGCGAGCTTTGACGCGCTTATGGGGCCAGCAGGACACGGTATCCCTGACCCAGAGGTTCTGATCAACAGAGACTGGGAGGAGGTAGCGACCGTGGTTGATGTCGGCGGTGGGACGGGAGCACTGCTCGCGGAGATCCTGCGTGCCCGACCCGAGATCCATGGCACGCTGGTCGATCTGCCGAGGACGGTGGCCCGTTCCAGAGAGATCTTTCAGGCTGCCGGAGTGGCTGAACGTGTTCAAACGAGAGGGCAGAGCCTCTTCGACTCGCTGCCAGCCGGTGCGGATCTCTATCTCCTGAAGTCTATTCTCAACGACTGGCCAGATCGTGAAGCAAAGGTGATCTTGAGCCGTTGTGCCGAGGCAGCACATCCCAAAGGTCGTATTGTGCTCCTGGGCGGAGTGTCGTCAGATGACAGAGCTGACCCTCAGTTGCTGATGATGGTCTTGTTGGGAAGCAAGGACCGAACGCTCACGGAGTTCCGAGAACTGGCGAACGCTGCTGGGCTCAAGGTCCAGGCCGCCGGGCGGCTACTGTCTGGCCGCTTCGCTGTCGAGTGTCGTTCGCTGTGATGCCACTATCAACCCGGTGTGGGGTCGATCGTGTATCGCGCATCAAGTGCCATCTTTCCGTCTTGATCTATCCAGATTAGAATAAGACGAGAGGGGCCTTTCATAAATTGAAATCCCCCCGTGTCTGAACGAAACTTTTTGTTTTCACCTTGAAAGAACATAAGGAGATAAGAGATGCTTTTGGATAACTATAAGACCGCCATTACCGATGAGTTTATGCGGCAAATGAGGTCCACTACCAGGCAGTATTGCATCGTGATTTTGAAGATTGGACCAAAGATGAATGAGGTGGGAGTCGAAACCATCATTTTGGAACACGGACGAAGAAATTTTGCCCTCCGCGCAGATGGAGTATTATCGATTGTGTGTCCAATCTCCGATGGAAGTAATGTCGCAGGTGTGGGAATTTTTAATGCGAATGTCGAAGAAGTCAAAAAGATCATGGACGAAGACCCTGCTGTACAAGCAGGAGTTTTGGTCTATGAAATGCATGTTTGCCGAAGTTTTCCTGGAGACAGCTTACCAAAGGAATAACAGATTGCCATCTCAAATATCTCGTAGTAAGCTCCGCAACTCCAAAATAATAGCGCGCAATTTGCGCGCTATCTACCCAAAATACCGAGCACATCTGATAGGTGATGATGGAACACATAGATTTGTTGGCTGGACTCAATGAGCCACAAAAGAGAGCCGTGACAATGACAGAGGGGCCGCTGCTTATTCTGGCAGGACCCGGGAGCGGCAAGACCCGCGTCATCACTCACCGCATTGCCTACCTGGTACAGCATGAGCATATCTCACCCTGGCGCATCCTCGGGGTTACCTTTACCAACAAGGCCGCGAAAGAGATGCGCGAGCGGCTGGAGAAACTGGTGGGTGTCAACGAGTCCAAAGAGATGACTATCGGCACCTTCCATGCCATCTGCGCTCGTGTTCTGCGCATTGAAGCAGATTATCTCGCTCCACTGGGACTCAATAAGTCTTTCGTCATTCTTGATACCGACGACCAGACCGTGCTGGTAAAACAAGCGGTGAGAGATTTGAATCTGGATGAAAAGCAGTACAAACCTGCTACCATGCAGGCGCTGATCTCGCGTGCCAAGAATGACCTGCTGGTCCCTGAACAAATGGCCGAGCAGGCGGCAAAATACATTGAAGAAGTGGCGGCACGCGTCTACAAAGTCTATCAAAAACTGTTGCGCGCCAATAATAGCGTCGATTTTGATGATCTGCTGCTGCTCACCGAACAATTGTGGCGGCGTGAAGGGGATGTCTTGCACCGCTACCAGTTGCGCTGGCAGTATATCCACGTCGATGAGTTCCAGGATTGCAACCTGCCTCAATATAAGTTGATACGCCTGCTGGGGTATGGCACGAGCGATAGACACGAGGGGCTGGGGAATGTCTGTGTCGTCGGCGACGATGACCAGATGATTTATAGCTGGCGTGGGGCTAGCTCCGCGAATGTACAGCAATTCGAGCTGGATTTTCCGCGCACGAAGATCGTCATGTTGGAGCAGAATTATCGCTCCACTCAGTCTATTCTCGACGCGGCCCAGAACGTGGTGCGGCGCAACAGGTCGCGCAAGGACAAGAAGCTCTGGACGGCATTAGGCACGGGCGAGAAAATCACCGTCTACGAGGCCTATAACGAAGAAGAGGAAGGGCTGTTCGCCGCTCGCGAAATCACGCGCTTGCTCGCCCGAGGAGAGATTGAGAAGCGTGGCGATGTGGCCGTGATGTACCGTACCAATGCACAGTCACGCGCCATCGAAGAACAATTCCTGCGCGCGAATATTCCCTACAAGGTCATCGGTAGCCGCAAGTTCTATGAGCGCAAAGAGATCAAGGATATGGTGGCCTACCTGCGCTTGCTGCTGAATAAGCACGATGAGTTAAGCCTCAAACGTATCATCAATGTGCCCAATCGCAAGATCGGCCCGAAAACAGTTGGTGACCTGCAGCAGTGGGCGACAGAAAAAGGCGTGACACTCTACCAGGCTATTCAACAGGTGGAGCAGCATCCCACGCTGGGGAAAGCAGCCAAAAATGCCCTGGCTGAATTCGGGCGCTTGATGGCCGATCTCAACAATGCCATAGATGAGCTGGCGCTGCCTGAACTGCTCGATAGAATCGCGGAGAAAAGCGGTTATGGACCCGAACTGCGCGGCGAGGCCGGTACTGATTTGGATCGCTGGGCCAACGTGCTGGAATTGCGCCGGGTCGCCGAAGACTACTCTGAAATTGAAACGCGTATCGCGCTTGAGCTGTTCCTGGAGAATGTCGCCCTGGTGGGCGGCGCGGATACGACACAAACAGGCGAGAACGGCAAGCTGATTCAGGAAGAGAATAGTGACGCGGTAACCCTGATTACCCTGCATGCCGCCAAGGGACTGGAGTATCCCGTCGTCTTTATCGTCGGTATGGATGAAGGCTCGCTGCCCCATTCGCGCTCTGTAGACAAACCGGAGCAACTGGAGGAGGAGCGGCGACTGGCCTATGTTGGCTTTACTCGTGCTATGCGCCGTCTCTACCTTGTGCGCGCCTACCGCCGTTCTTTTTTCGGCGAGAGCCACTCTACCGAGCCATCGCGTTTCCTGGACGATATCCCGTCGTCCTTGATAGCCAATCCCGCGACTACTACGAGTACCAGTACGCGTGAGACAGGTGGCACGCGCTCACAAACAAGCCCGCGTACGACACAACGCCGCAGTACGAATTGGGATGACGACGAATACAACGACTACAACCAGGACCAGGGCTACTCGCGCGATACTGGACGAACATTTGGTAGTGGCAAAAGCAACACCTTTGGCGGGAACAGCGCAGCAAAACCAGGCCGCATCATCCCTCCGAGTTGGGCGCCACGTACCGGCTCATACTCATCGCCGACTGTGCCACCATCAGCCCCCTCGGGAAAAAATTTACCACCACGGCCCGCGCCGCAACCTGACAAGCCGAAGGAGCAGCAGTACAAGCCTGGTGATAGGGTACGGCACGATAAATTCGGTGAGGGCGTCATTCTCAAAAGCGAGATGGAGCAGAACACTGAGTTTGTGGAGGTACAGTTCAAGGGGAAGACAGGCAAAAAGCGGTTGAGCATGGATTTCGCCAAACTGGAAAAAATATAACTGCCTACCCCCAAAGCCTTCCTACATTACGTTGATTTGTTTCAGCAAGGCAAATCAATAGACCAGATTTGGGGAAGCTTATTTCATTGATCATCGATCTTTCATCTCAGCGCCCTACTGATACAGTTATTATCCATCTTTCATCTGGACCGGGGAGAAGATGTACACATTAGAAGACGACAAAGAGACAACTTCAAGCCTGCGCAAGCGAGATGTTGTTAGCACTTCGCAGGCTCCAGATAGTTCTGGTGGTGCTGCTACAGGCGCTCTCCATCACCCATCATTGAGCACCCAGGTGACAAGCTCTTTCAAAAAGATCACCACGCCCGCGCAGCCACAGGCGGGCGGGAAAGGCATTGCCCTTGGTGCTCTGACCATAGCCTGTATCGGCGTCTTTTTTACGGCGATGGACCAGACAGTGGTAGTGACGGCGCTGCCACCTATTGCAAACGACTTGAATATCGGAGTGACCAAACTAGATCACGCGGCCTGGATTATCAGCGCGTACCTGCTCGGTTTTGTGATTGCCATGCCGCTCATGGGACGCGTCTCTGATATCTATGGGCGGCGGCGTATCTTTTTACTCTGCCTGAGCATCTTTGGCATAGGTTCTATTCTCTGCGGGCTTGCTCCTGTCTTTGGGCAAATGTGGGATCTGGGCTTTTTAAACGCTTTCAACATTGATACTTCTTCTCCAGGATTGATCTGGCTGATTGCCGCACGTTTTATCCAGGCGGTTGGTGGTGGCGCGGTTGTACCGGTGGCGATGGCCATCGCGGGCGATTTTTATGGAGAACAGCGGCGTGCGCTGGCACTGGGTGTCATAGGCGCTGCCACCGAGGCTGGTGGGGTTATTGGCCCGCTCTATGGCGCGGTGATCGTACAGCAATTTGGCTGGCAATATATCTTCTATCTCAATGTTCCTATCGTTATTGGTTTGATGATCACGGCCTGGAGATTGATTCCCGGCGGGTCGCGCCTACGCGAAGGTATCGACTGGGTTGGTACGGTTCTACTCGGTTTAGCGCTGACCTGCCTGAGCCTTGGCCTGGCTCAGCAAGGCACCGACCTTGGGCCAACCCCCGCCAACGCCCCTGCTCCACAAAATAATCCGATCGCCATTGGCCTGGCCATTGTTCTCCTGCTAGCCTTCGTACTGGTCGAGCGAAAAGTACGCTGGCCGGTAGTAGATTTATCGCTTTTCAAACGCCTTCCCTTTGGCGCGGCGTCGCTGGTAAGCCTCTTTGTAGGGGCTGCGCTGATTATTGCGATGGCCGATATTCCCATCTTTGTCGATACCGTATTACAACGCCCGGTGCTTGATAGTGGGCTTGCACTGCTGCGTCTCACCGCCATGATCCCGCTGGGAGCATTGTTAGGTGGCTGGCTCTGTGGCCGCATTACCTGCCGTTTTACAGGAGTGGTGGGGCTGCTCTTTACAGCGACCGGCTTTTACCTGATGAGTCGCTGGCCTATCCACGTCGACTGGAATCAGATCACTATCAGTACAGTCACGGCCGGTTTTGGTTTTGGGTTGGTGATTGCCCCTATTGGCACGACAGCGATCAATGCAGTAAGAGCCAGGCAAGCGGGTATGAGTTCCGCCATCGTCACCTCGCTGCGTATGGTGGGCATGATGCTGGGGCTGGCCGCGTTGACGTCCTGGGCTCTGGCATACTTCAAACAACTGGTCTCGACCTATCCTTCGCTTCCCCTCACGGCGACGACTGCGCAGTTTGCGGATTGGTCAAGGGGCTATGCCGCTCATATTATTCAATCTGCACATACCGTCTACAGTGCCGTATTTTTCACCGCCATGGCGCTCTGCCTGATTGCCACTATTCCCGCCCTCTTCTTATGGGGCCGCAAGGCTGCGGTGGTTGAGCAGCTTGTGCCGGATAGCAATGCCGCGCCTGATCCACACGAAGCCGACACCGTGGTAGTCACGGTCGTCGCCGCGGCTGATGTTTCGAAAGACCCTGCACCACCTACAGAACTGGCTCAGCCACCACTGCCGCCAATCAATGGGAATGGAGGCAATGGAGGCAATGGTGGTAATATTGGACGCAATCCCAGGAAGCGGCGGCGTTTGATTATAGCGGCGGCGAGCCTCATGTTAGTCGTGTTGCTGGTCGTGACAGGAGTATTTGCAGCCTTTCTGTGGCAAGCACCCGCTTCGCCTCCTACTTCAGCGCATCCAATGAATCCGGCAACTGCGACGCCTATTTCCGGCCCGCGTATGATTCAGCTTGCCCTCGATCAGACGGCGCTCACCTCAATCTTTGTCTCGCAAATGGGATTGAAGCAAGGCGCATTGACCGACATGAAGGTCATGCCCGCTCCAGGGGATGGAGTGATCATGAGCTTGAACTTGCACATTGACGCAAACGGTATTCACCGGGTCATGCCGGTTGAAATGGATGGCGTCCTTGGCATCGATAAACAGCAAAACATTCAATTCCACGTGCTGCACCTTAAACGCGACGGCATAGACGCTGGCCCGGCGGCAGCCGCGAGCATGGGGAAGGCTGTGAACGAGCTGTTGATTAGCTCGCTTATGCCGGCGCTGCATGGTCAATTCAAGGGTGTGAAACTCATCTCTGTACACACCAGTAAGTCAATCGGGTGTGCCAATGGAACAGAAATGTTTGTACTTTTGATCCAGGCACCTCCCATTCAGGGCATAGCAGCGCAACCGACGCCGGTACCATTCTGCTTCAAAGGCCCGATCGATCTCAATAAACTTCTACCGCATTAAGAAGGTTTCACGAGGAGATGAAGATAGATGAGACAGTCGAAATACAGACGCTATGTTCAGGCTGGTTGGGTCATGTTGCTGTCAGCCCTCATGCTGAGCCTGGTGGTGACACCGGTAAGCGCGACGAGCAGCAGAGCTGTTCATGCAGCACAACGACTGGATAATGCCACACCTGTTGGCGCAAGCATGTACATTACAACAGGTACGCTGGTACCGCTCTTTCAGAACCGTATCGATCAGCATGTTCCCGGGGCGTTCAACAACGCTATCAACAATTTGGTGAGTACTCTGCCGAGGCAAGATCAGGGCTGGGCGCTGCAAATGGCAACTACGCTCATCCAGCCCTCTGCCACGTTAACCGGGCTTACGACGCAACCGGGTGGGCTGGTGACGTCATTGCGTATCAGCCTCTATCCTGGTGACCCACAACCAATTAACTCCAGTATGCTGGTGAGCTTCAGTGTGCTTGATTCGTCAACGATACAGGTCAGCGCGAAGCCGATCAATGGTAGTCCTACATTGGTCAATGGGCCACTGGCAACCTTCCAGATTCCCCTCGGTCAGCTTAATAGTATCAATACGACGTCTGCATGTGGCGATGCTGCCCTGGCGGTAAAACTGCAATTCCCTATTGCTCTGGGGCATGCACAAACGCAGGTTCAACAAAACACGGCATTGAACGTCTTCGCCAGCCCGCGCGAGGTACGTAACACGCCCTCAACAAATACGAACGCCTACGTAGAACTTCCGGCCTCATCTTTGGCCTCGATAGGCGAAAGCATCGGAGACCTGCACATCAATACCAGTACGACAGCAAAAAATATCAACATTAGTGTGCAGGGGAGCAACCTGGTTATCAACTCGGATATTTACGACTCGTTCTGGGGCAAAATTGGTACGGCTACAACGACGGTAGCGCCGACAGCGGCAGGAGGAAATCTGGCTGTACACGTGTTGAGTACGACGATTACCATCCTAAATTTATTCACATTCCCGTATGACAGCTACAATCAGCAGATCCAGCAGACATTGAACTCGAAGCTGAATGGTGCGCTGGCTGGCAAGTTTACCGTGACGCGGGCAGCGATTGGCCCCAACGCACAACTCCCCTGCGCTGCCGGCAATAGCCTTGTGCTGACGGGTAGCGCGAGTTTGGGATAAGAGATACTGCATCGAAAATGTAGGGGAGATGTGCATTGCGCTCCCTTACAGATCACCCAGAACTAAGGAGATCTCACTCCGGCCCAATTATGGCAAAAGGCCAGCTCTGATCACCGATCGTGATCATGGCTTGATCTTCTGTAATACGCACTTTGTAGCCTGCCTCAGGATACAGATGTTCATACATCGCGATACTCTCTTTGATCTGTTCCTCCAGATGCTCACTATCTCCATACACTGTGATTCGATCATCATGAACCCGCACGGCAGCGCCAACTGATGCTTGCTCTAACAGATACACATCAGGCTGATCTTTTCCAGCGTTCCAGCGATAGTGCTTGCTTACTCTTGGAAGTACGCATTGCAGCAGCAAGCTATACGAGGTGTTATTGAGCAACTCAGTCAGATTGTCAGAAAGCTTCGCATCATGGCGAGGAAGTGCGTCATACTTCTTCCAATGTATGCCACTTCTCGATGGCAGACCACTTGGACTATGCATCTCCATGTACTGTGCGTCGATGTCTAGCAAACGACCTTCCAGGGTCGTTGAGTTGAGTTTCTCTAAACGTACGAAAATACTCGCCAGGTTGAGAAGCACATTGCAGATGAGCACGCCACCTTGCTTCAATTGATACAGCCATGCACGTGGAATGTATTTTACGCCACAAGTCGCCAATAAGCGATCATATGGTGAATTAGCAGGATAACCAGCAAAGCCATCTCCACTGACAGCCAGCACATTTCCTGCTCTCGTATAAGACAGATGAAGCTTTGCAGTGCTCACCAGTTCTTCATCAATGTCGATACTTATTACCTGACCAGTACGACCAACCATGTGACCCATCAAGGCTGCATTGTAGCCCGTTCCGGCCCCGATCTCTTGTACGCGATGACCGCTTTGCAAATCTAAAGCTTCAAGCTGAACGGCCATGATGGAAGGCTGAGAACTGGAGCAGACTGGCCGCCCATGTGCATCTAGTTTTGTGACCAGCGGCTCATCTCGATAAATTGCTTCCAGCGATGGTGATGGAACCGGGTCCCAGGAAAAGCTATTTCCTTGTTGCTCGTAATATCGCTCAATAAACAGATTACGTGGTACGCTCAAAAAAGCTTCACGCACGCTGGTTACAAGCGGTCGAGACAGGCGCCGCTCGATTTCTTCCACTAAGCGATATCGATACGGTTGCGTATTGACGGCAGTATCTTGCTGGAGCATCAGTTACTCTTTCTTATAGGTACTTACGCTTCATTCCTCAGTCCTTGCGAAAATCGATCCGTGCCTCTTCAGAAAGAGGATACATCTCTGCGGCAAACACTTTCTGTCCGATAATGATCACACGCAGATCACATACCTTTTCGATATACTCCTGGAACAAATGAGCTGTAGCTGTGACACGATGTGCCTGATTCAGCATCTCACCCGGCACCAGATTCGTGTATGTTGAAATCGGCAAGTCATCAGCTTGGTATAATGGAAATCCCAGCAACTTATAGATGATCTTTCCACCACACTCTATATGAAACTGCTTCAACGCGTCAGGGTCGTTGGTAATGAGCGTGCGTGGGATATCTAAACCGAGCGAATGTGCTATTTGCAACTGGCGCGCTTTATACGATGCTTCACGGATCGCGTCTGGATGATTTACCCACAATCCAGGGATAGTACGTAAAAGGCCCCAAAGACCCGATCTAGCCTCGCGCTCAATAAATTCTTTTTCTATTGCTGGCAGGGCTGTGTTCGCAGTGATGTGAGTTGGCCGGCGATACCACACACTGCCGACCTCTTCCAAGTGGATCGGTCTTCCATCAGAGAGTAGTAAGCTGCTCTTACTACCAGCGTTACCAAGGCGGGCAATCAGCACAGCTTGAGTGGGAAAATCGCCGGGATCAAAAAGTACCCAGGGGTGATCGAGTTTGTCTAGCTCTATCACTAAATGGCTTACATGTGGATCATCACGGTTAGACAAAATAAGTGTTTTCTTTACGATAACATTCCTCTTCGTCATCTTCCTCGTCTTCGTCGTATATAGGATCAAGTTTGCTCGTGCCATCATTTGACGTCTCCTCGCTATCGCTAGTGGTGACCTTTCCAAACAATGGCGAAGGGTTTTTTGGCAATGGCACATATAAAAACTGCATGCCAAAGGGAGAATCTTGGCGTGCCTGAATATGCTCTAGCTCTGGTGAATGATAAATAGGATTCTCAGTTTCTATGGTAGAGGACATACTAACCCCTCTCCTAATCAGACAAGCAGCAACACGCACTTCCATAATAGCACTACAGTCGACGACATCGTCAGTGTACAATATCGTCTACTATCAGTCAAACAAAATATCATAACTAACCCTGCCAACGCAGTTAAGATGATTGCAGATTTTCCCCATTGCATTTTCCACGTATTAGGTGTATATAAGGTTCAGCAAACCACTCTATAAAATAAGGAGAGGCCCCCTATGATGCCTACCGTCGAAAAAGCCTCTGGTAAACTTGCCCTCGTCAAACTCGAATACCACCCCACCATCCATGACATGCCCACCGAGGAACGACCGCGCGAGCGACTGCAACACTATGGTCCCAAGGCACTCTCAACAGCGGAATTGCTGGCTATTATCTTGCGCACCGGCACATCGCGCGACAACGTGATCGAGTTAGCCGGCAAGTTACTGGCGAAATACGGCGGTCTCAGCGGCCTGATGCGCGCAGAATTTAGCGAACTATGTACGGAGCATGGACTGGGAGAAGCCAAAGCCTCACAACTGAAGGCTGCCCTGGAGATGGGTCGGCGGCTGGGTATGCTGCAAGATAATGAAAAATATCAAATTAAATCTCCTGCTGACGCGGCCAACCTTGTCATGCCGGAGATGATGTATCTGGATCATGAGCAGATGCGGATTTTAGTCCTGGATACGAAAAACCAGGTCATGGAGAATTTCAGCCGCTACCAGGGCACGGTCAACAGCTCGGTCCTGCGCGCAGCGGAAATATATCGCCAGGCCATTATTCGCAACTGTCCTGCCGTGATCATCTGTCACAATCATCCCAGTGGAGACCCGACGCCTTCGCCTGAGGATATCCAGGTTACCGAGCAGTTGGTTGAGGCGGGAAAGCTTCTAGATATTGAGTTAGTAGATCACCTTGTAATTGGGAGCCACCGGTTTGTCAGTTTGAAAGAGAGGTTGCGCTGGTAAGCGCAAAATAGATGGATGGTGCTGAATTATGCCAAACGTCGGTTTAGCATAATTCAGCACCATCCATCTATACTTCCTGCGCCTGTGCTGCCGCGACCTTCTCGATCTTCCGTCTCTTCGGACGTTCGTGGCCGTTGGCGGTCTCTGTGGCTTTCGCCTTGTGATCCTGCTTCGCGGGTTCAAGCGCGGCATCGAGCACCTGGCGAATTTCGGTGACGAAGACAAAGTGCATCTCATCGCGCAGCTCTTTGGGCAGGTTTTCCATCAGATCCATCTCGTTCTTCTTGGGTAGAATGACAGTACGAATCCCTGAACGATACGCTGCCAGCACCTTCTCTTTGATGCCACCAATGGGCATCACTTTGCCGCGCAAGGTGATTTCACCCGTCATAGCAACATCGGAACGAACATTACGTCCACTTGCCAGCGAGACCAGCACGGTGACCATAGTCACGCCTGCCGATGGTCCATCCTTAGGGATTGCGCCTGCTGGCACGTGGATATGAATACTCTGATCCTCAAAGACATTGGCAGGAAGGCCAAGGGCTACGGCGTTGGAGCGTACGTAGCTCAGGGCCGCCATAGCTGACTCTTTCATAACGTCACCCAGTTGCCCAGTCAGGATTAACTGATTCTGCTTGCTTGCCATGGCGGCAGCCTCGATGAAGATGATCTCACCGCCCACAGCCGTCCACACCAGCCCGGTGGCAATACCAGGGCGGTCAATGCGTTCAGCCGCTTCCTCGAAGAAGCGCTGTCGCCCGAGGTACTCGGGAATGTGTTCGGCTGTTACGGCAATAGGTGTCTTCCTGCCCTCCGCGATCTGCTTCGCCACTTTGCGGCAGAGCGAACCAACTTCTCGTTCCAGGTTACGCACGCCCGCCTCGCGCGTATAGTCGCGGGCAATACGGCGCAAGGCATCATCATCAACGGTCAGTTCGTCTTTGTTTAGCCCATTGGCCTCAAGCTGCTTGGGCAAAAGGTAATTGCGCGCGATATGCAGTTTCTGCTCTTCGGTATAGCCTGAGAGTTCCAGAATCTCCATACGGTCGCGCAAAGCCGCCGGAATTGTCTCCAGGGAATTGGCTGTGGCGATAAACATCACCCTGGACAGGTCAAAAGCGAGATCCAGGTAGTTATCACGGAAGTTATAGTTTTGCTCAGGGTCAAGCACTTCCAGCAAGGCCGAGGAGGGATCGCCGCGCCAGTCAGCGCCGACCTTATCAACCTCGTCCAGCATGATCACCGGGTCATTGGCCTCCACGCGGCGCAGCGTCTGTATGATGCGTCCAGGCATGGCGCCGATATAGGTGCGGCGGTGACCGCGAATCTCGGCCTCATCGCGAATGCCGCCAAGCGACATGCGGGCGAACTTTCGTCCGAGCGCCCTGGCGATTGACTGGCCAAGCGATGTCTTGCCAACCCCAGGAGGGCCGACAAAACAGAGAATCGGCTCGCGATTGATCTGCCGTGTGGCCTCATCTGATTGCAATGGCTGTGTCGGCCTGATTCCTTCTGAGTCAGCGCCCTCGGAAGCCGCCTCAGCTTCCTGCTGGAGACGCTCAGCAACGCGCTCTTCCTTCAAGCGGCGCACTGCCAGGTACTCGAGGATGCGATCTTTGATCTTTTCCAGGTCGTAATGGTCGTGGTCAAGCACCTGGCGTGCGTGGGGCACATCGATCTTCTCGCCGGTGCTCTTAGACCAGGGCAGGCTTGCTAGCAATTCGAGGTATGTGCGAATGATGCTATATTCAGGTGAGACAGTGGGTAACTTCTCAAGCCGTGAAAGTTCACGGTTTGCTTCTTTCAGCGCCTCCTCTGGCATCTTCGCTTCATCGATTTTGCGGCGTAGCTCGTTGGCAGTGGCCTGCTCTTCGCTTTCCTCGCCAAGTTCACGCTGAATAGCCTTGAGCTGTTCGCGCAACAGGTACTCGCGCTGTACTTTGCCCATTTCTTCCTGCGCGCTTGTCTGAATCTTCTTGCCAAGCTCGAATATTTCCAGCTCATGCGATAGGTAGTTGCTGAGGTTTTCCAACTTGGCGCGCACAGAATCGAGTTCAAGCAATTTCTGACGCAGTTCAAGCTCCATCTGCATGAAGGTGGCAATCACGTACACAACCTGGCGCGGCTCTTCCAGGTTCAGCGTGGCGGCGGCAACCCCTTCGGGTACATTCTGGACCAGGGCGACCAGTCGCTGGAAGTAGCTGACGACGTTACGTTTAATGGCCTCGGTTTCGTTGTCAGTTTCCTGCGTATCCGGCTTCAGCGTAACGTGGGCGGCCAGGTAGGGTTTTTCTTGCGCCAGTTCGCCGATCTCCACCCGCTCAAGGCCCTGCACAATAATCTGAATAGTGCCATCGGGCATACGGATCATACGAGCAACACGCGACACTGTGCCAATTTTGAAGATATCATCCATGCCAGCCTGCTCCGTCTCGGCTGATTTCTGTGCTACCAATACGACCAGGCGATCGCCGCGCATGACGTCATCGATCAGGCGAATAGAACGCTCCTGGCCTACACCGAGCGGTTGCACTGCGAAAGGGTAAATGACGATATCTTTGAGCGGTAAAACTGGCAGCACATCGGGGATAGTCAAACGCTCCTCTTCCTCTGAGCTTTGCCGTTCCTCCGCCTCTTCTTCTCCAGGCTTTTGATCGCCTGGCTCTTTGTCCTGGGGCAAGGAGGTACCGTCTGGTGTTTCGCCAGCAGGAGGCTGTTTGTTTTCATCATCGGTGTGGTTATCTTCACCTGGAGCAGCGGCGGGCTTTATTGCTTCCGGCTGATCCTCGTGCTCTATTTCGGGTTGTATATGTTCTTTTTCCATAGCATTCTTCTCACTCAATACAGGTAATATTCACTCGCTCTCTTCGGCTATTGTTTTGTGGTGCTCGGCTGTATTTGAACACGTTCTGAAATGCTCTCAGGCATCTTTTTTGGTAGGTCAACCCATAAAAAACCATTTTCGTAACGTGCCTTTATGTTATCTCTATCAATGGGAGAGAGAATAAGCACCTCAACGCGAAATGGCCCATAGCGAATTTGTGCTTCATCATAGTACAGGTTTTCACTACGTGCGGGATCGTCGTGCCTTTCACCACTTATCACAAGAGCATCTTCATACAGCGTCACCTCGATTTCTTCTTCTCTCATCCCCGCGAGTTCTATTTTGATAGTCATCATCTCTGCTGACTCGCGTATGTCAGCCAGGGGTCGCCATGTTGC
>WNFX01009648.1_pt1 | contig 14935 bp, 16 predicted proteins | sample 5400111 | NCBI WGS metagenome assembly WNFX01 (sample SAMN13153363, study PRJNA577476) | soil metagenome | isolation source: 40 cm soil or saprolite under grassland replicate 1 | place: USA:California | collected 2016-06-15 | reverse complement strand
ACAGAAGCCGGAGCGAAATAGTCGGCCTACTTTTAGATGCGGCAAATGGCGGAGCAGCTACTAAGACAAAGTTGATGTATAAAGCATATCTGTCTTTCAATCAGCTGAGAGAATACCTTGCACTTTTGGTTGAAAATGGATTGATAGAGTATGAACAAGGAATGCAGACTTACAGAACAACAGAGAAGGGTATGCGAGTATTGCAGCTACAGAACGAAATGGATGAAGTGGCTCCTATCATTTACATTAACGAAAAATGAGCAAGAATATGATAAGGAAGAAAGGATACTGACTACAATGAATATTTCAGGTCATCAAAAGCGCAGGAATGGGCAAAATAGCTACACTAGGACCGAGACAGAACTGCAATTTGAAATCGAATGTCCACGTTGCTACGATACCATGGAGTTATGTTCCGATTTTAACGGCCTACACTATTTCTGTGAACAGTGTGGCTTTTCCCTCCATACATAAAAGCTATAGAACTTTTGTCATACTCTGTCAAGTGATCTTGTACACGTAGTTATTGTATAAGTCTTAAAAAGTGTAGACGAGCTAGCTGAAGTGGTTCAAGCGGCTCGGGCAACTCAACTAGATGATGGGATGAGGTAGTATGATATCAGACCATAAAGAGGAATTAATTCGATCTTAATTTATTGGTCTCAATCGTAAGCAATTTCTAACGCTATTGCCATATCTACTTGATTTTTAAAGTCTATCGTTGGTTTCAAGAAGGTGAAGAAGCAGCATTAGGTCATGGATTTGGCACTATAACAGACCTACAAGTAGGACCAGACGGGTATCTCTATGTTCTTACGTTTGCTGGAAGCATATATAAAATAGCTCCTGCTTCATGAGATGTAGTAATTCTGTTTCAAGATATGTTCTTTCTTTTATTAATTTGTCAAGTATTGGCATCGTAGTTACCTTAATTATAGGCATTGATTTTGATTGTAGCTACAGGATAAAAGAAGATGGAACTATTCAATTTCTTGTTGCATAATATCAGACACAATAATTGTAAAAACAATAACGGAAACCTCTCTTTCTCCATCTACAGAAGATGTTGTCGACTTTACTCATACTATTATCGATAACACTTAACGTTTCTTATAACTTGATAACAGGACTCAGCATGGCAGCAGCAGAAACAAGCCCAGCATTGTATATGAAAGTGGTATTTTCAAAAACTTTACTGCTTCAAAGCCAATTAAATTTAATAATACTGGTACTTTTAGTTACACTGGTCCAAGTTTTGACAAGGGTGTTCCAAGCTATAAAATGAATGGAACACTAAGAATAGTCAGCCAGCCACTTAGTACTTCTTTTAATACTACTGCTAACACATCGTCGCCACCAGCAGCAACAACCAAAAACGTAGACACTATTACCACACTTATGGTACCAGCAAATCACCTTGGCAGAGCCGCTTCAGGATTAAAAAGTCAAGGTTTTGGAATTGACAATCATTCATTTACAAGTCTGCGTGGGGGAGGTTCAACAGCTGGAGGAGATAAACAGCAAGTACTTCTGGTATTGACAAGTTCTGGTAAAAGTTTAAATGAAGTAATATCTGCTTTGAATAAGATAGCGCCCACAATGCCATATAAGTGATGAAATGTGATACGATGATAGATTTGATGCTTATGGATTAGCATTATAATTACAGATACTCTTGTAAGGATTAAGTGGGTAGTCTTTCTTTTCTATACGGATATGAATACCTTTGTTACCTTTTATCTATCACATTCAACAAACTGGATTCTTTTCATAGTTCATAATTAACAAAACCTTGAACCAATTCTTTTAATATACTAGATAGTGACGGAGATCTAGGTGGCTTGCATCTTTTGATTGATGATCGTAAATATACCATACTACACATAGTATAATAATATGAAAATTCTCAATGCTAGTCCAGGATTTGGCGCACAATTAACTGAGGAATGAATAAAGAACTTTTTGGGCAACAGCAAGCTCAATATCCATATTGGCACAATAGACAATAAAGGAGACCCAAATATTCATCCAACATGGTATTACTTTGATGGCAAGTTTTACATTGAGACTTCCAAGAATTCAAAGAAGACAGAAAATATGAACAGAACCAATATCGTCTATTATTGTGTTGATGACCCCAATCCTCCTTACAAAGGAGTTAGGGGCAAGGGGAAGGTCAAAATTCATGAAGACATTGATCACAATGTACCTATCGCCGAAAAGATAATGGTCAAATGCCTCGGAAGCCTGGCACATCCTATGACAACGACTCTTATGAGTAGTGTTAAAGATGTAGATTCAGTTATCTTAGAAATCACGCCCAACTACTATTCTACTTGGGGCTATAGCGAAAAGAAAAGATAACAATATCTAGGAAATACTACATATTTAAAAAATGATAAAGCTAATTATTACATTATACGATCTGAAACAGATCTAGTCTACAATGGTCAGAAGATGAATTCTATGGTACTGGCTAAGGCAATCCTAAAAGATTACATGATTACATGATTACAAACGGTGAATATTAATAGCAGAACGAATTTCCGACTTTTGGTTCTTGATATCTGGTAATGTCTATTTAGGGAATGACAACAGGACAAAAACGAATCTGTGAGTGTTGTCTACGTTTGTAAGTTAGCAGAAACTATGATATAGAAACAGTCCTATTCTAATTGAGTTGGAATAAGCAGTGCAAAAGATAAGTGAAAATCAAGCAATTCTTCTGACATCGGTTGTTGCCGTTACAATTGCAATTGGGTTCATTTTTTCTATTCTGTTCTTTGGGTTGCTTCATAACAGGGCGCCGCTTACAAAGCAGCAATATGACCCATCTTTACAAGGCAGTTATGAAAAGGATTTAAAAATAGAAATGGTGACTGAAGGACTGTCTTATCCAACAAGCATGGCATTTGTAGATGAAAGTAAAATCTTAGTATTGGAAAAAAATACTGGTTTAGTTCGTCTTATTTCTGATGGAGTATTGCAGAACAAACCAGTTTTGAGGTTACCCATCGATAACAAAGCTGAACGGGGTTTACTTGGTATTGCAGTATTGCATAAGAATAACAACAAAACTGATGTTGTTAATACTAACGTATATCTCTATTTTACAGAATCCAATAACAAGAGTAATAGTAATCTCAGAAACGATGAACAGGTGAGAAACATGATTTACAAATACGACTGGAATGGTCAGAGTATTATTAATCCGACCCTAATATTGGACCTTCCTGCCATACCTGGTCCATATCATAACGGTGGTAAACTGGTAATTGGTCCTGATCATTACCTCTATACCGTGATAGGAGATCTTGGCGGTCCTAAGACCGAGGCTCAGAACAATAAAACTGGTCCGGCAGCTGACGGAACAGGTGGTATATTAAGGACTACTCAAGATGGTAAACCTGTTTCAGATCCACCTTTAGGAAATAAATATCCTCTCAGTCTATACTACGCTTACGGAATACGAAATAGTTTTGGAATAGGTTTTGATCCAGTAACAGGGAAATTATGGGATACAGAAAACGGCGAGGACAAATATGATGAAATTAATGTGGTAAAACCAGGCTTTAACAGCGGTTGGTTCACGGTTATGGGTCCACTGTCAAGGAATAATATAAGTAAGGCTGAATTAGTAAATTTGCCAGGTTCTTATTATTCTGACCCAGTTTTTAGTTGGTATCACGATGTAGGAGTGACAGATATAGAATTTTTGAAATCTTCAAAACTTGGAGAGAAATATAAGAACAATATATTTGTTGGTGATATCAATAATGGCAATCTATATTACTTTCAGCTAAATGATACTAGAACTGGTCTAAAATTCAACTCATCAGGATTGAAGGATATGGTCGTAGATAATAATGATGACCTGTCTGATATTATTTTTGCTTCTGGTTTTAGAGGAATAACTGACATCAAAACAGGTCTTGATGGATATTTGTACATCCTCAGTTACTTGGATGGAAAGCTCTATCGAATTGTTCCGAACTGATACATGAGATTAGAATAGTACACGGACAGAAGAAACGAAGGGAGGCTAATCAAAGTCTTGACTAATAAAAAAGAGAATCTACTTGGCCTAAGGATTGTTCGTTAAGTCATTAGTACATCGTAAATGTATGACCTTCATAAAACACACAAGCATATGTTTTACTGCACATCAGGAAATACTTTCTTAACATATGTAGACAGCGCAACGTATTGAGTAATCAAAGACAACAGAACAACTCTCCTTGTTGTAGTATATTTTCTTCTCATAGCAACAAGAGGGAGAAAATATCTTCTGAAGCTAAAATCACTCCATTGCGAAAGAATACGAGCGGAAAACAGAACTATTAAGATGCTGTGACAATTAACAATAATGTGATACACTATTAAAATGATTAGTGAGAGAAATATGAAGAAGAATAGAACTGCGGTAATTACTGGTAGTTCGTCGGGTATAGGATTCGAAACATCCTTGCTGTTAGCAAGAAATGGATTTCATACCTATGCTACAATGCGCAATCTTGACAAATCCAGTAAAATTTTACATCATGCCAACAAGAGTGAGCTACCACTACATGTCATACAGCTTGACGTAACTGACGATAAATCGGTAAAGGAGGCAATTCGTAAAATAGTGAATGAACAAGATGGGATAGATGTGCTGGTAAATAATGCAGGTTATGGATTAGTAGGACCTTTAGAAGAGCTTTCAATTGAAGAATTTAATGAACAATTTGAAACTAATGTATTTGGTGCTATCAGAGTCATACAACAGGTACTGCCTATTATGAGAAAACAAAGATGTGGTACAATAGTGAATGTGAGCTCTATAAACGGTAGGATAGACTTTCCACTTACTTGTGCTTACGTTAGTTCAAAGTTTGCTTTGGAAGGATTATCGGAATCTATAGCATATGAACTAGAACAATTTGGGATAAAGATTATGCTTATTGAATCTGGCTTGATTAAAACTAATTTTGGCAACAACTTAAAGATAGGAAAAGCAGTTTATGATAACCCGAATTCACCATATGCAGAAATAACACGAAGGAGAATTTCTGGGTTTAAAGGTAGAATTGAAAATGGTTCTTCTCCAATAGAAGTAGCAAAAGCCATTCTAAAAGCAATTACATTAGAAAACCCACCAGTACTAAGGTATCTGGTAGGCGATGATGCTTTTAAGCTAATGGAAGAGAAAATACTTCTGACGAACAATTTCGAAAGTTAGTAATGGAAAGTGTTCTAAAATAACAATGGCAAGCGCGTTTTCTTTTAGAATTCGAAATACGGATCAGGCGACGTTGATAAAAGTGATACATGATGACGGCAGCTTGCCCTGTGAGTTTGAAGAGTACTCTTCGCTGTCTACATTTTTGACTAGTAGGACCAAAACAAAAGGTGATATCATAAGCTAAAGCTTATTTCACTAGTTGAACCAAAATCTCTATCTCTGAGTTCCGAAATATACCTTAACTCTATTTGTTCATCCTGAAAATAATGACCGTTTGAGTGCTGACGCAGCCGCTGCGATAACTTCCTTTCTAGTTGTTGTGAATCTCTGTTTCCCTAATCTCGGAAACTTACATTAGCTCTGTTTTATTCGTTCATTCCTTTATTCCTCCAATATCTGCATACTTCATTATGCGGATGATAATGGTTAGTACACTTCTGTGGTATTTGCTTAAGTTTCAAGTCTTGTAAATATATATAAAAATCAAATAATAGTGGCTTAATTGAAGGGCTAATATCGTTACAGGAACGGGAGTTACAGCCGAACCGCCAGGTTTGAATTTCGATTGCTTTGCAACGATTTCTACAATTTCATCTAAGAATCTAACGTTTGATCCTATCAAGTCTAAAAAAGATTGCAAGCAATGCTTATCGGTCAGCGACTTGAGTTATTTGATGATTGGTTGCCAGACTTACTTCTTCTGAATCGTCACTGACCGACAAGACTTGACTTGGTTTCTACATACATGTCTGACTTGATGGTATATGCCTAGGTGTAACAATTCAGTGGAACACGAATCTTTAAGAATTCCTCACTTGAAGGGAGTCCAATAAGGGAGTATGGTGCTTTCAGTCCATATTTAGCACTTCAGGAAGTAGTAAGGGCGACAGCTGTAGCATTACTTAGCCTAATCTTTTGTCCAAATGTGTTACCATTGTCATAACTAATTCTTAAGAATGGTTCAGCGGTATGACCTGATGTCTCCCACCATATAACATAGACATTCTTTCCTTCTGTGCCTATCTGAGCGGCAGTTGAATCAACTCCTGGAGAATTGCTGAGATTAATCTTCGGCCCAAATGTATGTCCGTTATCTGCTGACGTTCTGAACATTACTTCAAAATCACCGGTCTTATTATTCCACCATGCAGCATAGACATTGCTTCTCGATACTGCAATAGTCCCTCCAAATATTCTGCTGGTAGAACTTATAACAGATGCATGGGCTCCCTTTCCTGTCGATGGTTCAACAGCCAACTGCGTTTTCTCAGAAAACATTTTCATTTGGTCGCCTATAGCAGTAGGTTTGAATTTTAGTTTCTCTTCTGAAATCATTTTAGTAAGATTAACAGAGGTATTATCAGAATACGCAAGTTGTGTAATGCAAAACCCTAAATGGCCTGTTTCATAAGTTAATCGCAACTTGATAAAAATATCCAAGTCTTGTTTACTTCTGATATTTATATCTCTACTCTGAAATCACCTAACTGTTTTTCCTGCACGTAAATGAAATTTCCTTCTGCACCTCTGCTAACTAACTGGAAGGTAAATGATGTATCGTGTATCCGAATATAGCGAAAATTAGTAGATGAAGTATCTACGTTCCTCCGCCGCTCTTAGTATTCACCCCATATTAGAAACCATAAATTACGTGTAGGTTTGTGCTTCACTATCTGTTGTACTTCCTAACTTCCTTGCCTTTCTTGAGGATATTTCTTTACAGCAGCACCAATCAGTCGTGCTACATCTTCATCGATACGAACGGCTTCAGCTATTTCACCAGACTTCATATTTAGTAACTGTTCTATTGTGAAGTCACAACTAATTAATAGGTCCTTCAACGCGGCTGGGATGTCTAGCTGATCGATAATTTCACGTTCCAATCCATTCTTTATTTTAACTGCAAGCGAGTAGCTAGTATAGGTCATAAATGCGTTTTGAAACCATTCATTAATCATTATGAACGCAGCATCATATATAAGAATTAAAAATAATTCATTCCCTACTAGTATTACAGGTCTGTCCATCCACTATACCGGGTTTCCTAACTTGAGAAATTCAATAGCCAAATACTATAGAATAAAACGATTCAAACTAGACATTACCAAGTACGTTTTGAGAAATGTGTGTTAGTTAACTAATGTTAACGAGTAGAGCTATGTAAAAATAGAATACGACTATATGTCTTTAGTGCTAATAATGGCCTTGTCATCTGATGGCGATAGCTCATGGAAATTCCTCTCAGATAGAGTAAGATTCAAACTACACGCTTGCCAACGACATCTGAAGAATTTAAAAATCATTGAGTCAAAATATGGGCAAACATGAAAAGGTTTTTGTTGTAAAGATATCAAATATACACTATAGGTAAGATAGGATGTGTGCAATAAAGAATAATGAATAATAAGCTAATGGTAAAGACATTACACACGTACTACTAGATTCAATATGAATCGATGGCTTATAATTGCATTCATAGTCGTATTTGCAGGTATAACCATATTAATTTCACTTTATTATCTTGAGATTTCGATCCCTATCCCTTCCTCTACTACAATTCCCAAATTTAAGATAAAAGAAATCTATCCCACAAAACAAGATGGAAGAGAATGGTTTATCAACATGGATAATCCAACAGGTGACGGAATGTTTGATCCTGGTTCTTCTATAAGCAAGCAGCCTGATGGTTCATGGCAGATAGAAGGTAGACAGACAAATAGTAAATTTGGTAACGAGGTGAGAATGAATGTCAATACTCCTCCAGGACAAGAACCATGGAAGAATGTAGAGATAACAGGCTATGCTAAAGTAATCTCAGCTGATTCTTCTGATGACCATTTGGACTGGTATGCTAGAGGAGGCAAACATACTCCTGATGCTCCATGTGGCGGCTCTGCTCTAAAAGGCTGGTTAAGTATTGATGGTATTGCATCATGGGTAAAAGAGATATGGTTTCCTGGAGGTTACACAGATCAGAGAGATAAGGTGCAGGCCACTCATGATGATAATCCAATTCTAGGAAGATGGATTGGTTGGAAGGTGGTAATGTACAATTTAGATAATGACAAGGCAGTAAAAATGGAATCATATTTAGATGATCAAGATAACAACCATTGGAAAAAGGTAACAGACCTAGTTGACAATGGTGGATGGTATGCTAGAGGGTCAGACGAAGAATTCTATAGTGCTGGCTGCGCAAAACCTAAAGATTATATAATAACAAATGCTGGGTCGATAGCAACATTTAGATCAGATAATATGATATGGGATTTTGCAGATCTGAGCGTAAGAGAGATCCAACCTCGTGTTACCTTACCTTTCGAATAACTCTGGCATCATAGCCCTCCCTTATGTCTGCATCAGTGAAGTACCCCTCTTTCTAGCAATTCTTGTTCCCTTTTCTAAAAGGAGGTTTCGGAGGTAACTAATCTAATACCGGCTTGACGAAGATTAAATTTTTCTTTGAACCTCTCAAAAGTTCTCTCGACCTTTTCTATCTGCCGAATATCTCAAATCTTGAAGGAATAAACCTTACCTTATCGATATAATACACGGATTTTATTCTGCTTATAGGACAGAGTCTGAAAAGATGGGCTTAGCTGGCGAATTTGAAGAGAAAAAAAGACAAATGATCAGATTTGAGATTATAGCAAAATTCTGCCAATATGCGGAAAGTCTTGGCGCCTTTATCCGTGGTTATCGTACACACCATCTGGTTCCGGATAAAGAGTCAAAAATCCTTTCAGAACTAAGCAGATACAAGGTGAGTCAAATAGATGACGAATACAAGTTGCTGACCAAAGGAAAATTAAAGAACCTGAGTCAAATCAAAGAGCAGTTATTAAAAAATATTTTTGGCTACTATAACATTATCAATCCCGAACGCTCTAGTAAGATACGCGAATCATTACTAAACATTAAGGAATTATTGAAGGAAGAAGATGCCCGCAAAGCAATGAAGCAGACAGGAATAGAGGATTGGCTTGTTGACGCTGTGATGAGGAGATAAGCCTGTGTACAGAATATTACAGAAGAGGCTGAAGCTTAACAGACCTTAGATCATCTACATAGCTAAAGCTGTTACGCCAGGTAGACGACATATTCGAGGCTATGCATCATCATAATAGGAGTCAGTACAGAGAACAAAATACAAGGTTAAACCCTTTGGTCTCCAAATATTATAAAAAAAGTGTGAACGATTGAACCCAAGATAGCCATTACCAAGCATATGGTTCCGAATAGGCCAATAGCCACTTTTATAGGCATGGGTACTTTCCATCGTTTGTCTTGTTTGCTTTTACTCATTTGACGATCACCTCCTTGCCTTTTTCGGTCTTCATATTATCTCACATGTATGTTGGAACGATCATTTCCGATCATACTTCCTAAGTGTCTGTATCGTCTCCTCTACATCTTGAATTGTCTTTGACTTTCTGGCAATTCTGATAGCATCTCGAAATGATTTTCTTCCAAGACCCCGGAGTACCGCGTTTGCTATAAACAGCGCCAGCTCCTCATTTTCTATCCCTTCTTGTTTTAGTCGTTTGGCAGCAATTGCTCTAAACTGATCATCTGTGTACTCTGTCAGATAGTAAGCTTCAAACCTGTCTAATAGAGGCTCTAGTATTTTCTGTTCATTATTTGCAGTAGCGAACACCCAGGCTTCGAGATCTATTTCATAACTTTCCGATTTCGTAGTCTTTGTTAGTTTACCATTTTCCATAAGATTAAGTAACGCAAGCTGATCTGGACTTGATAGTTTGTCTATTTCATCCAATAAGACATACTTGGGCCTTTTATTATACAGTATTTGGAATATGCCTGCTTTAGTTCCATAGCTCCCATCAATGAATAAAGATTCTTGCTCAAAGTGGTTTCTAATCTGCTTTAAAAATTCACTCTTTCCACATCCAGGTGGTCCACACAATAAAATCGAAACAGGACTTGAAGAATCTAAAGCCTTAACAATCTCTTTCTTTATAACAGAAGCAACCAAGCATAGGATGATAGAGTATAATGTACGAACATTTTTTTCTAATGCCGGTGACTCTGTTGACGGTGCTGACGCTGCTGATACTTTTTTCCAATATATTGTGATATCTTGGAACAAAGCGATAAAAGCTTCACAGTACGATAAATAACTCAAATAAAAATGCAGAGGATCTTACATCATCTGTAAGATCCTCGAGTATCTTTGTGTTAGTTGATTCCTCATTCTTACCACCTGCCAACGAATTTATTTCACTTGTTCACCAGGCGACTCCAATTGCGCCACACGATACGCATAGTTCTTTCAATGTATTCGGTTTTACCAATCCAGTATTGGCCTTAGAACATTTTCGGATGAACGCTAAATATTATCATCTTGTCATCTCTGATGTGAGAATGCCAACTATGAATGGATTTGAATTTATAAAAAAAGTCAAATAAATAAAGCCAGAAATTAAAGTCTTTTTGATGACTGCATTTGAAATTAATGACATTGAATTTAAGAGTTTTACCCTCCACAAAAATAGATGAATTCATTCAAAAGCATGTACCACTAGAGAGATTAAATGCCCTGGTTCGAAACCATATTGCTACTAGGAATGCTAGGAAGAGGTAATATATTACGATTATCTCCCATCAATCCGTAATCTAATGATGTTGCCCCAAACATGATAAAGACCGTTAGGTCTTCCTGTAATTATAAAAGCTATGGTAGAAATAGCTATTTGATAAGAATACAGGACGTCACGGAGAATACATAATTCTGTTGTCCTTGACAGGGAATATTTGGGAACCGTCTGCAGCAAAGGGACCGTAAGAGAAGGGGAGTTGTGATAATTTATGCTTCTTCCCACGAACAACTTGGCAAGATCCTAGCAGGCTTACCATTTTGGAGCCGTCTTACGTGGAATGAGACGCCGCTGGAATCCTATCGTTCAGCAATTGAACGAGATCGGAAGGTAATGGAAATTCTCAAAAACAAGTAAATCCTAGCAATAGGTCTCGTCGTCTGTAGTGTCGCTAGCAGGGCTAGAATAATGATAATAAATTGCATTTGGCCATGAACGCATGCGTTTTGCTTGCATCCTGACTTCTAGTATCTGAAGTCGAAGCCCAAGAATAACCGGATTACCTATCAATCAGTATTATACGTCTGCAGGTATTACAAAGTGTAGACGTGTCGCTATACGACTACTATCATTGGTATTGGTAGACCCTGTAATCTACATCACTGTAATAATAGCTCTAGTATACTATTTTAGAAAAGCAAGAAGAAAACACGAAAAGGTTTAGCTGTAAGTTAGTTGATGTCACTCACAGGAGGATCTGCCTTCCACTCAATACAACAGCACAACTGCTCCTTTATGCAATTTACGCATTTCAATGGTTCATCACTAACACAATCCAAAGCAGAACATTTACACTCAACGAATACAAGGAAGAGTAAAGTTCGAGAAAGACTTGGAGCATATTATAGGATATACAACAGGAGATCCAGAAAAGCAGCATGCCATAAATCCATTGCTTGGAAGGTGGATTGGAATCAAAGCAGTATTCTATAATTTACCTGATGCTTCAGTAAGGCTAGAACAATGGATTGATGAAAATTCAGACAATCACTGGCACAGAGTATTGAGATACACAGATGATGGGAACTGGGGAGGAGGATATCCTAACTGCGGTGGCTCTGACAATCAAGTGATAACATGCGGAAGTCCAATAGCGATATTCAGATGGGATAGCATAAACGATCTGGATATCACTGATCTAAGTGTTAGAGAAATTCAAGCCCCTTCTTGATTGAAAATAAGGTGAACGAGTTAATACCATACGTATTTTATTTAGCTTATTTCCGAGTTTAACTTACCGAACTATGAGAGCTTGTATGAGACAAGAAGCTTTAACCTCGTGAGCACTTGTAAATAGCAGTAATATATGAAATGTTAACAAGTTAGTAGAATAATTGTACTACGCAATTCCACTTACCGCAGTAATTAGAGATTATGGCTGTGGATATGACCATCATGATGAACAACTAGACACAATACAACAGGACATTACTCGCCAGCCTCTCTCCTTGGATGTCATAAAATATTATGAAATCTCATCCCCTCTCCCTGAGCTCCTTCAACAAGTATATAGATAAAGATCAGGCATTCAATTCTATATGGATGAATTAATACTGCTCGAACAAAGAATTAACGACAAAATCGCGCAACTCTTGAAAGGTGGCATCGAGACCCAGGCGATGACAGAGATAGCCGGAGAATTTGGTAGCGGAAAATAACAAATAATATCCTTTAATAGCTTACAGAGCAGCGATTATGATGTGATGAGAAGCTATTATGTCTATTATGCCATTGCAGCCATCATTATTGGTATTGCCTATTCAATAGTTCTGATGTTTGCAGCACATCATCAGCCTGCAAATGCTGCACAAATAGAACACAATTCGACTTCAAGGATATGCATAGATGACAAGCCTTGTGTTACAACAGTTTGTATAAATGATGAACCATGCCATACTCTAACATCAAATTCAACAAATACAGATAATTCAACCAATAACAAAAAGCACATGACAGTTTCACCTTTTCCTCAAGAAAATGTTTGATATGGGTACATAGTACCGATGACTCCTTTTGCCTCGGCCGAGACCCAAAACTTCCTTTCGAAGAGGCCTGTCTCAAACCTGGCCACGGTTGATGACGTCATTTAGTGCCTATGTGGTTCCTACGAGTGGGAGATGATATTTGCACTCCAACCCTTTCGCAATAGACACAAGTATCGAAATCACTCCTTGGTCTCCTCATCACAAACTGAATAAGTTCAGCATGAATAGATGAAATTTCACTCACGATGACGAGGGTCCTATCCAATTGTTTCGATTCTGTCCTCTGTGAGTTGCCTTTCTAGTTTTACGAGCAAGGACGGCCATGCAGCTAATTGTGATGACACGAAGCTTTCGTTTTCTCATTTACTTTGTTTTCTCAATTACATGCAGGTTCGAGTCACTTGAACCGATTTTGGAATATTTGGTGTAGACGACGTAAGGTGGATAAAAATATAAGAAAAGGGATTATGGGTTTTTATCAGGCTGAGTGGTTTTTCTTAATTATTGGGTAATCGTAATAGGTTGCTCTTCTGGCTTCTCGAGCTCTGGTTCTTCTAATTCTTGTTCTTCAATAATCTTCTTCATTCGTAGCCTATCCTTGATTTCATAACCTATGAATTCACACATATAATTGTGATTATCATTATTATAGCTTAAATTAGTTTCTTTATGTAATGAAATATGAATACAAACTCTCCTATTCTGGCCGTCAGAGATACGCGGGAGCAGGCGATAGAACCAGCCGGGTTATTACAAATACGCTCTTATATTTGTCATAGTATAGAATAGCATATGACACATCCATTTGATAAGAATATAATGACCACATTAGCTGGACTTAACCTCGCCCTTTCATACGAAAATGCAGCTGTCGAGAGACTCGAGAAGAGGTTATCTGAAAGTATTGATCCTGAAATCAAGCAGAAGCTCAATCGTCACTTAACCCAGACTAGAGAACAACAGGAACGCTTGAGGGAGAGAATAACAGCATTTGGGGGGAACACCAATTACTGAGTCGGGCGCACTACCTATACCACAACCTCCACAATCTTTGAAAACCATGATTGAGAGTGCAAGTACTCCTAACGAAAGAGAGGTTTGGGAATCATTAAACGATCTGATAATAGAAAGGGCAGAATCAATCATGTACGAAGGTGGTATTCAGGCACTTGAATTATTGAGGGCAGACAAGAAAGCTATTAAGACTTTAGAAATGATTCTGAAAGAGGAAAAAGCATTCGCAACTGGCTACAAAAGAACAATCGGAGAATAGCAAAACGATTAATGAAAAAGCAGCTGGAAGAGGAGGAGAAGAAAAAGCAAAAGATTGAAGAGGCCGTTGCTACTGCCACAACAGGCTAAGATTTGATATTCCATTCGCCATATGGTTCTAGTTCATGCCAGTAGAGACATACCGGCATCACTTGATAGATAACTTGATAGATAGATACAGAACCTGAGTTCTGGCATGGCACTAAGTCTATAAAAAATATTAGGAAAACAGGTAATATCGTAGAAAGAGAGGTAGTAATAGCCTTTAGAAATTCTGTATGTAGGGAGATCGTAGAATTAGATGCCAAAAACTCAGTCAAGGTAGAAATAATATAGGGACCTATAAAGGCAAGAAAACCACCGCTCTCAGAACTATTGAGAATAAGAATAATACTACTACTAGAATTGAGGTAGATTGGGACATCAAGGCCGATGGGCTGTTTTGAGTCTTTACCGGAATGATAAAGCATATTTTGAAAGGAACTGAAGAAGCGTTAGAAAGAATATCGGAGAAAGTAACTTAAGCTGTCATCCCACTACGCAACGGCGGGCCATTGTACGGAGTATTCAAGCTTGCATGAAGGCTTAAGATTGTGTAGGTGTAATATTTAACTCTGAGGACGGCATTGGCTGCTTCTGTAATGTAGAAGCAGCTTGGTCATGAAACTCCATATTCGATTGTTCTACTTTGATTGCTGTAGTAGGACATACTGTTACACATGCCATGCACCATATGCAAGCTTTTTCTCTTACAGGATCAGATTTATCTGTGTAATCCAACCTATCATCCTTGCCAGCTCTACCAGTTCCAGAGCTAGTAGCATTGGACATTTCTG
>WNFX01008476.1_pt1 | contig 14935 bp, 12 predicted proteins | sample 5400111 | NCBI WGS metagenome assembly WNFX01 (sample SAMN13153363, study PRJNA577476) | soil metagenome | isolation source: 40 cm soil or saprolite under grassland replicate 1 | place: USA:California | collected 2016-06-15 | reverse complement strand
CTCTCCGAGAGCATGTACCCGAAAATGGATCACGACGTGCATCTCATCACGTTGCCGCTGTTCCACTCCTTTGGACAAAGTGTCCAGATGAACGCCGGGTTGTACAACCGGGCCACGCTCGTGATGTTGCCACGTTTTACCCCGGATGCGACCTTCCGTCTGATGGAGCGGGAGAGCGTCACCATTTTTGCGGGCGTGCCCACCATGTACTGGGCCTTGTTGAATCACCCAGGAGCAGACAAGTACGACCTGGAGAAAATCGCCAGCAACCTGCGCTTGTGCATCTCAGGCGGGGCAGCTATGCCAGTGGAGGTCATGAAGGCCTTTGAAGCAAAATTCAACGTCACCATCCTGGAAGGGTATGGCCTATCAGAAACCAGTCCCGTTGCCACCTTCAATCGCCTGGATCGTCCAACCAAACCCGGCTCGATTGGCTTGCCCGTGTGGGGCGTCTCGGTGCGCCTGGTGGATCAGCAGGATAATGATGTGGGGATCAACGAACTGGGTGAAATCATCATTCGCGGGCACAATGTGATGAAGGGCTATTACAAGCGCCCCGAAGCGACTGCCGAAGCGTTCAGAAATGGCTGGTTCCATACCGGTGATATCGGGCGGCGTGACGAAGAGGGCTACATCTACATCGTTGATCGTGTGAAAGACATGATTATTCGTGGTGGCTTCAATGTCTATCCGCGCGAAATCGAAGAAGTGCTGATGACGCACCCGGCTGTGAGTCTGGCAGCCGTTGTGGGTGTGCCACACGAGCGCCACGGGGAAGAAGTCAAAGCGTATATCATTCTCAAGGGAGAGGCTACGCTCTCGGAATCCGAGTTGATTAGCTGGTCGAAAGCGAACATGGCCGATTATAAGTATCCGCGCATGATTGAGTTCCGTGAGACGCTGCCTATGACGGCCACGGGCAAGATTTTGAAGAGTGAACTCCGCTAAACACAAAAATATCGTCTCACTTCTCTGGCTGAGCCATCATTGCGAGTCTTCTGTACTACGAAGTGGCGAGGCCGGGTCGGTGCGCATGAGATATACCAGGCGCTCGCTGGCTTTGACAGGAGTGTGAGCGGCAGCATCAAGCATACGCTCCAACTCCTCTTCGGTGAGGTCGCGTGTCGGATCCCAGCCATAGCGTTTCATATCTACACGCTCTTCTGTAGAGAAGACAATGCCCTCTGCTTCTAGTAGCTGACGCATGGTTCCGCTTTGGCCAAATGCCCAACTACCTGATAGTTCACCTTTACTGTTGATGACGCGTTGTGCGGGTACTCCGTTTGGAGACTCGTTCATGATCCAGCCGATCATGCGCGCTCCGCGAGGGTAGCCCAGGGCTTTGCCGATCCAGCCGTGGATCGCAACAGAATATCGCTTTTTACCGCTGGATGTTCCCGAACGTTCGTAGAAACGATTAAAGCACTTGCAAAAGATGAGCATTCAAGACGACCTCATCAGCGTGGCCGGATCGTTTCGTATCAGTCCGAGAAGCTTCGTGCTGGCCTCATACTGGACATTGGTGGCATTCTCCAGAATGCCACGCAACTCCTCTTGACTGAGGTCGCATGCTGGATCCCACCCATATCGTTTGAGATCGACGCGCCCGTCGGCAGAAAAGACAATTCCTTCTGCTTCTAACATACTACGCATCTTTCCCTGCTCACCGAAAGCCCAGCTTCCTGACAATTCGCCCTTACAATTGATGACGCGCTGCGCTGGCACTCCCTCCGGCGATTCGTACATAAACCAGCCGACCATTCGCGCCCCATGCGGGTAGCCGACTGTTTTGGCTAGCCAGCCATATGTCGTCACCCGCCCCACAGGGCATGCCCGAACCAGGGCGAAGACACGGGCCTTGGGTGGGGCTACTTGTTTCTGAAAAGGTGAGGCTTCATCGGACATCTTTTTCATCACCATTATTTCATATATATGCCGCGCTCGTTCTAAAGGAAAAATCGACGAGATGGCGCGGCCCCTGGGAATTGGTCTCTACAGATTTGAGACCGATACAGCCGAATTGCTCTTCAATTTGATCATAATCTTACCATAGCTAGCGAATGGTTTTCAATGTAAGTTTTTCCCGTCCAGGCTGTTACTGAAAGACCTTCGTGAGTGACACAACACAGTTTCATCTCCTGGGTGATCTAACAACCCTCTCCTGCTGAGAGCCTCATCGCTTGCCATGCATAGTGCCGATGCATAGGTGGATCCAAAGTTTTGCGAGAAGACAGCAGATCGCCCAGGCTCCTGAATAGATACTTACACTTTATATCATACTTGTAAATTTTTCTAAAATACTTGACTTTTACATGGACCTATGTTAGTTAAAATTACCAGGGTTTGCTTACTTACTCGTTCTTAACTTGGAGTTGGCGCGATGTGCGAAGCACTTGCAATGATCGTTTTATTGGGTTATGCTACAGGTGAGAAATACTGCTATGGCTGTAAAGTTAAGGAATGCTCTCATTATTTCTTGTTCCAACTAAAACGCACTTACAAGGTAGCTGAGCAGTTACTGCTCGCACAGCTTTGGGTCGTACCTCCAGTGAATACGATTATTGACGAAACATCAGGTTTTACCAATCCTCTCTCAGGCTAATAAAATGATGGTGGGTTGATAACAAATGTATAGTGATCTCTCTGACCGAGAATGGACGATCCTCAAACCGTTGATCCCCCTGGCCAAGTCAGGAGGCTGCCCCAGTAGCGGGGAACTTCGTCGGATTCTCAAAGGGATCTTGTACATGTTGCGCAGTGACTGCTGTGATGGTTGCCTGCTACCGGATGAGTGTACCGCTTGGTCCGCGGTCTATGATTGGCGGAACGAAGGTGTGTCTTAACTTACTAGAAATCCATAACCCAAAAATCGAATACTCAGCGTTTTAGCAGTGATTAACCCAAGTTGATATCATATCTCTTGAGATATGAGTTCCGCCGCATTGGCATACAGTGTACCTACTCAATAATTACAGAAGGATTTTCTACCTCGAGGGCGGCCTCTATAGTTAAGATAAGAAGCGAGGTGTACCACTATGGGTATGAATCCAAGCCGACTTGGAAAGTATGAACTACGGGAGCGTTCAAGGCTTGGTGCTGTAGATGAGATCTGGAAAGCATATGACACTCAACAACATCGCTATGTTGCTATTAGAATCATTCCAGTCAATGCACAGACTAGCGCCGATTCCACTCAACGTTTCTATCACGACGCAGAAATCCTCGCAGCGCTACACCATCCTAATATCGTACCGATACGGGATTTCCGCATAGCACAAAGCGAGAGCGAAGCCTACATTATTATGGAGTACGTGGAGGGTCAATCACTCGCCGACTATCTTAGCGCGACTGCTCACATGGGAAAAATCCCTCCTCCTGCTGAGATTGTGCGCCTGCTGGCACCTGTAGCTGATGCCCTTGACTACACCCACCAGCGCAAGGTGATTCATGGCGCGCTCAAACCATCTGCGATTCTGCTTGACAAAATCAGTGAAACAACCCCTTCACCGGGAGAACCAAAACTCACCGATTTTGGGTTCAATCACATACAGACTCCTCTTGCTCTCCCACTCGAGGATGTGTCCTACATCTCACCAGAGATTGCGCAGGGTTTCGAGGGCACGGACAGGAGCGATCTTTATTCGTTGGGAGTGATTCTCTACGAAATGTGTACAGGTGCGCTGCCTTTCCAAGGTGATACGGCTAGCGACATTTTGATGCAACATATTCATGGCACACCTATCTCGCCTGTACTCATCAACCCGCATATCCCTCCTGCACTGACGGCGGCCATCATGCGAAGCCTTGCCAGGGAACCTGCAGCGCGTTACCCTAGCGCGACAGCGCTGGTTACAACGGTGGCAAAGGCGCTGAACACGAGTATGCCAGAGAGCGTCAGTCATTCTCACCCATCGCCAGGTCCCATCAATCCACCATCCTTGAGCGGAATCAGCGGATATCTGGATACGATGAATAGTCCAACGTATCCCAGCCAATCATCACAGCAGTCACTGTCAAAGGCACCGTCTGCTCCACCAATTGTAGCGGGCAGCAATACACCTGCTTTGCCACCAACTCCTGTCATCTCATCTTCCACACCTGTCTTGCCTGTGACACCGACAGGGTCAGTACCAGTGATACCGACACCCGAGGAGAGTGACATATCGACATCACAGATATCGCAGCCATCACTAGCCGTCTCAGCAAGCACACCTATTCCTACGACTCCCCCAGTTCCCTCAGAACTGCCACGAGCACCGGGACAAACGGTACTATCACCCACGCCTACTTCCCCGCCAGTACAAAAGAGGCGACCAGGGTGGTTCTATATTGCGCTGGTTGCATTGCTGCTGGCTGTGCTCGCTGGCTCCGTTTTCGGAGTATACCTCTTCAACACACACATCACATCTCAAACTCAATCTACGATAGTAGGACATGTATTCTTTATGAGTAGCGGCCTTCTGAGTAGTAATAGTAACCTGAGCAGCAACCAGGGTATCACCGATGAGCTAGTAATCAACTTACAGCACCTTCCCAATCCTCAAGCTGGTAAACGCTATTATGCCTGGCTGATGAACGACAATCAAACAAATTTGCCAGCCGTCCCTCTTGGGACATTAACACTCAATCAAAAGCAAATAACGATGACGTATAGGGATCCGCTGCGTAACAACCTGCTCGCCAACTACGGTCATTTTCTCGTCACCGAGGAGAATGCGAATCCCCCACCAATTACTCCTTCTCTCGACCCCACTACCTGGCGCTATTCCGCTGCCTTCCCAACCACGCCTAATCCAGGTGATACTGTCAATCATTTCAGCCTGCTCGACCACCTGCGGCATTTGCTTGCCCAGGATCCCAAACTTAAGGCTGTGGGTCTAGGGGGAGGACTAGACATCTGGCTTTTTAGGAATGTCACGAAGGTCGTGGAACAGGCAGGCAGTGCTAGAGACGCGCAGAAACAATGCACTACGGCAAATAATGGGGCGTGCGACTTCGTGAGCCGAGCGCTGGTACGTGTTCTGGACTACCTGGATGGCAGCACCTATGTCCAGGCCGATGTCCCACCGAATACAAAAGTGTTGATTGATCAAACCATTGCGCGCGTGGCCTTGCTAGAGTTTGACCCGGTGCATCAGCAGCCGCCAGGCTATCTGGATCATGTGGGGACCCATTTACGGGAACTGGCGAGTTCACCCGGCGAGACGGCGGCGCAGCGTACGCTTGCTATTCGGATCGGGCGAGCCATCAACAATGTGCAGGACCGGCTTGAAGCTGTCCGTACTGATGCAGTGAAGCTGGTGCACATGAACAACAGCCAGTTGTCGCAGCCTGCTGCCTTATCTCTGCTCAATGACATGCTCACCCAGGCCCAGATTGCCCTGGTCGGGCATTTCGATCCAAACACGAATAGTGTGAATGAAGGGGTGGCGCAGATTCATGACAACATACAGGGGTTGGCCACCTTTGATGTGACGCCTTGTACGATCACGAATGGGAAGAATTCCTGCTCATAGATGAGGAGATGAGTTATGAGTACACATCCACTACGCCTCGGTAAATATGAACTCCAGGAGCGGTTGGGACAGGGTGGCATGGCAGAGGTCTGGAAAGCGCTCGATGCGCAACTCCAACGTTATGTTGCGATCAAGCTGCTGCATGCGAATCTGAAAGAGGACCCCCATTTTATTGTCCGGTTCGAACGTGAAGCACAGCTAATTGCTTCACTGCATCATCCCAACATTGTACAAATCCACGATTTTCAGATTGCCTCTTCTGAACAAGAGGACACGCTTGCTTATATGGTCATGGATTATGTTGAGGGCCAGACACTGGCAGAGTATATTCGCAATACCTCAGGCCAGGGGAACATTCCAGCCCCAACAGAGATTGTGCAACTCTTTACCTCTATTGGCCTCGCTGTCAATTACGCGCACCAGCAAGGCATGATTCACCGCGACCTCAAACCAGCTAATATTCTACTTGACCAGCGGAACACGACGCGCAATCCCATAGGCGAACCCATTCTGACCGACTTTGGTCTTGCAAGACTGGTGGGATCGTCCCATGCTACACTCACGGCTACCCAGCTTGGGACACCGCTCTACATTGCACCCGAACAGGTGAGTGGCTATGCCGGCAATGAGCGCAGTGATATCTACTCGCTTGGGATTATCCTGTACGAAGTGGTGACTGGTACACTTCCTTTTCAGGGTGACAATCCAACTGCGGTGATGTCGCAGCATCTCAACACGCCACCGCCCTCTCCTGTCAACTTCAATCCGAACATCCCACCTGCTCTGATCATAGTTATTATGCGTTGTCTTGCAAAAGAACCGGCGGCCCGGTTCTCCAGTGCCACATCACTGTCCGCCGCAATCGCAGAAGCACTGAACGTACCGGTACCGGAAAGCCTGGGCAAACCGGCCTATCCTGTGGATGCTGAGGATATGCCAACTTATATCGCTCCCAGTCCCTCTAATCTCTCGTCTGGGGCGACCCCCTCCTCACCTATGCTGCCAATTGTGAAAACCTCAACCCCACCCCCTGCTGTGATAGCCCAATCTGGCTCGTCGGTTGCACTCTCCTCAAGCGGTGGGCAAAGCACGCCTCCGCTCTCGATGGGCAGTAGCCCTGGAGCTGCCACTCCCGCACATGCGACAACGCCGAGTACTCCATTTCTCCCTTCGCAACCGTATCAAGCAGCAACGTCCAGCGGTTCTTTCGCACCAGTACTGCCAACACCGCCACCAACACCTACGAGACAACGGAGATGGCTGCTCTACAGCTTAATTGCTCTCCTCCTCATCGCTCTAGTGGGCGGCTCTCTGGCAGCCTACTTCCTGTTCTTTCAACGTGGTGGGACTACATCTGGGGGAGTGCCTGCGCAAGGTTCGATTGTGGGACACGCTTTCTATGTCAGCAGCGGACAACTAGCAGACCGTGAGCAAGGCATTGCCGATCAATTGCAGGTCGATCTGCAAAACGTGCAGACCCCTCCGCTCGGGAAAAGCTACTACCTCTGGCTCTTGGCTGATAAAGTCACGACACATCAACCAGACCTGCTAGGACCACCACCAGTACACCCGCCCATCCTGCTGAGCAATAACTTGCCTGTGCAGCAGAATGGAAGCGTCCATTACTTCTACCCGGGTGATGCGCAACACAACAACCTGCTTTCAGCAACCAGTCGCCTGCTCATCACATTGGAGGTTAAAGGGGAACCCCCTACCAGCCCATCCACTGATCGCTCTACCTGGAGGTACTATGCGGAACTGCCCCAGGCAGTCATTGCCCCACTGCCGGGTCACCCCCCTGGTTTGAGAGGGCTTGATCATATTCGCCACCTGTACTATAACGAGAACAACCTCCTAGTGCTCGCGCTCTATGGCGGGCTAGACATCTGGATCTTTAGAAATACAGAAAAGATCCTGGAGTCGTCCACCAGTGCGCGAGACGACTTCAACGGAACAACAAGCAGTTATGGATCAATGCACAACCTGTTCACCACCATCCTGGACTATCTCGATGGCACTCCAAACGTCCACCTTGATGTATCGCCTGGCACACCTATCAAGGCCGATCCCACTATTGCTCAAATAGGCCTCCTGATGGTAGACAAGATTCACCAGGGAGCAGAGAGAAACAACCCGCCTGGCGACCTCTTTCACATGGATCTTCATCTCACTGAGCTGAACAGGGCACCTGACGCAACACCACAGATGCATACACTCTCGCAGGAGATTGTTGTTGCGCTTGGCAATGTGCAGGGATGGTTGCAGCAGGCGCGTACAGATGCCAAACAGCTTTTCAATATGACGCCTGATCAATTGGCGCAGCCCGCGGCACTCGATGTGTTGGACGACCTGGTCACACAAGCCACATACGCCTACATCGGCCAGTTTGATCCGATCACGAACACCGTCAAGCCTGGTGTGCTCCAGGTGCACTATGAAGTGCTGAAACTCGCAACCTTTGACATCACAAAGAATGTCCCGAAGAGCCTGTGATTGAGACCTGCGAAACGTGAACTATTGCATTGACATCTTTCATACTGTGCTCAATAATTGAAGGACAGGGAGATAAGCAAACTTACACGACAGACAGGAGCAAGAATGAGCATGGAGCCGCGACGCCTTGGCAAATATGAACTGCGAGAACGCCTGGCACGCGGTGGGCAGGGAGAAGTCTGGAAGGCTTTTGATCCCCAACTACGACGCTACGTCGCCATTAAGCAGCTCCACGCCAATTTTCAGTCCGATCCCGATTTCACCTCCCGTTTCGAGCGCGAAGGACGGTTTATTGCCTCGCTGCACCACCCCAATATCGTGCAGATTCACGACTTTCAACTCGTCCATGATCCTGACTCGGAAACCACCACGGCCTATATGGTAATGGATTATATCGAAGGACAGACGCTCGCTGACTATATTCGTAACACATCGCGCAAAGGACAATTTCCAGATGCTTCCGACATCGTTTACATCTTCACGGCGGTCAGCCTCGCCCTTGACTACGCCCATGAGAAAGGCATGGTCCATCGCGACATCAAACCCGCCAACATCATGCTTGACCAGCGCTCACCCAGGAGGAAACCAATAGGTGAGCCTATCCTCACAGATTTCGGTATTGCCAAATTGCAAGGAGTTTCTGCCGACACGACCAAAGTGCTCGGTACGCCCCTCTATGTCTCACCCGAACAGGCGCAAGGACTTGTGGGTGACAAGCAGAGCGACCTATACTCGCTCGGTATCATCCTCTATGAAATGACCACAGGCGTCACGCCATTTCGTGGCGCTTCCGTCATGGTTATCCTCATGCAACACTTCCAGGATATCCCCACGCCGCCTGCTCTGATCAACCCGGAACTTCCACCTGCCTTCTCTGAGGTCATTCTCAAAAGCATCGCGAAAGACCCGGATGCACGTTACCCCAGTGCATCTGCTCTGACCATCGCAGTCGCTGAATCCCTCAACGTACCCGTTCCTGCCGAACTGAGGGGGCCAACTGCTACGCCCGATACCAGCAGGGTGAACTCATACAACCCACTACGGCCTTCCCGGCCACCGGGGACGACTCCAGCACCTTTAACACCAACCTCATCCCAATTCTCGCCGTCCCCAATCAGCTCGTCAGCTTCCGAATACACAACGTCAGCAAACGATAGACCAACTCGTGCAACGACTCTCGCCGACGGCAGACCAGGAAGCGTCTCGTTCCCAAGCCCAGGTACGAACACGCCTGCCAGCGTCATAGCAAAATCCACAACATCCCAGTCAAACTCAGCCGTAGGGAATGTCCGCTTTCTCAGCAGTCCAAATGCTCCTCCAGGAAACATCGATAAGATTGAGATTACTATTCAGCATATTAACGACGCACCTACTGGTAAGCAATATTATGCTTGGTTGAAAATCAACAGTGAAAACCTATCCTCTATCCACTGGTCATTAACGACACATAACGGCAGCCTGTCCTCTACCTATCAGCACAACAACCTGCTCGCGAACAATCCTCAAAAGTTTCTTATTACGTTAGAAACGGCAGGTCATGAACCATTAAGTCCTAACTTTGATGCCATAGCACGTATCTACTATGCCAGCCTCCCTCCTAATATCCAGAATTTGGCTACTTTTGATATTCGAAGGTGTCCACAGGGCGGCTCCACTAACATTTGTTATTAGCGTGGAGGATATCATCAGAGCAATTGAAGCGAAAGGTGTCCACAAGGTGGCTCCACTAACACTTGTATGTTGATTATCAGCCAGGGGTCACGAAATGATATAGTGACCCCTATGTAAGAGCTTTTATGCCTGCGATTGCTACCGCAGCCTTTGCTTATACTTCGGGGAGGAAGAATGATGTTTCGGTGGAGTACAATTCGTTGGAAACGCCCCAAAGTTGATTCCTATGAGAAAATCGCCTTTGCAATTATAGCTCTGGCTGTCATACTACGCATTGTCCTGGTCGCTCTACATATGCCGGAAACCAATAGCGATGAGGGTACAATGGGCCTGGAAGCCATGCATATTGCTTTCCGAGGGGAACATCCTATCTTTCTTTATGGACAGAACTATATGGGGGTATTGGAAGCATATATTGCCGCGCTTTTCTTCCATCTTTTCGGGGTCTCGGTCTTCACCCTGCGCACCGGCATGATCATGATGTTTGCTTTCTTTATGGTCAGCATGTATTTTTTAGTAAGCTTGCTATATACGAAAAAGCTGGCGTTGCTCACACTGGCATTGCTGGGTTTTGGGGTAGCAAGTGATGTACAGATCCAGCAGCTCAGGGCTGTTGGTGGGGCTATCGAAACTCTGCTCTTCGGCTCGCTTGTACTGCTACTTGCCTCCTGGCTGGCTCTCACGTCAGGACAAAAGCTGGCGCCGCGTATACAGTGCTGGCGTCTGGTTGCGTATGGCTGTTGGGGGTTAGCTGCCGGACTTGGCATCTGGGTTCACCTGCTTGTGGTCCCATTTGTGCTGGCGGGAGGCTTGATCCTGGTGTTCTTCTGTTCTCGCGAGTTACTGTCCTGGGCGCCAGTCCTTCTACTTTTGGGTCTGGTTATCGGCGCTTTTCCTTTCATCATCTACAATCTTCATGCGCCCCTGGAAGACAACACCATCATCGAAACGTTAGGTATCCGTAGTTCCACTCATCTGGAGATCCAGCACAGCCAGCATTTACTGAGAAAACGGGTTATAGGGACGAGCCTGTGGAGCCTGCCTATTGCAACCGATCTCACTCCTGTCTGCGCTCTCGTCGATTTACCATACTATGGATCGCCAACTGCCAGTGCACTTCCATGCATCATCGTTCATGGTGCCTGGAGTCTGGGCTATATCGCTCTCTTGACAATTGCTAGCTTGTTGGCGATCGGGGCATTGTGGAAGCTCTGGCTATTGCGCAGGATACGTGCACGTGACTGGTCACAGGAGGAGAGGTATGCCGCGATCATTCACTTTGCCCGTCTGATGATACTCTTCGCTGCTGGTATAACGCTCTTGCTCTATGTAAGTAGCCCGCTATCAGGACTGAAGCCGTGGAGTACACGCTACCTGGTTGGGCTGCTGATAACCGTTCCTGCTGTGCTCTGGCCTCTATGGCTAGTCTTCGATGATCCCAAGCTATTGTCACGAAAATCTGCAAAGCTCTCGAAGTCCTTCACACAAGGCATACTCGTGCTTATCAGTCTCACAATACTGGCTGGTACGGTGGCCACGTTCGCTTCTCTTCCCAGCGTCGAGGCCGATAACCAGCAACAAAAAGCCCTGGTGCAAGATCTCCTGCGTATCAGCGCTACACGCGTCTACGTCGAGTACTGGACGGGTTACCGCTTGATGTTCCAGAGTCAGGAACAGATCATCTGTGCTATCCCTTATGGGCTGATTGCCTTGGGCCGTGAACGCTATCACCCATATTACGTGACCGTGAGCGCTGACACCCATGCTACCTATCTGTTCCCCGAAGGCTCTCCAGATGCTATCGCTTTCGCACAGAGAATAGCTCACTCCAGGCAGCATTATCAACGCCTCGTCTTCGATGGTTACGTAGTCTACCGACCTGAATAGGTTCGGAGACTGTATGGTTGTTGATGAAATACCTGTAGGGCTAACTGGCGGTAACGAGCAGCACGTGCTTCGCAAAACTCGACCAACTCATGCGGTATCCGGGGTCGAGATGAGTCGATTTCTGCCATCACTTTATCTCACTTCTCTGGCTGAGCAATCATTGCGAGTCCTATATACCGCGAAGTGGCGAGGCCGGGTCATTTCGCATGAGATACATCAGCCGCTCGCTGGCATTGACGGGAGTGTGAGGAGCATCATCAAGAATGTGCTTCAACTCTTCTTCGCTGAGGTCACGGGTAGGATCCCAGCCATAGCGTTTCATATCCACGCGCTCGTCTGCCGTGAAGACAATGCCCTCTGCCTCCAGCAACTGGCGCATGGTTCTGCTTTGGCCGAATGCCCAACTGCCTGACAATTCGCCTTTACTGTTGATGACGCGCTGTGCAGGGACTCCCTGCGGTGATTCATTCATAATCCAGCAGATCATGCGCGCCCCACGCGGGTAACCAACTGTTTTGGCTAGCCAGCCATAGGTCGTCACCCGCCCCACAGGACATGCCCGAACGAGCGCGAAGACACGGGCCTTGAGTGAAGCTACTTGCTCCTGAAAAGGAGTGGCATCATTGGACATCTCTTTCACCACCATTAATTTCATATGTATGTCGCACTCGTTCTAAATGAGCCTTTAGGGTGGCAACTTGTTCATGAGTAGGAGACGTTTCATTGGACATTACTTTCACCTCCCTGGTGTTACAAAGAGAACAACTACCTGGTGGGGCAGTTCTCCCATTGGAAAAAGCATACTACTTGCACAAAGTTATAAGGTACAAGTAACAATAGTGATCAATCACACAAGAAATAGTACCGTGCCATCAGTAGCACTGTCAAAGGGAACAAGACCAAAGTCCTTGTGTACAAAGCGGATGATAATCTGAGGAAGAGTCAATAAAGTCTAGCTGAAAATTCGTAGAACAGGAAATGCCTCCTGTTCTACGACGAGATTCACACGCCAGGGGCGCCCAGAGGACACCCCTGGCGAAATGATCAGGTACACCGATCCGATCCACTTACGGTGTGGGATCAGCGAAAGACCCTCCGAAGATGTCCGAGTTGCCAAATGTCGCTGAGCAGTCCTGCTCGGGTGCAGGCTTCGGAGTTGTGGGATCCAACTGAGCTGCCGCCCGCCAGGTATCAATTGCCGGGCAGTCGGCTGCGTTCCGCACGTCGTTCCAGACCCCGGCACCGTAGGTGTCAGTCGCGACTGCATACACATAATCGCCGAGGAACTCAAGGAACAGGTTGTTCTGGCTGGAGCCTCGCGGATCTCCGGGCGCGCCACGGTTCAGTTCACTCCACGTGCCAGGCGCTCCATTTGCACCAATGTCCGCGTGCTTCACCACACCTACCAGCGTGCGCGAGCTAGTGGTATCATTGCGTAACGGCGTGGTGAACGCGTTGTACACGAGGTATGCGTCTGTTCCTTTCGGCGAGATAGCAATGGCGGAGTAGTAGCCGCGATCACCCGCCGTTTCTGTTGCCGAGGGAGCCGACCAGGTGTTTCCACCGTCGGTCGAGAAGCTCACAAACACATGCTCATGGTTGACCCCGTCACGTCCATCAACCCAGGTGCGCAGGATCTCATTGGTTGCACCGGCACCCGTCGGGGCACCGTTGGCGATATCCACGCTTGGAGCCGCCGAGAGGTCGTCGCGCGCGCCACCCACGCCGTCCATCACACAGCGGAAGCCGGTTCCATCGAACTGGACGAGGAAGCACGTGTCAACAGCAAGCCCAATGTTCACGGGCCGTGTCCACGACTTGCCTCCGTCGAGGGATTTGATCATGATGTGAGAACTATTCGCTGGCGTGCCGACGGCGAACTGGTCGGCGAAGACGTAGACCACACCATGACTGTCGGTGCGGACCGTGCAGCCGGATCGCCCGAATCCCTGCTTCGTGTTAAAGGGGTTATTGCTGGCTGACGTGACCTGCTTTTGTGTCCAGGTCGCGCCGCCGTCCGTTGACGTGGCGACGAGCAGTGGCTGCGGCAAGGCCAGGCCTTTCTCCTGGCTGCGGAACGAGGCGAGGCAGAGGTACGCATTGCCGAAGAATGGGCTGCTCTCGGCGTTGTCAGCCCAGATCTGCTCCTTGTCGCTGAACGTCGTTGATGACTGCTTGGAGACGATCACAGGGTTCATCCAGGCAGTCGCGTCGCCCGCTGCCGCCGCCTGCACATTATCCGTGCGCGAGACGGCGGCGGCTTCAAAGCCCTTGAACGTCTGCGTGCCGGGGAGGTTCGAGGTGAGGTTCGCGTAGTAGAGGCGTGAACCATTCGCCCATGAGAAAGTGCCATCGGTTCCTGGCCGAGGACCGAACGCCAGCGCAGGGTCGCCGCCGGAGACCAGCCCGTTTTCAAAATATTTGGGCAGCGTACCAATCGGTCCGACCTGGGGTGTGCAGGGCGGGTCGCTGTTCCCAACGACTCCCAGGCAGTTGCGGGCGGTCAGGCCCTGGTACGTAGGCTGAGTCCAGGTGGTGCCGCTGTCGAATGAGAAGTAGACGCCCGAGCCGCCAACGCCAGGAGTGCGTTGCAGGCCTCTAGATCGATGTTGTCGTTGGCGCCAGCTACTAACACATTCGGGTGATTGGCGTCAACAGCGAGCGCTGGTTCGTTCTGCTTGTTCTGGGAGAAAGGGGTAGTGGGACTCCCGTTGCTGACCAGGACATCGCCGTTGAAAGCGTGGGCAGCAGGACGCTGAAATGCTAAATTCATCACAAGTACACCCACGAGGGCGACAAAGCTGATGAGCGAGAGGAGGAAACCTACTTTTGAGCGCGAAGAGAGAGACATAAGGAACCTCACTTTCAATAAAGCTACTCAATGGTCAAAATATGCATCACTTGAGATTCAAGAGTATTCAATGGTCTCGCTACTCGTAGAGGCGAGTTGTGCATAAGGACCATCATAAAGGGTATCTTGACAGATGCAAGAGCAAAATGGTTGTGGTCAGGTTAAGAGTTGGTTATGATTTCTCGATGGAGGTTGAGATTTCCCTGGGAGGCGTGATCCTGATGACCAAGGTCATCAGGATTCCACTCTTACAATGTGAAGGATAACGCATTGACCCACTTGAAGCGTTGTTTAGAGATGCCAACTCGTATATGATATACTTAATTCATGAACAAACCAATCAGGGGAGCGAGATAGATGTCAGGACAAAAACACCAGTCAGAAAATTACAAGAAAAAGTATAGCAAAAAAGCCGATTCACGACTCATGCAAGAACGAGGCGAGAAGCGCAGCGGCAGTGATTCAGATGCCCATTCCGGTCGAAAGCAGTCCAGGCTACACGAGGATCATAAAGATG
>WNFX01010803.1_pt1 | contig 14937 bp, 18 predicted proteins | sample 5400111 | NCBI WGS metagenome assembly WNFX01 (sample SAMN13153363, study PRJNA577476) | soil metagenome | isolation source: 40 cm soil or saprolite under grassland replicate 1 | place: USA:California | collected 2016-06-15 | reverse complement strand
ATCTTCACGCCGAGTGAATCGAGGTCGCGAAGAAAGCCTGGCACATGTCTTCTAGGCCTGAGAGTTCCTACTTTCTCTCCAAGCTCTTCGAATCCTTTAGGAGGGCAGCTATGACGTTTGCATTAACTGTAGTCGACTTCTTTTCAAGGCCCGCTGCTCTCGCAATTTCTGTTTCTGAAATTCCTAATTCTAGGTCTCTAACTGCGTTGAGCATCACGCCTGCGGCTCTCCCCCGATAACTCATTTTGGAGGCCAGGAACCCTGTGACTAGTTTCTCCATGCTAACAGTCAATAACTCCCTCTTATTGATACACCGGCCGCTGATCACAATGAGCGATTGGAACACCGGCGTCATTGCAGAGTTCCGCAAAAACCGAGGAAAGGTAGGCGGCAATTTCGAAGGCGCACCCTTGCTACTAATCAATCACACTGGGGCCCGCACAGGCAAATCCCGGACCAACCCAGTCATGTATCTCAAGGACGGCCACCGCTACCTAGTTTTCGCCTCGAAGGGAGGAGCCGACACCAACCCCGACTGGTACCACAACCTCAAGGCCCACCCTGACGTAAAGATAGAAGTCGGAAACGAGACGATCGAAGTACGTGCCGATGAGCTTACTGGCACCGAACGCGACAGACTCTACAAGAAACAAGCCTCACTCTACCCACAGTTCGCCCAGTACCAAGAAAAGACCAAGAGAATCATCCCTGTAATAGCATTCATACCCAAGACCCGACGGTAGTAGCCAGAACTCCATAATCCCACGAACTGCTCCCGCGCCGATTTTCAGGCGTGGTATTGTTCGTCGCTTACTTTTTCCAGCCAGTCGGCCGTTTTGCCGTCCAACTGCTCCTGAATCGCAATATGGCTCATAGCCGTGGTCGGTGTCGCCCCGTGCCAATGTTTCTCCCCTGGTGGGATCCAGACCACGTCACCAGGCCGAATCTGCTCGATGGGGCCACTCCAGCGCTGTACCAGACCGCAGCCGGTCATCACTATCAGGGTCTGGCCCAACGGATGAATGTGCCATGCTGTACGCGCGCCGGGCTCGAACGTGACCCAAGCACCGGCAGCCCTAGCGGGACTCTTTGCCTGGAGCAAGGGGTCGACACGTACAGCGCCCGTGAAATATTCCGCCGACCCTTTAGTTGAAGCCTGCGAACCGCTTCGTTTGATCTCCAACTTTCTAGGCTCCCAGACTCCCTGCGTCGATAACGAAGCGATAACGCACGTCGCCACGAACCATACTCTTGTACGCATTGTTGATCTGGTCGGCCTTGATGACTTCCACATCAGCGACGACTCCACTCTTCCCGCAATAGTCAAGCATCTCCTGCGTCTCCGGAATTCCTCCTATGTTTGAGCCCGCGATGCGCTTGTTTCCGTGGACGAGCGCAAACGCGTAGAGCGCGGTGTCAGCCGGCGGCAATCCGACCATGACCATGGTGCCGAAATTCTGCAAGAGGGCCAGCTGATTGTTGATGTCGTGTGGTGCACTGACCGTGTCCATGATGAGGCTAAACCGGCCTTGAAGCGGGTCCAGCGCTCCGGGCTCCTTCGTGGCGACGAAGTGCTTCGCGCCCAGCCGCAGGGCGTCTTTTTCCTTGTCGCGAGATGTGCTAAGCACGGTAACGTCCGCGCCCATCGAAGCCGCCAGCTTCACGGCCATATGTCCGAGCCCACCCAAGCCGACAACAGCAACGTGATCTCCTGGCTTACACCCGAACTGGTGAAGAGGCGAGTACGTCGTTATGCCGGCGCACATCAAAGGAGCGGCCCGCGCAGGCTCAAGCCCCTTCGGGACGCGCAACACATAACGCTCATCAACAACGATGTTTGTAGAATATCCCCCGTACGTCCACGTCTTCGTGTTCGGGTCGGGGCTGTCGAAAGTGAACGTCACGCCCTTTTCGCAGAACATCTCATGGCCCGCCCGGCACTCCGGGCACGAGCGGCAAGAATCGACAAGGCATCCCACACCAACAAGGTCGCCCTCCTGGAATCGGGCCGCACTGGCCCCACGTGATGTGACGCGGCCGACAATCTCGTGACCTGGTACGACCGGGAAGTGGGTGCTGGACCAGTCCTCGTTCACCTTGTGAACGTCGCTGTGGCAGATTCCACAATACAGAATCTCAATCTCGACATCGTGAGGTCCTGGTTTGCGGCGCTCGATGACGAGGGGTTCAAGCGGTGCCTTAGCCGCACGAGCGCCATAGGCAGGAATGTTCATCGACATAGGCGGGCCCTAAGTCGCCTGTTGTAAATAGCTTCCGCGGCAACGACACCCGGACGAAGATTGTACGAACCCAGTGAATCTAGAAAAGGTGACGGGAGATGATCTCGGCGGACCCCCCCGGGTCTGATGATATTACGTTGACAGAAAGTGCTCTGATCTTCCTCTCAACCTTAGAGGCCGCCTTGGGCGTTGTGTTGATGAACACTGAGGGTCCTGTATCGAGCGAATACCAGACCGGGACACCCTCCTCGTCTCGGAGCCCACGCACTTCGTTCATGATACTTATTGACAACGGGCTGACGAGAATCGTTTCCAGTTTACCCGTCATCGTGATAGCATGCAAGTTCAGCGTGTCCACCTCGGCAAGCCTGCATATCTCTGAGACATTCCTTCTTCCTATCGCACGCCTCATCCTCTGAAGGACCCCTCTGAGATACCGCAGCCTAGCCTTGAAGAAAGGAGAAGTCAAAACGTCCACGTGGGCCCTGTCAGTCTTGATCGTCGACGGAACCGGAACAATCAGCGTCCTCAATCCGATAGAACTAGCAGGCGCAAGTTGTTCAGCGTACGACCGTCCCTTCTGGTTGGCATACCATATGGAGAATCCGCCCACGAGACTCCTAGCGGCAGACCCAGCTCCAAGCCTGACAATCTCTGACAATTCCCGAGGCTCGAGGCTGAGCCCTAGAGCCTTTGACGCTGCAAGGCCCAGAGCTGCGAAGCCAGATGCGGAGAAGCCTAGACCTTTTCCCTTGACGTTCGCGTTCTTCGATTCGACTCTGACTCGAGTCTTGTCGCCTCCGAGTGTTCTGAGCTTGTCGATAACAACGCGCGCCCGCGCCTCTTCCCTCGCTGTCGGAACAGTCCCATTGATTCGTATTCTGTCTCTTAGGAGGCTATTCCCCGTCTCCACCGTCGTAACAGTATCCAGCGATTTCATGCAGACAGAGATACTGTCATGGTAGGGTATCCGGAGCTTCGCGTTCTTCAATCCATGATACTTAACCAGTCCCTGGATCGCATACGCGCGCGCTGTACACTTCAACGCCGGGTTATCCTATTACCCCAGTCGCCCGCGCAACCTTCTCCGCGGCCCCCTCGGTAACCCCCGTCTCGCCCAAGATAGTATACCGCTCAGGTCTCAGACTATGAGCCATAGTGAGAGCCTTGACAACCTCTTCCGGCGACACCTTCAGCTCCCTAGCCGTCGAAGGCGCGCCAATCTCCTGAAGGAACTCTTTGATCGATTCCCAGTTAGACCCGTGAAGATAGGCACACATTATCGCCCCCACACCTGTCCTCCCACCATGCAGACTGGTCTCACCAGCCACAATATCTAGTGCGTGGCTGAAGAGATGCTCCGCACCACTACATGGTCTAGAGCTACCAGCAATACTCATCGCGACCCCGCAACTGATCAAAGCTTCGACCACAGTGCGGACACCTTCCTTGCTACGCTGGACAATCTCCTTCACATTCCGCGTCACGAGCTCCGCGCTCATCAACGCCAGCTCCGCCGCATAATCACCATAGTATTCGTTCTTCAGCTTGTGAGCAAGCTGCCAATCCTTCACAGCGCTAAACTTCGAGAGATCATAGGGCGAGTCCGTTATCACACCAATATCGCCAATGATGGCTATCGGAGCCTGCGCTCGGATCGAGTAGGGCTTCGGACCACCCTTGATCGAAGCATAAGGACTCGCGATTCCATCATGGCTCGCAGCTGTCGGAATGCTCATGAATGGAATTGAGGATTTCGCGGAGGCAAGCTTCCCCAAATCGATATCCTTCCCGCCCCCAACTGCCAGCACGATAGAGGACCGGGTCTTCTTGATCATCTCAATGATCTGGTTGAGCGACGCCTCCGTCGACTCCTTGACTATGATATGGTCAACGTGAAGTCCAGCTTTTGCAGCAGACTTCGCAACACCAACCCCGGCGAGAGGATAGGTCACTGGTCCCGAGACCACCAGCGCCGTGCCGTGAAACCCTAGCTTCGTACAGATGTCTCCTACTCTTTCGAGAATGTTGACCCCGACGATGACCTCTCTCGGAAGCTGCATGTAATGGATCGATTCTTCAGACTCCATCTTCTAAGATCACACCACAAACAGAACTAAGAGCGCGAGTGCCAGCGAGGACAATTCGAGCCAGAGGAATGATCTCCCAATCTGCCGAGCGACCCTTCCTATGAAGCCAGTTATCGACTGGAAACTCTCAGAGCCCAGCACCTGCATATTAAGAGAAAACTTGGAAAATCCGGCGGACGATTCATTAGTATTCGCCACGGCCTTCTGAATCGTCTGAGTGATCTGTTGGACAAACGAAGCGGTCGGTAGCGCCGCTCCCACAGGATAGTATCCCAAGCGAGATCTTACGAGACCCGTAACGAGGTGAGTGTCAGTCGTCATAACCTCGGCATCACTAATCCCAGTCTCCTTGATTGATTGAAGGACGCGGTCCCGAAGACCCTGCTGCATATTGTTTCCATCAATAGTAACGTAGGACACGGTCTGGCTTTCCGTCTTCAATGCCATCACTGACATGCCGCCCGGACCTATCCCATCTTCGAGTCCATAACCGTCCAATGCATCGTAGGCTGATCCTACTCTGAATGGTCCCTGTGACAAAGCCTTCAACCTGTCAAGCACTCTCAACGCGGCCGCGATTATTCGCTCCGCCTGGAAGGGTGTAATAGAAGTTTGACCCACGAGACTATTATGAGCGTCAATGATGAGCACCTCGAAGCCCAGTCTCGACGCCTCCCTCTCTATTTCCGTAGATACCACCGTAGGAAGGTCCTCCATCTCCTCGGGAGCCAGAGTAACCGTCAGAAGCGCGACCTTTCCAAAGGCCTGCCCTGAGACAATCGCTTCACCCTCTCGTTCCCGAATCATATCCGAGGCCTTGCGGATCGAATGATCAACGGGATAGTTCTCTCTCGCTGATGACAGAAGCCGTTCAATGTCCCGGTGAGAGACTATGTTCAACTTGTGATTCGAGACTCCATGCGGCACCTGCACGATACCATGCCGTGAATCTTCCAATGACCGTTTCAGCTCTGAAGGTAGACCCCCACTCCCCATATCCCGATATGGACCAGAATGAAAGTTGGACACGACCAGCGACGCTATCGGCCGCGAATCCTCGCCAGAGAAGCCTAGAATCTTCGTCTCAATCGACCCTTCAGTTGAGAGAGACAAGAGTCTCTCCTCAAGGGCGGTCGGGGTCTTTCTCAACCAGTGATCAAGGAAAGATCTGAACAGACCCATCGGAGAGTGATGAATCTCAGCACCACCCTCAATCTCGACCCTTCTGATTATGAGAGAGACGCCTGCGGCCGAGACGAATAGACCGGAGGCGACTAGTACTCCGGCTTGAATTACTGTAGGATTTGACCCGGATGATAGAGATTGAGAAAGGATCAGAAACATGATCGTAGTAACCAAAGCCGTCGGCAGACCCGCCGAGAGTTTCCTCCACGAGTTCATCGAGGACATCGCCATGGGCGTCAAGAAACGGAGCGGGAGCGATACCACCAAGCCGATCAAGAACCCGTCCTCCCACAAGCGCGTGACACGAAGGACAGCGCCGATGATCGAGAACAGTAGTAGAATTGCTCCCATGGGGAGTATGGTGATCACCTCGACTCCCATCAAACGCCTGAAATTTAGGATTCTGTCTTTCCGAAGAAGGAAGATCGAGTTTACAAGTTCGCCTGCGAGTCCCGGCAACAAGAAGACTGCGCCAGCAAAGACCAGTGTCTGAACAAGGTTTTCGCCCGCGACAAGCAACGAAACGGCTGCAGATGCGATCGCAATCGAGGCGAAGATCGATACGACAACTGGAGTCGAAGGGAACGCTACGCGTCTGATGAAGTTGAAGGCGTCAACTGTCCCGCCAACGCCAGTCTTCGGCACACTCGGCATAGGGCTAGGCACGCTTTAACGCGGCGAGAATCTGCTTGACCCGTCCCGGCCCCTCCTGCTCCAACACAGTCCCAGTCACAATCGCAGACGCGCCCGCCCGTGCAAGTCGCTCTGCCTGGTCAGGCGTCCGCACTCCTCCGCCCACGATAACAGGAATGCCTACGGTCTCGCTCACTCGACTCACCATACGAGGATCTACGATCTGCTGCGCTCCGCTTCCAGCCTCAAGATATACGAAACGCATCCCCAGGTACTGGGCGGCTAGAGCGTAGTCGGTCGCAAGATCGACTTTCGAAAAAGGCACTGGTTTCGCCATTCCCACGGTGCTCGCCGCGGTCTCCGACTGGCCCACGATGATGTAGCCAAGAGGGATCGGTTCGAGGTTGAACCTTCTGACCATAGAGGCTCCTCCGACTTGAGACTCGATCAGGTATCTAGTGCTTGACGAGTTTAGGAGGGACATGAAAAATATCGCATGAGCGAACCTGCTGATTCCGACAGGACCGTTTGGAAACAGGATCGTCGGCAATGAACTAGGCTGGCTTCTACTGGTCCGATCATGTTCTAGACTCTCTAGCTGCTTAGGAGTTGATGGGCGACTTTCATCGCGAGTATGGGATGTCGGACGATAAGGCTGACGGCTCTTGACGGGCTGAACCCGTGAGCCATCTCGATAAGGTCCTGCCCATCAAGATAGTCGGTAATGACATTGAGTTCCTCGTCCGAGAAGCGTTCGAACGACTCCAGTGCCTTGAGACTGTTCGAAATCTTCTCCCCCCATAATGTGTCAAACCTTTCCTTGTAGGTCTGCAATCGTTTTGAACTGACATCCCCTTCTACCGCCGCCTTGCCCGCCACCTCACCCGCAATCTTGCCTGCGACCATGCTGGTGTGGATTCCCGCGCCTGTTAGCGGAATCACCTGTCCTGCAGCGTCGCCACACAGCATCATGTTCTCGCCCACGTAATCATCTATCTCGCCGCCCACCGGGACTGGGGCGGCTTGAGACCTTTCGATCGCAGCCTCGCCGAACGCGAGCGGGTGCTCTTGGATGAACCTGTCGAGGAGCGGTTTTGCTCCTGCCCCTTTAAGCCCGATTCCCACGTTAGCAGCGCCGTTTCCCTTCGGAAAGATCCAGACGTAGCCGGCAGGCGCTTTCTTGTGGCCGATGAAAATCTCGAGCTTGGACTCGTCTTCAAGATGGCAGTTTGTCATGGCGTATTGGAACGCTGCTATAACCTGGTATTTCCGCCTTTGAAAGAACTGGCGAGCGAGGATTGACCCCGTTCCATCGCAGCCGATCACCACTCGAGCCTTTAGCGAGAAAGGTTCGGAGCCATATCTTCCATTGATGACAACATGCCCGTTTTCCCGGGAAACGCTTTCGACCGTCTTGCCATAGTTCATCTCGGCCCCAGTCTCCAAGGCTCTCTTGGCCAGGACACTGAGCAACGCGGGCTTGTCCAAGATGTAGCCCTCGCCACCAACATTCACCCGCTTCTTCTCATCGGGAGCATAGAGGACCGCACCCTTGATGTGGTTAATCGCGAACCTTGGATCGGGCGAGACTTCCGCATCGTCTAGAACCTCAGAAAGGATTCCTTCTGCACAGGGCTTTCGTCCTGGGCTGGCTTCCTTCTCAAGAAGTAGGGTGCGAGCCCCTTCTCGGGCTGCGGTCCACGCGGCCATTACGCCTGCTGGACCAGCTCCGATTATCGCAACATCGTAGCTATTCATGATCGAACCTTAGGGTCGTCGGAGTATGCTCGACTGCACCATTTCGTGTCTCGGTTGTGACTGCGAACGAGTATGATCTGGTTATTGGAATGTTTCTTATCGTGTCGACCTCGTACGATTCGTGTCTGCTGAAAGTAGGAGCTGGGGTTGGGCTTCGTTTCTCGATCTCCCTCTCCACCCGGTGTAGGAAGTAAAGTGAGTACACCGCCATAGAGAATACGAGAGTTACTACCTTCGTTGAAAATGTTAGACTCAAAGGATTCCTCAAGTTTGGAAACTGATTGAATGCTAGATCTGGATTGCATGGAGGACTGGCGCAGTTGTTGGCAAGGACCTCGAGTGCTGACCAGAGCATGAAGTTGAAAAATATCTCGTACAAGGCTCCGAAGGCTATAAACGCAGTTACGATAAGCAAGAAGCGCCTGGTGCGATCAGAGTATTTGAGAAAGTGGATCTTTTGAGCTTCCAGCCCGAAACTCCAGTATAGGAAGGCGGCGTAGCAAAACCAAGTTATGGGCTTGGCAAAGAGCCAAGGCGAAATAGACTGTGGTGGAAACTCGGTCAGTACGAACTGTTGTCCAATTACGGTGGGCGGGTTTCCCAATGCTAGAATCCCGTAGTAGCCTATGAAGGCCATGGCGACGATGCCTGAGCTCCAAGATAGTATCGACCAAGGTCGCCGCTCGAACAGGCCTCTGAGTTCTATGATGCTGAACCAGTTCGGCTTTTGTACTTTCAACGAGGACCCAGAATCACTCAGATTCTGAAGTTCCTAATGCCAGCTTTCATAAGCCTTTTCTCACCAATAGGGGGCCCCCCACCTTAGATGGCCTGAGCCCTTCTCGCCTTTTCGACCCGTACCGCGAAAGGCGGCTTGAGTACTAGTTAACTGGATAGAACAGAAAAAATGGCGGGGGATAAAGAAAAACTCCCTCGGAGTTTACTGGATGACTTCGCCCGATGCGAAGCGGTTTGAAACCCGAGTTATCTTGACCTTAACATGGTCCCCGGGCTTCGTGTTCGGTACGAAGACAACTAGACCCTCGACGCGAGCAATTCCTTCCCCGCGTCTGCTGATCTCTTTAATGTCAACATCGTATTCCTTGCCCTCTTCAACAGGCTTTGGACCGAATCGGTTCGCACCGCCACCATAACCTCTCCTTTCATAACCCATAGGCATGTTCCACCTCCGTTCTTCGTCTCTTCTCGTGTCGGTTGCTACGGGAGAAAGCAGCAGTCGTTTCGGCAACGGCCGCAGGACGTTCCCCGGCGAGTCAACCTGCAACTTGAATCTTCCCACCTTCCAATATAAAGTTGCTTTACGCTGTGACCTGTTCGCATTGTAACAGTCCGCAACTACTTTGAATAGCGTGTCAGTGCGAGTGCGTCTGAGTCTGCGGATGCTCCAGATAACTCCTATAGATCGACTCCCTCTCTTGAAGAAGGGAGACGACCTCGCCAGAATAATTGTCGCTAGAGCCAGAGTACTTGGCGTCGGAATAAGGAATCGAGACGTTCTGGTGGTAGGGCAGAAAGCCGTCTCCAAGGCAGAGGGAAGAATCGTTGACGTTAACACCCTCAAGCCATCACCTATGGCGGTGAGAATCGCGAAGAAGACAGGAAAGAAACCAGGGTTTGTCGAGATGGTGCTGAAAGAAACGCGTCGAGTATTGCGGGCAGATGAAGAGGCCTTCATCGTAACGACCAAGAATGGGGCGACCTGCCTGAACGGAGGCATAGACAAGTCAAATGTCCAGGGAGACAACATGTACGCACTTCTTCCACAAAACCCGGACGCGTCAGCTAGACTACTGGCAAGAAGAGTCAAAGCCCTAACTGGAAAGCAAGTCGGAGTAGTTGTCTGCGATACTCGAAGCAGACCGTTCCGACGAGGCCAGATCGAAGAGTGCATAGGCATAGCCGGTCTGAGCCCGCTCGTCGACTATCGCGGCCAGAGGGACCTGTTTGGCTATACGCTCCGATTCAAGAACGTCGCCCTTGCCGACGAGCTTGCCTCTGCCGCGGAACTCGTAATGGGACAAGGGAGAGAGAAGGCTCCAGCGGCAATCATCAGAGGATTAAAGAGAGTACGGTTTCAGGAACGAGCCTCGACCAAGAATCTGACGGTGTCGCCCTCCGAAGACCTGTTCCGAGGAACACTCTAGTCCCAAAGGCTCGGTGGCATCACGCGAACTATCGACCATTGGACCCGAGTTGAAAAAGGTAATATGAAGCGTGTCGGCTCGCTCGCAAATCTAGACTGAGAGAAATCCGTTGACTTCTCTGCTCGACCCCTACATTCCCCTACTCGAATATCTCGGCGTCTGGGCTCTCATCGTCGTCGTAGGACTCGCCCTCAAAGCCGACAAGCACGGGATCGTCGTCAAACCCTACTATCTGATGCTAAAGACCGGCGTCTTCAACAGCTGGATGGAGAGACTGGGCGGCCGGTTCAGGAAGGCATGGCTAACATACTTCGACATCGGAGCCGCAATGGGCATCGGGCTACTCATCTTCGTAATTTACAGTTTCATACTAAACGCGGTCAACCTGTTCAATCACGCCTCAGCAGCCGGCCCAGCACTACTCATCATCCCACTACCTGGTCTGACGATCAGCTGGGAAATATTCCCGTACATACTGATCTCCATTGCAGTCTTACTAATTCCCCACGAGGTGGCTCATGGCATCGCAAGCGCGATCGACAAAGTCCCCCTCAAATCCTCCGGGGTGTTTCTCGCAGTGTTTCTCCCTGGTGGATTCGTAGAGATCGACGAGGAGGACCTGTCCAAGAGAAGGGCGCGAACGAAACTGAGAGTGTTCGCAGCCGGATCCTACACGAACGTAGTGACCTGGTTGGTGGTGTTCCTCCTCATCACAAACTTTGCCGTCTCAATTAGCCCGTTCTACAACTCGAACTCTTCTGGAGTGCTCATCACTGGCCTTGTCAACGGGGGAGGCGCTCAGGCGGGCAATGTGCCAGCCTGGTCGGTTCTAGCGCAAATCAATGGCACTTCAGTCTCGTCGGTCGACGCTCTTCGAAACTACCTGGCGCCTCTGTCTCCAGGACATCACCTCAACCTCACAATGCTCAATGGGCAAAGCTACACAATAGTTACTCATCCAGCTTCGGGCAATGCCACACGAGCAACTATAGGGATTTTCACTTTCAACTACTATCAGCCCAGGGCGTCGTTTCTCCCCGTCTCGCTACCGTTCCAATTCTACAACACGCTACAGTGGATGTCGCTAATCCTACTGGGGGTTGCGCTCGTCAACATGCTACCCATGTTCCCCTTCGACGGCGACAGATACTTCGACACGATACTCTCTCGACTGGGCTTGAAAAATACTAAGATTGCTCGGATTATCGCTAGTAGCGTTTCGCTGATTCTCCTCGGCTCGAACCTAGCCCTCTCCTACGCATTGTTCGGCACCATATTCCCTAAGTAGGAGCCACCCGATGGAGGCACGAACCTGCAGCAGCTGCCACGAGCACGCCGCGTTTTACAAGCGCGAGAACGAGGGGGCAATTCTCTGCAAGACCTGTTTCAAAGACTCTGTGGAACGCCGGGTCCGTCGAACAATAGGTCACTGGAAGATGTTCTCGCCCACTGATCACATTGCGGTCGCGGTATCCGGGGGAAAGGACAGCCTCACTATGCTGATGATTCTCAAAAAACTCTCCAAGAGATTCTCACAGACAAAGATCACCGCGGTAACGATTGATGAGGGAATTGCGGGCTATCGGGAAGAGGCCGTTGAACTGGCGTCCGACTATTGCAAGAAGCTCGGCGTAGATCATCAGATTTTATCTTTCGAGGAGTTGTATGGAAATGGCCTGGACGACTTTCTAATGGGCAAGCAGAACCGGCTGACCGCCTGCTCCTACTGCGGCGTCTTCCGACGCAAAGCAATCAACGTGGCCGCAAGAAAAGTCGGCGCAACAAAAATCGCCACCGCTCACAATCTAGACGATTTCGTCCAGACGTATCTGTTGAACTTGTTCCAAGGAGACGTCGAAAGGTTCGCCAGGTTCAGCCCGGTCTTATGTGATCCCCGCGGAGGATTCCTGCCCCGGGTAAAACCCCTCTGCGAGGTTCCAGAGAAAGAAGTTGCACTCTACGGCTATGCGGCAGGATTAACCTTCCAGTCAGCCTCGTGCCCGTACATGGCGGAAGCTCTACGGAACGAGCTGAGAACCGTCCTAAACAGGCTTGAGCTAGCTCATCCAGGCGTCTTGTTCAGCGCGTACAGGGCCATGACCCGTCTTCGAAGCCTCGCAGAGCCGAACGTTCCTCCGTCCGAGTTGCACGCGTGTCGCTCTTGTGGCGAGCCAACTCCTCTCGACCTCTGCGAAGCCTGCAAGATGGTCGGAGTCACAATAGACGAAACAAGTCTCCCGGCGACAAGCACACTCTAAGCATCGAATCCTTCCTTGCCAATGAGCGGCACGAATGCAACTCCTCCCAATGATGTCTTCTTGAAGTGTCCGTCGGCGTCTTTTTCGATCTTCACCAGTTCCTGAGGAAAAAGCCTGCCTCCTACCGGGACCAGCAGTATTCCTTGAGGCCGGAGTTGTCCCAGCAACGGGTCCGGGACGCGAGGAGCAGCGGCAGTGACTAGTATCCGGTCGTACGGCGCCCTATCCTTGTAACCCAGCGAACCGTCGCCTTGAACCAGTGTCACTCGATCGCTGTAGCCTGCGCTATCCAGGTTCTTCCTGGCAAATTCGACAAGTTCCATCACCAGCTCGATTGTGTACACATGACCCGTAGACCCTATCTGTTCAGCAATCGTGGCGGCGTGGTAGCCGCTTCCTGCTCCCGCCTCGAGGATCTGTAGACCGGGTTTCAGGTCAAGGGCTTCGTTCATTATGGCGACCATGTAACGCCCGGCATTTTGCTGCCGTGTGGCGCGCTGATCGTCTGACCATGCCCCGTAGGCAACGGTGTATCGCTGTAGGCGTACGGACGAAGATGTTCTGGAACAAACAATTCCCGCGGCACCTTCCTCATCGCATCCGTGACCCCTGCCGAGCTTAGCAGCCCTTCCTGAATCAGGCCTTGAACCATTCTTTCTCGTTCCTTCTCGAAGTCCACCGCGACCTGTCTCTGCCTCCAAACCTAGACCCGAAGGACTGAAGGATATTAGGCTGAAACCATCTCTCCTTCTAGCCAAGCTTGAACTTCACCTTCCACGCAACCGGTCATCCGGCTGTTCTATCCATGCATCAATCAACCATTGAGATAACGAAGGAGAAGCGACTCTCAGAGGGAGGAGACTGCATAGTCGCAGTGAACTCGTCGATCGGACCAGCCGGCCTTCCTCGTGAGCTGAGGACGGCGCTCTCAAGAGAAGAAGGTAAGGTCCAACTCTCACTAACGGTCGATGAGTTCGAGTTTATCGTAAAGGGCGATGGAGGCCCTCGACTGACGCTTACTCATCCGACTGATTTCGTGATCAGAAAAAGCGGCTTCATCTCAGACAGAACACTAATGATTTACGCAGACAAGGCAGCATGCGACCTACCTCGCGAAATGGTCAACCTGCTCAGAGACCCAGAGGCGAAAGTTACGATCTGCATCTCGGCTAGGACACAGGTGTGACTTCGGCATCGATTGATACCTGCCACTTCATCGGGGCTACCTCCCGGACCTTGCGAACGTCTAGAAATCTGCGAGCTGAGTATCCGACATGTTTCAGTGCTGACTCTAGCTCGTCCCTAGCATCAATATCGGAATTGTCCCCCTCGGCAAAAGTGTAGTAGTGAACCACTCCACCTTTGGCTTGCAATGCAGTGCAGGCCGCATCGACAAAGTTCTTGGCGGCAGAAGGATGATTCATGATAACCCTCGTAGCCTTGTGCTTCAGGCGTCGTGCCACCTCTCTTGCGTCTCCAAGATGGACGTGAACAATTGAATCGACTTTGTTAGTTCGAATGTTCTCCTGTATCAGCTTCGCGGCCGACGGATTAGAGTCGATAGCGTCAATCGCCACTTTCTTCACGGTTTTCGCGATCAGAATGGAGAAAGGCCCTACTCCCGCAAACATGTCCATCACTCTCTCTCCCTCGAGTACCTGTCGAGCGACCTGCTGATGTTCTGTCGAGAGGCGCGGAGAGAAGAACGCCTTAGACAAGTCAACCTTGAACGAACAGCCGAATTCCCGATGAATCGTCTCAGTCCGATTCTCGCCTGCAACGTGACGCAGGGGTCTGATTCGCTCCGGACCCGAGACGGGTCCAGTCCTTGCGAAAACAGACCTGACATTCGGGTGCACTTCTAGAATTGCTTGTGCCACTTTCTCCTCGAATGTGCCGAGACCTGGGTTCAATTCAAGAATCGCGATGTCGCCGACGATGTCAAACGACTTGGGAAGTAGTGCGAGAGACTCTCCAGGAATCTGACCGACTAGAGCCTCTTCGAGATTGCGGGGAGATCTCTTTCGTGGCTCGAACTCGTCCTCTTCGAGAATCATGCCATCGATTTTTAGTCGCAAAGCCTCCAGCTCACCGTTCCTAGGGTGGCGAATCAGTGGGACGGATACTGTCAGTCCGTCTGTCTTGAAGTTGAAATCTCCATCAACCAGTTTCAGCTCCAATAGGATCTTTAGTGCGGTTTCAGCCGTGGTTCGTGGCACTCGTAGGCTTGGCCTTGGCAGTCGATTTCGCCGAAACCGCGTTGACCGGTCTATCTATAGAGACTCAGCGACAGGAATGGTTTCAGTTCTTGATCTGAGTCTCTTCAGAAAATCCAGATCTGCTAATGCGACCTCAGCTGAGAGCCTTACATCTTCGTCAGCATCGTCTAGTCGTGCGATCAATCCTGTTCGCGCTCTCTCGTCGCCGATGGATCCCAATGCGACCGCGGACTCGTGCCTTACTAGGACACTGCTGTCGTATTCCATCGCTTCCAGGAGCGAGGGTACTGCTGACTTGAACTCTAACTGTCCCATGGCAAACGCCGCCTCGTGACGGACCAACGGGCTGGGATCGTTCAGAAGAGCACCTGCGAGTAGAGGAATCGCCG